>Ga0182019_10001344_pt1 | contig 12522 bp, 11 predicted proteins | sample 812E2MmetaG_FD_120483 | JGI IMG/M metagenome (GOLD analysis project Ga0182019, IMG submission 120483) | Permafrost microbial communities from Stordalen Mire, Sweden - 812E2M metaG | ecosystem: Environmental > Terrestrial > Soil > Wetlands > Permafrost | place: Sweden: Stordalen | collected...
ACGCCCGCGGACCTGCCGATCGGGTTCAAGGTGGCCGGCACCGACTTCCAGCCCGACGACGTGGCAATCCGGCTGGGCATGCCCATCGGTCGGGCCACCGCACCGATCCGACAGGGGGAGTTGCTCCACACCCACAACCTCGCCAGCCTGTACATGCGGACCCACGGACGAGGTGAGGCATGAGCTCGATCGTCGGCTACCTCCGCCCGGACGGTCGTACGGGAATCCGGAACGTCGTCGCGGTCGTCTACACGGTCGAGTGCGCCCGCCACGTGGCGACGCGGATCGCCGCGGGCCTGGAGGACGACGTCCACGTCATCGGGTTCGGCGGCTGCTACCCGAACGACTACGCCGCGATGATGCTCGGGGAGTTGGCCACTCACCCCAACGTCGGCGCCGTGCTGATCGTGTCGCTGGGCTGCGAGGGCTTCGACCGGGCCGCCCTGGAGCGCAGGGTCGAAGCATCCGGTCGGCCGGTCCGGACGCTTGTCATCCAGGGTTCCGGTGGCACCCGGGCCACGATTCAGGCCGGGCGCGACTGGGTCGCCGAGGCTCGACGGACCATCGCGGGCGTGCCCCGCGTCCCGATGGCCCTGAGCGACCTGGTCGTGGGCACGATCTGCGGCGGGTCCGACAGCACCAGCGGGATCACCGCGAACCCGGCGGTCGGACTCGCGTTCGACGCGCTGGTCGAGGCCGGGTCCGTGGCGATCTTCGAGGAGACCGGTGAGCTGATCGGCTGCGAGTACGTGATGGGCGATCGGGCGGTTACGGCGGAGCTGGGCGCCGAGCTCGTGGCCGCCGTCCAGAAGGCGGAGGCCTACTACGAGGTGCTCGGGCATGCGAGCTTCGCGGCCGGAAACGCCGAGGGCGGCCTCACGACGATCGAGGAGAAGTCGCTCGGTGCCTACGCCAAGAGCGGCAGTGCCCCGATCAGCGGTCTGCTGAAGCCCGGTGACCACGCCCCGCGCGGGGGCCTCTACCTGCTCGACGTTATCCCCGACGGCGAGGTCCGCTGGGGGTTCCCGAACATCAACGACAATGCCGAGGCTGCCGAGCTCATGGCGTGCGGCGCCCACATGATCCTGTTTACGACCGGCCGGGGCTCGGTGGTTGGCTCCGCGATCGCGCCGATCATCAAGGTCTGCGCCAACCCCACGACCTACCGGAACATGCCGGACGACATGGACATTGACGCGGGCCGGATCCTGGAGGGCAAGGCGACGCTGCCGGAGGTCGGCGCCGAGATCCTCGCCCTCGTTGCCGAGGTCGCCGCCGGACGGCCGACCGCGAGCGAGGAGATGGGCCACCAGGAGTTCGTGCTGACCTACAAGTCCTTCGAGCCGATCGGGCCGGCGTGCATGCCGGTGGTCGGCGTCTCGCACCTCGCGCAGCCCACCTCCTGGAAGGTCCCCGCGGGTTGAGCGCCGTGGGCGAGGCACCCGACCGGCCTGTCGGGCCGGTTCCTCCCCTCGGGGGGGTACTCGTCATCGACTTCAGCCAGTTCCTTGCCGGCCCGGTGGCAGCCCTTCGCCTCGCGGACCTCGGGGCAAGGGTGATCAAGGTCGAGCGGCCCAAGATCGGCGACATTGGGCGCGCCCTCGCCTTCGGCGGAATCGAGCTGGACGGCGAGACGCTCTCGTTCCAGATCATGAACCGCGGCAAGGAGAGCTACGCGGCGGACCTCAAGGACGGGTCCGCGCTATCGGCCGTGAAAGCGCTGGTCGCGCAGGCCGACGTCCTGATCGAGAACTTCCGGCCCGGCGTGATGGAGCGGCTCGGCCTCGACTACGCGTCGGTCCAGACACTCAACCCACGCCTTGTCTACGGCAGCGTGACCGGGTACGGCGGCGAGGGCCCGTGGCGCACGCTGCCCGGGCAGGACCTCCTCGCCCAGTCGATGTCCGGCCTTCCCTGGCTGAGCGGCAGTCGCGCCGAGGGGCCGATCCCGGTCGGTCTCTCGATCGCAGACATGCTCGCCTCGTGCCACCTCGCCGAAGGGATCACGGCTCTCCTGTTTCGGCGCGAGCGCACTGGCCTGGGCGGGCTCGTCGAGACGAGTCTCATGGAGGGAATGCTGGACCTCCAGTTCGAGCTGCTCAGCGCGCACCTCAACGACCCATCGGTCGTCGTCAGACGCGGCGGCCCCCACGGCGCCAACGCCTTCCTGTCGGCCCCCTACGGGGTGTACCCGACAAGCGACGGGTACCTCGCCATCGCGATGAACCCCGTGCCCCGCATCGGGGAGTTGATCGGCCTCCGCGAGCTGGAGTCGTACACGGACCCGCAGACCTGGTGGACCGAGCAGGAGCGGATCGAGGAGCTGCTCGCGGAGCACCTCGCTCGCGAGAGCACCCAGCACTGGCTGGACATCCTTCGGCCGGCCGATGTGTGGTGCGCGCCGGTGCTCACGCTGCCGGAGCTGGTGGCGCACGACGGATTCCGGGCGCTGCGGATGACCCAGGTGGTCACCCGACCGGCGCTCTCCGGCGACGACGCGGCGCGCCTCGCCACCACGCGCAGCCCGATCCGGATCGATGGGTCGGAGCTCACCAACAGCCGGGGGGCGCCGCGGCTCGGCGAGGACACCGCCAGCCTCGACATGGAGTTCCATCTCGTCAACTGGAACCCGGAGGGGCACCCAGCATGACCGGGACGGCCATCGCGGGCACCCTGCGCGGCATGACCTGGGACCATCCCCGCGGCCTCGCCAGCGTCCGAGGTGCGGCCGACGAGTGGGCGCGACTCCCCGGTGGGCGGCCGGTCGAGTGGGAGGCTCGGTCGCTGCAGGGCTTCGCGGACGAGCCGCTCGAGGTGCTGGTCCATACCTACGACCTGCTGGTCATCGACCATCCCCACATTCCGCATGCGGCGGCGCAGGGACTCCTCGTGGCCCTCGACCAGGTCGGCCGCGACGACGAGCTGGGCGCCCTGTCCAGGCAGTCCGTCGGACGGTCACATGCGAGCTATGAGCACGCCGGCCACCAGTACGCACTCGCGATCGACGCGGCGGCGCAGGTCGCCGTCCACCGGCCCGACCTGCTCCCGTCGCCCCCGGCCGCGTGGGACGAGGTGCTCGAGCTGGCCCGGACGGGCCGCGTCCTGTGGCCCGCGAAGCCGGTTGATGCAATCTCCAGCTTTCTCACCCTGGCCGCGAACCGCGGTGCGGCGATCGCGACGTACGGCTTCGTCGAACGCGAGGTCGGGCTGGCGATTCTCGATCAACTCCACCGGCTGGCCGAGCTCGTCCCGGCGGGCTGCCTGGACCAGGACCCCATCCAGACGGCCGAGTGCCTCGCCGACGATGACCGCTGGTGGTACGCCCCGCTCGCCTTCGGGTACACGAACTACTCCCGCACCAGGTTCAGGCGCCGGCGCCTCGCCTACGTGGACATGCCGAAGGGTCCGGGGGGCATCGCCGGCTCGTGCCTCGGCGGCGCTGGCATCGCGGTGTCCGCGTTCTCGCCCGCCCGCGAAGCGGCGCTTGACCATGCATTCTGGCTCGCCAGCGCGGCCACGCAGCGGGGGATCTATTACACCTCGGGCGGCCAGCCGGCGAACCTTGCGGCCTGGGACGACGCCGCGCTCAACGACGACTGCCTCGGCTTCTTCCGCAACACCCGACGCACGCTCGACAAAGCGTGGCTGCGGCCGCGGTTCGATGGCTGGCTCGATGTCCAGGATGCCGTCGGCACCCTGGTGAACCGGGCTCTGCGGGGCGAGATCAACGACGACGCCTGCCTCCGCCTGTCGGATGATGCGGTCGCCAGAGCACGCGACGTGGAGGGACGCCGATGAGGGTCGCCGAGGCCTGCTTCGAGGACTACGAGATCGGCTCGGCCCGGGTCACGACCGGCCGGACCATCACCGAGGCCGACATCGTCATCCATGCCGGGCAGACCGGTGACCTGTTCCCCCACCACATGGATGCGGAATGGTGCGCTACCCAGCCGTTCGGTCGGCGAGTCGCCCACGGGACGCTCGTGATGTCCATCGCGGTCGGCATGACGGCGGGGGACATCAACCCCCGCGCTACCAGCTACGGCTACGACCGGGTCCGGTTCGTCCGGCCCGTGTTCATCGGCGACACCATCACGGTCCACGCGGAGGTCACGGGCAAGAGCGACAACCGACGACGGCCGGAGGAGCTCGGCCAGGTCGAGGAGACCGTCACCGCCACCAACCAGGACGGGACGGTCGTGCTCTCGCTCGTCCACCTGTACGTCGTCGAGAAGCGCCGGGAGGCCCCGCCGCAGGCCTGACCGCGACACCCGGTCTCAGGTCGTCGGACCCACCGCCGTGCCGCTCTCGATCGAGGCGTGGACGTGCTCGATCAGCCGGATGCGGAGTTCCAGCGTGTCGGTCAGGCCGGACCCTTGATCGCGGTACCAGTGTCCATCGACGCGTAGATCCGCTCGATCTGGCGCAGCGTGCCCAGGTTGTCGCGGCCGCTGGAGCGAGGTGTCGAACCGATCGCGATTGCGCGCAGGACCGACGCCATCGGGCCGAGAAACGCGTCCGGCACCCAGCGCGAGGCGACGGGGTACGGCACCCAGCCGTCGGTGGGCAGCACGCTGCTGTTGACCTCGAGCGTGTCCGGCCGCCCGCTGGGGTAGTCGTAAAGCAACCCAAGGGTGCCCCGGATCGCGCCGGCGGAGCCATCGATCCGGAACGCCGCGAGGTTGTCGCCCTGGCCGTTCTCGTGGTTGGCGTGGACCACGGACACGGCTCCGGACGGGTATGCACACGTCGTGATGGTGCGCGTCTCGCCGACCGGTGCCTGACCCGGTGTCCGACCGCCGGTGCTGAACACCAGCGAGGGTTCCCCCAGAAACCAGCGGACGACATCGTGGTAGTGGATGGAGTGGACCATGACCTCCAGCCGCGGAACGTCGAGCATCCACGGCCACGCCGACCACTCCGTCCAGATGTTGACGGTGATCGACATGGCCGTGACATCGCCGATCCAGCCCAGCTCCACCATCCGGTGAGCCGCCGCCATGCCCTCGTCGTAGCGCAGCTGCTGGTTGACCACCAGGACGAGTCCGCGCGACTCGGCGAGGTCCACCAGCGCCTGGCCCGTGGCGGGGTCGGGCGCGAACGGCTTCTGGGCCAGCACGTGACGACCGGTCTCGAGCACGCGCCTGACGATCTCCGGCTGGGCGGCCGCGGTCACGGCAACGTCGACGACCTCGACGCGCCCATCTGCCAGCACGTCCTCGAGTGTTTCGTAGACGCGGGGGACCCCGTGGCGCTCAGCCACCTCGGTTGCACGCCCCGGGTGATGGTCGTGGATGCCGGCGACCTCGAGACCCGCAGCTCGGTAGGCGGGCAGGTGCGCAACGTCGACGATCGCGCCCGCCCCCACGATCGCGATCGGGCGGCGGTAAGCGTCCGGGACCTCGATCCGGCAGGCTTCGGCGATCGGATCGAACCGCGAGATCACGATGCCGGCCCCCCAAGCCGGTCGGCCGGGATCCGGTAGAACTCGGCGGCCGTTCCGCCCACGATCGCTGCCCGATCGTCGGCCGGCAGCTCATCGAACAGGCGCCCCAGCTCCTCCCAGACCCGCACGTACCCGCCGGCGAGCACCGAGATCGGCCAGTCGCCACCGAACATCAGGCGGTCCGCACCGAACAGCTCCAGCGCCAGCTCCAGGTAGGGCCGGACGTCGTCCGCCGTCCACGCCGCCAGGTCGCCCGTGGCCGGGTACAGGCCCGACACCTTCGCGTAGACGCGGGGATTCTCGGCGGCACGCGCGATCAGGCTCCGCCAAGGCTCGTCGCCACCGGCCTTGATGGGCGGCTTGGACAGGTGGTCGATGACCATCCGCAGGTCGGGGTGGCGGTCCGACAGGGTCGGGACGTGCTGGAGGTGGCGCGGCAGAACGGACACCACATCGAACGGGACATCGTGGGCGGCGAGGATGCCCAGGGACTCGAGCACCTCGGGCCGGAGCAGCCAGTCGTGGTCTGGCCTGGTGTGGATCAGGTTTCGAATGCCGACGAACGCCGGGTTCGCCCGCAGGGCGGGCAGCCGCTCCGCAACCGCGGCCGGATCGTCAAGCGGCACCCACCCGACCACGGCCGCGATCTCGGGGTGGCTCGCTGCAACCTCGAACATGTAGTCCGTGTCCGCCGCGTTGTCCGCCGACTGAACCAGGACCGTGCGCTCCACGCCCGTCGCCGCGAGCAAGGGCTCCAGCTCCGGGAACTCGATCGCACGGTTGATGGGGCCGAGGTCCGGGCCCAACCAGTCGTAGGAGACTCGGTCCGGGTTCCAGAAGTGCTGGTGTGCGTCGATGACGGCCATGCCCTCCCCCTCCGTCCGAAGAAACGTGTGCTCACGGTGGGCAGGTCGGACGACGATGTCAACGGCCTGTCTCATCCGAGATAGGCGATCGTCTGGGGTCCGACCGGCAGGATCGCGGCACGGGCACCGGGGCCCGCGTCGGCCAGGGCGTCGCGGAGGGCGGCCTCGACGTCGTCGACGGGCTCGAGCCACGCCCGCCGAAGGTCGTCGGGGCCAACCCCCGGCGTGTGCGCGAGGACCCGCGCTCGCGACTGGATCTCGGCCTGGACCTGGACCTGCCACTGGTCACGCTCGGCAATCTCGCCCCGGGACAGGGCAGCCAGGAATGCGCCGGGGCCCGTGAACCTGGCGAGCAGCTCCGCGTACCTCCCGTGGGCCGGCAGCCCATCCTCGCAGGCGGCCGCGAGGATGATCGTGCCTCCCTCCCGCACGATCCCGGCCGCGGCCTTGAGTCCCTTGACGCACTGGTACAGGTTCTGGTCAAGCGGGTATCCGCTGTTCGTGGTCACGACGACGTCGTACGGCTCGGGAACGCGAACCATCGCCGTCCTCCGAACGTGGGCGGTGGCCGCCCGGTGCTCCGCATCAAGCTGTCCGGAGAAGACGGCCGCGATCCGATTCTCGTCGTCGAGCGCGACGTCAAGGGCGAACGTGACCTCGGCCCGCTCGGCGATGGCCCGGATGGGATCGTGGACGGGGTTCCCCTCCAGGACACCCCAGCTCGCCAGCGGACTGGCGATTCGCGCGGCCGAATGGAGCTCGCGGATCGTGTCGAGCGCGGCCAGACCCGGGGCGACCATCTTGGGACCGCCGGAGAAGCCCGCGAAGAAATGCGGCTCCACGAATCCGAGCGTGACGCGAACGTCCGCCTCGAGAAACCGGCGGTCGAGGCGCGCCGGGACGTCAGAGCCGGGCACCACACCGAGCGACCGGTGCGCCTCGCCATCATCGGCGTCGTGCTGGATGACCTCGCAGGCGACCAGTGCGTCTCGCCCGAGCAACGTCTCCAACTCATCCGTGGTGCACGCGCGGTGGCTGCCCGTTGCGACGAGGAGACGGATCGTGCGACCCGGGAGGAGGTCGATGAGCACCGGGAGCACCGTCCGGGCGGGGAACGGCCGCGTCACATCACAGACGCTGACCGCAACGGTGCAGCCACGGGGCGCCAGCTCGGGCAACGGCTGCCCCCACAGGGGTGAGACGAACGCCACGCGCAGCGCCCGTTCCGGATCCGCAAGCGACGCGCGGGGCCGCGGTGCCAGAACGTCGACTCCGCCCGGCACGGCGACCTCCAGGCCCGTGCGGCCGAAGGCCAGCCGGACGCGTCCACCGGTCATCGGGCAGCCGTCGGTTGCGTTGTGACCGGGTTGACCCGGGCCTGCACCGCCGAGCGCCCAGCGAGGGCCTGCAACGCCCTGGTCGCGTACCGGCGATCTCCTCTGGGAGCGCTATCAGACGAGCGCTGGTCATGGGTACGTGCCATACGCCTCATCCATCTGTCATCCTGTGTCACCGGCGCGCCTCGCGCGATGCCGCCGCATCTCGTGCGCAGGGCGCCCGCAATACGAGGTCAGAGTTCATCCCGATCTCCTGCTCGCGGTGCGAAAAAACGATATACCACTCGCCGGGCGATGATACGCTTATCGTGCTGCTGGGCGGCCGGCGCATCCTCGGCGAAGGTACCAGCAGGCCATGACCGGGCCGTCGGCGTCCAGGAGGGCGACAGGAGTGATCGGAGCCGCTGCGGACCGCAACGTCCTGCGGGAGCTTGGAAGCCGCGTCGCGGAGATCGCGGCGCTTCCCGTCCAGCAGGAGACCATCGCCTCCTGGAAGGCCCTGAACGGCCTGCGTCCAGCTCGCCCGATGGTTGCCATCGACCAGCTCCCGTGGCATGAACTGTCCAGCGACCCGGCGCTCGTCAACCAGTGCATCGACCCGTTCAACCGGGGGCTCGAGATCGACCTCCGCCGAACGCTTTACCGCTGGGAGCACATGCGGGCGGACATGGTGGTCGAGCCCGTGCTGCTCATTCCGAAGGTCCTCCGAATCGATGGATTCGGAATCGAGATGCGCGAAGAGACGGCAGCGGTGGACGCCGCCAACGACGTCGTCTCGCATCACTTCTTCGACCAGCTCGCGACCGAAGAAGAGGTCGAGAAGATCCGAACCCCGAAGGTCTGGCTCGATGCCGAGAAGACAGCCCAGATCGAGGCCCAGGCACACGAGATCTTCGACGGCGTCCTGCCGGTTCGGCTCCAGGGCTGGGTGCCGAGCACGAACCAGTGGCCGGGCCTGGAATCGCAGCCCGAGACGCGGGCCCTGGTCCACGACTGGCCGACCGAACTGCTGGCGGGTGGGGCGAACTTCTGGGACACCATCGAGTTCTGGAGAGGTGCCGAGGCGGTCCTCACCGACATGGCGGATCGCCCGGACCACACGCGCCGGATCATCGACCGGCTGGTGACCGCCTACCTCGGCATGCTCGACCAGATGGAGGCGCTTGGTCTGCTCGGCCACTCGATGTCCACGATCCACTGCACGCCCGCCTGGACCGATGAGTTGCCCCATGACGGGTTCGACCCGGAGCGGCCGCGGGCCGAGGACCTGTGGACGATGGGCATGGCACAGGTCTTCACGTCCGCCTCGCCGGCGATGTTCAAGGAGTACGAGATCCCGTACACCGTTCGCTGGTACGAACGATTCGGACTCGGGTACTACGGCTGTTGCGATGTGCTCGACCGGCGGGTCGACATCATCCGGGAGATCCCCCACGTGCGGAAGATCTCGATGTGCCCGTGGGCGAACGTGGACCGCGGCGCAGACGCGATGGGCCATGACTTCGTCTGCTCGCGCAAGCCCAACCCCGCGCTCCTCGCCATGGATGGCTGGGAGCCCGAGGCCGTCGAGAAGGAACTGCGCGCCTCCATCGACACCTGCCGACGGACCGGGACTCCCCTGGAGCTGATCCTCAAAGATGTCAGCACCATCCGCTACGAGGCGCGGCGACTCTGGGAGTGGGTCGACATCGCGATGCGCCTGGTCAAGGAGTAAGCCCTCGGCGGGCCCATCGCGGCCGCCGCCCCCGTGGAATCGAGAGGAGTCACAGACATGGCCGACCTGCGTGAGCTGGCCGCTGCGATCGAGGTAGGTGACCGGACCTCGGCCGTCCGGCTGACAAGCGAGGCGTTGCAGGCTTCGGTCAAGCCGCAGGAGATCCTCGACGCCATGACGGACGCCATGGGCATCATCGGCCGGCGGTTTCAGGACGGGGACATCTTCGTTCCCGAGATGCTCATCGCCGCTCGGGCCATGAAGGAGGCGACGGCCATCCTGGAGCCGGTGCTCGTCGAGGCGGGCATCCGCCCTGAGCACACCGCCGTCATCGGGACCGTCGAGGGTGATCTCCACGACATCGGCAAGAACCTCGTGGGCATGATGCTCAAGGGCGCGGCGATCAACGTGATCGACCTTGGCGTCAACGTCCCCGCGGCGCGCTTCGTGGACGCTGCCCGGGAGCACGGTGCCAGCCTCATCGGATTAAGTGCCCTGCTCACGACCACGATGCCCAACATGCGGGCCGTCGTCGCGGCGATCAAGGCTGCGGATGTCAATGCGCGCGTGATGATCGGCGGGGCGCCGACGACGCCCGAGTTCGCCAAGCAGATCGGAGCCGACGGCTTTGCCCCGGATGCCGGTGCCGCGGTGGACCTGGCAAAGCAGCTCCTGGCAGCAGGCTGATCCGATGCCGGGCATGTTCGAGACGTTCGGACGAGGTGGCGGCACCGAGCGCAAGCCCTCAACGCTGGCCAAGCTGGACCGGGTGCGCAAGACGTTCCGCCACGAGGAAGCCGACCGAGTTCCCATCTCGGACTTCTTCTGGGGCAAGTTCCGGGACCGGTGGCGGGCAGAGCTGGGCCTGCCCGAGGACGCGGATCCCTACTACCACTACGACCTCGACTTCATCGTGACGGTCCCCAACATGGACCCCCACATCCGCGACTTCGAGACGATCCGCGAGGATGACGAGGAGGTGGTCGTCAAGACCGGCTTCGAGACCACGATCCGCAAGCGCTTCGACCTGCCCATGCCCGAGCAGGTGAGCTGGGAGACAGACACGATCGAGAAGCTCGAGGCCTTCGAGTTCGACGACCCGAAAGACCCGCGCCGCTACCTCTCTGCCGGCGACAACCAGATCGCCGGCGTGGGTGACGGCTTCGAGCGCAATAGCCCGCCGTGGGTGGAAACCGTCAAGTCGCTCTACCCGGACTTCCCGGTGTTCGGCAGCGTCACCGAGGCGTCCGAGATCTGCACCCGGCTGCTCGGCCAGCTCAACACGCTGATGTGGACCGGCGAGTACCCCGAGCGCTTCGGCGAGCAGCTCCTGCGCATCGGTGAGTTCAGCTACGAGATCGCGAAGGCGCAGATCGAGGCCGCCGACGGGCTGCTCGATGGGCTCGTGATCTGGGGCGACGTCGCCTATGGCAAGAGCCTGTTCATGGGCCCCACCTACTGGCGGAAGTACTACAAGCCGACCGTCGCTCGGATCATCGAGCTCGCTCACCAGCACGGCCTGCTGGTGATGTACCACGGCTGCGGCAACGCCAACGCCATCTTCGAGGACATGATCGAGATCGGCCTGGATGGCTACAACCCGCTCGAGGCCAAGGCCGATCTCGACGTCGTGACGCTTCGCGAGCGCCTTGGCCACCGGCTCACCTTCTGCGGCAACAGCGACATCCGCGTCTGGGAGCGCGGCGACCCGGACGAGGTCCGCCGCGAGGTCCTCCACCGCCTGCGCGCCGCCGAGGGCGGCGGCTACGTGTTCATGTCCGACCATTCCGTCGCCTCGGACGTGTCGGGCCATACGTACGACCAGATCGTGAAGCTGGTCCGCCGGTACGGCACCTATCCGCTGCACCTGCCCACGGAGTAGCACCCTCACCGCAGCCCATCGGCACCCGGCGGACCTTCTCCTCACCGGGCGCCGGGCGCCGCCATCACCGGCCCCGCGCGGCAGCCCGGCACGTGGTCGCCCCCAGTACCGACCGGCTATCGCTCCGAACTGACCAGGGAGGGACGTGAACGTGCGCAACCTCGGGAATTCGTCCCCCGCGTCACAGCCCCGGGGTCCTGGCGAGGTGCGTGCGAGCGGTGCGCTTCGGGTCGGCGTCCTCGGATCCGCCAGCATTGCCGAGAACGGGATCGTCATCCCGGCACACGCCACGGGGACAAGGCTGGTCGCAGTCGCGGCCCGAGACCGGCACCGTGCACAGGCATTCGCGGATATGCATGGCGTCGAGCGAGTTCTCGACTCCTATGCCGAGGTCGTCGGCGACCCGGAGGTCGAGGCGATCTACAACCCGCTCGCGAACGGGCTTCACGGCCCGTGGAACCTCGCGGCCATCGCGGCGGGCAAGCACGTCCTGTCGGAGAAGCCGTTCGCGAGCAACGCCGACGAGGCAGCGGAGGTCCGTGACGCCGGCAAACGGGCCGGCGTTGTCGTCGTCGAGGGGTTCCACTACGTCTATCACCCGGTCACCAGGCGCCTCCACGAGCTGGTCGCCTCGGGCGAGCTGGGCGAGATCGAGCGGGTCGAGGTGACCATGGTCAACCCGGCCGTCCCCCCGGAGAATCCCCGCTGGTCGCTCGAGCTCGCCGGCGGCGCCCTGATGGATCTCGGCTGCTACGCCCTCCACGCCCACCGCGTGCTGGCACCGTGGCTCGGGGGCGAGCCGACGCTGATCGCGGCGCGCGGCGGCGAGCGCGCAGGGCTACCGGGCGTCGACGAGTGGGTCGACGCCGACCTCGTGTTTCCTTCCGGCGCCCGGGGGCTGGCCCGATGTCACATGGCTGGTCCGTTTCAGCAGCTGACCTATCGCGTCGCGGGGAGCCATGGCGAGGCGACGGTCGCCAACTTCATCCTTCCCCATATCGACGACCGGCTGCTGGTCCGGACCAAGGCCGGGGAGCGGGTCGAGCACCTCGGCACTCGTTCCTCGTACACATACCAACTCGACGCCTTCATCGCCGCGGTCCGGGACGGAACCCCGATGTCGACCGATTCGGACGACGCCGTTAGGACGATGCAGCTCATTGACGAGGTCTACCGGGCGATCGGCCTGGAGCCCAGACCGCGATCGCCGCGCGTCGTCTGACGCGTGCGGCGCTGCGCGGCCGTCCTGTGCGCTCCTGCGGCCGCGGCCGCAGGAG
>Ga0182019_10001346_pt1 | contig 12519 bp, 15 predicted proteins | sample 812E2MmetaG_FD_120483 | JGI IMG/M metagenome (GOLD analysis project Ga0182019, IMG submission 120483) | Permafrost microbial communities from Stordalen Mire, Sweden - 812E2M metaG | ecosystem: Environmental > Terrestrial > Soil > Wetlands > Permafrost | place: Sweden: Stordalen | collected...
ACCGGGAGGGATACCAGCATCACGCCCAAACGAGATCGGGGCGGTGCCGAGTGCGCGGCTATCCGGCCTCGAGGACCGGGTCTCCTGCGACCGGAACCTGGATCCCAGCCAACGGGTCGTCGGCTCGCGGAGTCGCCAGGCTCAAGGCCGGGCCGACGTCCGGAGCCTTCGCGTCGCGTTTGCCGAGCGCCCCAATGCCAAAGCAGGTGCGCAGCGTCGCGATGATCGACTGGCGCTTTGTCACGCTTCTAGCGCAGAGGCGAGCTGAGCCGCTGTCCGTTGGTCAGTCCTTCCGGTCCGTGCTGCCACGAAACGGCCGTTTTGTTGATACTCAGATCGCGCACGCGTTCAAGGGGTTGTTCTGACGTCTGCGCGGGCGAATATGCGGCAAGCGTCCGGGTGCCCTGAGCATCGTGAGCGATCACGGCTTCGCTCAGGCCGGCACAGGCGCTGGTCCAACAGCCTGGGATTTCGATGGCCCAGGCCGCGTCGCCCTTGGTATTTGTGACGAGACTTGACGAAGAATCGAGCGGCGGTTGAGTCCCACGACGCATCACTACTGTCCCTTCTTCGTATTGGAGCGCAAAGACACGCCTGCCAGATTGCAGATCGAACTGCTCGACAGTGTTGGGGTCAAAGCTGATGAACTTCTGCCGCTGCGTATAGTCAAGCGTGAGATAGCGGCCCGCAAGGCGGAAGTCACCTATCCGGACGACGCCGCCGGAAAGTGTGCCCACCCGGCCGATCGGCACGTTGTGCCCGCTGCGATACAGGCACGCAAAGTAGCTCCATTCCGCTTCTCCTCCTAACTGGCCAGTCGCCGCCGCGCCAAAGCGCCAAGCCAGCCTCGTCTGGATCACGCCCTGCCCTTTGCCGGTTCTCAGGCGCCAGACGACGCCGAGGCTGCTCCTCAACACCAGTACGCCAGAAGCCACGCGACAGTGCCTGCGCGGAGCGCTCCTCGCCCCAGCTACCCCAGACGGAGTTCCAGCTATCGCACAGAGCGAGACTATTGCCAGCGCCAGCGTCCGCACCATGAGCACAGAGCCTAGACCGTGTCTGTATTGAACGTGATTCTCAAGGGCGGATGCCGGCGCGACTCTTCTGAAATTGCCGCAGATTGCCCCAATGTAGAGCGCTACCGCGCAGGCGCATCGGCTCGCTATACGGAACAGGTCACAATATCAAAACATAGTTATGTTGCGTTGAGTTAGGCTCTCCGGAATTGGAGTTCTACGCCCCAGGGGGCATGGAGGTGTTCGAACGGATGATTCGTAGATCGCTGCTCGCAGCAACGGTCGCATTGCTGTCGATGGCGTTGTTCTCCTCGGCGGCATCAGCCGTAAAGACGGTCAACGTGCCCTTCGAATACGACTCGCCCGGCCTCACGTTCGAAGGCCAGACGGTTGGACCAGCCCACTGCAAAGGCCTCTACCAGGTCGACCCTAAACACTTTCCGGCCACCGAAAATGAAACGGTCCTGGGTCCCTTCGGTCCCGCCGGCGGACGCGAAGCCATCACCTGCCACTCGACGAACAAACTCCCGATCTCGGGCAACGTGAAACCGGGAGAATCCTTCCCGCGCCTGAACCCCGAAGCCGACTACTGGATCTCAGAATACTTCCGAACCTTCTACCCCGGCAAATCGTGCTTCGTCATCAGCCTGCCGGGCGACCGAGCGACGGGAAAAATGTCCTTCACCGGGAAGTCCTACCACCTCGTGGTGTACCTCGAATACGATCGCGAATGCCACTAGCCTGAGTAGGCGAGCAGTCAGTACCCAGCCGCTGCGTAAACTTACTGGCTATCAAGACGACTTTGCCGGAGCCTGCCACTCCGAGACGATCGCGGGATCGGGGGAACGGAGCCGGCTTCTCTGGCGCTCGATGGGCCGCGTGTGTTCTGATCTCGACACTCGCCACTGTTGGACTGCTGTTCGACGTGGCCCCTGCGGCTCCGCTGGTCAAAATCAAGGCCCGATTCGTCCCGATCCCGGGCTTCGCTTACACGGGGAACATCTATGGCGCTGGTGCGGCTCTGGATATCGACTTCGACATCTCGGGCACCGAATTTGGTGGGTTCCCGCCACCACTGATCGGCTTCAATCTGTCCCTACCGAGGGACGCCACGATCAACCCGACGGGCTTCCCGACGTGCGCCAAGTCGAACTTCGAAGCCTCAGGCCAGGGACCCACGGCCTGCCCGAAGGGCTCGGCCGCCGGCCCGGTCGGCAAAGCCGTCGCGGAGGTCGCCTACGGCGGCGAACGCGTGACTGAGAACGCGGAAGTATTCCCGTTCCACGCGCGCGAAGGCGGCCTGGAGTTCTTCATCGCGGGCCACAATCCGGTGTCGCTGGAAATCCTCTCGAGCGCTCATCTTCTCAGCGCTCCTACCGGCTTCGGCCCGACGCTCAGCACTGAAGTGCCCCTGACGGCACCCGTGTCGGGCGCCCCGGATCTCTCGATCGAGAGCATCCATCTGGCCGTCGGCGGGGCGATCAGACTGGGCGCGACGACCGTCTATTACCTAACGATGCCGACGCTCGGCGAATGCCGGGCTGGGTTGCCCGTTCAGGCTGAATTCACGTTCGCGGGCCTCGGCGGCCTGACCCAGACCACCATCCCACTCCAATACAGAACGCCCTGTCCCCGCGAACACAGCGAAGTCGCGCCGCCCCAGACCACCGTTCCAGGAACCGAAGGAATCGTCACCGCGCCGTCAAACACGCGATGCCTGAGCAGGCGCAACTTCCCGATCCACATCCAGCAGATCAAAGGCCTCAGCTACCGACGAGCAACCGTCGAAGTCAACGGCCGCCGCGTCGCCGTGGTCAGGGCCGGGCGCCTCAAGGCACAGGTCGACCTACGCGGCCTGCCCAAAGGGCGCTATACGGTAACGATCAAGGTGCTCACCACCTCCGGACGCACCCTTACAGGCACACGCGCCTACCACACCTGCGCTCGCAAACCCCTACGAGGAGGCAGACCACGGCTCTGACCATGAGTTGCAGACGCCATGCGCCAGGACACGCCGACGCCGCGCGGTCCAGGCACGACCGACGCGAGCTCTTTAATGGCTGCCGAGACGCCCGCGTTGCGTCCATTGCGGGCGCCTGCGAGGTGCTGCGTCGGATGACGGCTCCCGCCCACAAGGGAGCGCCCACGTCCAGGGTCGGAGCGTCCCCGCTCCGACCGATAGGCGGCCGTGTGGGAACCTTGAGACTGGCCCCCAGACCCGACGATGACCGAGCGTGTGTCTGATCACGACTGCTGCCATCGGTACTGCAGTGAGGTCACTGGCACGATTGTCAGACTGCAGCAAAGTCCCACATGGCCCTAGGCCCTTGCCTGGTGCCGTCTGGTCGAGGAGTGTCGAAGGCGATCACCCCCGTTGGGCGAAGCCGGCCGCAGACGCTTGACGCACCTCGGAGGAATGCCCACACGTACTGCGTCTGGCCAGCTAGGTGTTTTCGCTTGTGATCTCGGTGGCCCCTGGTTCGAAGTACCACAGTCCCTGAGCGTAGTTGTCGACGGCGTTGCCCACGAATTCGTTGCCGGACACGTTCGACGGCGGGTCCCCAAGCCACGACGCTGCGGATGCTATGAATCCCCAGTTTGGATGTTCGATCCAATTGCCCGCTACTGGCCATGGCCAGGGCTGGCCAATCTCGAGGACGCGGCCGATGTAGTTCGCAGTGGTACGGCCTCCGCAGGCGCTTGGACTTCTGCCACCGTCGAAGATTCGTACACCAGACTCGACGTAGAACAGCCGGTTGCTCCAGACACCGTTATCGCATGAGTTCAGGATTGCTACGCCGATGGTTTCGCTGAATTCGGGGCAGCCCTGGCCAGCTTTGGTCGGTTTCCATGCGGTCGAGGGGTTCGCTACGTAGTTACCGGCGACATCGGCGTCGACTTGTCCGTACAAGATCGTGCCGATGCAGGTGTTTGTGATTGTGTTGCTGTACACCGAGTTCGCCCGCCCGATGCTGGAAGCGCTTTCGCTGCCGTCGAGCGATATGCCCCAGGAGCTGCTCGTGATGGTGTTGCTAGAGATTTCAACGTGTTCGGAACTTGGGCCATACGTTGCGATACCGTGGGCTGACGTTTCGGTCACGGTGTTGCTTTTTACGGTCATCCATTTGCCCTCAAGCACTATGCCTTCGTTGTGGGAGTCTTCAACAACATTGCTGGTCACCTGCACGGGCGAGGATTCCGTTCCGATGACTGGGTGGGCTTCGTTGCCGATCAGCAGGCCAGATTGCGACGCGCCGTTCTCTGTGATGGCGGACACGGACAGCCCGGCCCCCTGAATGTTCGCTGCAAATAGTCCGTATTCAGCTCTAGGCCCCGATTCGCTTGGCGCTTCAGACAGGATGACAAGCGATGAGATCTTAAGCGCGGTGCCGGTAACGGAAAGGTTTTCTTGATTGGCGCCGACATATATGACGGAACTCAGCGAGCCGAGACTTGGGTTCGCGCCACACGGTTTGCTTTGGGTGACGTTGTTGCCAACTTCAGTCCGTCCCGATTTTGAGCCTTCCAACGTCACGCCAGCGTAAGCAAACACTCCCTCGCACCAAGGGCCTAGCGGCTGTTTCGAGCCACCGACTGGGTGTTTGCTTCCATACGGGGTGAGGATGTGAAAGACGCCAGGTTCGAGAACGACCTTTGGGTATTTCGGTTTTTCGGGGAAACTTGTGCAAGACGCTGCGTTGCCACACTCGGCATAGTTCTCGGCAAGCTGAATCTGGCTGCCCGGTTCGGCGCCGTATGCAGCTCCCCATTTGCCAACCGCTTCACTTTTGCTGTTGTACACCGTCGCATAAGGACCTGTATCCGCCATCGCCGAAGTCGGCGACGACGCCGCGCTCCATATCGCCATCACAACGATCAGCAGAACTCCCAAAGATCGCTTACGATGTCTCATCGTGGTCCCTTCCACTCGCGGTGACAAAGCCGCGCCTCGCAGGTCCGCGCCTCCGGGCCTGAGCCATCCGAGACTCACAAGCCCCGACTCCAATAGCAACCGACCGAAAACTTGCTGGCAACGCCATTGTACCGCGCCAATCCGATCACCGGAACTTCCGACCCAAAACCCCGAGCGGGGCCGGGTGTGTCAGGGGCACCGCCTCGAGGTGCGAATGAGTCCGAGACAACGATGATAAGGAGGTACACGATGGACACTTACAGCCAAAGCGTGGAAAAGGCGACGGGTTTGATCGAGGCCACGACCAAGAGGCTGAGCAACGGAGAGAAGCTGGAAGCGGCGCGAGTCCACGCGGCCGTGGCACAAGCGGAGGCTATCGCTGCGGTGGCGTGCGCGATCGAGAGGGCCGCCGGAAGCAGTGGCAACGAGCATAGCCGGTGGATGCAGGAGCACGGGACGTGACACTCCCTGAAACCCGTCCTCAGTCCGCCGAAACGCCGCCGCTCTCGCGCTTCCCCGTGCTTCCGGGTTAGGCTCTGGGTCAAGGGTTTGCAGACGTCGCTTCGCGTGGCGACGCGGACCGGCAGGGGCCCGCTCATTGGCCGTAGCCCTCTTTGCGCTGCCGCGTCTCCTGTGCCTCCGCCTCGGCGAGCAGATGTGCCTCCGCCGCCCGAGCGAAGGAGCACGCGTGTTGGCTCCCACGCCGGCGTCATAGCGGTCCCACGAGCGCTTATCTCAACCGCGACAGCGATAGCTCTCGTCTGTCACCCTGGCGGGGGCCGAGCTATGGCTGGGCCCGTCAGGTGGACGACGGCCAACTGCAGCCGGACGAGAGCGGTCGGCCCTCCTTCGAGCCTTGAGACGCTCGCATGCGCGTGGTTGCGGGCGCGTCGGCGGACGGCCCTTACGCTCCTGCCTTGGACGACAAGCGCAATCCTTCAAGCGTGGCGACCCGCTAGCGCATTGCGGGTAGAGCACAGCCACTACCGATCCCGTCGCTGGACCGCCAGTATCGTCGCGACCGCAACCGCGTCGTCACGAGCGTGTGCCGACTGCGAGCAGGTACTCCTTCTCGAAGCGCGCCTGCTCCGCGGTGCCGCGGTTCCACTCGTCACAGAAGCTATCGAGCGCGTCGTCGAACTCCGTCTCGCGGCCGGTGTTGCACGCATTCGCGCGCGCGACGATGGTCGGGCCGTACCGCGCCTTGAAGTGCTCGCCATAGTCGCGGGGACGCTCGAAGGCGGTGATCTCCAGTACGTCGCGCTGCGTGCGCCAAGCGACCCGATCTCCGAACAGCTCGCGCACGTGGTCCTCGCTACCCCACAGCGGCGGCGACTGCGCGCCGGGCGGAGGCGCCGGGGCAAACGGACCCATCGTCCTGAACAACGCGCCGATCATGCCCTCGGGCGTCCAATTCAGCATCCCGATCGTGCCGCCCGGGCGACAGACCCGGGCCAACTCGTCGGCGACGTCCTGGTGGTAGGGCGCGAACATCGCACCGATCGAGGACATCACGACGTCGAACTCCCCATCCTCGAATGGCAAGCTCTCCGCGTCTGCTGGAACCCAATCGAGCGCGAGCCCCTTCGACTCCGCCCGGCGCCGGCCAGCCTCGAGCAACTCGGGCGTCAAATCGCTCGCCGTCACACGCGCGCCGCGCTCGGCCGCCGGAATCGACGCGTTGCCGGTCCCCGCTGCGACGTCCAGCACGCTCATCCCGTCGTCGATGCCACAGGCCTCGACGAGCCGTGGTCCCAACGGCAGCAAGAAGGTCTCAACCATCGACGGGTAGTCGCCCGATGCCCACATCGCACGATGGCGGGCCTTGAGCTCGGGATTCGGCACAGCGGCTGACACGGCAACCTCCCAAATAGATAAGCCGATCGTACGGTGACAGCTATCTATCTACAAGCCCGTTGCACCACCGTTGTTCATGTGTTTACAAACCTCTTCCACGCAGATAGGCAAGCGATGACTCTTGGGGCCGGTCCCGCCGTTACGAGGCGAACAGCGACTAAGCGGATGTGGCAGTTTCGCTCCCGCAGCGGACGAAAGGGAGCAGTCCGGGTTCGTGCCGCCGGAACGCTTGCTTCTTTGGCCCAAGCAGGAGCCCACGCATGACAACTACGGGTATCCAGCGACCGCAAAATCGAGGTGTCGGCGGTTCGAGTCCGCCTCTAGCCATCCGTTTAAGGCTAGGAGCGTCGCAGAAGTTGCTCAATTTGGTGGCCCCAGCCAACCTGGGCCACCAGGGCCCTCGGCGAGGCGGAGCTCGGCGCATAGCCGATCGGTAAGCGATTGTGACGGGAGCGTGGATGACTTCGGCAGGATCAGAGTGGTGTGAAGCCGTCCGCGAGTCGGCCTGGCCAACGCCCCCGCGGCGTTGGCCTTGAGCATGACATTTGCTGTCTTGCCGGGGGATACGGAGAACGAGGCCATCACGATCGTCTTGGCCGTCTCATTGCGCTGGCTGTCCAGCAAGCCGCCAGCCATACCAAGGCAGCCGGCGCGGAGTTCTGCAAGTGCGAATAGACTCGCTTGACGCGACAACCTCAAACCGATACCAATGACCAACCGGAAGGGCACCCGCTGGAACAACGGCCGGTGGCGCATGAGGGTGTCGCGGCAGAGCAGGGGTCCGTCGTGGTGCTCGCATCAGAGCACCCGCTGGAACAGAGGTGCGTTCTTGCGAAGGCCAGACGGTGGCTCACCAGGCGTGCCCGTCCTGCGCGGTCATTGCGATCGCTGGCGCTGGTGATCGCCGCCGCGGCTGCGGGCGCTGGGTCTAGTGGGTGAGCGCACGGAGTCCATCACTTCTCATCCGTAGCGCTGCGACGAAGGTCGGTAGCACGAGCGTTTCGGCGAGAACGCGCACTCGCGAGCAATGAACGACATACAGAACCGCAGCGAGCGCATGCGGCCATCCAGGACCCGCGGAAAACCAGAGCACAGCGGCTGCGCCGAATGCAGGCAGCACATTGGGAGCGGTTCCAGATCTCTTCTCGCCTCGGGAGCAGGCGTCCGGTCAGCGTTAGGTCAATGATGGCAGCGCGCCGTCGATCATCGATCTGAGCCCGAAACGAGGGATTCCGGCGACGTCTCGCGGGATTGTTCGCAGCCTCCCACGACTCCTGGGCCAGATGCTCAACAAACCTCTCATCCCAACGCATCGAACCGCATTTTCGCGCCCTTCAGGCTGTGGTAGGCGGCGACCGGCTCCACGTAGAGTTTCACGGCGATGCGGGACTTCGTGCATGGGACACAAACATCGGAAACAAAAGTGACATAGATTTCGCCGAATTGATCGGACGCGCTCGCAGTCTCAGCCGGACTTCGTTCGGCGCGTGCTGTGATGTCGACGAATACAGCGGCCGGGTTCGGATGCATCCGCCTCGTTGACGGATGCCCTCGTGACGGTCGATCGATCTCACGGACAAGGAGCGGCTCTAATGCGAAGCATCAAGATCGTAGGACTAGCCGTGCTGACCGTACTCGCGCTGAGCGCGGTCGCGGTCTCACAGGCGTCGGCGGCGGTGGCCAACCTGGGTCCTGCAGAAAACGAAAAATACGGCGCCGGGTTTTTTGGCGCGTTTGAACCAAAAGAAGAAAGAGAATTCCAGGTCATAAACGCAACCCCCGAAGAAGTGACGGTCGAAGAAGTAAAGGTCGAAAACCCGATCGCGCCGATGGCACTAAAAATCGTTGCGGCTGTGGGAAAACCCGAATGTAAAAAAGGGCTCAAACTTGCTGTAGGTAAACTCTGTTTCTCCAGGCTCAGAAACGAAGCAGCCAAAAAAGGGGGAATGGGCCTGTACGTGATCCAAGCTAAAGGCGCTAAAAAATGGAAGACTGAAATCGAAGCGTTCTGACATAACTACAACACGCGGTTGCCGCGCCACGAGTGGTCCGAGCGCGGCAAGTCATACGGGTTAGTGAAGGTGTGCGTAGGACCATTTGGCCCCGCGCACACCTGACGATGCCACGCTCGGCGGCTTTCCGGAACTACGAGGGTGTTCAGCTGCGCCTCGCGCACAAGCACCCGACCGTGATCCCGGTCGACCAAGCGGGCGTGCCGACCTACGACGAGCTCGTGTTGGTCGTGCGCGAGGACGTAGAACGTGTGCTCGCCCCTGATCCGCTTTCCGCTCGACGCGGCAAGTGTTTTGTTGGCCCCTACAAAACACTTCCGAAGGTCGTGGTTCTGCGCTACATTTGTTGAGTGCCGAACCTCGACCGCCAGTTGGACGCTCTCGCCCGTGATCTCGACGCATTGGACGAGGCTGAGGCTCGTCGCGAACTGGCCGATGTTGAGGCTCGGATCGCTGCCGACAGCGAGCGTGCCTCGCGACTGCGACTCATCCTTCACGTCAAGGAGACATGGACCACCGACATCCAGATCGCGACACCGAGCGGGGCGACAGTCACGGTCGCCGCGCAAAACGGTCGGCGGCCCAAGACGCGAGAGGCGATCATGGGCTTTCTCCCGAGCGAGGCCGACGAGTGGCGCAATGTCAGAGCGATCAGGTCTCATCTGCGCACGCTCGGAATCGACATCAGCCCCGAGGCGGTTCGCCAAGCTCTGCGACGCCTCGCGGCTGAAGGCGCAATCCAGCTGTCCAAGACGACTGACGGCATGACCCACTACAAACTCGCGTCCCAAGGCGGTCAGACGACGCTCGGGGCGGACCAGCAATGACGCACGGCGCGGGATTCCAACCCTCGCGGCCCAACCGTGCGGCAGAAGCCCTAGGCCGAGGAGCTGATCGCCCCTCGGCCTAGGCACCGCATACGTGACTTCGTGGGGCCCGCAGGTTCGCCAGGGTTCCCTTAGAAAGCTCCCTCGACGGGTTCGACTCCCGTGGGCTCCACAGTCACGTCCTACTAGCAAACATTCTACCCCGCTTGGAAACCCCCTTGACATGCCCGCAAGAAAACGGCCAGAGAAGACGAAACCGACGCCGCCCGAGCGAGACGTGCGCGAGCTACAGGATGCCGAGCAGTCCGAGGGCGACTTCCTCAGAGACTTGGAGCGAGCGGCTACGAACCGCTCGGGAGAGAAGCTAGCGAAGGCTTCTCGACGCGATCCAGCATCGCCCAAAACATAGGCTGCTCCGAAAACCGCCGGTTGTAGCGGAACGCGTACTCGTCCAAGTAGTTCTGCAGGTAGGTGCTGCTGATCGCGTGATACACGCCCCGCACGCCGTTCTTGAGCAGCCCGAAGAATCCCTCCACGGTCTGTGTGTACGACACCCCCGACACTCGGGATCGGGTCTCGTAAAGGAGCCCAGGGGTTCGAGACCCCTCTCCGGCTCTCTTGTCCTACTCTCGAATCTGGACGACGCGTCCATATTCCTCCGTGACCTCCCGGAACGCCTACGACTTGACCTTCCTCGGAGGTCGATCCCCCTGAAGCGGCAGCGATGAGGTCGAGCCACGATCCAGGTCGTCGAGCACGGCGGCGTCCACGTTGATGTCGAACTTCCGCGCGAACAGCTTGCTCGACGCGCGCATGCTGTCGAGGTCGTCCATCCGCAGGGTCTTGGGGTGGTAGCCGTCCCAGTTCATGAATCGCAGATCCTCGTTGACTAGCGTGTCGCGCAGGGACGAGGCCAGCAGGAGCATCTGAAAGAGATTCTCATCTGGGATGAAGACAAAGGTGAAAAACCAGCGCAGCGTGGGACGACGGCGCATCCTCCGCAGGCAGTACGCCGCCGCCTCAGGTGTGATGGCCCAGTAGGCCAGTCCCTGATAAGGCGTGAGCCCACGCGGGATCCGACGTCGGACTCGGGGCTGGAGGTGCCACCACCGGTCGCCCAACGACACGTGCCACCAGCTCAGTGGCCACATCTCGCCCGACCAGATCCAGACCGCGTTGCCCGGTCGCTCGCTGTCGTGCACCTCGCGGCCCTTGCCGGCTGACCAACTGATGTATGAGCGCCCTTTGGCGCTGGCGAAGAAGCTCTGGATCTCCGCGGTGCAACGGATCGGATAGTCCTGACCGGTGAGCAGCACCAGATGAGAGAAGCGCCGCTCTGAGCGCAGCGCGGCGCGGATCCCGAGCATCGTGGCCTTGATGTGGCTGTAGCTGCCCCAATGCACCCTGACTCGCCGACGCAGCACAACGGGCGGCCGGGGAAGCTTGGCGAATGCCTCATGAAACGACGCGAGGTCGGACTTCCGGTCGACGTGAACGTAGACGACGTCCTCGGAACTACTCAGACGGCCCACCAAGCGAGCGACCTGCTCGGGGTTGCGGTGGGCCAGGATGATGTACGCAACCGCCATGTGTTTCCGAGCCTACATCGCAGGCGCCGCCCACCGTACTGCTGCAGGATCAGGCGTTTCGGCCGTGCCGTTGCATGATCCGCCCGCGCGAGGTTGACGACGTGCACGCCCATGGCGGTGGGCGATGCCCGCCCGGTGCTGCCTGATCGAGGGCTGCCCGTCGAGGCTGCCGCCCTTGGTCCAGCACACGACGAATCGAACCGACTATCGCATTGTCGCCAACGCGATAGTCCGAAATGCGATGGCGCGCAGAGTTTGCGCTTGCGGTCCTCCGTCTCGGACCGCAGCCGCAACACGAAATCGGAATACCTCAAGCTATGTAACCTCAGTTGAGGTATCCTTGTCTCCTGTCATGATTAGCCCCCTGCTCCGATCCAGCCAGATCCGCCCTCGTGGCCTGGGGCGCCATCTCCTGCGCTCGCGGCTGCTCGGCGCGCTCACATACCCGCACGGAGTTGACCGCTACGCCGAGTTGATCGACCCGCTGCTGCTGGCGCGCGACGTGCGCGCCGAGGTGACCGCAGTCCGCCATCAGACGTCGAGGAGCGTCACGCTCGCGTTGCGTCCGAATGAGAACTGGCGCGGCTTTCGCGCCGGGCAGTTCGTCGGCCTAAGCGTGGAGGTCGACGGGGTCAGACTGACCCGGCCCTACTCACCGGCCGGGTCCGAGCAGGCCGCGGACAGGGCGCTCGAGCTGACTGTCTCCACTCATCCGGACGGCCGGGTTTCGCGCTATCTGCGCGATCATGCGCGGCCAGGGCTGGTCGTTGACCTGACGCAGGCTCAGGGCGAGTTCATGCTTCCCAGTCCTCGCCCTCAGCGTGTGTTGCTGATCAGCGGCGGCAGTGGCATCACGCCGGTGATGGCGATGCTGCGCACGCTCTGCCAGGAGGGCTTCGCAGGCGAGATCGGCTTCCTGAACTATGCGCGCTCGCCCGCGCTCGCACTCTACGACGGCGAGCTGGCAACGCTCGCCCTGCGCCACGAGGGGCTGCGGGTCGCACGCGGCTTCACCCGCGCACGCCGGTCGAAGCTAGCCGGGCGCTTCGATCGCGAGCACCTGGCCGCGGTGATATCCGACCACGCGGACACGGCAACGTTCGTCTGCGGCCCGCCGGCGTTGATCGACTCGGTCCGCACCGTCTGGGCAAAGGACGGCCTGTCCGAACCGGAGGTCGAGACATTCACGGCGCCCGCGCTGCGTTTCGATACCGACGGCGCCGGGGGCCGCGTGAGCTTCACCGCCAGCGGACGTCAGGCGCCCAACAGCGGTCTGCCGCTGCTCGAGCAGGCCGAGGACGCCGG
>Ga0182019_10001347_pt1 | contig 12518 bp, 9 predicted proteins | sample 812E2MmetaG_FD_120483 | JGI IMG/M metagenome (GOLD analysis project Ga0182019, IMG submission 120483) | Permafrost microbial communities from Stordalen Mire, Sweden - 812E2M metaG | ecosystem: Environmental > Terrestrial > Soil > Wetlands > Permafrost | place: Sweden: Stordalen | collected...
GATACGATGTAAAGAACTCAGACGGCAGCTATACGAACTACGACACGACCTACGGCGACAACGGAAGCTACGACCAGACCTGGGCGAACAGCGCAGGCCAGTCAGGAGAAAATGAGAGATTTGATGATGGCAGTGCGCTCAATACCACGTATACCTATGACGCAAATGGCAACTTGCTGTCGAGTTCCGAGACTGATAAAGATGCGAACGGTGATACAACCTATACTGATAATTATAATGCTACCTATGATGCAAATAGCGACCTGCTGTCCAGTTCCGAGACTCAAACGGATGGAAACGGGAATATAACCTATGATGATAATTATGATGCTACCTATGATGCAAATGGCGATCTGCTGTCAAAATCGGATATTTCTACTGATGCGAACGGGAGTACAACCTATAGTGATAATTATAATGCTACCTATGATGCAAACGGCGATCTGCTGTCAAAATCGGATATTTCTACTGATGCGAACGGGTCAAGCAGTTATGATTACACCTATGATGCAAACGGCGATCTGCTGTCAAAATCGGATATTTCTACTGATGCGAACGGGTCAAGCAGTTATGATTACACTTATGATGCAAATGGCAACGTACTGTCGTCATCCGATACTCAAACTGATGCGAATGGGAGTACAACCTATAGTGATAATTATAATACTACCTATGATGCAAACGGCGATCTGCTGTCAAAATCAGATATTTCTACTGATGGAAACGGGGATATAATTCCATATAGTTATGATTACACCTATGATGCAAATGGCGACATGCTGTCGAGTTCAATTACTGCATCTGGTGAGTGTGGAATTTATACTGATAATACAACTTATACCTATGATACAAACGGCAACATACAGGAGTCTGAAACGTTTTCTTATACAAGCGGATTTTCAGACGGGGATACATACAGTTACCATGATGTTTATGATTCGAATGGCAATCTTCTGTCAGGTTCTACGATTGAAACCGATGCGAACGGAAATACACTTTTTACTTTTACATCTAACAACACCTATGATGCAAACGGCGACTGTACATCGAGTACGGACACTTATACTGCTGACGGGAATACAACTACAACCGTTTCTGATGCGTCCTACGATGCAGACGGTAATATGCTGTCAGGTTCCTCGATTGAAACCGATGGGAACGGACATATACTCAACACTTCCGAAGTTACTGATACATATAGTTCGGATAACACACTGCTTTCATCGACTATCACCGATATTACCTATGACGGAAACGGTAATGAGCTGTCGGAATCTATTACTTCAACTGATCCAAGTGGTGGAACTAGCACTTCTGATTTTACTTATGATTCAAGCGGCGAGTTTTCATCAAGGGTTATTTATGACGATGGAATTCTGACACAAGAAAGCACCTGGACATACTACGCTGACGGCGGTAATACCATCACAACAATCACATACGGATCTGACGGTTCTACCAGCACCAGTGAAACTTACACCGGACCTTCTGGTAGTGGAGACGGTGGAGACGGTGGAGACGGTGGAGACGGTGGAGACGGTGGAGACGGTGGTGGCGGCGGTGATCCTATCGTATTCAATCTGCAGGGCGGTCAGGTGCAAACCACGTCACTGACGGGATCAACTGTTTTCTTTGATATGCAAAACAACGGCAGTAAAGTACAGACAGGTTGGGTCACTGCTGGCGAAGGCTTACTGGTGGACGATCCTGATAACACGGGAACTGTTATTGATGAATCCGATCTTGTGTCCAGCTTTAGCGAACTGGAGGCACTGGATTCCAACCATGACGGTATGCTCAATGCGTCAGATTCCGCATGGAACCAACTCAAAGTCTGGGTGGACACAACGGGTAACGGCAACTTCCAGAGCAGTCAGCTGTATAGTTTTGATCAGCTTGGCATAACATCAATTAACCTGAATGCCGTCGAAGTCAACCAGAGCAATAACGGCAACACTATTCTGGATGACAGTACGTTTACCTTCAGTAACGGTACAACAGGTGAGATCGCATCAGTCGGTCTTGCATTCAATCCGAAAATGGTAGAAAGCCAGCTTGACAGCCAACTCAACAATTTGATCTCGGCGATGGCTACATTCAGTCCACAGAGTGCAGCGCAAATTCAAGCAACGCTGACATCGCAGGTCGCTCTTGAACAGCTCTTGGCGACGAGTGCACATTAACATCTGTTTTTAAAAGACACACAAACGGGCGCAAGAATATAACAAACGCCTGTTTGTATGTTTAAGTCTTTCTGTCGATGGGCGTAATTTTGTGTCAATTTATCGGATATAAACAACTTACTGATTTCTAATTGATGAAAATATAAATTTAAATTTAAATTAAGGGATCAATGAACTGCACTGTTAACCTTAAACGTAATTATGCGATACTAATACTAAGGCTATTCGTCATCTTTGCGGCAATTTTTGTTCTTTCTGCAAGCTGTTTTGCCTCAGATGCTTCCCTGCCTTTGCTGTCCAAGAACTATGGCGAAGAAGTCGTCAGAATTCCCATGCTGGAACAACCGTCCATGACCCTGGAGACCACCATATTCAAGCCGCCGGGGAATGGACCATTCCCTGTCTTGGTGGTTAACCACGGCAAACAGACCAATCCGGATGCATCCGCACAAGAACGTTTTCGTCCCCGGACAGTAGCAAGAGAATTCGTCAGGCGCGGCTATATCGTAGTTGCCCCGAACCGCCGGGGATTCGCCGGATCGGACGGCACTTATATCCTGCGTAATTGTAATGTTGCGGCAGACGGCCTGCGCCAGGCTGAAGATGTGCGCTCCACAGTAGCTTACATTCTCGAACAGTCCTATGTTGATATCCACAGGATTTTGATTTCCGGAGGATCGCAAGGAGGTTTAGTTACCATTGCCTACGGCACACACCCCGATACAGGTGTCCGCGGCCTGATAAATTTCAATGGCGGCTCAAGGCAAGTTAAATGTCAAGACTGGGGGCAAAATATCGTAAATGCCTATGCCCGCTATGGGCGCTTTTCCCATCTGCCCAGCCTCTGGATTTATGGCCAAAACGACAGATTCTGGTCTCCGGAATTAATTCAGTCAATGTTGAATGCCTATCGCTTGGCCGGCGGACAAGCGGAGTTTGCCGATATCGGAACATTCAAAAATGACTCTCATGAAATCGCAGGCGATCCGGACGGCACCTCTATCTGGTGGCCGGCTGTGGAAGCGTTTCTGAAAAAACTGGGTTTCCCGACCAAAGTGCTTTACCGTTCACCTGAAGAAATCCTGCCCGCGAGCCATTTTGCGGCAATCGATCAGGTGGATGCCGTACCTTATTTGGATGCCCAAGGAAGAAAAGGCTACAACGAATTCCTTACGCATGGTAACCCTCGCGTGTTTGTGCTCTCCGACCAGGGCAAATGGTCATCGGTCGTAAGCGGTGATGATCCATTGGGACGGGCCTTAGCTGGTTGCCAGAAAAAGAGCAAACACCCCTGTCGGCCCTATGCCATCGATGATGATGTGGTTTGGACAAAAGCAACAAGTTCGTCTCCATTGACTTCCATACAATCACCTGAGCCGCCTGCTTCTTCCCTGGCACGTAGCAGCGGATATGCTTCCATTGATGACGTTACGGCCGTTCCCTACGTCAATGACCACGGACGGGATGTCTATCGGCAATTTCTAACTCATTCAGGACAGCGAGCATTTGTTATCGTTAAAACAGGTGCTTTTACCACTACCTACGGCGGGAATGATCCGCTGGCTTCCGCCATGCGATCCTGCCGGGCACATTACCAGGACGCCTGCGAACCTTATGCAGTCAATGATACTGTGGTATGGGTTCGTCGATAACTGTGCACAGGCCGATATCGATTATGAACATGGACATGAAACTTGTAGAAAAACGAAGACGGATCGGACAAGAAGCTTTGCTTTAAAAAGAGAATAAATCATTCTTTAATTCTTGCACCAAAAGAAGAAAAGGATTATACAAGCCAAGCTTATTTCTTGGCTTTAGACGTAATATATCCCAAATAATTTAAAGACGTAAAGTGTAAACTTATTTATTAATGAGTAAACAACCGGCAGAGATGACAGATATTCCCGGGCAGGAAACTTCGCAAGACCCTTCCCGTTCTCAATCCGATAAATCACAGAACTATCAAGACAAAGTTTATGATCCCGGTCTGGCCGCTCTGATCCTGATCGCCCGTTATCACAACGTTGCCGCCACTGAACAACAACTGCGGCATGCGGCGGGATTGAAGTCCGAACTGTTCAGTGAACGCGACCTCCTGTTGTCCGCACGTTCCCTGGGAATCAAGGCCCGCGTCGTGAAAGTGAAAATAGACAGGTTGTCGAAGACCCCTTTTCCGGCCCTCGGACTGGATAAGGACGGACGTCACTTCATTCTGGCCAGATGCGATGCCGAGAAAGCCCTCGTGCTCGAACCAAATGCCCAGGCGCCTCAAATGAGCACGCCGGAGGCTGTAATGGATCGTTGCGGCGGACGGATGATCCTGTTTGCTTCGCGCGCCTCGCTGACCGGAGAACTTGCCCGGTTCGACTTCTCCTGGTTCATCCCGGCCGTCGTCAAGTACCGGCGCCTGCTTTTGGAAGTTTTGGGTGTCTCCGCAGTGCTTCAGCTGTTTGGTTTGGTGTCTCCTCTAATGTTCCAGGTGGTGATGGATAAAGTGCTGGTCAACCGCGCCTTCTCCACGCTCAACGTCGTCTGCGTTGTGCTGCTTGTCAGTTCGGTGTTCGAGGTAATCCTGACGGGGTTGCGCAACTACGTGTTCTCCCACACAACCAACCGCATGGACGTGGAACTCGGAGCGCGGCTTTTCCGCCATCTGCTGGCGCTGCCCATCGGCTACTTTGCCGCCCGGCGCGTAGGCGATACCGTGGCGCGGGTGCGGGAACTGGAAAACATCCGCAATTTTCTCACCGGTCAGGCCCTGACTGCTATCATCGACATGTTCTTTTCGATTATTTTTATCGGTGTCATGTGCCTATACAGCGTGTGGCTCACCCTGATTGTGGTCCTGTCGCTGCCTTTATACGCAGCCATCTCGGCTGTAATCACCCCCATACTGCGCACCCGCCTGAAAGAAAAATTCAATCGCGGTGCGAACAACCAATCCTTTCTCGTCGAGTCGGTTTCCGCCGCCGAAACGGTAAAATCGATGGCGGTTGAACCGCAGTTCACCCGTCATTGGGACAACCAGTTGGCCGCCTATGTTGCTTCCGGTTTCCAGGTGAATAGTCTGGCCAATGTGGGCCAGCAGCTCATCCAACTGGTCGGCAAACTCGTTACTCTCTTTACGCTGTTCTTCGGAGCCAAGCTGGTCATCGAAGGAAAACTCTCGATCGGCCAACTGGTGGCATTCAATATGATGTCCCAGCGCGTGGCCACTCCCGTGCTTCGTTTGGCGCAATTGTGGCAGGACATGCAGCAGATCGGCATCTCCATGGAGCGCTTGGGCGACATCCTCAATACCCGCACGGAATTGCCACAGAGCCGTCAGGCCCTGCCTCAAATCAAAGGAGGCATCCGCTTCGAGGATGTGCGCTTCCGTTACCGTACCGACGGTCCGCTGGTGCTTAACAATGTTTCCATAGATATACTTCCCGGACAGATCATTGGCGTAGTAGGACGCTCGGGCAGTGGCAAGAGCACTCTTACCAAACTGATGCAGCGCCTCTATCTTCCCGAAGGCGGCAGAGTATCCATTGACGGCATTGATCTGGCCCTTGCTGATCCGGCCTGGCTGCGCCGCAACGTCGGGGTCGTGTTGCAGGAAAATGTCCTTTTTAACCGTTCCATCCGTGAGAACATTGCCATTACCGACACTGCCGCTCCGCTGGACGCGGTGATCAATGCCGCCAAACTGGCCGGCGCACATGAGTTTATCTGCGAGATGCCCGAAGGTTATGATACAAAAGTGGGTGAACACGGCACGGGACTCTCCGGCGGACAACGCCAGCGTATCGCCATTGCGCGGGCATTGCTTATCAATCCGCGTATTCTGATCTTTGACGAGGCGACAAGCGCGCTGGATTTTGAAACAGAACGCATTATCCATAACAATATGCAGGCCATGTGCAAAGGGCGAACAGTTATTATCATTGCGCACCGTCTTTCGGCAATTCGCCATGCCAACCGGATTTACGTGATGGACAAGGGTCAGGTTGTTGAGCAGGGAAACCACGATGAGCTGTTAACACAGCGTGGACTTTATGCCCACCTGATATCGATTCAAAATTTATAAGGAAAATCATCCATGCAAGGCATCAAACTCAGACTTCAGGCAATAGGAGATTTATTCAGACGCTACGGATCGGTATTTGCCGCGGCCTGGTCGGTGCGGCGCTCTCTGGAAACACCTGCAAAACTTGAGCATGAACTGGCTTTTTTACCCGCCAACCTGGAACTGGCCGAAACCCCCACCCATCCGGCGCCGCGCATAGCGATGCGCACCATTGCCATTTTGGCCATAGTGATAGTCCTTATCGGGATTGTAGGGCGGCTTGATATCGTAGCGAGCGCCAAAGGCAAGCTCGTGCCCAATGCCCGGGTCAAGGTGATTCAGTCGGCCGTAACCGGTGTCGTACGGAGCATCAATGTTCAGGACGGTCAGCGTGTCACGGAAGGTGAGCTGCTGATGGAGCTTGATCCGACACAGGCGGTTGCCGATTCCGGCAAGGCGCATTCGGCGAAGATGGCCTCTGTCCTGGCGGTCGCCCGAGCCCGAGCTCTCCTTGATGCCCAGCAGCAGAGCAAACCGCCAATTGTACCGTACATACAGGGAGCGACGACTTATGAACAAAAAGACGCGCAGCGTTTTGCAGAAGGAGTATTCCGTGAGTATCAGGACAAACAAGCCGGTTTATATGCGGAATTGAAGAGGCGCGAAGCGGAGCTGGAAAGCACCCGCCATGATGTAGAAGGGCTTAAAGCCACTGCGCCTCTGGCCCGTCAACAGGCCAACGATTACAAAAAGCTGGTTCCCGAAAAATACGTATCCAAGCAAGACTATCTGGAAAAGGAACAAAACGCCCTGCGGCAGGAACACGATCTTGCCGCCAAAAGAAGCCACGCCGATGAACTTGCGGCAGCCATCGTCGGTCAAAAAGCGGAGATCGCTTCCTTAACTTCACAGTTCCGGCGCGAGCAGCTCTCCGATCTGGACAAGGCCACTCACGAACTGGAACAGACGCGTGACGATGAAACCAAAGCCGTTACCAGGGAACGTCTTATGAGACTCACTGCGCCGGTTATGGGCACGGTTCAGCAGCTTGCAGTGCATACGCTGGGAGGGGTGGTGACCACGGCACAGTCCCTGATGGAGATCGTTCCCGACGATGCTCTGGAAGTCGAGGCCAGCGTCGAAAACAAAGATATCGGTTTTGTAAAAGAAGGTCAGGAGGCAGTAGTCAAGGTTGAATCCTTTCCGTATACTCGTTACGGTTATCTGCACGGCACCGTCCGGTTGGTTTCCAATGACGCCGTACAAGACAAAAAGCAAGGGTTGACTTTTATGACCCGCATCAAATTGCCCACCAATAGAATGCTCATCGACGGAAAGTGGATAAATCTGACATCAGGCATGACCGTTACCGCAGAGATTAAGACCGGTAAACGCAGCGTAGCCGCTTATTTTCTTGATCCGCTTATGCAAACGGCACAGGAGGGCATGCGTGAACGCTGATAGAGTGCAAACGCAAGTTTCGCCAAAGATCGGACAGAATAAGTTTTATACACGGCAAAAGTTGCAAAGTATAATGTTGCGCCTAACAGCCGGGTGTCTCGCCGGACTAATTGCTTCTATGCTTCCGGTTGACAGAGTTTATGCATATGATGTTTTTGGTACCGAACGTTACGTGCCGGCCTCACCGGCAAGCCCTCTGCTTGATGACCACTTCTGCGCATTCAGAGAGCCGGGCTCTCCGCTCGGTCTGCAGGAAGTCGTGGAAAGAGCTTTATGCAGAAATCCCAAGGTACGCCAGGCCTGGGCCGATATCAAGGTTAAGGCGGCGACGGTCGGCATCGGCAAATCTGCATACCTGCCCACGCTCTCTGGATCGGCACAGACAGTACATGATGCAACAAGCACAAAAGTCGGCGGTTATCCATATCTGAGTTCAAACAGTTATTCGCTGGCCAGTACGGAAAGTATCTCGCTTTCCTGGGTGCTCTATGACTTCGGAGATCGCTCCGCCGCACTGGCCAATGCGAAAGAACTACTGGCAGCGTCACTTGCCAATCATGAAGCCAGCCTGCAGGATATATTTTCCACCGTGTCCAAGGACTATTACACCGCACAGGCGGCGCAAGGCGACCTGGTAACGGCCAGGGAAAACGAAAAGGCGGCTCTGGAGACGGTTACGGCCACTACCCAGCGTGTTGACAACGGAGTTGCTCCGCTCAGCGATGAACTGCAGGCGCAAACCGCCTACGAACAGGCTGTGCTCAACAGGACCAAAGCCGAAGGTGATCTCAATAGCGCTTTGGGCACTCTGGCGTCAGACATAGGACTTAGACTGGATGAGCCGATCACCTTGCCTTCGGTGGAAGAAGGTGTCAAACCCGACGAGGAATTCAAGCGGGCTGTGCCGGAACTGATTGATGAGGCCCTGCGTACGCATCCGAGCGTACGGGCGGCACAAGCCCAACTGAAGGCGGCTGAAGCCAAGATTGCGCAGACGCGCGCAGAAGGGCTTCCCAGTATAAAGCTGATTGCCCAGGCCAGTCACAACGATCAGCCCGTTACTCCGAGCATAGGGATGAATACGCTTTCCGCCATCACGAATGATACCTCTGTGGGCGTGCAGGTTAACATCCCCGTATTCGAGGGATTATCACGTACCTATCAAATTCGGCAGGCCCAGGCGCAAAGCGAACTCCAGACTGATGTGCTCGCCGAAGCGGAACAAAAAGTCGGTTTGGATGTATGGACGAGCTATCAAACCTTACAATCCGCCACCAAAAACCTGGACAACAGTGCCAATCTTCTGGACATCGCTCAGAAATCCTACAAAGCCCTCAAGCAACGCTATGTCGTCGGCGTGGGCAATATCATTGAATTGCTCAATGGACAGTCATCTTTAAACAACGCAGGCAGACAACGTGTTGAAGCACTGACAAACTGGCGCATGAGCAGAATGCATCTGGCGGCAACTCTCGGGCGGCTGGGTATGTGGAGTCTAAAAAGTGAGAAGAAAGAGGAAAAGAAAATAACCCTGACAAACCTAGCAAAACCGGTAAAAATGTTTTACATCCCGGATGAATGATCAACAATAACGGCGACTGGAAATGCTCTATTTCCTGTAATTACCGTTCATATGCGCCATGATTTCGCAACAAATCCACCATGTCTTCATGGCCATATTGCGCCAGGTGCAATGGCGTCGTGCCGTTGTTGTCCTTGGCATTGACTATTGCATTGCGAGAAAATAGCAATTTAACAAAATCCTTGTGGCCATTATCAACAGCATAATGCAAAGGTGTCCGGCCAACGTCGTTTTGGGCATTGACATAGGCTCCGTAGGATAGCATTAATGCCGCTGCATCGTAGAGGCCATATTGTGCGGCAATGTGCAAAGGCGTTATGCCCCCTTTAGCCTTGACGTTGACATCGGCCTTGTAGGACAGCAGCATTTTAACAACGTCTTTCGCATCTTCATGGCCATATTCCATCGCATAATGCAGAGGAGTAAATTTGTCATTGTCCTTGGCGTTGATATCGGCCTTGCGTGACAGTAGCAATTTTGTAACATCCTTATGGTTTTTATACACCGCAAAATGCAAAGGAGTCATTCCTGTATCGGTTCTGGCATCGACACTGGCTCCATGTTTCAACAGCAGTTTGGCAATGTCATAGTAGCCGTATTCCGCCGCCATATGTAAAGGAGCTGCTCCGCTATTATCCCCGGTATTGACATTCACATCGACCTTAGAAGTCAGCAACAATTCTACAATGTCCTTGTAGCCATATTTAGTCGCCATATGTAAAGGAGTTAAGCCCTGATCGGTCTTGGCGTTGATGTCAGCCCAGTGTTGCAGTAGTAAGTCTGCTACATCCTTATGGCCATATTGCACTGCTAAATGCAAAGGGGTCAGGCCTTGATTGTTCCTGGCATTAACATCGGCCCAGTGGGTTAATAGCAACTCCGTCATATTTTTCATATCTTTGCGGCTGGTGATATTCACTACGCAATGCAGAGGCGTAGCTCCGCTATTGTCCCTGGCATTGACATCAGCCCTGTGGTTCAATAGTAATTCCGCAACATCCTTGTGACCATGTTGCACTGCCCAGTGCAAAGGCGTCCGGCCATAGTCGTCTTTGCTGGATATCAAATCGGGATGTTCTTTGAGCAGTGCATGGATCTTTGCCATATCGCCAACCGCCGCCATAACGTGAATCTCATCACAGAAAGCGAGGCCGCTGTTGACAGACATGGAAATCAGAAAAAAGAGAAGTATTAAAAATCTCCTTATATTGATGCTGCGACGACTCAAGAAATGATTAATTTTTCTCATGGTCACTCCCGTTGGCCATTAACAGATTGCTTTTTCTAGTTTAGAGTTTTCTTCTGGAATTATGTAATAAATATTCTTTCCCGAATGATAAAAGTTTATTATAAGGGCTGCTTTTTATAGCGTAAATTGTAAAAGAAGAATACTAATTTTTTACAGTACTTCTGGTTCATAATGGGGTCTTAATTTTGGTATCTTTATTTATTCTTCATCTAGAGAGAAATACTGGGCAGTATCAAAAAAGCCTATTTCAATCATCACTTCCCTTATAAATCTCCTTGGAAAACCATCTTCTTACTTTTGCTGATTTTAATACCAGAAAAAATAAAAAAATTATTAAAAGCAAAAACATCAACAAAATATCGGCTGACTCTGCTGAGCTTTTACGTGCGATTCTGGTATAAGCGAACGAAGCTACTATGGCAATGGTTGCACATATAATAATAAATTTGAAAATGATCAGATGAAGATTTTTTATTATTTTATTTTGCCTATCTTGCAATAGCACAGGCTTTGCCAATTCTTCTATTTTTTTTTCGAGCTGGTTCGTGTCCATATTATTTCCTTACAATTTTAAGAAAATCCAGTATCTTGGCTTCTGCTTTTTCCTCGGCTTTGGACAAATCTTTTTTCAATTCTTTTTTTATAATATTTACGATTAATTGCTTTTCATCTCCATCAACATAGATGCCCGTTCTATCCATAACTTTATCTAACGTTTTTTCGATTATATCGAGATAAACAACATTGTTTTTATTTGCGGGAGAGCTTTTCATTTCGCCCTTGCCGGTTAATAACCAATCGGCATTATAACCGGTTTCATAATAGACTAATTTAGCCATTGCTGATGAAACCTTGACCGTCCCCAGCTCCATGTTTTTAACCTGGTACCAGGACAGTCCCAGCCGCTCTCCAAGCGCTTTCTGAGTCAGGTCCAGTGAGGTTCTAATGATTCTTAATCTTTGGCCCGGCGTTTCCATAAATCAATCTCCCGTAGAATAAAATATCTTGACAAATAGACATATTTGTCTATGATAGGTGCTACTGTTAGACGATACTGTACCATAAAATTAACAAGATATATAGTAATTTATTTAACATTATAAAATATAAAGGAGCATCCATGAATGAAATTATAGATTTACTTACAGCAGATCAACTGGCCAGAAAATTAAACATAACCGTCTCCTGGATATATTCACATGCAAGAAATAAAGGAGACAATTCGATCCCTCATCTTAAAATCGGAAAATATATCAGATTTTCCGAGAGCGACGTCAGGCTGTGGCTGCATAGTAAACAAAAAAATACAATTGCGTGCGAATAGGCCTTTATATGCAAAATAACAATGATGTTAAAAAATACTTCTCCAATTTATCGCCGCTGCTTTTGGATGAACCGCCGTTAATTGTTCTGCCATCTTTAGCCATTCGGGTAGGCCTGGAACAAGCAATTGTCCTGCAGCAGGTTCATTATTTCTTGGGGTTAAATTACCATGCCGGGCGCAATATTCGCGATGACCGGGTCTGGACATATAATTCCTACGAAAAATGGCAGCAAATATTTCCTTTCTTTTCCAAAAAGACAGTCCAGCGCATTTTTGTAAATATGGAGAAGGATGAGATTTTATTATCTGAAAATTATAACAACTCCGCCCTGAATCGTATAAAGTGGTACACCATTAACTATGAAAAGCTGCAAGCTCTCGATTTTCCCAAATCGAAAAATGCAAGAGGTCAATTTGACCTCATGCAAGAGGCCAAGTTGACCTCTTCTTCTATTACAGAGACTACACCAGAGACAACAACAAACAGTAGTTGTGGTGATTTGTATTTTCCAAAATCAGAAAATAAAGAAGAAGCCGATAAAATTGCCGGACGGGTAATCAAATATTACACCGGCGGCGGGGTGACCATAAAAAATACTAATGGCCTGAAACACCATCTTGCCAAAAAAGCTCTCCATGGGGAATTGGAAATTCCTGATGGTTTTGCC
>Ga0182019_10001348_pt1 | contig 12502 bp, 9 predicted proteins | sample 812E2MmetaG_FD_120483 | JGI IMG/M metagenome (GOLD analysis project Ga0182019, IMG submission 120483) | Permafrost microbial communities from Stordalen Mire, Sweden - 812E2M metaG | ecosystem: Environmental > Terrestrial > Soil > Wetlands > Permafrost | place: Sweden: Stordalen | collected...
CAATGCGCTCCTGCGCGGCCCGGCGCCGGTGGCTGACAGCGACGGAGATGGGCTGACCGACGAGGAGGAAGCCATTATCGGCACCGATCCCCTGAATCCCGACACCGACGGGGATGGGGTGGGAGATGGTATCGAATACCGGCTGGCCACGCCGGGAAGCGAGTTTGATCCTCTGGTGCCGGGAACATTCGAAGCCTGCGCCAACATCACCGACCTCACCGTCGACCACGACCTCGATGGTTTGAACGATTGCGAAGAAGCGGTGCTGCGCACCGATCCCTACCTGGCCGACTCCGATCGCGATGGGATTCCCGATCTGGTCGAGGTTCGGCTGGGCAGCGACCCGCTGGTCGACGATCGGCTGATCGACAGCGATCAGGATGGCATCCTCAACGGTGACGAAGTCAAAGAAGGTCTGGATCCCTGGACCGACGATTCCTCGCGCGACCTGGAATATGGGTATCAGTACCGCACCGTAGATCCGGTCGCGACCCAACGCCTGGAGGCTACCCCGACCGACCCATTCCCGGGTGTGCATATCGTGAGCTGCAAACTTGGCCTGAGCACAGTGTGGGCCTTGCGACTTTCGGGGGAAACCCCGCCGCGACTGGCATGGGCCGAGGACGAAACTACTCTTCCGGTTGGGGCGGAGGACGATCCCAATGCTTCCCTCGCGCTGACCAGCCCGGGCGAGCTGACCCTCAACACACCCGAGGGCGGCCAGTTGTTGGTCACCATCGATCTCACCCTGTTGCCGCCACCCGGATCGCCCACCACCGATGTTCGTGTGATCCTGCGGACTACCCTGCGAACCTGCTTCCACATGGATGTTCGCAACATCACGTTGGTCGAAACCGGCGAGATGCCCACCGGACGTCCGGGCCGCGGATGGAACACTCTGCTGTTCTATATGGGCGAAGTGCCGCTCGATTCTCCCAATGGCAACACCATCTACAAGGCCATGACCGTACCGGTCCGCTTTGTTGCCCCGGATAGCAAGACCCCGGATGTCGCATTCATTCACGTCACCGACGACGACCTCATGCTTCTAGCCCCACAGTGATCTCATGAAAATAATGCAACACAAACGCATCATCCTGTCCCTGGTTGCAGTCTGGCTCGCCGGGAGTGTGACGAGCACGGCCCTCGCCGCCGGCAAGCGGAAATCCGGCGCACACGGCAAGGCGCCTGCGGCCCAGCACAACAACGGTGGCGGCGGCACGGCTGCGGACCAGGGCGTGGCGCCTGCCGGAAAACCGGCAACGGCAAAGCCGATGGCTGAGGTCAAGCCGCAGTCGGGTGATACGCGCGCGGCCACGCGCGAGACCGTTCGACAGGAATCGCGCATCGAATTCGATGAGCGTATGCTGCGCGGGCAGTCTGCCTCGGGCGTGATCTACCTGTTCCAGCGCACACCCAGCGAGTTCAAGAGCATCGTGCAAGTACCTGACAGCTTCCGGCTGCGCACTGTGGAGATCCTTTCGCCGGGCCAGGGGAGGAGATGACAGGAATGCCCCCTCGCTCGCGCGGCGCGCTCGAAGTCATTCTGTTCGAAGAGGCGCGCTTTGTCGGATCGCTGATGTTCACCTCAGCTGAGGTGACCATCGGGAGCGATCCCGGCGTAATGGTCCGTCTGGAGGATGTCGAAGTAGCTCCCTGTCATGCCGTATTGCACTTCGACGGAGACAGCTGCCAGATCGAGGATTGCGGGAGCGCACTGGGCACAGAAGTCAATGGTGTGGCGGTGGCGACCCAGGCCATCCAAGGGATGGACGAGATTTGTATCGGGCGCTACCGGTTGCGAATCACGCTGCACAGGGCGGATTTGACGCCCGCGCCGGTTTCGGTGCGTCCGATCCCCAAACCTGCGGCGGCCTTGCCGAAACCTCCGCCTCCGTCCACCCGGCCGCCACCCTTACCATCGCCGTCCGCGACCGTTTCCCCGCCCCGTCCGGTACCGCCGGCACCACCGGTTGCTCCGGTCCGGCAGATCGAGGAGAGAGGCGCGATTTGGCCGCCACCGGTGCCCGCCGCGCGGGTGGCCGCCGCCCCGAGACCCACAGCGTCTGCCGCCCCACCCGTCGCGCGATCGATGTCCGCGGCCTCTGTGCGCCCTGCCTCCCGCTCATCGCCCCTTGCGAATGCGTCGCGACCCATCCCACCGGTTCCCGTCGCTGCGCAGCGCGCGCCCGCGATCGCCGCAGCAACAGTCCTGGGCACAGCTCCGCGCCCCAAGGCGGAGGCAGTACTGGTCACCAAACTTTTCGTGGTCACCACCGAGAAGCCCCTGCCGAATCCCCCGCCCCCTGCCCGGGCCGAGCCTGACGATGACGACGATGACACGGCCTTTGAACCCACTTTTTCGCTGCTCGATGGCCTGTGCGAGGTTGCACTGACAAGCGCGTCGACCGAGCACGCTGTCGAAGTCATCCGGTTCCGGCACGGCTGCGTGACGAAACTGCGGCACCTGCGTCGTGGCGAGCGGTTGTGCCTCCCTGGGCTGCGCAAGACAGTCGGGCGATCCCTTCGTCCGGGCAGCTTCGCCTTCTTTGGCGATGCCTTGCCCAAGAACGCGGCCGTCAGGGAGGCGGGCCACCCGGTCGACGATGACCTTTGGCGGCGTCGCGCCGACAAACGTGGCCGTGTCCCGCTAAATCCCGGCACGCAGGTGGTTTTTCCGTTGCCCACCGGCGAGGGCGTCCTGGTGCACCTGGTACCCGCCGCGGCGCCGCTGCCCAAGGTGCCTCTGCGCCTCAAGCTGACCAAGGTCATGCTGTGGATCGGGGGCCTCTCCTTGCTGGTCCACCTGGTGGTTTTTGCCGTCATCGGTTTCACCAGCCTGGTGCGGCGCGAGTACATCGTTGACAGCAAGGAGGGACGTTTCGCCCGCATCGCGCTCAAGGAGATCGAGCTGGAGCCTGCGGCCACGCCGCCCGCACACGAGAAGAAGAAGGCCAAGCCTGAGCCCAGCGAGACTGCGCCGAGCGAGGCAGCGCCCAAGGTGGCGATGGCGCGCATTCCCCGCATGCACTCCGCTCCGGCCGCAACCCAGCCCTCGGCCACGGCGCAGAAACTTCTCTCCGCCTTGGGCGGCTTGTCTGCTGCACCCAAGACATCGATGGCCACCGCCATCAGCAACCTGGACGCGGTGGGCCCGGTGCACGGTGGCGGGTTCAAAGTGTCGGGCGCCATCGGCAAACTGCCGGGCGATTCGCTGCGCCTCGCCGCTGCCGGCAGTGGCATCGGACGCCTGGAAACCAAGTCCTCCAACGACGTGGGAAAGGACTTGGGCCGCGTACTGGGTCGGGCACCCACAGGGCAGGTCCGCGCCCAGGTCACCGCCAAACCCAACACCATGAAGGTGGAGGGTCATCTGGATCGCGGCGAGATCCAGCGTGTGATCAATGCCCATATCCACGAGTTGCAGGGCTGCTACGAACGCCAACTTATCGTCAACCCCAACCTCTCGGGCAAAGTCACCTTCGAATGGTTGATCGGCACCGGTGGTGCCGTGACCTCGGTCAAGATCAAGACTTCCACCCTGTCGAGCAACGAGGCCACGAGTTGCATGCAAGCGGCCATTCGCCGTTGGCAGTTCCCGTCGCCCAGCGGCGGCTCCGTGACCGTCGTCTATCCCATCGCGCTGGCTACTTCCGGCACCTAGACATGGAGACACGCATGAGACGCATCCCGTTCCTGGCTCCGACACTTTTCGCCTCTGCCATCGTCTGGCTGGCTGCCTCGCCCGCCTGGGCGCAGGATGACCTCGACGAGGAACAGGTCGCGGCCTACGCCGTGCAAAGTCGGCTGTTTCGGCTGGGCGGCGAGCTGAGGGTGGAGGCTGGCTTTCTGCCGATCAACGCCTTCAACAAGGGCCTGACCGTGGGCGGATCGTTCACCTATCACTTCAGCAATTCCTGGGCCTGGGAGATCATCCGGGGAGCCTGGGTGTACAAGCAGCTCGACACTGGGCTGAAGACAGAATTGCTGGAGAACTTCAACGTACAGCCCACCGACATCTCAGCCCTCGATTTCTTCCTCTCGTCTGACCTGGTGCTGAAGCCCTTCTATGGAAAACTGGCGGTGTTCAACCGGCGCGTGATTCACATGGAGTTGTCGGTGCCCTTCGGCGTGGCCCTGGCCCGATACAACAATCCGCAGGCGTATCTGCCGGGCCCGAATCTCGGGCTCATCTTTCGGATCTTTGTCAGCCCGCATATCTCGTTTTGCGCAGACGCGCGCGACCATGTGTTCTTCAACCATTGGAACACGCGCAATGAGGTGCACGTGTCTGTGGGGTTGGCGTTTGCCTGGGGAGGCGACGAGCGATGACCACGCTGCTTCTGTCCTGGCTGTGGCTGGCGGCCGCTGCAGCGCCCGCCGCACCGGCGCCGCCCCAGCCTGCCGCCGCTGCCGCGTCGGCTGCGCCGGTTCCCGCTGCCGCCGCGCCACCCCCTGCGCCGAAGCAGCCGGCCGAGGCACCGCCGGACGCGGACGAGCGCATGGATCGCGGCTTGGAACTGCTGCACGCCAAGCAGAAAAGCCAAGCGGCGGCGGTGCTCTATGCTTTGTACGCGGCGTTGCCCGAAACCGACCTGCGGCGTGACGCCGCAGCCTTCCGCCTGGCCGGGGCGCTCGTCGACCTGGGGTTCGTTCAGGCTGGTATCGAGTACTATCTGGAGGTCTTGACCGGCCGTCGCTCACCAGAACTGCTGGGCAAGACCCTGGCGGCGCTGCGGCCGCTCTACGAGCGCGGCTTGATCGAGGAATGGCGTTTTCTCGACGGCGTGGTCTATGGCAGTCAGTACGGTGACCTGGAACCTGAGGTGGCGGACTTCGTCGAGTACCTGCAGGCGCTCGGCGATCTGCGCTTGGGCTTCGGTGGCTGGGGACGGACGCGGCTCGAAGCCCTGGCTGCCACCGACCGACTGTACGGATGGCGTGCCCGCTACCTTCTCGCGGTTGATCGCGTGTCCCAGCGCAACGACGACGGCGCCGAGAAACTCCTGCGTCAGATTCTGGAGAACGCCGCGGCGCCGGCCGATGTGCACAATCTGGCCAGCCTGGCCCTGGCCCGTTTGCTCTACGAACACAAGAACTACGAGGAGGCTTGGACCCTGTACGCCCAGGTACACCTGCCGCTGGTAGAACAGGATGTGGTACTGCTGGAACGCGCCTGGGACCGCATCGCGAGCGATGACAACCAGCGCGCGCTAGGCATGGTCATTGGTCTGGGCGCGCCCATCTATCGACGCGTGTTCGCTCCAGAACGCGATCTGATTCGCGCCATGGCTTTGCGCCGCTTGTGCCAGTACCGCGCGGCCCACCTGGCGGTGAACGAATTCCGCGCGCACTATGGGGCGCTGGTGCGTAAGGCCCGCGATCGATCGGGCCTGCGCGAGGATAGGCAGATCATGGAATGGGCGGCCTGGGCCACCCGGCTTGCGCCCTGGGCGCGCACGCGCACGCGCCTGCACACCGAGAGCGCTATGGTGTCACAGGTCGGCGACGACCAGCTCGCCGAGCATCTGCACACCCTGTACAACGCGCGCTTGGCCTACACCGAGGACACGCTGAAGCGGGGGTTGGTGCGCGCCATCGATCACGTGGTGGACGAACTGCTGCGCGTGGATGAACAGATGAGCCTCATCGACTACGAGATCGGCGCGGGTCTGATGAAGCCAGGGGGCAACCGGGCAGGTCACTTGACTGCGCGAACCGGCGAGCTGCCCTACGGCTCGTCCCAGGTGTTCTTCCGTTTCGACGGCGAATACTGGTCCGACGAGCTTGGCGATTTCGCGGTCATCTCTGACGACAGGTGCTTGCGATGATGGGCCGTCGATTGCTTGTCCCGGCTGCGCTGGCAGGGCTGCTGTTTGGCTGTGCTTCTTCGCCTCCGCTCAAGCCGCCCCCGTCCGATCCCGGCACCCAGTGGGTGCTGGCCGGCCGCAAAGTTGACTTCGCCATCACGCAAACCAAGGTGATGATCCAGAAAGCGCGTGGCGCCTCGTATCTTCCCGATTTGCACATGCGCCTGGCCGAGCTGTACACTGAGCGCGCGCGCTACGCCTGGTTGGTGATGTACGAGCGGCGACGTACGCGCGGCGATGATTCGCGCGCGGTCGAGGCCCCCGAAGCCCAGCTGCTCAAGAACCTGGCCATCGGCGTCTACAGCCGCCTTCTGCGCGAGTTCCCCCGCTACCCGCGAGCCGACGAGGCCACCTTCCTCATGGCGCATGAGTATCGCGAGCTGGGCGAATTCGACAACATGCGTGAGACCTACGAAAAGCTGATCGACACCTACCCCAAGAGCCGCTATCGCTTCGATGCGTACCTGTCGCTCGGCGATCACGCCTTCGACGCCAACGACCTCAGCAAGGCCGAGCACTACTACAACCTGATCCTCGCGGCACCAACCAGCCATGTGCACGCCCTGGCCCGCTACAAACTGGGCTGGGTGAGGGTGAACCGTCAGGACTGCAAGGGCGCGGTTCGCCTGTTTGAACTGGTGTTGCGCGATCGGGGCAAGCAGGACAAGAGCGAAGAGACCTTGGTTTCCACCCAGAAGAGTCTGAATGTCGTGCGCGAGGCCCTAGTGGACCTGGCCTACTGCTATCCCGACGTGTTCCCCGACCGGCCGGCGGTGCCTTACTTCCGGGGTCTGGCGGCCTCGTCGCTCGACTACCTGGCGGCCATGCGCCGACTGGCCAACCGCTTCACCCTGAAGGAGATGAGCGTGCAGGCGGTCTCCGTGCTCCGCGAGGTCATGGACGCTTCGCCGGGCGATGACGACGCCATCGAGATGGCGCGTCGGCTACACGACAGCATCGTCAAGGGACGGGTGTTCGACCAACCGGCCGAGGACATCGGCCGCATGGTGCGTGTGCTCGACGCCCGGCTAGCCGACTACCGCTTGCCCGCGGACAAGCGCGACCTTCTGGTGAACGAGATCGAAGTGTATGCGCGCGACTTGGCCACCCGTGCACACGTGGCAGCCAAGGATTCGCAGGACAGCCAGACCCTAAGCGGGGTAGCCGAGGGCTATCGCGCCTACCTGGCGCGTTTCGACACCGCCGCCTCGCGCACGGCGATGCAACAAAACCTGGCCGAGACGCTGCTTGCCAGCCGCCGCTACTACGACGCCGGACGGGCCTACGAGGATATCGCGACCGCCAGCAACGACGTCAAGGATCTCACCGAGGCGCGCCTCAATGCCATCTCGGCTTTCCAGAAAGCGCTGGAAGATTCCAGCCTGGGACGAATGGAGCGAGCCATGGCCTGGGCTGGCATCCGAACCCTAGGCCGCCAGGTCATCCGCGAGACACCCGAGCACGAATCGGTAATGGGCATCAAGCTGTCCCTTGCCCGCAGCGTCTACGAGTCCGGAGAATACGATCGCGCGGCCCAGCTGTTTTTTGCCGTGGCCATACAGTACCCATCCACCACCGAGGGTGCGGCCGCTGCGCACTTGACCTTGGATTCGCTCCGCCAGGCCGACGATCTCGAGGGCATCGCCACTCTGGGCAAGCGCCTGGTCGCCAACCCACGCCTCGGCAACGAGGGGCTGAAGGCCGAGCTGCGCGACATTGTGAGCAAAGCGGCGCAGCGCCAGGTGGCCGAAGTGACGGTGACGGACACCGGCGATCGCGAGGAACAACTCCTCAGCATGGCCAAGCGGCACAAGGGCAGCGAGCTGGGCGAGCAGGCCTTCTACAACACTTTGCTGGTCGCCCGATCGAACGGGGATATCGAGCGTTTCTACGAACTCGGCGATCAGTTCCTGGTCGACTATCCGCAGTCGCCGAAACGCATCGATGTGCTCTCTGCCCTGGCCACCGTGGCCTCAGACATCGCGGATCTGGGCAAGGCCGGTAAGTACATGGCTGCCGCGTTCGCCGCCAATCCGAACGCCAAGGAAGCGGGCGATCGTCTCTACACCGCGGCCTCCATTCACGCCGTCACGGGCGAGGCGGTAGCGGCCAAGGAGATTGTAAAGTACGCCGAGCGCGGCAACAGCGCGCGCGTGGACGATCTGCTCTTGCTGCTGGCCCGATCAGGAAACCTGAGCGCGCTCGATGAGGCGCTGGGGTCGAGCAACCTTACCAGCACGGTAGCAACCTTCTTCCGCGGCTACCTCAGCTATCAGCGTGGCGATCACGAGGAAGCGGGGCGCACCTTGGCCCGGGTGGCCTTCGACCCCGCCACCTCGGGGCCGGCCGCCGAGGTGGCGGCGCGTGCCCGCTTCCTACTCGGGGAGATCACCTACGCCCAGTTCCGCAACTTCGTGGCCAAACCCGACGACGTGGTGGGTACCGTCGACGGCAAGGTAGGCCTCCTGCAGACCGTGGACCGCGCCTTTGCCTCGGTGATCAGCTCGCGCGATCCCCGCTGGGCCATGGCCGGAATTTCGCGCGTGGCGGACGCCTACGCCAAGTACGCTGCGTTCTTGCGCGCCCTGGAACTGCCGCCCGGGCTGGGGGCGGATGAGAGCAAGCAGCTCAAGAGCGCGATCGAGAGTCAAGCCGCCGATGCCGACGCGCGCGCCGCCGAGGCCCGCACGGTGTGTAGCAAGAAGGCCAAAGACTCGCTCATCGTGACCGAGGCTGCACGGAGCTGCCTGCTGGGCGAGCCCATGCCTGATGTCATCACCATGTACCCGCAAACCAAATCGCGCGCGGGCGCCGACCTGCCGGCTGCCGCACCCTTGCGCAAAGTGCTGCTCAAGAATCCCAAGGACGTACCCTCGTTGCTCAAGTTGTCCGAGCTGCACCTGGCCGCTGGGGATCTGGGCGTGGCCTTGCTGTTGCTGGAGCGGGCCGAGGCCTTGGCACCCAAGCAAGCCGAGGTCTACAACCTGCGCGGCGTGACTCTGCAGCGGCTGGCTGAACCGCAAGAAGCGGCCGATGCCTTTGAAAAGGCGGTTTCGCTCGATGGATCCGATCGGAGCAAGCGCTTCAATTTGGCCGCGCACTATGCCTTCTACGGTCATGTGGACAAGGCCAAGGCCGAGCTGGCCAAGGCGGGCGGATTGCCCGCCACCGTGGGCGGTCCCGCGGACCATCCCGAACTAGGCTTGCTGCTTAAACTCGGGGCCGCACCCGAGGTCAAGCCCGCGAGCAAGGCAAGTGGCAAATGATCCCTCTTCGCTGGCCGGTTGTGCTCCTTCTGCTCCTCGGGGCGTGCGGCACCAGCGCGCCCAGCTTGAGCCGAAACGAACGGGATCGCCTGCCGCGCGATGCGCGCCAGGAGATCTTCGACGCGGAGAACGACGTTATCATCGCACGCAATCGCCAGGACGAGGCAATGGAACGCCTGCGCGCCGTGCGCGAGGCCATGGATCAACTGGACGAGCGCCAGGAGCGCAGCGAGAAACGGCTGTCCTCCACTCCCGGGGGTTCGTCACGCATATCGGCCCTGCGCAAGGTCACCCGTGCCGAACAGGACTACCTCGACGCGCGCCAGGATGTGGCCAAAGCCGAAGTGGAGGTGGCCGCGCAAGAGACCATCACCGCGCGCGCACGACTGCATCTGGTCAAGCAACGCCAGCTCGTGCGCATCGGCAAGGAGCCGCTGGCTTCGCTCAAAGACTTCGAGAAGGCGATCGAGGAAGAAGAAGCCAAGGTGAAGGAAAAGCGGGCCTCGTCCCTGGATCTGCGCAGCAAGGCGCAGTCCAGCCTGGACGCCTGGAAGGCGGCGCAAGAAGCCTACGCCAGCCAGAGCGGCGACTTCGACAGTGGAGTATGGATCGAATGAGAATGCCCCTTGCTGGTCTGGATCGCGCCGTGCGATCCTCTTTTCGCGTCCCGCCGGGGGCGCATCCCATGGAGGAATCTGATGTTCGTGATTGTTGAGCTGCTGCTGGCCGGTGGATTGTTCATGTTCGGGATCCTGGCGACTTCGCTGGTCGCTGTCGGGATCATTCTTCAACGCGTCTACACCTTGTGGCTTGGCTTTCGCCTGAACATCGAAGGACTGCGCGACAAGGTGCTCGGGCATGTGGACGAGGCTGACTACGGCAAAGCGGCACAGTTGTGCGGTGGCAACCATCCCCTGCAAAAGATGATGCTGGCCGCAATCGAGCGCGCCAACCGCAGTGAGAAAGAGATCCGCCGCAATGTGGAGACCTGCGCGGTCACCGAACTCGCCCGCTTCCGGCGTGGCACGGCGGCCTTGCCCCACATCTCCAACCTGGCCACCCTTCTCGGACTTCTCGGAACCATTCACGGTCTCATCATCTCTTTCTCGGGTATGCAGGCCGTGGACGCGGCGGCTCGCCAGGCGGCTTTGTCAAAGGGCGTGGCGGTTGCCTTCTACAACACCTTTTTCGGGCTGACCGTCGCCACCGTCACGGTGGTCGCCTATCTGCTGGTTTCCGCCAAGCAGAACCGGGAGCTGATCCGCATGGAGCAAGCCACCGCGGCCTTGGTCGATCGGCTGCTGATTAGCCCTGAGATGCGGGGGCCACGCGGCGGATCGGCAGGAGCGAGGTAGCAGGCCATGTCGGGCGGCGGCGATACCGGCGAAGACGGGGCGGCGGATGCGCGCACGAATGTGTTCGGCGAAGCCCCGGTTGCGCTCGTGCAGCTCAATCTCACTGCTCTCATGGACATTCTGTCGAACCTGCTCTTCTTCTTGCTGGCCGCCTTCGGCGCGACCATTGTCATGGTCATCAACGGCACGGTGCCGGTGCAATCCGCCGAGGAAAGCGACGTGGCCGACGTGAAGCGTGCGGTGACGGTGAACGTGTCGATCCAAAAGGAAGGATTTCAAGTCGTGGCGCTGGGCACGGCCTTCTCGCAAGAAGAGCTCGATCAGATGGCTCGTCACATTCCCCTGCGGGGGCCGGCGCATGATTTTGCCGCCCTGACTCGGGAGTTGCGGATCATCAAGCAGCACTACCCCAAGTCGGACACGGTCATTCTCACCCCCGACCCTGGCCTGAAATACGAGGTACTGGTTCACACCATGGATGCAGCCCGCGAGTACGAGGTCAAGCAAGGGAAGACTATGAGCACAGTCGGACTTTTTCCCACGGTCGTCGTGTCCACGGTGGTCAAATGAGCTTGAGCAGGGGTAGCGTGTTCGGCGGCCGGTCGAGTGGCGGCGGCACACCGATGGTGGCCCTGAATTTGACAGCGCTGATGGACATCCTGTCAAACTTGCTGTTCTTCCTCCTGGCGGCCTACGCCGCCCAAGCCACCGAAGTAGAGGACAAGTCCGAGCTGCTCCTACCTGCCTCGTCGAGCCAGGTGCGTTTGCAAATCCAGTTGACCATTTCGATCACCCAGTCGGTCATCCAGGTGGCCGATGTCCCAGTGGCCCGCATTGCCAAGGGCCGCCTGGCCGATCCTGCCGACGAGGACGGTCGTATCCCGGCGCTCTACCAAAAACTGGTCAGCATCAAGGGAAACCGCGCTCAGTCGGGACAAGATCAGGGACCCGAGGCCAGCGGAATTCTCCTGTTGGCCGACAAGAACACCGATTCCGACGTGGTCAGCAAGGTGCTGAAGACCGCTGGCTATGCCGGATTCGTGAACGTCCGTTTCGGGGTGATTGCGCAATAGCGGCTAGGTCCCTCTGGGGACCGGCGGCTAGCCTTTCCGCAGCTTGGAATGCTTGCGGCCGTAGACCGCGTAGATAACCAGACCAATCGCCATCCAAGCGAAGAGCCGGATGAGCGTGTGCGTGGTGGCGGTGTACATCAGGCCGCCGGAGAAGAGAGCGCCCAGGATCGGGATTACGAATGGCCCACCTGGCACCTTGAACGAACGTGGGATGTCCGGGCGTTTGAGGCGCAGGATCATCACGCCCAGGCTGACCAGCACGAACGCAAACAGGGTGCCGATGCTGGTCAGCTCACCCAGGATGTCGATGGGTAGCAGACCGCCTGCCACCGCGCAGGCCAAACCGGTGGTGATGGTGGTGACGTGCGGTGTACCGAAGCGCGGATGCACCTTGGCCGCAAACGGGGGCAGCAGGCCGTCAACCGCCATGGAGAAGAAGATACGCGGCTGTCCCAGCAGCATGACCACCATGACCGACGACAGCCCGGCGATAGCGCCGATCTCCACCGCGGTCTCCATCCAGCGAACCCCCGTGGCTGCGATTCCCAGGGCCATGGGGTACGGCACGGAGAGTTTGCTGTAGTGAACCACGCCGGTCAGGATGAGCGACACAGTGATGTAGAGCACCGTGCAGATGGCCAGCGAGCCCAGGATGCCGATGGGCAGATCGCGGCGCGGGTTGCGCGTCTCTTGCGCAGCCGTGGATACGGCGTCGAACCCGATGTACGCGAAGAAGACCATGGTCGCACCCTGCAAGATGCCCGAGATGCCGTAGCGGCCGAAGACACCGGTGTTCTGCGGGATGAACGGGTGCCAGTTCTCGGTGCGGATGAAAGGCGTCGCAGCGGCGATGAAGAGCAGAACCACGGCGACCTTGATGACCACGATCACCGAGTTGAAACGGGCTGACTCCTTGATGCCAACCACCAGAATGGCAG
>Ga0182019_10001349_pt1 | contig 12499 bp, 8 predicted proteins | sample 812E2MmetaG_FD_120483 | JGI IMG/M metagenome (GOLD analysis project Ga0182019, IMG submission 120483) | Permafrost microbial communities from Stordalen Mire, Sweden - 812E2M metaG | ecosystem: Environmental > Terrestrial > Soil > Wetlands > Permafrost | place: Sweden: Stordalen | collected...
AAGGTCGTCCGTGACATTCCGAGGGACCCGAAAAAAGCGCTGGCTGGTCTCTAGGCCCAGCATGAAAGCAATCCAGCTCACCCAGGGCAGCAGGCCAGCTTTCCAAATCACCATGAAGGTGGCGCCCAACGAAGTGGCCTGCGCCAGCCCCTGATACAGGCCGATCCGGGCCAGGCTGTAGGCTTGGAACGGAGCGACCACCAGCGCGCATAGGGTGATTCGCCCCAGAGGACCGCTCTGGAACTGGTCCCATCCGCCGTGCTCGCTGAAGAACGCCAGGGCAACGAACGTAGCGAGCCCCAGCAGCGCGAGCCAGGCCCGGCCAAAACGGCGCCGTAGGATCATCATGCACCCGCGCACAATTTCGGCGGGCTTGACCGGCGTGCACAACAAGAGCTCCAGCGCGCCGGATTCTTTGTCGTCCGCAAGCCGGCGCGGCGCCTGGATCGCGATCCACACGCACAACAGGTAGTGCGCGAACACCGGCCAAAGGAAGACCCAGGGCTCGTTAGGCCACTTCTCAGGGGACAGAAGATGTGTGATCGCTCCCGCGATGGCGGCGACAAGGATGCTTCCCCAGAGCATGCGTTGCTGCAGTCGGTCGCGGCCTTCCAGCCAGGCGACTGGGTTTCTGTTCATCATGAGCCGCCGCCACGTTTGTCGCGCGCTGGCGCTGCCCTTGCGCCACACCTCGAAACGCTCGTTCATCCGCAGCGCCCGAACCGAGGCCGGAAGGTCGCGCCAGGAATCCTTAGTGCGCCAGGCAGCCACCATCAAACAGAACCAACTAAACACGTGTATGCCACCCATGTTCAGCCAGTACTCCCACCGATGCGCAGGCAGGACTCCCCCGACGCAGCACTGCATGAGGTAGGCTGGGCACAGCATGTAGAACCAAGGCGCGGCGGCCGGGCTGATCTGAATCGTGTCCGCCAGCAACCCCACGCCCATGGCAAGAAAGAACAAGACTCCCAGCGTCACTGCCAACGAAGACCGGCCGCTGGAACACAACGCCGAAGTACAGGTCCCAACGGCCAGCGACAGGAGCATAATGTTCACCAGGGCGAGCGCGACGAAGGCGAGCTGCGCCAGGCTGACCCCGCCCATCAACATCGGTATCGCCGCCACGGGCAGGGCCGCCGTCAGGTCGAGCATGATGTTGAGCGAGGCGGCGGCCATCTTGCCGAACACCACGTCGTAACTGCGCAGGTCGGTCAGGAACAACAACCCCAGGGTTCCCTCGCGGCGCTCACGGCTCAGGCAGTCAACGGTGGCAAGCGGACCGGCCAGCAGGGCGTAGATCATCCCCACCCAGCTCAGCATAGCGAAAAGCTGGCGACCTATCATGCTCAGACTACCCCATCGGCCGACCACCACAGCGACGAAGGTAAACAGCGCCAGCGCCACCGCCGTGGTCAGCACGCGCCGCCACCAGGTCCTCGGCTGGCGGGCGGCGACCCGTAACTCGCGTTCGACGATGGGCAGGAATTGCACGCTTGGCAGCAACGTGTATCAGCAGGCGCGCAGGGGGAAAGCCATTTCTTCAGACTCTATTCGCGCACCCGTGCTCTGCGGTTGCCGTTAAGGCTGCATCCTCATTCAGGCTGGCTTTCTTGGCCGGGCCGGGTTTGACTTCGCGGAGGCGATCCAGTGCCTGGCTGTCAAGATCGGCCGCCGCGTGAGGGCACGCTGCCTACAGCAGGTTTGTAGGCCGCGTGCCCTCACGCGGTGCCATTGCTGACCTTTGCAGCCAAGCCCCAGCCTATTCTTAATGTCCGGCGACACGATGATCGAGTGCGAGAGGCTGACCAAACGGTTCGGCCACTTCACCGCCGTTGACCACGTGAGCTTCAAGGTCGGGAAGGGCTCCATCTTCGGCTTCCTCGGCCCGAACGGCTCGGGCAAATCCACCGTGATTCGCCTGTTGTGCGGGCTGCTCCAGCCGAGCGACGGGCAGGCGCGCATCGCGGGGCTGGATGTGGTGCGCGAGCTGGACCAGATCAAGACCCTCATCGGCTACATGTCCCAGAAGTTCTCGCTCTATGACGAGCTGACGGCGCACGAGAACCTGAACTTTTACGCGCGGCTCTACGGTCTGCGCGGCGCTGCGCTCAAACAACGCTACGACCAACTGGTGGGGCTGACCCATCTGGAGCCCTATCTGCCACGGCGGGCTGGGCTGCTCTCGGGCGGCTGGCGACAGCGGTTGGCGATGGCTTGCTCCCTGATGCATCACCCGTCCGTGCTGTTCCTCGACGAGCCGACCGCCGGCATTGACCCGGTGGCGCGGCGCGAGTTGTGGGATTTGCTGTTCGAATTCTCCAGCAACGGCATGACGCTGTTTGTCACCACGCATTACATGGACGAAGCGGAGCGCTGCTCGCATGTCGGCTATATCTACATGTCGAAGCTGGTTGTGTGCGGCGAACCGGACGAGTTGAAGCAACTGCCGCTCGTCAATCCGGCCGGTACGCGGCGGATAGACGTGAACTGCGACCATGTCACCGTCGGCTTGCAGGCGGTCCGGCGGCTGCCCGGGGTGCGCACGGCGACAGTCTTCGGCCAATCCATGCACCTGCTCGTGGACAAGGACACCTCGGAGGGGTTCATCCTCGCGGAGCTGGCCAAGGCGGGCATCCCGCACGCCGACATCCGCCCCATCGCGCCGTCGCTGGAGGATGTGTTTGTGACGCTCACCGGCAAGGCCAACCAAGGGGGCGACGCATGAAGCTCCCCTTCCGCGGCTTCAGCGCGATCCTTTACAAGGAATTCCTGGTCGTGTTCCGCGACCCGTTGACGCTCTTCTTCATGTTCGTCCCGCCGCTCATCCAGTTGATCGCCTTTGGGTTTGCCCTGGATACAGATGTGAAGCACATCGCGACCCTGGTGCTGGACGAGGACCACACCCGGGAAAGCCGCGAGTTGGTGGACCAGTTCGTGAACACGCAGACGTTTCGCGTAGTCGGCGAGGTGCGCAGCGTGACCGAGCTGGGCGATGCCATCCGCCGCGGCCAGGCTTATGTCGGGCTGCAGATCCCCCCCGGGTTTACGCGCGACCTGAGGGCTGGCCGCACCGCGCGCGTTCAGGTGCTGATTGATGGCTCGAACTCGACCATCGCCTCTTCTTCTTTGAACACCGCGCTCAATGTCGGCTTTCGCAACGCGATGCTCCGCCTGGCGGCCCGAACCGGCCTGCGCGATCTGCCGGTTGAGGTGCGCCCGCAGATCCTTTACAACCCGGAGATGCGCGCCCCGAATTTCTTTGTCCCCGGCGTTATTGGCCTCGTCCTGCAAATCGCCACCATGTTCGCCACCTCCATGTCCCTGGTCCGCGAGCGCGAGCGCGGCACCCTCGAACAGTTGATGGTCAGCCCCCTTTCGCGCTGGGGGCTGATGCTGGGCAAGCTGGTGCCTTACCTGTGCATTGCCATGCTGATGGCCATCGGGCTCATCGGCATTATGCAGTGGGTGTTCCGCGTGCCGGTCGTCGGTGACGTCGGGGCGCTGTTGATCGCGACCTTGCTGTATGTCTTTGCGCTACTCAGCCTGGGCCTGCTCATCTCGACGCGCGCCCAGAACCAGATCCAGGCGCTGCAGATATGCATGATCTTCATCCTGCCTTCGGTGTTCTTTTCCGGCTTCATCTTCCCCCGCGAGACCATGCCGTGGATCTTCTACCTCATCGGGACCGTCCTGCCGGCCACGTACTACATCGAACTGCAGCGCGCGATCGTGCTGCGCGGCGCCGGCTTGGCCGACTTCTGGCTGGACATTGTGGTGCTCGCGGGGATGGGCCTTGGTCTCTTCAGCCTGTGCGCCCTCCGGTTCAAGCAGAAGGTTGCGTGAGAACATTGCGTGAGCATGGATAGCAGTAAGGACCAGCCTCCAGAGCAAAAGAAGCTGCCACGCCTGCGCCTGCGGGTGACGGCGGCGGCAGAGTCGAGCCTGCGCTCGGGCCATCCCTGGCTTTTTGCCGAGAGCATCCAAGAGCAAAACCGCCCCGGCCGCCTGGGGGAACTGGGCGTCATCTACGACCGCCGCAACTGCTTCCTCGCGCTGGGCCTGTTCGACCCTGATTCGCCGATTCGGTTGCGGGTGCTGCGCGCAGGCAAACCGCAAGTGATTGACCGCGCCTGGTGGTCAGGCCAGCTCGACCAGGCGCTGCAACGGCGGCAGGGGCTGTTCGATGACCAGACAACAGGGTTTCGCTGGATCAACGGCGAAAATGATGGGTGGCCCGGCCTGGTGCTGGACCGTTACGACCAGACGCTGGTGCTGAAACTCTACACCGCCGCATGGCTGCCGCGCTGGGAAGAGATCGCCGGATTGATCACCGAACGCCTGCACCCCGAACGAATCGTGCTCCGGCTCAGCCGCAACATCCAGGAGCTGGCCGGGAAGCAATTCAGCAAACGGGATGGAGAAATCCTCTACGGGCCAGTATTGGAAGAGCCGGTCGTATTTCAGGAGACGGGTCTGCGGTTCGAGGCGGATGTATTGCGTGGGCAAAAGACAGGCTTCTTCCTCGACCAGCGCGAAAACCGGCGGCTGGTGGAGTCGTTGGCCTCTGGGCGTAGAGTGCTGAACGCGTTTAGTTTCTCCGGCGGCTTCTCCCTGTACGCCGCGCGCGGTGGAGCGGAGTCTGTGACGGACCTCGACATCAGTGCCCATGCATTGGGTGGCGCAAAGCGTAACTTCGCGCTCAATCAATCACAGGCGGCAGTAGCCGCGTGCCGCCACGAGGTTATCCAGGCAGAGGCATTTCAGTGGCTCGGCGAGCAGCGAGCGCGCGCGTTTGACTTGATAGTTCTCGATCCACCTTCCTTCGCGAAGCGGGAAGCGGAGCGGGCTGCCGCAATTCGGGCTTATGGAAAGTTGGCCAAGCTGGGCATCGAACATCTTGCCCGCGGAGGGGTTCTGGTGGCCTGCTCATGTTCGGCTCACGTGACAGCGGAGGAATTCTTCACTGAGGTGCGCCGGGTGGCCGCGGCCACCGGGCGCGCCATTGGCGAGCTGCGCACTACCGGGCACGCCCCGGACCATCCGGCCGCGTTCAAGGAGGCGACTTACCTGAAGGCGATCTATCTGAGAGAACGGAATTCCCTCTCCTCCGTCAGAACAGGTTGTTTATTAGGATGCCCATGACGCTCAGCGGGCCCTGGTCCTCCAGGCCTTCGGTGGCCTTGTCGAGCTTCTGCAATGACATCTTGGCGTTCTTGTAGAATTCCTCGTCGTTGACGAGTTTGCCGACCGTGCCCTGGCCCTGGTTCACCTTCTGCAGGATTTCCTTCAGGTTGGTCATCGAGGCGGTGGTTTCGCGATATAAAGTCTCGTCCTTTACCAGCTTGCCGACGGTGCCTTGGCCGGAGTTGACCTGATCCACGATCTTGCGCGCCTCGGCGACGGTCTGCTTGATCTCGGTGGCGGTGTCCTGCAGGTTCGTGACGGTAGCGAGCGCGGAGTTGTAAAGCGCTTCGTCCTTGATCAGCTTGCCCACAGTGCCTTTGCCTTGCGATATCTGGGTGGAAAGGTCGTAGGTGATTGACTGCAGGTTCGAGACGGTCGCGGTGATCGGGGCCTTATTGGCTTCCACGACGTCAATGAGCGGCCCTACCAGCTTGTCAATGTTGAAACCGGTGAAGCTCTTGGTGAGATTCTCCACGCCGCTGGCAACACCGTCCAGCTTTTGCATCATAGCGCTGAGGTCTGTCTGTTCGACGCTGGTGAGCTGCGTGTCTTCCTTGATGGAGGGCGAGTTCGGCTTGCCGAAATCAATGGCGACAAAGTTCTGTCCCAGCAATCCGGTGAACTTGATCGTCGCGATGCTGTCAGTCTTCACGCCCGCGTCCTTCCTTACTTTCATTATCACTCGCACGGCATTATTGGTATCGTCCAGCCGGATTCGCTCGACGCGCCCGATTTCAACCCCGGCCATTTTGACGCGGTCGCCCTCTTTGAGCTCCTGAGCGCTTTTGAACAACGCGTACACGTGGTAGCCGGGCCGGAAGAGTTCGATGCCGCCGACCATTTCCAGGATGATCGCGAGTGCAATCACCGCCAGGGCCACGAAGAGGCCCAGGCGGGTTTCAAGAGTGTTCTTCATACTGTGTCCTTTCGTTAAAGCCGTTTGAAATTAGCCTTGAGGAATTGTTGAACGAGCGGGTCGGGGTGGCGCTTGACTTCATCGGGAGTGCCGATGGTTAGAATCCGGCCCGCGTTGATAACCGCGATGCGGTCGGCGACTCCGAAGGCCAGGTCGCGATCGTGCGACACGACCAGCGAGGTGACCTGGATCCGCTCTTTGAGGTGCACGATCTCCTCGGCGATGACCACGGCGGACAGCGGGTCGAGTTCGCTGGTCGGTTCGTCATACAGAATCAATTGCGGCTCGATCACCAGCGCGCGGGCGATGGCGACACGCTTCTTCATGCCGCCGGACAGGTCGCTGGGCATCTTGTCTTCAGTGCCTTTGAGGCCGACTACTTCGAGCTTTTCCTCGACGATGCGGGCGATTTCCTCCGCGGGCTTGAGGCGATGTTCCGTGAGGTAAAGCCCAACGTTTTCACCGACGGTCAACGAGTTGAGCAGGGCGCCGGACTGAAAGACCATTGCCATGCGGTATTGGCTCATGACCTCGGGCGATTGCACCGATTGGCCGGCAATGAGGATCTCACCCTCGTCCGGCTGTTCCAGGCCGATGAGGTGCTTTAGCAGGACGGTCTTGCCGCTGCCGCTGGGGCCCATGATGACGAAGATTTCACCCGGCTGGACCTCGAAGTCGAGACCCGCCAGCACCTCCTGGCCGTCGAAGCTCTTGCGCAGCCCGCGTACCTGGACGCTGACGCCTTGCTGATGGGAAGGGTTCTCGGTCATTACTTCAGCAGGACCCGGGTCAGGAGGTAGTCACAGATGACGATTAACACAATGGAGTTGACCACGGCCTTGGTGACCGAGCGGCCGATTCCTCGCGGCCCGCCGCGCGTGATCAGCCCCTGGTGGCAGGAAACCACCGCAATGACCAGGGCGAAGACAAAGCTCTTGAACACGCCATTCGCGACGTCCTGAACATCCACCATGTCACGAAGCGCGGAGAAGAAGGCCGCAAAGGAGATGGCGATATGGTTGTTGGCCACGCACACAAAGCCGCCGCCCAGCCAGCCCACGAGAATGGCAAACGTTACCAGCAGCGGCAGGGCGATGGCGATCGCCACCAGGCGCGGCAGCACCAGGTAATGGATCGGGCTGATGTTCATCGTGCGGAGCGCGTCAATCTCCTGATAGACCCGCATCGAGCCGATCTCGGCGGCCATGGCGGAGCCAACGCGGCCGGCAATCAAAATGGACATCATTACGGGCGCCAGCTCCTTGCATATAGAATAGCCGACGACCCCGCCGACGTAGCTGCCCAGACCCCGCTCGACCAGCAGCGGCCCGGTCTGGAGCGCCATGACCCCGCCGATGAAGAACGAAAGAATGCAGACCATCAGCAGGCTAGCGTTGCCGATCTCGAAGAACTGGTCAGATACCTTCTGGCGCTGGCGCCACGCGAGCGGCAGAGCCAGCAGCGTGCTCCAGAACAGGACCATCATTTCTCCGACGTTTTGAAACATGGCGCGCTATAGGGTTACAGTTGGTTCATCTGTGGGCCGGATGCGTCATCAGGCCCACGGTTACGGTCGCTTCCAGTCATGCATCATCATGGCCCTGAGGTTCGTTCGCGCCAATTGATTTCTTTTGGGGCAGAAAGAACAGCCGCACGTGCTTGCCCTTGGCATCCCGTTGCGCCTGGTAGAGCCCGAAGAACAACGAACTCTTCTGGCAAGTGGGGGTGGTTTCGCGCCGGTAGAGGTTCCACAGCAGTGATTGGCTCGCGACTCCAGCCTTCGGGTTGCACTCGGAACGCCAGACCGACCAGAGGGGTGAGTAATCGCGGTCAATGCTCTTGCTGTTCGGCACATAAGGTTCCAACGGCGCCAGGATTTGCAGACGGCTGTTGCCATTGAAGTCGCGCCGGTAAGTGTACAGCGGCCAGCAGTCCACCCGATGCCGCGCCATGCCAGTTTCAGTGTTCTTCTCGAGGACATCGGAATAAAGGAAGAAGCATATACGCGTGCGCCGCCGGTCCGCGGGGTCGGCGTGGACGCGGTTGTACTTGTACACTGGCCACAGGTAAGAGTCGCTCTCAAGATAAGCGCTGTGCGCGCGGCTGAAGAACGGGAACACGCGCGTCGTGGTCTTGCCCTGGCCGCGGGCCATGACGATGAACGGCCACGGCGCTTCCCACTCGCGATATTTCTTCTCGCGGTCATCAATCAGGGAGAAGAAAGGCCAGAGCACAGTCGTCGAATCGCGCTTGGGCGAGCGGAGCAAGGCATAGGCGGGGATCGAGCCTTGCGTCCATTCGGGATTGTCGGTGCCGATGCCCGTCTTTTGCTGGAAAAACAGCGGCCACAGCAGGAAGGACTTGTCGTGGCCACCAATGGTCTGCACCTCGTTGAAGCCGTTGGTCTTGGTGGTAACCCCCTTATGCTCACGCCCGACGAGCGGCCAGAATTGCCAGCCGCGCAAGGCGTCGCCTTCACGGCGGTGGAATAGCGGGTACACGTAATTGTCCGTCACCACGTCCGCTTTCCGTGACTGAATGTAGAAGGGGAACATGACAAAGAAGATTTCATCCCGGAAGAGGCGGTTCTTCAAGTGGCCGTAGAAGGGAAGCACCGCCGTGTAATTCTCGCTCGGGAGCGAGGAGCGCTGCTTAAAATAGAACGGGAAGAGTGTAAAGCGGTCACGCGCGTTCTCCTGCTGGCTGGGGCCACCGGCAAAGCTGAGCAGTTGACAAATGTGCCAGCGGTACTGGTCCCCGAAACGGTCGTAGCCGATTACCGGGTAAAGAAAGTCAATCTCCTCGGATTCCGTGGCCGGATCCTGGGTGTGTGAGAACAGGGGCGGGATGGCCCAAGTGCGCTGCGTATCTTGTTCCTCCGAGTAGAAGAAGGGGCCTAACGCCTCCGTCCGGTGTCCCGGCGCGAGTGTTAGATCAAACTCGTCGAACAATGGACCTGCATGAATGCCGCCAACCCCCGCAGCTCCAGCGGGCAGGCCAAGCAGGAAACCAAGGCAGCAGATCAGGGCACAAGACCTGATTGCCCCCTGTGCCGGTTTGGGTAGAAGAGAGACAGGATTCCGACTAAATCTCATTTCAGGGCTGACGATTCATTTCAGGCAGAAAGCCACTCCAGAGGCCCTAAACGGCGGGCGATAACGTTAACGCCTGTGCCGACTTGTCAAGAAGACTCTTTTTAACATTGATATTGACAGCAAATGACATTTCGTTAAAGTTAACTCACTGACTTGAGGTTTTTGCCTCGGTTCCTCCCGACCCAGTGTCGATCGTGCATTGTCGACACTGGGTTGTTGTCTTGGTGCCGGGCCGCATCAAAAAACTCAGCAGTGCCGGCAGGAAGGTCAATCCTGCGATCATACAAGTCGCCAGGCCGGCGGTCATCACACAGCCCAAGCTCTGTATCCCTTGATGCCGGGCTAACATCAAGCTGCCAAAACCCGCCATGGACGTCAACCCGGAGACGAGCACCGCCTTGCCGGTGCTGCGCGCCAGGATGTTGGGAGTTTGCTCCTCCGCAAAGCGGTTGAGGACGTGGATGCCATTGGTTACCCCGATGCCGATGACCAGCGGCAGGGTCATGATGTTGGCCGGGTTGAGCGGAACGTGCAGCCATCCCATTAAGCCACCCAGCCAAAGGGAGACGACCGCGACCGGGACCAGCGTCAGCACCACCGACAACAGGCTGCGGAAATGAAGGAACACCAGTATAGCAATAGCCCCCAATGAATACCACGCCGCTTCCTCATAACTGCTCTTGAGCAGATCGGTATAATGGTAGAGCTGAACCGGAGTGCCAGTCACGTTGGGATCCACGGGTTCCAATTGATCGAGGAACTCCCGCTGGTTCTCCCGGCTCCAAACGTCCTTCTTTGGGTTGACCATCAGCAAATGCTTGCCGGTCACGCCAACAAACCGGTGTCGCAATACGGCCGGCAAGTCCTCGATGCGCAAGGGAGCGCGGTCGTCCTGTGTTTGCAGGGCCCGGAACGTCTCGCCCACGTCCTGAAAGAGCGCCCGCTGGAACTGCGCCAGTTTGACGGAATTCGATGCCATTCTGGCTTCATCGCCCCGGAACATCTCCTTGCGCAGTTCTTCAATTGCGTCGCACAAGGAGCTGAGTTGCTTGCTTAAAGCGGGGTCGTCTTTCATAACCTGGTCCGACGCCTGCCCGAGGTAGCCGAAAGTCTTGTAGAGCGTCCGGCTCAGTTCCGTCAGATCCACCGGGTGGGGATCGGGTTCCTGGAAGTGAATGGAGCAGATCTCCCGCTTTAGGTCTCCGATCATCGCGAGCTTGCGGGTCTGGTCTTCCGCCAGGAACTTGGCCATCGAGTCAACGCTGGCGACCGCCGGCAGGTTGGTGAGCTGTTGCTCAAGCGCGACGGCTTGCTGCAAGTTGGTCGCGATGACCGCCGCGTAGAGAACCGACTTAGGGGCGGCATTGGTCTGGTTGGGGGCGGTATTGGTGGCCGAGATGAGGTCCTTCTCGAATTCGACGGCGGGCAACCCGGCGCTCTGCATGTTGAGAAGATTATAATCGAAATAGCCCTTGTGGAGCTGCGTGCCCGCCAGGGCGCAGAGCACCAGAGTGATCCCCACAACCCAGCCCGGCCGCCCCAGCCATAAGTTCTCGATGCGCGCGCGCTTTTCCGCCAGGCCCACCTGAGCATGATCAATGATATTCTGGTGGCCGCCCAAGAGCAGCACCGGCAGCATGGTCATCATCGGGATGAGGCAGACCAGCAGGCCGCCCCCACAAATTATCCCCATTTCCTGAATGCCTTTGAAGTTCGTCAGCCCCATCGCCAGGAAGGCCCCGGCGGTGGTGAACGCGCCGGTGAAAATGCCTTGGCCGGTGAACACCATGGCTTTCGTCAAGGCGGCTTCCTCAGTCAGGCCCCGGCGCAACTCTTCCTCGTACCGTGAGATCAGGTGCACGCCGTAGTCAATGGCCAACCCGATCAGGATGGGCACGAAGGTGATCGTGAGAATATTCAGGTGGCCGATCGTGAGCGTCGCGAAGGCCATGGTGTAGCCCAGTCCGACGATCAAACAGAGCGTGGCCTTCATCGGCCGGCCCGTTTCCTGGTAGCCGTAAATGAAGATCAGGGCGCACAGCAGCAGCGACACAATGCTGGCCAGAGTGGTGTCCTTCTGCGACTGGGCCATTTCGTCGAGCTCCAATACCGGTTCGCCAGTGAGGCCGACGTTGAGGCCCGGGACCTCGATCTTGGTCTCCGCCACCAATTGGCGTATTCGCGCCACGGCATCATCATTCAGGTCCTCGGTCGGGGCCTGCGCCGTCACCAGGTAGATGCGGCCGCCCCCGAAGGTGATATACATCTGCTGTTCCGCCTCGTCGCCGGCGCCGAACAGGGCCGTGATTCCCGGCGCCGGCGGCGTGCCGGGCCGCCGTAAACTATCGCTGGCCTGTTTGACAATTCGCTCCAGGGCCGGCAAGGCTTTGACAAGCGATTGGTTTTCGGCATTGGTCTCCCGCTTCGCGGTCCGGAACTGCGTGCAGATCATGCTGAACAGCGAGGTGAGATTCGTTGCCCCGGTAAATTTGACAAGGAACGGGCGGTATTCTTTGAGCGTGGCGGTCAAATCGGCCAGATCGCCCTCGGGAAAGAACAACAGGGCCTTGGGGCCCATCAACTTGGGGTCCCCTTTGTAGAAGACGTCGTTGAAGAGCTTGGGCTCCGCCTCGAGCTTGGCGCCCAACCGTTCGACAAACTGCCGGCTCTTTTCATGGTCGTCGCTTTCGACCACCACCACCAGGTCGTCCTGGGTGGGGAACTCCTTTTTGAAGTGCAGGAAGTTCTGGTGATACTTCTTGTTCGCGCCCACCAGATTGTTGCGGCTGGTGTCGAACTGGAGGTACTTGACCGTATAAAGGACGCAGAGCCCAAACAGCACCAACTGCGGGTAGAGGAATAAGCGGCGATGGCGCACGATGGCGCCGGCCAGTCCGCCCAGAAGGCGCGCGACAAAACTATGATCGCTCAGCGGCTTGATCTTCATCACCCATTCCCCTGAGGCTCTCCCGGCAGGAGTTGAGTCTGGGGGGCGGTCTTTGCCTAATCGGGCAGTTCCGCATTCGAATAGACCTCCTTCACATCATCGTGGTCTTCCAATGCATCAATGAGCTTGCTGACGGCCGCCACCGCCTGATCGTTCGGCAAGGGCACCGTGATAGTCGCCAACTCCGTTACGACGGCGACAGCGGGCTTGATGCCTTTGGCTTCGATCTGCTTGTGCACGGCCTCGAAATGAGCCGGCCCAGTGATGACCTCGTATCCCTGCGGCTCCGCTTTGAAATCCTCCGCGCCCGCCTCCAGCGCCACCTCCATCACCTGGTCCTCGTTGGCGGCTTCG
>Ga0182019_10001350_pt1 | contig 12498 bp, 9 predicted proteins | sample 812E2MmetaG_FD_120483 | JGI IMG/M metagenome (GOLD analysis project Ga0182019, IMG submission 120483) | Permafrost microbial communities from Stordalen Mire, Sweden - 812E2M metaG | ecosystem: Environmental > Terrestrial > Soil > Wetlands > Permafrost | place: Sweden: Stordalen | collected...
ATCGTTCCAGTACCCGACCAGAATGGAACCCCTTGCGGCCCTGGCGGCCTCGGCCGCCGCCCTCACCACCGGAGCGACAGCCGGCGGCACGCCGTTCTCGGCGAGACCGGCGGTGAGGCGACCTCGATCCATGGGCGTGAGCAGCGCGGCCAAGAGGACGAGCAGCGCCGCGCTTGAAAGGACGAGACTTCGCGAGCGCGAGCGCGACAGCAGGCGCGACGCGCCAGCCACCCCGACGGCTGCCGTCATCCAGAGCAGCGGCAGGAGCGGGAACAGAAAACGGGCGAGCTTGTAGGGATGCGCAAGCGTGCCGCCCAGGCCCAGAAGGAACGCAACGACGACCGGGCGCTGGTGCAGCGAGAGACGGGGCAACTGCCGGACCGCGAGCGCCGTCAGGATGAGGCACACCGCACCCGCCACGGCGCCGGGAGAGAACTTCTGGAGGTAGGCGTGCGGGTAGAAGAGGAGGCCCGGCTGCGTCCAGAGCGAGGGCCCCGAGCTCCGGTTCTCCAAGACACGGATGAAACCGCGGGCGTGCGATGGCCAGAGCATCCAGACGGCGATCGGAAGGCCAACGACCAGCGCCATGGTTTGGCGCCGCGGGTTGGCCTCCCGGAACCACTCCTTCAACCGCGCCCAGCTCCGACGAGGCCGCACGAGGGCCCGCATCAGGACCAGGCAATAGAGGATGCAGGACGGCGTCGCGATGGAGACCGACCGGCTGGTCTCACCCGTTGGGTCGGTCACGCGCCCGGCGAAAAGGGCGAGCGCTACGAGGCCGACTCCATAGGCGAGCAGGAACAGAGGCCACGGGCGCCGCCAGTCGGCTGAGCGCAAGCGCCCCGTAACCTGGGTACGCACCGCAGTCAGTGAACCGGCCGTCAACCAGACCTCGACGAGCATCATCGGCACGAGCCAGGCCAGACCGTAATTGAACTTGGTGAAGAACAGAAGCACCGCGGCAACACAGGCGAGTGCGAAGTCCCGCTGCACGCCGCTGCGCACGGAACGCACGTAGGCTCCGACTGCAAGGAACAGCAGCAAGGCACCCGGGATCTCGAGCATGACCAACATTCCGAAGAGCTGGAACAGCGGGCTCGTGGCGATCGAGACGGCGATCAGGGCGCCGGCCAGGTCACCGCAGCCATCGTCGAGCTGACGGCCGGCCCAGAAACCTGCCAGGATGCAAAGAGCGAAGAGCGCGGTCATCAGCGCGGCCGCCGTCGGGTAGGTCGGTCCGAGCAGCGCGAACGCCGGCGCCTCGATCAACGGAAACACGGGGCCCCAGAGGTCGAGGTGCACGACCGCGCGCACCATATCGGCGACGTCGAACTGCTGCGCCGAATGGGATAGGCGAGCGCCCGCCGCGCCGTACCTCGCCATGTCCCATTTGGGCAACGCATCGCTCGTCGCAGCCAGCCCCACCAGGGTGACGCTGGTGCGGAGCACGAGAGCCGCCAGCAAGAGCCGAGTCGCGAGCGTGAATGCTTGCGAGAGACGCATCGGGAATCAGGATCTCCCTTCGCGGATATTACGCTCCAACAAGCCCCCATCCACGAGACCCGTCCGGGCTGTGTGGCGGCACGTTTCGAGTGCCGGGAGCGGTGAGCGCACATCCGAGGACATTGGGTCACGGCTTTGCCGTGCAACCTGATATCCAGCTCCTCCACTGCCCTGCACTTTGTCTGGACCCGGGAGGGCACTTCATCACCAAGCGACTTCGTTCCGCAGACAGTATGTGCCCACCCCTGGCACACCAAGAAGAACACGGACAGCACGCACTGAGTTCGGTCTCCAGACAAGGGAAGGGCGACCGCGAGGGCCGCCCTACGAACAGCGCACGACGCAAGGCGTCGTCTACTTCCTCTGGAACACGAACTCCCCCGACGGATCCGAATACAGCCCGCCACCGGCAGTCATCCTGAGCGAGCGCAGGGAGCGAAGGATCTCCTGGGAGCGCACGGACCGGTCGCTCGAGGGTTCGGGGAGATCCTTCGTCGGCTCGCCTCCGGCGTTCCTCCTCAGGATGACAAGGGTCATCGGAAGGACTTGCTGGACAATGCCGCCCCGGATCGTCTCACGAAGAGCCGGCCCAATCGGGTCGGCCGCCCCGACTTGAGAGACGCCATGCTCGGTATTACGCGGATTGGGCCGCCGAGGCTTGGCTGCGCCGAGCGATGAGGATCCGGGCCGGAAGTCGGTGCTAGCGCTCCTTTGGGAATCGGATGTCTCTTGCGGCGATTCGGAGCCCGATTAGCTCACCCCTCCGTCATTGGGGGACGGGAAAACGGCGGCCCGAGTGCTTGCCGAGCCGGTCGCAGTGCAGAGAGCACCACTAACGCTGCATCGCCACCGTGGTCGGATCGTTGGTGACGTTGTCGATCACCGAGGCGAAGGCGAACACCCCCGATCCCGTCTGCACCGTGATCCTGGCGTACCCGCGGTCCATCGCCGTCTGCGTCGCCTTGGTGAAGAACGGCTGCGTCTCCTGCGCCCATTGTCCCGCCACCAGACTCACCGTGTAGTCGGTCAGCTTGGTCCCCACCCCATCGAACAGCTCCACCAGCACGGCCGCGCTCCCCGTGCCCGTGTTGACCACACCGATGTTGCACCGGTACGAGGCGTTCTCGGTCAGTCCCGCAAGGTACGCACCTTGTGTCGCCGCGAGCCCGGCGCTAGAGGTCACCGCCGGGTAGTCCTGCCCCTGCGTGCCGTCGGCGTAACAGTTCGCCGTGGACAACGCCTGGTTGTAGGTGCGCGCCGTGACCTTGAGCGGCTGGTCCGAGATGATCCCGAGGGCTCCCGAGCCGCTGGCCCCGAGTTGCCCGACCACATCGGTCAGGATCGATTGTGCCCCAGCCGGCACGTACGTCGTGTTGCTCACGAGGGCGCCGCCAAGGAAGAACGTGATCTGCGCGTTGGCCGTGACGCTGCCGGCGTTGAGCAAGCCGAGGTCGCTGCGCCACTGGCTGTTGTTCTTGCCGGAGGTGTGACTCGCAACCGGCACCCAGACGCTAAAGCTGGAGGCCGTGAAGACCCACGCGGCGCCCGTCCCTTGGACGGTTGGGCCGACGGGGATGGGGTCATCGGCGTATCCGCCAACGATCGCGGTGTTCCCATCCGCCGTGATCGCTACCGAGCCGCCCTGATAGGCCGCCCCGACGGCGCCCGCGCCGACCAGCTTGCTACGCTGCTGCGACCACACACCGCCGTTGCGCGTGAACACCCACGCGGCGCCGGCATCGTCATTGTCGCCTGGCCCGCCAACGATCGCGATGTTCCCATCGCCAGAAATCGCGACCGAGTGGCCCTGCACGACACAAAAGGACCGCTCGATGGCGCCGCTGCCGGTCAGCTTGCTGCCCTGCTGGGACCACACACCGCCGCTGCGCGTGAATACCCACGCAGCGCCGTCGCAGGAGTTGTCGTAGGACCCGCCGACCAATGCGGTGTCGCCATCGCCAGAGAGTGCAACCGACTGGCCCTGTTCGGCGGGCCCCGCGGCGCCCGTGCCGACCAGCTTGGCGCCCTGCTGCGACCACACCCCACCGCTGCGCGCAAACACCCAGGCGGCGCCGGAATTGTCATTGTCGCCTGACCCGCCAACGATCGCGATGTTCCCATCGCCAGAAATCGCGACCGAGTCGCCCTGGTAAGCGTTTCCGATGGCGCCCGTGCCGACGAGCCTACTTCCCTGCTGTGCCCACACACCCCCGCTGCGCGTGTAGACCCACGCGGCACCCGCATAGTAGTTGTCGGTAGGTCCGCCTACGATGGCGGTGTTGCCATCCGCAGAGATCGCCACCGACCGGCCCTGCTGGGCATGGTCGACGGCGCCCGTGCCGACCAGCTTGCTCCCCTGCTGCGACCACACACCCCCGCTACGTACATACACCCATGCCGCGCCAACGCCTAGACCTGCGGGCCCGACGAATTCGTCGCCTGGCCCGCCGACGATCGCAGTGTTCCCATCCGCCGAGATCGCCACCGAGGTGCCCTGCTGGGAAATACCGACTGCAAGGCTTCCGGCCAACTTGCTGCCTTGCTGCAACCAGGCCCCATTCCTGCGGGTGTACACCCACGCGGCGCCAACCCCGTTGTCGCCGGGGCCGCCGACGATAGCGGTGCTCCCATCCGCTGAGATTGCCACCGAGAAGCCCTGCCAGGCCGGCCCAGCAGTGCCCGCGCCGACGAGCTTGTTTCCTTGCTGGACGAACTGCGCCGCCGCTGCATGTGCAAGGAACAACATCCCGAGGACCGCACCTGCCTGCCGTGCCATGGTCTGCTCCTCTCGCCACTCACAACCGGATTGGCTAGCGCAACAATGCGATCCTCACCCAGGGATGTCAACTTTTCACCGCCAAGTGAGAGGCTGTCCGTGCGGCGCCGACGGTGGGCGCGTCGGATCACGATGGGCCCGTGCCACCGAGGCATCTCGACCTTTGCGGATAGCCGGCGCTGCCGGTTGGGCCGAGACGCTGATATCGGGTACGGATCTGAACGATCTGAAGGCCCCTCACCAGCGGGCGTCAACGACGCCTACGACGGGGGCGCCGGTGCCACCGAAACTGGCTTTGCCGCCTTTGGCGAAACGGCATCGATTCGTTCGACGGTCTTGTCGTAGGCCTTCAGCAACACCTCCTCCAGGTCCATATACTCGGTCAGCACGGCTCGGAGCATCGCGCCGGACCTGGGGAGGTTCTTCTCGTCCCAGGAGTGCGGATCGAAAACCAGCCGGGACCAGGCGCCCTCGAACTCCGACATCCACTTGTGCAGGGCATAGGGTCTCGAAATTGCGAGCACGGTATCGTAGTCCATGTAGGTGACCGCTGCCGTCGCCCTCGCCGTGTCGAAGGCCGTCACCATCAGCGTCGGGGAGCTCAGTCCGCTCTCCAGTCGAAACGGAGTCGACTCTCCCCTCTCCATCGCCGCGACCCACGCGCTGAGGCGGGCGAGTTGGGCCCGCTGGAGCGGAAGCGACCGGGAGATCTGCGCCCTGTTCCCGAGCAACTCGGCGCGGATGCTCGCGAGGGCGGTTCGCGCCATCTCCACGTGCTTGCGCTGCTCACGCCACGACTCCAGGCCCAGCGCGAGCAGGATGGAGAACACGATCATCCCGGTTTCGAGCATCAACCGCCCGAAGGACAGACGGTGGGATTCCAGCGAGCGCTTTTCAACCGGGTGCACGCCCGACCTCACTTTCATCAGGTTCATGGGAGGACGCTTGCGCCTCACGCCGGCTGACGATACCAGGCCGGAGAGTGCTGTCAAGGAACACCACCTAACCGGCGAGATGGTGACACGGGGCTACCAGGTAACCGTTGCGCTCAGCTGTATGCGGAGACGCGCGATCGGGTAGCGCTGATCGTGAGCACCAGGCCGAACAGAAGGAAGGTCGACTGAGGCGAAGCGACAGCAAGGGCGCGAAGAGCCCGACTCGGCGAGTGACATCCCGGCCGGAGGGGTTCGGTGGTAAGGTATTGAGACCTGGTTCAAATGTGACGGAGCGCACGCGATGCTCGGGTCGACGTCCGCGCGCCTAAACAGAATTCCCGGATTCTGCGTTCAATCAGATGTCGGGTGGTGGTTCGCGCCGAAGCCGAGAGCAACAACCGGAAAGGGGGGTGCCATGGCGTCAGCAGTGCAAGAGGTGTGGCGGCTCCGCTCGTGTCGCGCCGCGAGCACGGGTTTGACCGTTCCGATGATCCTTGACAGTGGCGATGCGGCCCGGGTCGCCGCGATCGATTTTCAGTGCGCTCCACACGTCGGAATGCGCTTCGAGCTCGACGCGACAACCTGGGAGGTCACGCGCGCCAAGGACCACGTCCGCGGGTGGGTGGCCCAGCCCGTGCCCATCCCCTGGTCCGCCGCCTAGCTCCGTTTCCGCTTCGTGGCGCCGGCCTTCGCCGTCACCTCGGCGCGCAACCGCGCGATCTGTGCCGCGTGGTTGTGGGCGTGCACAGCGTAGAGCTCGAGCCACCGCTCGGGGCCGTACGCCCCGCCTTCGGTATGCCACGCCTGGCGCGCCCAATCTCCGCCGGTCATCGCTTCCAGGATCTGCACGCTGGTCGCGCGCGCGGCGCGGAAAGCCTCGAGCGCGGGCACGATTTCCCGTTCGTTGTAGCGCAGGCGCGCCGCGAACGCTTCCTGGTCGTAGCCATGGATCACGGGCCGTTCCTCGGCGATGAGACGGCGCAGCCGGATCGCCGCCGTCATCTCGCTGTCCGCGAGGTGATGGACGATCTCGGCAGCGGTCCACTTGCCGCGGAACGGGCGCGCCGTGAGTTTGCCCGCCGGGAATCCTTCGAGCGCCTGCAACACTTCTTCATAACCCGCCGCGTACTGCTTGATCAGCCTCGCGCGTTGTTTCGCAATCATCGCTCTCCTCCATCCCAAACCAGAACCGTATCACGTCGATTCAAACTCCCATGCGCCGTGCCACAGCCAAGGTTGCCGGCGCCCTGTTGACACCTCAAGCGGCCGCCCGACGCCGGCCCAAGCCTACGCGCCGGCGCAGAGCCGCTCAACTTCATCGCGCACGCGCTGCGCAAGCTCGCCGCGCTGGCCGAGCGCAAGGCCGGCGGTGGGGATCGGGCGACCGACACGCACCCGGAGCACGCCCGGGCGCGGGCGGAACCCGTGCGGCGGCAGCACGTCGCCGGTCCCGATCAAGGCGACAGGCACGACCGGCACGCCGGCCTCGATCGCCATCGCAAACGAGCCGCCCTTGAACGGCCGGATCGCGCCGTCGCGGCTCCGCGTCCCCTCGGGGAAGCAGGCGACGCTCTGCCTGGCGCGCAGGATCCCGGGGACCCGCCGAATTGACTTGACCGCATCCCCGCGAGCACCGCGGTCCACGAACACCATCCCCATCGCGGCGATGTACCAGCCGAGAAAGGGAACCGCCCGCAGCTCACGCTTGACGACGAAGCGCAGCGGCGCCGGCAGGGCGACGAACAGCGCCGGTATGTCGATCATCGATTGGTGGTTCGAGGCGAACAGGTAGGCGGAGCCCCGGTCGAGCTTGTCGGTACCTTCCACCTCGATGTGCGCGCCCCCAAGGAGCAGCAGTCCCGGTGCCCAGAGCCGGCGCGCCATGGCGAGCGGCGCCGCCTGCCGGCGCGTCAACGCGAGCACGACGAGGGCGGCGCTGATGCACGCCGCCGACCAGATCAGCATACACGCGAGCTGGACAGTGTTGACCGCTGCCCATGCTGCGCGGAGCGCAGGGTTGGGGGGCCTCGTCTGGCCTTCGGGGGGGTTCGAGGTGGTCACTGGTGTTCGGGCAGGGTTCCGGCACCCATTCCACGGCCGGAGACTGCGCCAACGCTCACAATACTACGCCGCAAATAGTGGTTTGCACGCATGGCTCACCCGGCCCGTAGAACTCCACCCACCCGCGGCATGACCGCCGCCTCGGATCCGGGCTCGTCGCCGGCCGGGACGAAATCGGGCGCGACACCCATTCGTCAAAGAGCGGCGCCCAACCCACGAGACGCTGAGAGCGCGATACGCCCCAGCCATAGGGGCCGGGCCAACAAGATCCTCATCGAGGTCACGCCCGAGAGCCGGTTACTTCCCCTTGGCGATCGCCTTCGCGACCTCTTCGAGACCGTTCTCAACGGAATCCTTGATCGTCGAGCCCCGGGACTTGGGGCGGACGAACCCGAGGATCGTCCCCTTCGCGTCCTTGCAGATGACTTCTTCCCCGGCGCCCGGATTGGCGAACGCCCCGCCCCAGAAGCGCGCTCCCCCCGAAGGCTCCCAGGCGTTGAAGATGTTGCCCTCGATGATCATGTCGGCGTGGCCCGAGTCAACGATCTGGAAGCCCTGCTTCTCGAGCCATTTCTTAAAGAAATCGGGAGCGAACTCCGCGGCGTACTTGCCGTCCACCTTGTGGGTGTCAACGGCGTTGTTCGAGAAGGGCTTGATCTGGACCGTCTTGAATGACTGCAGGCTTCCATTGGGAAAGTAGACCCAGTCGGCATCGTCCCCCTTGACGAGCTTGGAGTAGTCGGGAAGATACCCCTGCGGCTCGTCGCTCTCCTTGGCGTCATCCGAAGCCAGGAAGGTCTTTGCCTTCTTGGCCCAGGCCTGGTTCGGGAGCCAAAGAGCGACCACGGTGAGAACGGCGGCAATACTCGCAATGAGTGTCTTTCTTTTCACGTTGAGTTCCCCTTGCGACAAGCTTAGCAGAAGCCCTGAGATCGGACGATAAGAGCCAGCACGGTATCCGGTCCCGCACAGTTGATGAACCGGGCTTCTCGCGATTCACCTTTCATCCCCGCCTCAGCTCCGCTCCGACGGCAACCACCCGAGACTCGCACCCGGCCCTCGGCTATCGCAGCCCCACCGAGCATCGCGCCCAACAACTCAGCCTGGTGACCTGACGTCAGCAAATCCTCACCCGAGCCCAAAGGGCGAAAGCCCCCGTTGACTCGTGGGTTGCCTCCGTGCCGGGCGCGTCGGCCTTCGCCTTGACGGCCGTGTGTCCCAGGCAGAGAATCGGGTCAAAGGCAATTTCAAGAGGCGACGGCGTGGGGGGCGACGGCAGGACATGTCTGGTGTCTCCGGACGGATCACAAGTAGGCTTCCCAAGATCGGTCGCGTATGGATGGCAGGTGTGGGCGCGGTGTGTCTGGCGATGGTCGCCGTCGTCCCGGTGACAGCACAGCGGGTCCCAATCGAACAGGATCTGACAGCCTCGACGCTGGCGGGCTACACGCCGCCGGCGTGCGTGTCGGGGGTGCCGTTCATCGACATCACCTGCACGACTGGGTTCGACCCCTGGATCGAGCAGTTCGGGGCAGACGGGATCACCGCCGGCTGCGGCGGCGGCAAGTACTGCCCTAGCACGCCCGTAACCCGCGACCAGATGGCGGTGTTCATCGAGAAGGCGATGCACGGCACAGGGAATTGGAGTCCAGGTGATCTCGGGGGTGCCAACACCGGCCTAGGTGCCAGCGCGTTGCTCCACAACAGCGCCTACGCGCAGGAGAACACTGCAATCGGATACAACGCCCTCAACGCACAGAGCTATGCCAACGGCAACTCAATCTACTTCCCCGCGAACACTGCCGTCGGTTTCGACGCCTTGTCCTCCAACCAACCGGACGGAGGAAATGGTAGCCTGAATGGCACGGGAAACACGGCGCTCGGCGCCGCGAGCCTGTATGCCAACACCACGGGCTATTACAATACCGCGAGCGGCGTTCAGAGCCTGGCCTCCAACCCGGCGGGCACCGGCACAACACCGGGGTCGGCTCGGGCAGCCTCGTGCAGAACACTGAGGGTACTGAGGGTAGCGACAACACCGCGAGCGGCTTCTGGAGCCTGCAATCCAACACCAGGGGTTCCTCAAACACCGCGAGCGGCACGATGAGCCTCTACTCCAACACCACGGGCTGCTGCAATATCGCCCTTGGCTCCCTTGCCGGCCGCTACCTCACTACCGGCAGCTGGAACATCGACATCGGCAACGAGGGCGCGGTGGGCGAAAGCAACACCATTCGGATCGGCGGCTACGCACTCCAGACCAGCACCTACATCGCGGGAATCTTCGGCGCCAATGTGGGCAGCGGCAGTGAAGTCTTCGTCAACTCTGCCGGCCAACTCGGCACGGTGACCTCCTCGCTGCGGTTCACGCAGGACGTAGCGGCCATGGGTGACGCCTCCAGGCGCCTACTCGAACTGCGCCCCGTCACGTTCCACTACAAGACTCACCCGGACGGCCCGCTGCAGTACGGCCTCATCGCCGAGGAGGTGGAGGACGTGATGCCAGAGCTGGTGGTCAAGGACGCCACTGGGCAGCCGGAAACCGTTGCTTACCACGAGCTGCCGGCGATGCTGCTCAATGAGCTACAGAAACAACAGGCGACAATTCAGGCGCAGAATGCGAAGATCGAGACTCTTGTGGCACGCCTTGCTGCGATCGAGGCGCGCCTGGTGGGCAGCAGCGCCCAGCGCTAAGCGATAAACAGTGTGAAACGAGCGGGGCGCCTACGGGCGCCCTGTTTCTTTGGTGCGGCGGCCTCAGTCACGCGGCGAATCCATGATCCCGAAGAGCCGGATGCGGGAAATCTGCACGTCCGGATCTGTGGGGGGCCGGGATGGGCAACCTCCCGGCCTACCCGACACCGATTGGTCTGACGCCACAACGAACGTACGGCGTAATTGTGGTAGATTTCCCAAAGGGTGTCCGCACGAAAGAACGTGCTGAGGAGGGGACATGCGATCTCGTTGGCTGATCCTGGCAGGAGTGGCAGTGGGCCTCGTCGTTCCAAACGTGATGGCGGACCCGCCGGCGCGCGTCGGGAGGCTCAATCTGATCAACGGCACTGTATCGTTCCGGCCGGTGGGCGTTGACGATTGGGTGCCGGCCGAGCCCAACCGGATCGTCACCTCCGGCGTTGGGCTTTGGATCGAGGACAACTCGCGGGCGGAGGTGCACGTCGGATCGACGGCGGTCCGCGTCGGCCCACAGACCGCACTTGACTTCATGAACGTTGACGACCAGACACTGCAGGGGCGGCTGGCGCAGGGCAGGATCACCGTTCGGATCCGCCACATTGACGAAGGTCAAATCTACGAGATCGACACGCCGAACGGTGCCGTCTCGCTGACCAGTGTTGGTAACTATCGCATCGAGGTCGGCGGTGATGGAAACCAGTCGAAGGTCACGGTGTGGTCGGGAGACGCCGAGGTGACGGCAGCCGGGTCGTCTTTCCAGATTCACAAACACCAGTTTGCGACCGTTACCGGCACGGACTCGCCGACTTTTGACCTCGATGATGTCGGACCGCGCGACGACTGGGACAGTTGGTGCGCCCAGCGCGACCACCGCGAGGACACCTCTCATTCCTTACAGTACCTCTCCCCAGAGATGCCGGGCTACGAGGACTTGGACGACGCCGGGCATTGGACGACGAACGTGGAGTTGGGCAATGTGTGGATCCCTGGAAACCTCCCGCCCGACTGGGCGCCGTATCACATGGGACACTGGGGGTGGACCGGCACATGGGGATGGTCGTGGATCGATGACGCCCCATGGGGGTTCGCGCCGTTCCACTACGGTCGGTGGGCGTATGTCGGGTCGAGCTGGGCTTGGAGCCCCTTCGCGCTTGGCGTCTCCGTAGTCGCGCGGCCTGTCTTCGCACCAGCGCTGGTGGCGTTTGTCGGCGGGCCAGGTTGGAACATAGGCATTGCCGGCGGGGCGGTTGCGTGGGTGCCGCTGGGCCCGCAAGAGGTCTACCGTCCGGCTTACGCGGTGAGCGACACGTACCTCCGGAGTGTGAACACCACCAACGTCAGCAACGTGACCAACATCACGAATATCACGAACGTGAACAACACGACGATCATCAACAACTACCGCAACATCAACGTGCACAATGCCGTGATGGCCGCGCCGATGACAGCAATTGCAGGTGGCCAAAACCTCGGACGTGTGGCTGTGCCCGTCACGCCGCAGCAGTTCCTCTCGGCGCCTGCGCCTGGCTTTGCACCGCACGTCGTGCCAACCACGGCAGCCGTGATGGGTGGCGGACTGCCCGGCGTCGCGCCCGGTCACATCGCCACGCCTCCCCTGGGGCTGATCAACCGGCCAGTGGTCGCGAAGTTCGCCCCCCCTCCTCCGCCCATCCCGTTCACCGCCCAACAGAAAGGCCTTGCTATAAGCAACGGACGGCCTCTTGGGCTGGACCAACAGGCGCAACTCCGCCAGACGCTGCCGGGCTTGCAATCCACGGGAGCGGGGCAGTTCAAACCTGGCAGCATCGGCGCCGGACTCACGCCAGTGCGGGCCAACCTCACACCTGTCACAAAGCTGCCGCCGGTATCCGGCAGTGGTTTCGTGCAACCGCTAACCCACACGACCTTCACCACCTCGAAACCGCTCACGGGCACCGGGACGGGTTCGACCTTCCACCCCACCTCCACCACCATTCACCCGACCCCGATTACCGGGACGGGCTCGACCTTCCACCCCACCTCCACCACCATTCACCCGACCCCGGGCACCGGGACGGGTTCGACCTTCCACCCCACCTCCACCACCATTCACCCGACCCCGGGCACCGGGACGGGTTCGACCTTCCACACGACCTCCTCCCCCAAGTACACAGCCACCAAGGCACCGGTAATACAGCAGGTACACAAAGCGCCACCACTGCCGACACATAAGCCCACGCCCAAGCCCACACCCAAGCCAACACCCTAGTAGTAGGCAACGATCTTTCTGGGCAGAGAAACAGCGGAGCCGGATCTCCTTGTCGATCCGGCTTCGCGTGTCTCACACCTTCGACTCGGCCCAAGAGACCTGGGGAAAGTCCGCTGTAGCGCAAGTCCTCGCCTTCGCCTCCGCGTCCACGCCTACGCGGGTGAGACGTAAGTCCTCGCCCTACCCCGTCTTGATCTGAGGGAGTTGCCCGGTGATGCTCCGGGGATGGACGAGGAACGGATCATCGAGCAGGGACAGCGGCTTTCGGAGGAGCTCGCAAA
>Ga0182019_10001352_pt1 | contig 12485 bp, 8 predicted proteins | sample 812E2MmetaG_FD_120483 | JGI IMG/M metagenome (GOLD analysis project Ga0182019, IMG submission 120483) | Permafrost microbial communities from Stordalen Mire, Sweden - 812E2M metaG | ecosystem: Environmental > Terrestrial > Soil > Wetlands > Permafrost | place: Sweden: Stordalen | collected...
GACTTGTTCAGAGCGAAAATCGAACAACGTTCGAACGCCATTGTGCATTACATGGGCAATCAGCGTGGGTTGAGATAAACCGCCCACCCATTGAAATACGGTTTTATCCGGGTTGGTCCACTGATTTTTTAGACCAAGGGCCGATCGAATAGTCAGCTCTGCGACATCGATTTGACCCATAGGCTCGTCAACAACAATAGTCGGGTCATTGATAATTAACGGTATTTTTGTTTGGGTATCATTAATGGCATGTCCATGACCAAGAAATCCGTCATCAAATAAGGATTCGCCATGATCTCCAAGAATAACAATCGTTACCTTGTCAAGCAGGTTCTTCTCTTTTAATGACGCCATGATTTTTCCTACGGCCCAATCAGCATTGGTCATGGCGTTCCAATAGGTTGCGGCAAGCCAGGCTTTATTTTGCCCGTTAATCTCCGGGCGTGGAATTGCCTCGCTAATTATCCGCATAGGCATGTTCGGATAGGTATAAGGAAAATGACCTGCTTGTAGGTTGATGTAAAAAAACTGTGGCTTAGTGAAATCAATCTGATCGACCCGTGTTTGAAATTGCTTAACGACGCGTTCTTCACTTAGGCGTAAACTGGAAGATTCTTTGCTGGGAAAAACTCGGTCATCAATGGCTGTTCTTGCATCAAAATAAGAAATATCCTTGTTTTTCATGCCCGTATTTATTGCTACATTGCCGAATGACTCATCCTGTCCGGATAGGATAGATAGCTGGTAACCGGCAGTCTGCAGGAACTTAATTAATGGGATTTTATCTTTGTTTCCCACCAGATCCCTGTTAAAAATGGCATTAATGGAGGGAACCGTATAGCCTGCGTGGCTATAGGCCTGTTTTATAGCGATACCGGTTCTGGCGATTTCTCTCATGACGGGCGCTACATATTCGCCGTTTAGTTTCTGATCAAGCAACTCGGCCCGCGCACTTTCCAAGACAATAAGCACAATATGTTTCCCGCGTTGAGGCATTATTTCAGCGAGCGTGTCTTTATCAACCGGAGGGAGGACGGCATCACCCAAGAAGCCATCTTCATCAATACCGTTGCCGGGAATATCAATGGCGCCGGGATAAATAGAGCTATTAAAGATGGCTTTATCCTGCGGATATGAAAAGCTGCCAAAGTCGTCGAAATCAAAATCCGATAGCCTATCCAGGCTGCTGCTAATGAGCCGATAGCTTGTTTTCTTTTCCAAGCCATACCTTAAAAAAGTATTATGGGACACATAGAAGGTAATGATAGGCGTTAACATGGCAACTATTGCCAGCAGTTTTATGTACGTTTTATGTTCTACAGTGTTTGCACTGAGCCGCAGAATAAACGGCCTTTTTTTTAAGACGCATATAAAAAAAATTAAAAAGATGGCGGTGATGCCTAGTATGCCAATAAACAGGGTGATTTCATTGTTGGCATAAAGCAAGGCTTCCTTTAAACTGCCGCCCCCTAAATTTCTGATGATTTCGAGATTTATCGTGTCATTAAAATATGACAAAATTTTAAACTTAAACGCTAGCCAAATACCGGACAAAAACACCACAATAACGGTAAAAGTATAATAAATAGCTAGGCCATATTTATTGAGTTTATCGGCGACAAAAAACCAGACACTGGCCAACAGCCCGACAAATGACAAGTCAAACCATAATGAAAAAAAGAAGAATATTAAGCGTTCAGAAAGGGTTTGGTATGAAAACGGCTGCAAGAAGCCGCCTGTAAATAAATCATATTTATAATGTAGCAGTATCGCCTCGAAAATCTGAATAACGATAACGACAATTAAAACAATGGTTAATCGACGATACCGGGCGACTAGGTTTTCCAGCTTAAGAAAAGACACTATCGAATTCCTCTGTTGCATGACGACGTAAACAGTCGCGAGTGTGTGCTGTGTTAATAAGGGACGACATTGTTTTAACATTTTTTGCTACTAAGTTTCCGTAATCAGTTTTAGATAAAATATTTTTTAGGGGATTAAAAAAACGGGCTTTATAGGTCGATCTTGTTGCGTGGTGGCGATTGTAGCATCAGGACAAATGTATAAAAATTTTTTTCAATCAACCAACTAACTTAAACATTTTTAAACTTATATTGTCTCCTGTCCATGTTTAACAATCCTTTGGGAAATCCTGATGAATACACAATTAGTAAAACAGCTGTTATTGATGTCTATTTTAGCCGTTTGCGGGTCTATCCCCTTGATGGCGCACGCGGCGGGCTTGCCGCCCTACATTGACGGGCAGCCATTGCCGTCCCTGGCGCCCATGCTGGAGCGTGCCATGCCGGGCGTGGTGAATATAGCTACCTCAACTAACATTCAGGTTAGCGAAAATCCGTTGATGCAGGATCCGTTTTTTCGGCAATTTTTTAACGTGCCCGAACAGTCGCGCCAGCAACAAAAAAACAGTTTGGGTTCCGGTGTCATTATCGACAGTAAGCAGGGCTGGGTGCTGACTAATAACCACGTCATCGATAAAGCGGATAAAATTTTGGTGACCCTGCATGATGGCCGCCAACTCAATGCCGAATTAATAGGCGCCGACCCTGAATCTGATATTGCTGTCATCCATATCCCTGCCGAAAACTTAACCCAGCTGCCCATTGCGGATTCCAGCCAACTGAAAGTCGGTGATTTCGTAGTTGCTATCGGTAGTCCGTTCGGACTCAGTCAGACCGTAACCTCGGGCATAGTCAGCGCTCTGGGCCGCTCCGGTTTGGGCATAGAAAAATACGAAAACTTTATCCAGACTGATGCGTCGATCAACCCCGGCAACTCCGGTGGCGCGCTGGTAAATCTGCGCGGGGAATTGATCGGCATGAATACGGCAATTTTTGCGCCCTCCGGCGGCAATGTCGGTATCGGTTTTGCGATTCCGACCAATATGATCATGACTATTAAAGATTTGCTGGTGAAACATGGCAAAGTGACGCGTGGTTTACTGGGCGTTACCTCCCAGGATTTAACACCTGAACTGGTCAATGCATTTAACCTGGAAAACAAGCATGGCGCGGTTATCAGCCGGATCGAGAGCAACTCGCCTGCCGCAAAAGCCGGTTTGGAGCCGGGCGATATTATTGTGACTGCTAACGGCAAACCGGTTAAAAGCAGCCAGGACATCAGCAATATTGTCGGCTTATTGCAAATTGGCGACAAGGTTGATATAGACTATTTTCATGGCAATGAGAAAAAAGAAGTGACGGCGATTATCGGCAAGCCGGAACAACCGCAACTGGCAGGCGAAAAATTGCATCCCTTATTACAGGGCGCTGTTTTAGGCGCCACGCCAAAAGATCAGATTGAAGGTGTTGTCATCAATAAAATTAATACGGCGTCATACCCTTGGCGTGCGGGTTTGCGTCCCGGCGACGTTATCGTGTCTGCAAACCGCTATCGTGTGCGCAATCTGGACGAATTAAAACAGGCGATTGATCCTGACAATGCCCTGTTAATTAATATCCAGCGCGGACAGGAAGGCTTCTTTGTTGTGTTAAGATGATCGTAGGGGCTGGCCTTGTGCCTGCCCAGTGGATCTAGGGCAACCACAAGGGATTGCCCCTACATTTTAAGGCATTAAACATTGAATACAGAAAGACAATTCATCTCGCTAAATATTGCCATCTTGGTGGTTTCCGACACGCGCACCGACGCCGATGACGTGTCGGGTAAAACTCTGGCAGATAGGGCAACGGAAGCCGGACACCATGTTATTGAAAAGAAAATAGTGCCTGATAATATTTACCAAATCAGGGCTACTGTTTCAAACTGGATTGCCCAAGACGACATCAATGTTGTGATCAGCACCGGCGGCACCGGCGTAACCGGACGGGACGGCACGCCAGAAGCGGTGACGCCTTTGCTGGATAAAACGCTGGATGGTTTTGGCGAAACCTTCAGGATGCTGTCCTATCAGGATATAAAAACCTCAACCATCCAGTCCAGGGCCATAGCTGGCGTCGCCAATGCCACTTATATATTTTGTCTGCCCGGATCGTCGGGTGCTTGTCGCACCGCCTGGGACGCCTTAATCAGGGAACAGCTGGATTACCGCACCCAGCCTTGCAATCTGGTTCAACTCATGCCCAGACTGATGGAAAAATAACATGAAATCCTTATTTTTATTTCTTGGCGCGATCAGCGCCCTGATCGGCGTCGGCATGGGCGCATTTGGCGCTCATGGCTTAAAAGCTGTCTTAAGTCCCGAAATGCTGGCGGTCTATCAAACCGGCGTCACTTATCAAATGTGGCATGCGCTGGGCCTGATAGGCATTGCGATCTTCCGTCAGCAGGAACCCGAATCCAGATTGCTGGGCTGGGCCGGTAGTCTGATGTTCATTGGCATCGTCCTGTTTTCCGGCAGCTTATATTTACTGGCATTGCTGAACCTGAAATGGTTAGGCATGATTACGCCTGTAGGCGGTGTCGGCTTTATAACAGCTTGGGCTTTACTCGCTATTTTTGCAGCAAAAAAACCACATCACAGCAGGTACACACATGCGCGACGCTAATCCACTAACCGTTTATCTAAAAGACTATGCCGTACCTGACTACCTGATACAGCATGTCGACTTAAACTTCACCCTGGACGAAGAAAACACCCAGGTTATCTCGCGGTTGACCTTAATCCGTAATCCCGCAAGTAAAACGGGTGATGCGGCGCTGGTTTTGGCGGGCGAAAACCTGGGGCTGATCAGTGTCGTCCTGAATGACGACCAGAAATTAACGGCGCAGCACTATTTGCAAACACAGGATTCGTTAATTATTCATGACGTGCCGCAGCACCGCAGTTTTGTGCTGACTATCGAAAACACTATTAACCCGAAAGCCAATACGGCCTTGGAAGGCTTGTACTTGTCCAACGGCATGTTATGTACGCAATGCGAAGCGGAAGGTTTTAGGAAAATCACTTATTTTCTCGACCGGCCCGATGTCATGGCGCGATTTACCACGACGCTGGTCGGCGACAAAGACCGTTACCCGGTTTTGTTATCCAACGGCAACAAAATCGCTGAAGGCGAGTTAGCGGATAATCGCCACTGGGTGACTTGGGAAGATCCGTTTAACAAGCCCTGCTATTTGTTTGCGCTGGTTGCAGGCCAGCTGGACTGCATAACGGACAGCTTTATCACGCAATCCGGCCGCACCATCAGCTTGCAGATTTTTGTCGAAGCCCACGATCTTGATAAATGCGGTCATGCCATGCAGTCGCTGAAAAACGCCATGCACTGGGATGAACAAGTCTATGGTCGTGAATACGATCTGGATTTATACATGATCGTCGCGGTCGGCCATTTCAACATGGGTGCGATGGAGAACAAGGGCCTTAACGTATTTAATACCAAATTCGTGCTGGCGCGTCCCGATACCGCAACCGACGCCGATTACGAACATATTGAAGGCGTTATCGCCCATGAATATTTTCATAATTGGACGGGCAATCGCATTACCTGCCGGGACTGGTTCCAGCTCAGTCTGAAAGAAGGCTTTACCGTGTTCCGCGACCAGGAGTTTACCGGCGACCGCACGTCCAAAGCGGTAAAACGCATCGAAGATGTCAACATGTTGCGTACCCGCCAGTTTGCCGAAGATGCAGGGCCGATGGCGCATCCGATACGGCCGGATGCCTACATGGAAATCAATAATTTTTACACCTTAACCGTGTATGAAAAAGGCGCCGAAGTGGTGCGCATGATCCACACGTTGGTGGGCGCGGAAGGTTTTCGCAAAGGTAGCGATTTATATTTTGAACGCCATGATGGTCAGGCGGTCACCTGCGATGATTTTGTCAATGCAATGGAAGCCGCCAATGACGTAGATTTAACTCAATTCCGCCGCTGGTATGCGCAGGCGGGAACGCCGGTGTTAACGGTACAGGAAGCTTACGACCCAGCGGCGCAAACGCTGACTTTAACTATAGGCCAACAGTGCCCGCCTACGCCCGGCCAAGCCGTTAAAGAGCCGCTGCATATACCTGTGACGGTCGGTTTAATCAACCGGGACGGCGTTGCCGCAGCGGATGAAGTCATATTACAATTGACCCAGGCCGAGCAAACCTTTGTCTTTGAGGCGGTAAACGAAAAACCGGTAGTTTCCATTTTAAGAGGCTTTTCCGCGCCCGTTAAACTGGTCATGGAGCGGAGTCCCGAAGAACTGGCGTTTTTATTAAGCTATGACAGTGATACCTTTAATCGTTGGGAAGCCGGACAGCAACTGGCGGGACAGATTATTGCAGGACTCATCGCCGATGTGCAAAGCGGTCGGGCGTTGCAGATAAACCCGATTATTATCGAAGCCTTTAAGCAGGTCATGGCGCAACCCTGGGCCGATTTGTCGTATTTTTCATTATTATTAGGCTTGCCTTCGGAAACCTATTTGGCGGAGCAAATGCAGGTTGTCGACGTAGACGCCATACATACCGCCCGCGAGTTTGTCGTGTTGAGCCTGGCCGAACAGTTGCAGGATCGGTTTAAAGCCTTGTATCGGGAATGTCATCGGGACGAGTCGGGGCTGTTTGATGCAGGGGCCATCGGCCGCAGGCGCATCAAAAACACCTGTTTGGCGTATTTGAGCAGACTTGAACAGCCGGACATCCAGCAATGGTCGCAGCAGCAGTTTGACACGGCTAAAAACATGACCGATCAAATAGCTGCTTTAGCCGTCATCGTGAATAGTCAGCATCCTGCCAAACAGCAGTGTCTGGCCGATTTTTACCGGCAATGGCAGGCGGAAGCCTTGGTCATCGATAAATGGTTTGCACTACAGGCATCCAGCCAGTGTAACGATACCTTTGCTAATGTGCAGGCGCTCATGCAGCATCCGGCGTTTGATTTAAAAAATCCCAATCGCGTCAGAGCCTTGATAGGCGCATTCAGTCAGGCGAACCCCTTACATTTTCATGCCGCCAACGGCCAGGGTTATCAATTTCTTGGCAGTCAGATTATCGCCCTCAACACTTTAAATCCGCAGGTGGCATCACGCATGTTAAGCGCATTAACGTCATGGCGTCGCTATGACGCTGGCAGGCAGGCGCTGATGAAAGCGCAATTGGAACGGATAATAAGTGCCGAGGCTGTGTCCAGCGACGTTTATGAGGTGGCGAGTAAAAGTCTGGCGTAAGCGGAAAGTTTAAAAATTGTCCACGAAAGACACGAAAAGCACGAAAGATCTCGTATTGCATAGTTCCCACGCTCCGGCGTGGGAATTCATCCTGCAACGCTCCGCGTTGCGTGACGCTGGAGCGTCACCTTCAGCATTCCCACGCCGGAGCGTGGAACGATATATTGCTATGACTTGCCTGGTTTATCAATGACTCGGCAAATAAGTTGGCAGGTGTTTGCGTATATCGTCGGCGCTTTGGGTCGTGATATTTTTATCCAGCTCAAAACAGACCGATTTTTTAACCTGTTCCGGCAAGCAGTTGCGCAACAAGCCAAGAAAAGAAGGTTCTGCAATAATCAGCAATTGTTCAAATTTGTTGGCGTTATGCGCGTCTTCCAGATAATGGGCAAGGCGGTGCGCAAACAGGTCGGCTTCGTGTTTTTTCGGATCGGTAGGCTGTTCAAAAGCATGTCCCACGCTGCCTTCGCCTTTAATCTTTCCGGGGAGGTCAGACGTGATGTCCCGGTCATGCAGGCGGCCTTCCGCATGGGCCAGGGCTTCGATTTCTTCTAAAGGGGAGGCGGGTGCTTCAGCAGTAAAGATGCGGGCGCGAACGTTGTCGGCGACGAGTATATAGGTAGATTTCATAATTATTTCCTCTAGGATGGATTTTTTAAATAATATATTTCTTGCAAACTTCCCTTATATGAAGCTTTTTTCCTGAGCTTATTAATCGGGTTTTTTCAGGCATGGCCTAGCGTTTTTATTTGCGCGCGAAGACTTTCAATCTCTTCCATTAAGTCCAGCGCCAGTGCGATACCTGCCAGATTAATCTCCAGATCATGCTGTAATCTGAGGGCGGAACGGGCGCGTACCAGGCTTGCCCCTGAAAAACGCCATAAACGTATATCCTCCCCCTGGGGTTCAATAATACCTTCCTCAATAAGACTGATTATCCAGTCTGCATGGACGCCGCAAGCACGGCACAGTTGACCAAGACTTAAGCTGTCTTCTTCAATAACGGTTCCAATATGCACTAATAACAATTCATGTGAGTTCATTGGTGATATGCCCCCAGAGCCTGGCGTGGGTTAAAATCAAGTTCTTCCTGCATTTTTTGATAAACTGCTTTGGCCTTCTCGGTATCTGCCGACGGCAAGGCAATTTGCAGCAAAACATAGAAATCACCAGACATCTTGGCAGGTAGCCCACGACCAGATAAACGCAGCTTGCTACCCTGTCTGGAATTAGGCGGTATTTTCAGGTCAACAGTGCCCTCGGGAGTGGGTATCTTGATTTTAGCCCCTAAAGCCGCTTCCCATGGCGTGACGGGAAGATCCAGGTAAACGTCTGTTTCTAAAACCCGGTAAAGCGGATGGTTGTTAAACGCTATTTCAAGAAACAAGTCGCCCGATTGACCGCTGCCCGTCCCCGAACTACCCTGACCTGCCAGCCTGATGTGTTGGCCCGCCTTGATACCTTTGGGAATCTTGATATTCAGGTTTCTATGCTTAACCTGAACTTGACCTTGTGCATTTATTTCGGGGGCGCTCAAGGAAATATTACGGGTTGCGCCGTGAAAACTATCTTCCAGATCAATATGGATTTTTGCATGACTGTCCTGTCCACGCGCATGGACGCCATGCTGTTCCCTGCCGACTGAACTGAATGCGGCACTACCAAACAATTGTTCAAAAAAGTCACTATAGGCTTCGGCATTGTCACTGGTGAAACCGCCGCCTCTAAATTCGAATCCTTCATTCCAGTTTGGCGGCGGCCTGAAATCCTGTCCGGCTTTCCAATCAGCACCCAGTTGATTATAAGCCGCTCTTTTTTCAGGATCCTTGAGCACTTCATAAGCCTCTCCCAGTTCCTTGAATTTTGCTTCGGCATCCTTTTCCTTGCTGACATCGGGATGATACTTACGGGCCAGTTTACGATAAGCGCGTTTGATTTCATCCTGACTGGCTTCCCGGGACAACCCCATGACCTTATAATAATCTTTATATTGCATAACGCCTCAAACAAGCAAATAGTAATTACAGTTTACCCACTATTTCCAGATAAACTGGGGGCAAAAAAGCGCTAGCCATCCCAATATGGTGCTATTCTTCCGATGACACATTAATACGTTTTGGTTTAACGGCTTCCCCTTATGGTCAATACACCCGCTTCCATACTGACTTCAATAAACCCCAAGGTTCATAGCGTGTAATAGCCATCTTAGTCTCCAAAAAGCAATTAAAAATAGATTATTCAGATAATGAATAACCTGCGCAAAGCCACTCTATACCATAAGTAATATAATGACTATACGTAGAAATACTTATAATAGACCTGCAAAATTTGCATGGATGATTTACCGGGATTCACCTTAGGGCCTATTCTCTCTAATAAGCAAAATAAAGTCACAACACCAGGAGCGATCCAGTGAAAGCCAACGGTAACATAAATGACCTCCACAATACGACCGATCTTGCAGCCGACGCCGCATCGCTTGTCGTCGGCATAGGTGCTTCCGCAGGCGGACTGGAAGCGCTGGAAACCTTTTTCACCCATTTACCGCCGCAAACCGGTTTTGCTTTTATCGTCGTCACCCATCAACAACCGGGACATATCAGTCTGCTGCCCGATTTGCTGAAGAATTTCACCAAGATGCCGGTGCTATCCGTGCTGGATGGCATGGCATTAAAAAAAGACCATGTTTTTGTGTGTCCGCCCGGAAAAAATCTGGCCTTGCTTAACCGCCGTCTGCATCTGATGGACAGCCAAAAACACGATGCGGCGCATCTGCCCATAGACTATTTTCTACGCTCGCTGGCGGAAGACATCCAGGAAATGGGTGTCGGCATTATTCTGTCAGGCACGGGTACGGACGGCACCTTGGGGCTTAAATCCATCAAGGGCGTAGCGGGCATGACCATGGTTCAGGAACCCAAAACCGCAAAATTCGACGGCATGCCCAGCAGCGCGATAGCGATGGGCGATGTGGATTTTGTGTTGCCCGCAGAAAAAATGGGTTTGCAGTTGATCCAGTACGGCAAAGGGCCTTATTTTAAAAGCAGTCATAGCGTTGAACCTGAGGCGCTGGTCGCTGCCGAACCCATCCAGAAAATATTGATACTGTTGCGCAACCGCACCGGCAATGATTTGTCGGCGTACAAGCCGACCACGATTAAGCGGCGCATAGCCCGGCGCATGAATATCCATCAGATTAAAAACCCCGACAACTATGTGCAGTTTTTGCAGGAAAATCCGATAGAACTGGATAAGCTGTTTAAGGAATTGTTGATCAATGTGACCAACTTTTTTAGGGATGCCGACGCTTTCGAGGCGCTGTCCGCGTTGGCGCTACCGAAACTGTTCGAAGGCAAGGCTGATAATTATGAATTGCGCGTATGGATTGCGGGTTGCTCCAGCGGTGAAGAAGCCTACTCCATAGCCATACTGCTTAAGGAATATATGGCAAAAATAGGCAAGGCGCTACGTTTTCAGATTTTTGCCACCGACCTTGATGACTCGGCCATTAACTGGGCCAGGGACGGCGTTTATCCTTGCGGCATTGCCGCCGATGTGTCGCCGGAACGCCTGGAACGGTATTTTAAGCTGGAAGACAGCCAATATCGCATCAGCAAGGAAATCCGCGAAACGGTGATATTCGCCACCCAGAACCTGATCCAGGATCCGCCGTTCACCCGCGTGGATTTGATCAGTTGCCGCAACTTATTGATATACCTGAGTGCCAGTTTGCAAAAGGAGATTTTTCCGCAGTTTCATTATGTGCCGGTCAGCGTCATCATCAATGAGCACGGTAAAATTGTTTATATACACGGCCGCACCGGGAAATATCTGGAGCCTACGACGGGCCAGCCGAGCTGGAATATTATCGAGATGGCCAGGGAAGGCCTGCGCTTACCGTTGGTGTCATCATTGCGCCTGGTCGCTAAAAAAGGCGAAACGGTCATTTGCAGCAACGGACTTAGGGTAAGAACCAATGGCGATTTTGAAACCATAGACCTGAAGCTCGAAAAAATGAGTGACCCGGAAGCGCTGAGAGACTTGTTTTTAGTTTCTTTTCACCCGCAGGCCCCAGAAAACACGGATCAACCCGAAGGCAGAGGACAGACGGCTACGTTGCTCATGGAAAAGCCCGGCGAAAAAGAACAGCTGGAACAGGAACTTTTCTTTACCAAGGAATCTCTCAGGGCCACGATTGAGGAGCTGGAAACCTCCAACGAAGAACTCAAATCCACCAACGAAGAGCTGCAATCCACCAATGAGGAGCTGGAAACCGCCAAAGAAGAAATGCAGTCGCTGAACGAAGAACTCAACACCGTCAACAACGAGCTGCAAAATAAAATCGAATCGCTGTCCGAGACCAATGATGATATGCAAAACCTGCTGAACAGCACGGATATTGCCACCATTTTTCTCGATTGCAAGCTGAAAATAAAACGTTTTACCCGGCAAGCCAAGGCGATAATCAAGCTGATAGACAGCGATATAGGCAGGCCGCTGGGCGACCTGGCTTCCATCCTGAAATATGACCATTTGATTGACGATGCCAAGACTGTGTTGCAAACGCTGGTTTTTAAAGACACCGAAGTGCAAACCGTCAACGGCGACTGGTATCTGTTGCGTATTTTGCCTTACCGTACGGCGGAAAACATGATCGATGGGCTGGTGATCAGTTTTATCGATATAGGCCGACTTAAAAAAGCCGAACAAACGGCGCAGGCAGCGTTTCTGATGACGGCGATAGTCAATACTGTCCATCAACCGCTACTGGTGCTGGATGATAATTTCTGCATATTGACTGCCAACCCTGCATTTAACCAAGCCTTCACGGTCAACAATGAAAATGTGATAGGGCAATCGCTGTTTGCAATCAATGGGTCGGCTTGGGACTGTGCGCCGTTACGCACCCATTTAACCGGAACATTAAACAATAATCTGGCCTTTGATGCCCATTATTTAGACGCGAAGTTTCCCGTCATTGGCAACAGGCGCTTGATGATCAACGGTTGCATACTGAAGCAAGCGCCGGATTGCCCAACCCTTATTTTATTAGCTATAGAAGATGTTACCGGTAGGGCGGATTTGTAAGTTACTGAGGCCTTCGACTTTGCTCAGAGAGCATTGCCACCTTTCTCCGTTCGTCCTGAGCTTGTCGAAGGATGAATGGAGAAAGGTGGCAATGCTTAGCTGAAGAACCCACAAAAAAGGCTAAATAACATGTTTTGGGTTTATATTCTTGGCTCTATGTGATTTATAGTGGGTAACGTTATTTAAGCTTGTCACCTTTTTCCAGGCTTAACCGTAAATCCGTCCATCCTTCGACAAGCTCAGGACGAACGGATTTACTC
>Ga0182019_10001353_pt1 | contig 12475 bp, 11 predicted proteins | sample 812E2MmetaG_FD_120483 | JGI IMG/M metagenome (GOLD analysis project Ga0182019, IMG submission 120483) | Permafrost microbial communities from Stordalen Mire, Sweden - 812E2M metaG | ecosystem: Environmental > Terrestrial > Soil > Wetlands > Permafrost | place: Sweden: Stordalen | collected...
TTGGAGTCGGAACTATTCGGGCATGAAAAAGGAGCTTTTACCGGAGCGGATAAAAGAAGGGAAGGAAAATTCCGGCAGGCGGAGGGCGGCAGCATATTCCTGGATGAAGTAAGTGAAATGTCCGCCGCGATGCAGGTTAAACTCCTGCGGGTTTTGCAGGAAAGAGAATTAACTCCAGTGGGCGGCGCGGAAGTAATCGCAGTTGACGTGCGTGTGATTGCCGCATCGAATAAGGATCTAAAAAAAGAAATGGAACAGAAGCGTTTTCGAGAAGATCTGTTTTACAGAATTAATGTTGTCGCTTTGCAAGTGCCTGCGCTTTCGGATAGGAAAGAAGATATTCCTCTTTTGGCGCAGCATTTTCTGCAAATGTTTGCCGCAAAGAATAAAAAAAACATCAAAGGTTTTACGCCGCAGTCGATGAAGAAACTTGTGAAATATAACTGGCCGGGTAATGTTCGTGAACTGATGAATGCAGTGGAGAGAGCGGTTGTTCTGTCCCGGTTAGAATACCTTGATGCTGACGATCTGGCATTGCTGATGGTAGATAATCAAATGACCGGCGGCAATGATCAATTTATTTTACCTGAAAATATGCCGCTGGGTGAAGTGGAAAAGAGAAGCATTTTGGAGGTGGTCAATGCTTGCGGCGGCAACAAAAGCGAGGCCGCACGACGCCTGGGTATTACCCGAAAGACTCTTCGCAAAAAATTGGATAAGTACGAAAAGGTTGGTTGATAACAAATAATTTAAAGATATTGTCAATGATTATCATTTGAAATAGTTTATTTTAATCGAGGTTAACGATTTTTTGCTTTCAAGAGGAAGTGTTTGTTGAGTTTACCCACTTGATTTGCGGTATCCGGATTTTCGTAACTTAATTGCCGTGATATCATACTGCTAGTTGAGCGTGCCTTGTTTGCTTCTTTTCCGTCAGCGAACAACTTCCAGAATAACTTTCACCTCTTCCTGGGAAAGCAGGGCCGGGCTGTTTTTGCTGTCCGCAAGTGAAATGATTTCTTTCATGTCAGCAGCCGTCATACCGAAAGAGGAAAGCTGCGGAAGCTTCATCGTCCGTGTCCACTTGTCGAGAACTCCCAAAAATTGTTTGCAATAGAAAATATCATCACTGTCGTCATCATTTGTGAAAAGTTTTCCGATATCGGCAAAACGCTTTTGGGCGGCAATATTCTTTTCATCAACAATTCTTTTGATAACAAAGGTCATGACCGGAAACAGGAGCTTCCCGCAGGCCACGCCATGCGGAACCGGGATTATTCCTCCCATCGCTCCGGCTATGCCGTGCACGGCGCCAAGCCCGGAGCGGCCAAGTGCGATTCCCGAAACCAGCGCCGCATACGACATTTTTTCACGCAGAGAAATATCATTGCTTTGCCCGAGAGCAAGCGGCAGCAGACTTTCCGCTACCCCGGAAAGCGCCTTGAAGACCAGCGGATCGAGAGAGGTATCTGCTTTTGTTGAAGTATAAGCTTCGATTAATTGCGAGACGGCATCAAGGCCGCAGGCGATGGTCATATGACGGGGTAAAGTCAGTGTCAGTTCGGGATCGACGAGGGCGACATTGGGCACATAGGCATCATGCCGGAGAGATTTTTTATAGCCCTCTTTCCGGTCGCAAATGACGGCATTTTTTGTTGCTTCGCTTCCCGTGCCGGAGGTTGTCGGAACGGCAATGAACGGAACTTTTGCGCCTGTTGGTTTTCTGGTTCCGACACCTTCCAGATAGTCTTTAACGGAACCGTCCTCGGCCAACATTGCTGCAACCGCTTTACCGCAATCGATAACACTGCCGCCGCCGATAGCGACAACCACGTTGACCGGTGTCTTGCGAAATTCAGAGGCCATGGCATCGATAGCTTCTGCTGATGGTTCTCCCCAGACAGATACGGCCTTATATTGAAACCGGGCCCGATTAAGCTGCAAACTAAGCGCATTCCACCGGCCGGATTTTTTCAGCGATTCACCGCCGATAAAAATCAGCGCATAATTACCATATGATGGGATAATTTGATGAAGTTCGGAAAATTTACCCGCGCCAAAATATATTTTGGGGAGACCCGTAATTTTCAAAGCGCTTATCGATTCCATGCTGATTTTTCCAGAGGCGCCACAACGTTATGGGCGATGCCCTCGCGCGGTTTGGCCATCCAGGGCTCAACGACATCCCGCCACTTTGAATAATGAGCGGTAGTTTTATGCGCGGCGGCTATCTCGTCGGATTCATAGGCTTCATACAAAGTGAATGCCGACGGGTTATCCCGGTGCTGTAAAACATCAAACCGGAGATTACCTTTTTCTTTGATTGAATGTTGATGATTCTCTACGGTTGCCTCAATAAACTGTTCAATATTTTCCGGTTTAACAACAATATTTACAACAGTAACAATCATGAAAGCCCTCACATTTGTTGTCATTCCCGACGCAGACAACCTCTGGTCGCGTAGTAGGAATGGTAAATCAAGTATTTTTCTCCAGCTTGTATCCCCCACGGTGACCCTCAGGTCATCCTGTCTGAAGATTTTTATAACAAATTAATGCCCGACGTCAAATTAAAAAATATCTTGATCCTTTGTTGCCAGTAAATGAAAAGTTTTCAGCAGGTTACGTCAAATCAATAAAAACATTTCCGTTATTTTCTAAGGAGTGAGGGAGGGAGAATTTAATCCGGTTTACCTAAGGGGTAAATCCAGAATATATTCTCCCTCCCTAGAGGAGAGGGACTAATTGAGGGCGCTGCTGCAAGGTGGGTAAAGTGCCCTCGTATGATTTTGATGTGTCATGTTAAATAAAGTAACGCTTTCTCCTGTTTTTTATTCAACGGTTTCCAGATTATTTGCTTTCCCGTAAAAAGTTTTTATTAAAATCAAACAAGCGTTGATTTTTGAACATAAGTACAATATAGTGCGTGTGTGTGAGAGTCAATAGACAACCTTTTGTCGTGTTGTATATTATTGAACAAATATGGATATGATTGTCTGACTTTGGACAAAAATTTTTACGGGAGAACAAAAATGAGCGAAAAGGCGGAGTACCGAAGCGCTATCCGATCCAGAAAACTGATCAGGCAGGCTTACGTGGAATTGATAAAGGAAAAGGATATCAACAAAATTACCGTAACGGATATTGTCACAAAAGCGGATATCAACCGGGGAACTTTTTATGCCCACTATACCGGCATACATGCCATTTCGGAACAGATTGGAAATGAGATCATATCGGCTTTATTTGAATTTCTTGATGAATTTAAAAACAGCAGGCTGATTGAAAATCCTTTGCCGTTTCTTATGAATATTGCTCGTTTTCTGGAAAAAGATCTGGAATTTTATCGATTATTAAACAATTCTCAGCGTTCCGCAAATTTCATGAACAAACTAAAGATGCTCTTTGTGGATAAAATATTAAGTGATGAAAAAAAGATGTCGAAGATAAAAAACAAAGATCAGTTTATGGTTTGCGTCAATTTATTTGCTTCCGGGTTTGTCGGCCTGTATCATGATTGGTTTAATCATAAAATAAAAATGTCGCTCGATGATTTAACTTTAAACTTCAACGAAATTATTAAAAACGGCTTTAAGCCTTTTTTACCGGCGAGGAAATGACGGGTAAAACATAAACCAACGTGGCATTAATCCCGCTCCGCGGAGAATAGTGAAACACAAATTTTAAGAACGCAGTGAATTAAAATTTGTTAGTTGACCTATCCTGCATAAGCATGAATATTATACTCCACAACTTGCTGTGGCGTATAATATTTGTGGTTGACAGACAAGACCGCGTTTCCTATACTTCCCCTTACAAAATTGTGAAAATTTTTTGATATTCGGTTAATAACACAGACATTCGAAATAATTGTGGCTGATAAAGTAGAAACAATTAACTTATAGCCGGGAGGAACAAAAAGAATGATGAACAGTATCTTTAAAAAAACTAGTTTTATGGTATTGCTTTCAACCGGAATATTCTTCTTCCTGCTTGCCGCCGGTCCTGTGTTTGCTGACTATTCCGGTCATGTTGCATCCTTTAAAAGTGAAACTAACGCGATTAAGTTCACTCATAAAATGAAGGCCAAAGGGCTTGTTGCTTTTTACCGGAAAGAAAACGTTCCGGGAAAAGGAGAATTATACAGATCATACATTGGCGGATATAAAACCAGCCTGCTTGCCCGCGAAGCTTTAACTAAACTGAAAAAAGCCGGTGAAATTGATTATTTCAAGATTCAGGAAATGGCAGATAAAAAAGGGGAAGTAGTGTCCAAGAAAATAGAGAGCGTGGCGCAAAAGAACGAGCCGGCCCGGAAACCGGAAGATAAAACTGCATCTACCGTGCCGAAGCCGGAAAATAAAGCTGTGTCTGCTGTCCAAAAGCAGGAAAACAAACCTGCGCCTTCCATTCAGAAACCGGAAACCCAACCTGCACCCTCCATCCAGAAGGCGGAAAATGAAGTTGAGCCTTCCTTACAGAAAACAGAAAACAAAGCGGTTCCTTCAATCAAAAAACAGGAGCCCCAATCTTCGCCTTCCATCGACACCCATCACTATTATGAAGGAATAAAGGGAATTGTTTTAAAAAATGGGAAGGTCGTTAAAGGACAAATAATAAGTATTGATGATAATGATATATTAAAGATTCGTACAAAAAAAGGGAAAATCTTATCATATTCTTTTGTGAAGGAAGTTAAGGAATACATAACGGAATAAGAAATATTTCGGGGATGCCATAATATTTTGAGCGTATCCCCGTTCCGCTTTATGATTTTTTCCGGTACGTAAACAATAAACCGGCAAGTCCGACACAAAGCAGACCGCCCACAGACCAGGCGCCGATGCCGACGGCGGCGGGGATCAGATAGATTGTCGCGGCGCCCAGGGCCGGACCGAAAAACTGGCCCGCCCCGATCATTGCCTCATGCAGGCCGGCGTTTGACCCACGATTCTCCGTCACGTTCATGGAATAGTAGAGTGATGAATAATAAATGAGCCCGATCGACAGACCGAAACCGACTTGCGCGGCCAAAAGAAATCCAATCGATTGCGCGGTGAGAAATCCGAAAAAGCAGACAATCATCAGCCCGAAAGATCCCGCCAGCCATCGAAAACGGTAATGCCAGCCGGTCCATTGCCAAAAGACCGCAAAAGCAGCCAGTCGGGCAAACATCCAGAGGGAACAGACAATGCCCGCCATGCCTGTGGAAAGGTCAAGTTTATCAGCAATGGAAGGAATCAAAGGGATGACTGTATTGATTGCCACATAAGAAAAAGGGTTGGCGATCCAGGCCATCCGCAAGAATCGTTTGGCATCTGCCGGACGAACCGCCGCGATGATGAGTTCTTCAGGAACTTCAAGATCAGTTTCTCTTTTCAGCAATTTTGCGGCGAACGGCAGTATGGCAAGCTCGACAACTATAAGTCCAAAGGGAAGCCAGAACAAGCTCGTCATTCCTAATTTCTCAATCAGGACACCCGCCGTGAAATAACCCAGCGCGCCTCCGGTAGCCCAGGTGACATTATAGATGCCGATCATCTTCGGCAGAGCGGCTCCTGCCTGCTCACTGATCAGCGTTTCCAGAGCCGGCCACATAAAACAGATGCTTGCCGTCCACAAACAATACACCATAACCTGCGCCGTTGGGGCGGTGAGTGTCAGGCCCAAAGACATGGATAAGGCGATGCCACAGGCGCCCATGTATAGCAGTCTGATGCCTCCATAGCGCTGTGTCAATTTGCCGCCCTGCCAGGACGCGATAATATAGACAAAGCCGCCGAGAGCCGCCGTCAGCAGATTTGCCGCCTCACCGAATCCGAATGTGCTCCGCAGATAGAAAAAGAGAAAACAGGAATAGTAAACGGCGGCGTAACAATTGATGAATTCGATGAGATAAAATAAGACTTTTGACGTACTGATCATTCTTACCTTAGTGTACTTGTTTTTTTACTTTGATCATAGGCACCTCAGCTTCCCGTGAATTCCGGCGGCCTCTTTTCGAAGAATGATATGATGCCTTCCTTCACGTCGTTGGTGCTGACGGCGATACCCTGCATGGCCGCTTCCCTTTCCAGCGCGGTTTCCAGGTCGCTCTCAAAGGAGCGGTTGAGCATATTTTTCATCATCCCGATGGCTCGAGTTGATCCGTGTGCCAGTCGCTGCGCCAATTCCATAGCGGCAGGCAACAGCTCATCTTCCGGCACGACCTTGTTTACCAGACCCAGATCCAAAGCACGTCGCGCGTCGATTTCATCCGCCGAGAACATGAGTTCCTTGGCACGCGCCAGACCGATGAGGCGGGGCAGGAAAAAAGTGCCGCCCATGTCCGCGATCAATCCGCGACGCGCGAAGACCTGGATGAAGCGGGCCGCCTCGGAGGCAATAAGGATGTCGCAGGAGAGCGCCAGGTTGCATCCCGCTCCCGCCGCCATCCCGTTGATGGCGCCAATCACCGGTTTCTCCAGATTCATGATGCCACTGATAACGCGTCCGTACCATTGGGCGGTAAGCCGCATGCCCACCGGCAGAACGATATCGGGACGGTTGTCCGGTCCGCTGAGGTCCGCCCCGGTACAAAAGCCTTTTCCCGCGCCGGTGATGATTACCGCGCGAACTTCATCATCCAGAGTCAGTCGCTGGAAGTGGTCTCCCAGTTCCTTGATGATGGTGAAACTGAAGGAGTTCTTGCTCTCCGGACGGTTAAGCGTAACCACCTCCACGGCTCCTTCGCGCCGGTATAGTACCTGATCCATATGCTATCTCCTTTTTTATCGAACTTTACCCGTTGTATTCTCACTTTGCTGAACAAAACCTTACTTTTTGTTGTGCAAGAATAGAAGTAAATTTTTTGTATGTCAATGGAAACATGTTTCAAAAAAATTAATTTTAAGATATTAATAACACTCGTTTCCGCCAACGTAGTTGGCAAAGACGCGGGATTAAAAATTCTGAAGAATGACCAATCATAAATTTGATTCGAACAAGGGCGTAATTTCCTTAATGCTGATATTAATATTTGTCATAGCTGTTCTGACCTGTTTTAGTCCTGTCGCCTATGGTCTGGATCAACTTCCTGAAAATGTATATTTGAAAAACACTCAGCAGGGAATTTCTTATGAGTACTACTATGGCTTGAAAGACGGTAAAGTATGGATTAAGCCGAATGAAAGTACCACAGGTATCAAAGGGGAATGGAAACTTTTTGACGGTACCGGTGTCCCTTCCGGGAAAGATGTTCCATCATTTAAGCATGGTGACAAGATCGTTGAATTTTCGACTGATGGAACCATGATCGTTGCAGTTTCAAACACCGGCAGATTTTATTTGTGGCAGCCTACTATAAAAGAAAACACAACATGGGAAGAGGTAACCGGCGCTCCGTTTGAGGATGCGCTGTATCTGCCGAAAAATAAAACGTGGAGCTTCGGCTTCAGCGTCCTGAGAGCGCCATGGAAAAGACTGACACCGATGCACGATATCGTGACATACTGGGAAGATATCGACGGAAACAAAACACAGTTCGGTTTGACGGCTACAATTTATGTTGTTTCTCCCGACGGGCAAAAAATCTATTTCACCGATACCGGCCTTCCAACAACATTCAATCGGGCGTTTACTTCCCCGGAGAGAGGCGCTTTTATTATTGAAAATATAAGCGCTGCCGCTTCCACCGTTTTTGTAATTAATGAAACAGGAAAGATGTACACAAGGATGTGCGACGCGGAAATACAAGGCGGCGGTCCGGCATTGAAGTTCACTTATAAAAGGGGAAAAAGAACCAAGGATGATGAGATCGTTCCGATCATGGAGGCCACGCGGTCTCTGCCGCTTCCGGATTGGCGGCAGCTGGAACCGATATCGGAAGTTCTCGATGATCCAATGAAGCAGGTGGCCATTACCAGGAACATAACAATCATCCAGACCGGGGAAGGGAATGCCGCCCGCGAACTCCGGATTCAGGGACGCAACAGCGCCGGCCAATACGGATATTATTTCAAAAAAATATTTGATTCGTCCTGGAACTTTAAAATAACAAACGAACATTTCAGTGATGAGATCATCATAAAAAATTATTTGCAAGAGGCTCGGAAGGGCAGGAAACTGGACAAAACCTATGCCGGTCGCCTGGAACAGATTTTTGCATCGTCGTTGCAGATTGAGCTGGCCGATTTTTACTACTTCAACTCGCCTGCGACATTGCGGGTGCACGTCAAAGGCAGACAATTCGATATGAAATTTCACACCGTGGATCAGTGGGGCATGAACGCCCAGGAAAAAGGTCATCCGGAACTGGTGGGTAGTCCGGCAGGCGAACCGAAACTTCTGCAGGGCACCCTGGAGATTCCGGAAGCGTTGCTGAACTCAAAAGACCCCGATATTAAAGAAACAATTGATCGTTATTTTCGGCGCTTCAATCTAAAGGCCTTTGCTTTTCAGGTTACAGCCGATGATCAGAACGTTTTCATTCGAAGCAAAATTATCCAGCGAGCCTCATTATCCTACATGGATTATGATTTCCGCAGACGCATTACCATGGAACTCGTTAATCCCGACAGCAGCAGTATCGTTGTTCCGGATACGGCTTTCAGCGCCATGGCCAAATCCGCAGCGCTGGAGTTGCCGCGCGATTGTCAATCAATGACAAAAAAAGATATCCCTCAAATTGAGAAGCTCATCGATCTCAACAAAAAGGCTTTATCGGAAATGAGAACATCGAACCTGAAAAGTAAATTCGAGCATTTCAAAATCGGTCTGATGGCTGTGACCGGCGCGGGCATCTATTATATCTGTGACGGTATATTTAATATCATCGGTCTGCCGTCCTATCCGATGCTGCCCTCCAGCCCATACATCAATGAGGAAATAAGCGAGTTTGGCGGGCTTGTCTATACCGGCGGCGATATCATGCTTGATCATGCCCGGTTGAACTTTCATCTGGCGTTTGAAGACATTCCTGATTATAAAAAGGCTGAATCCATCATAAAACAGAGATTAACCTTATTAAATAATCTTCGTAAGATCCTGTCAGAAAAATAGTGACACTCGCTTCAAGAGTCTTTTAGTTCGTACTTGAAATAAAGATCATCATCGCCCGCTGTAAGACTCCTGACCATGGTAGCAGTAGACCTCTTGCCGAAAACTTTGAGGACTTGCTTATAGTAACCCATAAGAAGTTTTTCATAGTAGACATGTTTGATGTGGAAACCGGTGATTCTGATGTAAACAACGTTGTTTTCCAACTTTGTGGTAACCGAACCTCCATCAAAATAGGTTGACCATATCTTCGGTAGTCCCGATTCGACGAATTGCTTTAGATCCTTGATGAGCATTAAAGACTGATAAGGACCTCCCGGCGACAGGGCATGTTTGGCGCCTATCATCCCAAACATCACATATGATGCATTTTTGTCGCCGTTAAAGCATTCATCAATCAGCTCGTCAAACAACAAGATGCATTTATCCAGAGGCATGAGCGTTATGGACATTATAACTGTGTCTTTGAAATATTTGTCCTTTGCCGCCAGCCTGGCCATAAATTTATTCCAGCGTTCCTGACCGAAAGCTTCGGTAACAGTGGCCTTTGTCGTAACAAAAAAGGTGCCTTTTACGTTCATATCGACCCCTCCTGAGAGTGCCTATGTGTATTAGACATTATATAAAATATATCCGTAGCGCAATCAATATGTGGCCTGTGCCTATTTACTCACAATTTTGCGCTGTAGGTTACTGGCGGCATCTTCCAGCGACCCAAGATTGATGATATCTTTGTATCCCAGTTTCTCAAGGGCTTCTTTGGCAATGCCTGCTCGATGTCCGGTCCTGCAGTATAGATATATCCTCTGTGACTTTTTTTTGACAACGGAACCAATTCTTTCACCAATCTGATCATAGGGAATCAGGACGGCGCCTTCAAGATGGCCTTTATCCCACTCCGCAACTGTTCTGACGTCAATAACGAGAGGCATGGCCGTATCCTTCCCAAACATTGTGGATGCAAAACCGGCAATCATTATAATTGTCAATGTGACGAAAATATTTTTCATATTTTCTCTCCGTTTTTGTAACTAACAAAGAAAATAATATATTTGAACATAACCATGTTATTAATTATTAGATTTAAGTTACTTTAAATAAACCTAACGATTCTCCACTGTAAAACCATAACGGGCAGTCACCGCGTATCCGCCGGAGCTGTAGTTATAATAGGCCCGTGCTTCGTATTTTCCCGGTCGCGGCAATTTAAAAATCAGGACGCCGCGTCCCCGCCTGGGTATGTATTGATAGTCCCCGGCTTCCGTGTTGCGCGAGCCAGCCGGTACGATACATATCCAATCTCTTGAATAGCCGGGCGCGTTGTAAAAATGTACCCTGATCTTTTCACCGTGATTATATGTATCCTTATCGGTTTCGACAAAAGGTTTGCCGTTGGCAACAGTGCCATTTTTTTGAAAAACTTTATGATCAGGAGATTCCATCTTAGCCGTGGCTTCCTGATAAATTTTCTTAAGTTTCGTTTGTAATGGCGTTTGCGTAGATCGGCCGGAGAAATAAAAATAACCAAATGCTCCGAAAGTCGCTATTAAAAAAAGAAGAAGAACCGGAAAGAGATTTTTTTTAACGGGTAAACTTTTCTTTGAATCTGTATCCTTTGCATCCGTATTATTCTTTGGTTTAAGAAGAATAGCAGTTTTAAACTCCCATCCCTGCTCGCCGGCAATGGTCTTCACCACCTCACGCAGTTTGCCGTATTCAAAACCATATTTTCCGCCGAATAAAATATGTCCGTGGATTATTTTGCCGACCTCAATCCCTTTTTGAACTGTCTTTTCGACATGAAAGCCGGCATCCATGCCGACGGAACTTTCCACCATTTTTTCCCAGAACGTCACCTGCTTATTTTCCGGTTTCAAAAGAGCTACGGCTTCGTACTTTATCTTGAACTTCTGAACGGGCGATTGCGTTCCTGTTTGTGACGAAAATTCAAACCGACCCGGGCTGACCTCGCGCACCGCAAGGAAGTCGTTGGCCAACTGCAGGAGTTGCGTTCCTATAGGTGATGCTTCCCCCGCACTTTGCGTTTTCTTTTCTTCAAAGCGGTTTCCGCAACTGGTGCAGAAGGCGGTATTGAGCGCCATTGCATCTCCGCAGGACGGGCATTTTTTTGCATCGGCATTTTCCATCAAGCGGCTGCCACAATTTGTGCAAAAGGCGGCATTGGGTTCCATCGTTTCGCCGCAGGAGGAACATTTTTTTACATTGGCATTCTCCATTGGATTCTGTTTCCTTTTATTGTGAGACTCAAATTTTAAAAACGAAGTGAATTGAAATTTGTAAGTTGAACAATCCCGCAAAGCGGAGGGTATTATACACCAAAGCTTGCTTTGGGGTTTCATACCCGTGATTCAACGGTTTTTTTCATCCTGGCATAATTCCAGACCACGTGGCCATTCCCTTCCTCTCCCAGCCGGATGCCTTCAATGGAAGCGAGCCTTGAGCCCGCTTGTTTGTAGAAAATCCGCTCTTCGGGATACTCGATCAAATAATGCTCCAGTTCATCCAGGAGAAGATCCAAAGCGACGCCCTGAGGTTTGAAAATTGCTTTTTTGCGGCCTTGGCGGACAGGAAAAGGCATCGGCGGGATATGGAGCTTATCGGATACAATTTCTGCTAATGAAAAAAATTGAATATTCGGCATACGATTTCTTTAATAAGAGTTTACTTTTACGATAAAAGTATAGGAAACGTAGTCTTGTCTGTCAATCACAAATATTATACTCCAAAGCAAGCTGTGGAGTATAATTTCCAAAATCAAAAAGCTATGAGAAATCAGGAGTGAAGCGACGTAGGATAATGAGCAACCCTTTGCTCAATGGGCTAACCATGATAACTTAGCGATGGTCTTGTTCTTAATACAGTTGTTCTATTTCCTTTGAATAAATCTTCTGAGCCTCTTTGCGCTTAAGTTTCATGGTCTGGGTGACTAATCCGTTTTCCAGAGTAAAATCTTCGGTGGCAAATATGAACTTTTGAGGTATTTCGTATCCGCCATATGATTTTTTAAGATGCCTTTTAATTTCTTCTGTTAAAAATTCCTGGATATTTTTATCCTTTACTACTTCCGTAGGTGATCCCTGCGCCCATTTGGCTATCCGGTCATCTTTTTTCATTGTCGCGAAATCAGGAACGATGATGGCGATATTGTATGCTTTGCCTTCGCCCCATACAAAGGCATTGGCAATATTATGCACAAGCTTGATGTCGGTTTCCATGGATTCAGGGTGAATGTATTTGCCGTTGGAAAGTTTATATTCATCTTTAAATCTTCCGGTAATATAGAGAAAACCGTCGTCGGTCAGGTGGCCCTGATCGCCGGTGCGTATTCCGGGAAAGCCCTTCCAATTGTCTTTCATCATAACTTGGGCGGTCTGCTCCGGCTTATTGTGATATCCCATCATCACATGAGCGCCGTAAA
>Ga0182019_10001354_pt1 | contig 12472 bp, 6 predicted proteins | sample 812E2MmetaG_FD_120483 | JGI IMG/M metagenome (GOLD analysis project Ga0182019, IMG submission 120483) | Permafrost microbial communities from Stordalen Mire, Sweden - 812E2M metaG | ecosystem: Environmental > Terrestrial > Soil > Wetlands > Permafrost | place: Sweden: Stordalen | collected...
CTTCATCCCGCGGCCCACTCGGAGAACATCGCCCCGCACTTCGACCTGCTCGTCCGCCAGCAGCTGGCGGACTTGATTTGCGGCCAGGGCACAGATCCCGCCGACTGTGAAGCGGTCGACACGGGCGGCTACAAGGTCATCACCACGCTCGACGCCTCAATGCAGGCGTCGGCAGAGAAGTGGCTCAAGGCGTACGTGCTGGGGCCGAACCAACCGACCCTCGACGCCGACATTGCCTATCTCGCCAACCTGGGCATCACGGCCAAATCCGACCCATACAACTACAGCCGCATCATCGGCCCGAGTTCAACGAGCAAGACCGGTCTGCGCACGGGCAACATCCATAATGGAGCCCTCATAGCCGTCGACTACCGGACCGGGCAAGTCCTCACCTACGCCGGCAGTGCCGGTTTCTATGAGAAGACCGTCAAGGATCCGGCCAAGCCCGGGTTCGACTACTTCGACCCGGAATACGACGTGCTGTCTTCGGGCGTCGGCCGGCAGCCCGGTTCTGCGTTCAAGCCGATCAACTACCTCATCGGAATCCAGGACGGCACGATGACGGCGGCGAGCATGTTCATGGATGTGGCCACGGACTTCGGCGGCGGCTACATCCCTCACGACGCAGACGGCTACGAACGCGGCCCCGTCCGATTGCGCGAGGCGCTCCAGTACTCACTCAACATCCCGGCCGTGAAGGCAGCTTCGATCAACGGCGTCGACAGGGAAATCCAGCGGGCCGAGGACTTCGGGCTTCAGTTCCCGGCCGGCACGAACCCCGGCGTCTCGATCGGCGTCGGAACCGTGGAAGTACACCCGGCCGACCTCGTCTCCGCCTACGGCGCCATAGCCGACAACGGAACGCTGGCCCAGCGGAGCGTGATCCTCAGGGTCACGAATCCCAAGGGCGTCGTCGAATGGCCGACCTCATCGCAGGCTCCCAAGGTCTCCCACCCGGCGACGGCGGCTGCGAGCTACGTCATGACGAACATCCTGGCAGGTAACACCGACCCGGCCCAGAACAACTGGTGGAGCCAGTACAAGCTCATGTCCGGCACGACCCGCCGTCCTGCGACGCTCAAGACCGGTACCAGCGACCAGACCGAGGACCTCTTCGCGGCCGGATACGTTGCTCCGCCCTCCGACCCCAACGCCCCGGCCATCGTGGCCGGAGTTTGGGCGGGCAACAGCGACCGGGCACCGGGCAAGAGCGTCATGTCGCTCGAGTTGGCGGCGCCGATATGGCACGCCTTCATGCAGGACGCCACGGCCGGTACGCCGGTGACCGACTTTGTACAGCCGAGCGGCGTCACCTGGGCGACCGTGGACGCCAACAGCGGCATGCTGCCCGGCCCGTACACGACGCAGACCGTCAAGGAAGTGTTCGTCGACGGCACGGTCCCGACTCAGGTGGACACGACCAAGATCTCGTACGACATCGACACCGTCAGCAACACCCTCTGGACGTACGACTGCACCGGCACCAAGGACACCAAGGGCTTCCTCGATTTCAGCCAGGTGGACGCCAATAACCCGAACTTCCAGAAGTTCGACCAGATCTGGGCGACCCGCGCCCAACAGGGCGTTGGGAAGAAGGGCGGACCAGGCAACGGCACGACCATGTACTTCTACCAGGTCGGCTTCTGGACGCCGTTCGGCCAGACTTGGGGCGCGCCATTCCCGCCCACCACCTACTGCACCCAGAACACGGGCACGGCGCCACCGTCGCCAAGCCCTTCGCCGACGCCCGACATCACCCCGACACCCGTACCGACGCCAACCCCGACGGCAGCGCCTACGCCACACCCGACTCCGACACCGGCTCCCACCGCCCCGCCGACGCCTGCGCCGACGGCCGCACCGTCGACCGCAGTGGTCGTGCCGACGCCCACAGCGGCGCCGGCAGGGGTCGCGCCGACTACGAGTCCTGCAGGCTAGATGTCCTCGGCGGCGGCTTTGACCACGGGGCGTCGCACCAGGGACCGGGCCATCGCCAGCGCGGCTTGGAGTTCTGGCAACCGGAACAGCCGGGCCCAGGTTAGGTAGACCGCTAGACCCACGACACCCGCCGGTGCAAGTTCGGTGATCCGGCCGATGAACGACGCGGTTCCGCCCGTGTGCTGCTCCATGAAGCGAGCAGTCATGAACGCCGCCGCCGAGGCCACGCACGCACCGCCGGCGAACGCCACCGAGTGGCGGGCGAGGGGCTTCAGATCGAAGCCGATGCGCCTCTCCATCAGGGTCACGAGCATGATCACCTCGGCCCACGCTCCCAGGCCGATGGCGAACGCCAACCCCAGCAAGTGGAAGAACGGGAACAACACGATGGCCGCGCCTACGTCGACGGCTACGGCGAGCAGAGCGGCGGTAACCGGAGTGCGTGTGTCCTTGCCGGCGTAGAAGACCGGGGCCAGGAGCGAAATCATGACGTGGGCCACGAGACCCAACAGGAACACGACGAAGACGGGCACCATGGCCGACGCTGCGCTCGCGTCGGTCTTGCCGTACTGATACAAGACCGAGATCGTCGGTGCGGCGAGGGCGAGCATCAAGCCCGTCATGGGGATGACGACGAACAACAAGAGGCGCAGCGACTGGTCGACCAGACCGCGGAATCGGTCGTGATCGCCGAGCGAGAAAGCCCGCGAGAGTGGCGGCAACAGGACGATCCCGAGAGGGACGCCGATCAGCCCCACGGGGATCTGGAGCGCAGTGAACGCCAGCGTGAAGACGCTCACGTCGCCCGCCGGCAGGGTCGAGGTGAACATTCCGTAGATGACGAAGACGAGCTGCGTCGCTCCCAGACCCAACGCCCGTGGTCCCATGAGCAGCAACGTTTCCCTCACGGCCGGATCGTGGAGGTCCATGACCGGCTGGTAGAGGCGGTTGGCGGCGAATTGCCGCGTCTGGGTAAGCACGTGGCCGAGCGCGCCCAGGATGACGCCCACCGCGAGAGCAGAAATGCCCAGGAACGGCGTGAGCACGATCGCGGCGCCGATGATGATCAAGTTGTAGACATTTGGCGCCAGCGCCGACGGACCGAAAATGCCGAGCGAGTTGAGGCCCGCGGCCATCACCGCGCCGACCGCCAGCAGGATCGGCGAGACGAGCATGAGTCGAGTCAACTCGATGGTCGTCTGCATGTCGGGCGGACGCGAAGTGAGACCTGGCGTCACGAGCGGAACAAGAACGGGCGCCAGAAGCCACACGATCGCCGCGAGCGGGGCGATGACGACGACCATCAAGTTCGTGATCGTGGAGACGAGCTTGCGAGCCCGTTCATCCTCGCCACGGGCGATCAGCTCCGATGCCACAGGCACCAGGGCCGACCCTATTGCCCCGGCCGCCACGAGCTGGAAGAGCGTATCCGGGATTCGGAACGCCAGCCAGAACGCGTCGAGCTGGTTGCCGACACCGAATTCGGCGGAGAAGACCGAAACGCGAGCCCAGCCGAGAACTCGCGACAAGAAGACGCCCGCTACAACGACGAGACCGGCCATGGCCAGGGCTCTGCCACCCAAACGACCCATCGAGGCCGTGGCGAGGTCGGTAGAGGCACCGTCCGCGGCCAGGACGACGTCACCGCCCACGTCCCAAGTCGCGATCGCCGCGCTGCGACGAGACGGCAGTGGCACGCTCGGCACGAAGGGCGTGTATTCCTCACGAGGCGGTCTGACCGGTCGGGCCACGGCTACGACCGGCGGCGCAGGCCGCGGCACAGGTGGCGTGATCGGTGCTGGAGGTGGCGGCGGCGTTTCGGGCGCGGCTCGGGCTCCCCTGAACCGCGCCGGAACGAGGTTGCGGGGCTGCCAGCCGCCCGCCCGCGGGGACTTCGGCGGGCCGGACCGATGGTCACTCATCGGAAGCGCCGCCCGATGCGCCAGGCCGCGCCGGACAGCCAGTCGGGCGCGTACTCGTGTGCACGCGTCCGAACCACGGGCCGCCCACCGAAGCGGCGCTTGAACAGGTAGAGGTTCCAGAGTGGATGCGATTCGTCCTGGGGCACTCCGGGCGCGGATTGAGTGTCGACACCGCCCATGTCATAGCCCGAGAACCCATTCTCGGCCGCCCAGCGGATGATCCGCCACTGCAGCAGGTGGTTGGCGCGGGTCCGGCGCATGTCGGCGCCGTCACGCGACCCGGCCGCGAAGTAGACGAGCAACTTGCCGCTGTGGAGCAGCAACGCGCCCGTGTCTCGACCGCCGAGTCCCGCGAACCAGAGGCTGGCGGCACCGGACTCGCCCAGGCGTCGCCAACCGTCGAGTTCGTAGTCGCGGGCACGGACGATGAAACCCTCGCGCTTGCCGGTGGCGGCGTGAATATCGTAGAAATCGGCCAGGGCCTGTTCGCGCCCGGAGACGTCGGCCATCTCGATTCGCTCGACGGAAACCCCCAAATCGATGGCCCGATTGATGTCCTGGGCGGTGGTGTGCCCCAGCAGACCTCGCTGGGCCGCCTCAGAAGCCTCCAGTGGCACGATCATCGCCGTCCGCGACACCTGGATGTCTCGGGCCGCGATGCGGAATCTGGACTGGCTGAGAGCGGCCACCAGACCGCTCCCCTCCTCCCAGGCTGGATCGATCGTCAGTGCCACGGAATGGTGCCGCTGCGCAATCTGACGAAGTCCAGCCAGTGCGGCGGTCGCCGCTGCCGGCGTGGCCTCGAGGAGAACGGGCCCGCGCGGCGAATAGTGAACCCGGAAGCGCCCGAGCGGACCGCGCCGGATAATGGGCCGCTCCTGTATCGAAGCGACGGCGATCGGCCGGCCGGAGGTTTCGATCACGTACCGGAGAGGCGTCCAGCCCAGGCTGCGCTTGAGTTCGCCCCAGGCATGCGACTGGAACGCCTCGCCGTGGTCGCTGCGCACGGCCAGTTCGTCCCAGGCGGACGGCTCCCAGGCCGAAGCGTCAACGATGCCGACCGCTTCGGTTGGTTGCACCCGTCCCGAGCTTGCGGGCAAACTCAACACTCCTCCATCGTGACGGCCCGAGCCGACGCTCTCTGAATCGGATTGTCTCATTCCGCCACGGGCTTGCGCCCGCGCGTGGCGTCGAGCCCGAGCTCAGAGGCTGACGACGGTCGCGCCGTCGCCGCCCTCGCCTCGGCCGCCCGGCCGCCACGACCCCACGAGCGGATGGCCCGAGACGTGGTCGCGGACCGCATCGCGCAGGGCTCCCGTGCCCATGCCGTGGATTATCGTGGCCTGACTCAATCCGGCGAGCGAGGCGTCGTCGAGGTAGCCGTCGAGCGCCTCGAGCGCCTCGCCGACCGTGGCCCCGCGCAGATCGAGTGACGTGGCCACGGTCCGGGCACGATCAAGCTGAAGCCGCGCGGCCGATGCGTTGAACGTGGACTCGAGTGGCTTCGGGCGAGCGCTGCCGGCTCCACCGTTGGCCGGGCGCGGCGGTTCGCTGCCGCCGCCGACGGCGAGTTCCAGATCCTCAACCGCGACCGTGATCCGCATCCCGCCGGCCTCGAGAGTGGCCCGTTTGCCGCCCTTTTCCAACGCCGCGATCCGGCCCTCCGCGCCGCCTGTCCTTGTCCGGGCTCTCATGCCGACCCGCCATGCCACGGGCGAAGTTGCGGCGGGGCGCGGCGGCTCGGGCTCCGAGTCCGGGAAACGCTCCAGCTGAGCGCCTGCGTGGGCCAGATCGTCGTCCAGGCTGCGCTGGGTCAGTGTCTCGCGCTCGAGCTTGCGGCGGATGCCCCTCACCTCGGTCCGGATCTCGTCGACCATGCGCTCCGCTTCGGCGCGGGCCGTCTTGGTCGCCTCGTCGCGCTCGCGACGGGCGCGCCGCCGCTCTTCCTCCGCCTCGGCCAGTGCCGCTTTCGTCCGCTCTTCCGCCAGCCTTACCCGGATCAGGGCATCGGCCGTCTCCGATTGGGTGATCTTGATCGATGCCAGCGTCTCCTCGAACGCCTGGTTCTCCTCCGTCAGTCGTGAGCGCGCCTCGGCCACCAGCGACGCGGGAAGGCCCAGGCGCTCGGCGATGGCAAACGCCTGGCTCTGGCCCGGCAATCCGATCGTGAGCTTGTACGTCGGCCGTAGGGTCTCCACGTCGAACTCCACCGAGGCGTTGCGGGCCTGCGGAGTCGTGTGGGCGTAGAGTTTGAGTTCGGCGTAGTGAGTGGTCGCGGCCACGAGCGCCCCGGATCGAATGAAATAGTCCAGCAACGCCTGGGCCAGGGCCGACCCCTCCGTCGGGTCCGTACCGGCGCCGAGCTCGTCGAGGAGGATCAGGCGATTCGGCCCGGCTTCCTCGACGATTCGCACGATCGAGCGTAGATGGCCGCTGAACGTCGAAAGTGACTGGGCCACGGACTGCTCGTCGCCAATGTCGGCGTAGATGTCCGTGAGCACCGGCAGTCGGGTCCCGGCGTCGGCGGGCACGTGCATTCCGCACTGATGCATCAGACACAAAAGACCCAGGGTCCGAAGGGCCACGGTCTTGCCGCCCGTGTTGGGGCCGGTGATCAGAAGGGCCGTGTATTCGCCTCCGAGACGGATGTCGACGGGTACGACGTGCCCGGTCAACCCCGGATGCCGGGCGCCGAGCAACACGATCACGGGTCGGTCGGCGATCTCGGCCGCGATGGCGTCCATCTCCTCGGCGAGACGCGCCTTGGCCGACCAGAAGTCGAACCGCGCCAGAGCGTCGAGGGTCTCGCGAAGCGGCCCGACCTGCCCGGCCACGAGTATCGACAGCTCGTCGAGAATGCGCTCGATCTCGGCGCGTTCGGCGACCTGGGCCTGGCGCCAGGCGTTGCCCAACTCCACGGCCACGAGCGGCTCTACGAATAGCGTCTGGCCGCTCCCCGAAGCGTCGTGAACTATGCCCTTCACGCGGCTCTTTGCGTCGGCGCGGATTGGGATCACGTACCGGCCGCCGCGCAAAGTCACGATCGGTTCCTGCAGCGAGCTGCCCAGCTCGCCGGAGTGGATGAACTGATCGAGTCGTGTCCGCAGCCGCTCGTAGGCGACCTTTACCGCCCGACGCAAGCCGCCCAGCCGCGGCGAGGCAGTGTCGAGCAACTCGCCCGTTGGGTCGAAGCTGCGCTGGAGGACGTTGCGCAGGCTGGGCAGGCCGTGGATCTCCCTCGACAGCTCGTGCAGGAGCGGTCTCCGATCGCCGCTCAGGGCGTCGCCAAGCCTCGTCGCTGCTTCGAGCGTCTCGGCAATGTCGAGGAAATGGGCCGGATCCAGACGCCCGCCTCGCGCCGCTCTCTCGATCCACGGCCCGATGTCCTTGGCCCCTCCAATGCCTGCGCCAGAATGTCCGGATAGGAAGGCACGGGTCTGGGAGGTCTCGTCCAGACCCCGTTTGACGATTACTGCGTCAATCGAAGGCATGATGGCTTCGGCGAGTCGGCGGCCCGGCCCGAAGCCCGTGGCGTTGGCCAACCTGACGCGGACGAGGGGCAACTCCAGCAGCGTTTGGGAGCGCTCATCGAGTCCGACCGTCTGCGGCACGGCTGCGAAATCGCGGGCGGTCACGTGTTGGCCTCGAGTGGGCCCGCGACGAGCCTTCTCCGCCCCGAAACTGCCGCGCTATCGGCCAGAAAGAACCGCCACGGGACGCTCCGCCACGGTTCCGGCGCATAGTCGATCCCGACCCTCGGCGTCGTGACGACCGTTACCGGCTCGGTTGCCGACGGAGCGGCCTCGAGCCGCAAATCGGAACCGGCATCGCACAGGTCGACGCCGTCGTCGCTCCGGTCGATGGAGAACGCGGCGCAGAGGACGCCCGGACCCGATGCCAGGCGCGAGGACGGGAGTCGCTCTATGCGGCGCCGCGTTCGCTCGTGATCGATCGCGGCGTGGCGGTTGGGGCGATCCACCGCGGCGTGGATCCGGGCGAGTCGCATCTGGGCCTCGCCGGCTACCGGCTCCACCGCGCGAACCAGCAGGGCGGCGGGGCGGCCGGAAGCCTCGGTGACGATGTTCAGGCAGTGATACATACCGTAGACAAGGTACACGTAGGCGACTCCGGGCGGCCCGAACATGACCGCATTGCGTTTGGTGACACCCAACCGGGCGTGCGAGGCCAGGTCTTCCTCGCCGACGTAGGCCTCTACTTCCACAATTCGGCCGACGCGTCGTTCCGGACCACTTCCCCTTGCGAGCACTGACCCGAGCACCAGCCGAGCCGCGTCGAGAGTGTCGGCGCCGAGAACCGCGCGTGGAAACGGCCGATCGGGCAAGAGGGTGGGCAAGGCTCGCGGTTGACCGACTCTGCCCTGTTTCAGGGGAAGAGCGACACGAGGTCGGACGGCAGCAGGAACGACAAGACGTGAAGGAACGGCGGAGCAACCACGTGGCGGACGCCATCGGCGATGTGGGACTGGTTGACGATCAGATTCTGGGCGTCTCGCAATTGGGAAATGTCGCCCGACTGTGCCGGCGGCAGGATGTTCGAATTGAGGATGATTACGACCATGATCAACACCAGCATGCCCTGCAGCACACCGAGCAGACCACCGACGATATCGTCGAGGATCGGGTGCTCGGCGCTGATCTCAGTCCGCTTGTAGAAACCCTGGATCACGATCGAGGAAGCCACGGCGCCGATGACGAACACGATCGTGAACGCGAGCAGGTGGTTGTAGTTCGAATCGAATTGGTGCCAGTTCTGGGCCAGATAGTCACCGAGGGGATCGCGCAGGTTGGCGGCGACGAGAAACGCAAACATGATCGACATGATCCCGAGGAGTCGCCGGATCGCGCCCTGTACCGCGCCCAGGAAGAACACACCGAAGAAGGCGATGAGGATCCCGATGTCGACGATGGGTGCGGACTTCAGAAAGCCGACGATGTCCAAAGCGCCCTCCACCGCGAACGGTGACCACCGACCGAACGGCCGGCGAACAGAGCCCTAGGGTAGCAGCGCCGACAGCGAATAGACAACGTCTCGGCGCGGAACCGGCGTCGGTGTCTAGGTTCGGATGCGGGCACCGAGGTCGGCCTCGAGGCCGGCCCGGACGTCGCCCATGGCGCCGTCCAGCTCGGGCTCGGTGAGGGTACGTTCGCCCGCTCCGAACACGAGGCGGTAGGCCAGGCTCTTCTCCGTAACCGCGAGTGGCGCGCCGCGATAGACATCGAACAGGGCCACGCCACGGATCAGCGCGCCGGCGTGGCTCCGAACGCATGCCTCAACCTCGGCCGCCGGACGCGTGGCATCGACGATGACCGCGAGATCACGATCGACCTCCGGGAAGCGCGGCACGGGCTGGACGCGCAAGTTCGGCAGTTCGCCGCTCGAGAGGCCCTTGATTGCCAATTCGGCAACCACTACTCGCGCGGCGCGGAGGTCCCACCTGGCGATCACGTCTGGATGCAGCTCAGCCACGCGGCCGCTGAGGGCTTCCCGCTCGGTGCGGGCCAAAACCGTGAGGGCTCGCCCCGGATGCAGAGGCAGGCCCGCCTCGTCGGCCGTGTAGGTCGGCATCGGCAGCCGCAGGCGCAGGCACAGAAGCTCGACGAGACCCTTGGCGTCGGCCAGGTCGTATTCGCGAGCCGCCTGGCTCCAACCGGGCGGAGTGGCGCTGCCGGCCAGCACGAAGCCCAGCCGGTCCCACTCGCGCGGCTTGCCGTCGGCCCGGCCGTAGCCTTTGCCGATCTCGAACACGGCCACGGACTCACGACCGTGGCGTTCGTTGAGCGTCAGAACGTTGAGCAGGCTCGCAATCAGGTGGCGACGGAGCACCGTGTGCTGGGCGGAGAGTGGATTCTTGACGGTGATCGACTCGCCCGTAGACGGCTCATCGGTCTCGATGGCGGGCCGCAGCCCTTCGGCATCGTCCTCGGGCCAGCCGAGAGCCGCCTCGTCGGGCGGTGCCACAAGGGCGTGAGTGATTACCTCGGTCAGACCGGCCCCAACCATGATTTCCCGAACCGAGTCACGGACGAGGAGAGGCGAGTGGCGATAGGCGGGCATGAGAGTGTCGGGCAGGTGCGCCGGTGTCGTTTCGTAACCCCGGACGCGAGCCACTTCCTCGGCCACGTCGGCCTCGATGGCGAGGTCGCGACGCCAGGACGGCACCACGGCCACAACCACTTCTTCGTTGCCCGGGTCCACGACGAGCGGCTTCGGCTCGACGGCTACCTGGATCGAGGTCCCGGCAGGGGCCGACACTGTCTCGATGCCGACGCGCTTGAGGAGTTCCCGCTGGTCGGCCGTTGGGATCGGGGCGCCGAGCAGCTTGCCCACACGGGCCGGCCGGAAGGCCAGGCGCGCATCCTCGGGTTCGGCCGGGGCGGTGTCCACCCTGCCACGCGCACAGGAGCCGCCCGCCCAGGCCAGGGTCAGCTGAGCCACGCGGTCGGCGCCGATGCGGGCCAGCCGGAATTCCTGGCCCTTCTCGAAACGGAGACTGGCCTCCGAACGCAGGGCGTAGCGGTGGCCCGTTCGCCGAATGCTCACCGGGTCGAAGACGGCCGACTCAATCGCGATTTCGGTGGTTGCGTCCGTGATCTCGCTCTCGGCGCCACCCATCACGCCTGCGATTCCGATGGGGCCGTTGGAGTCGGCAATGACCAGCGTCTCGGTTGTGAGTTCTCTCGTTACGTGGTCGAGGGTTTCCAGCCGCTCTCCGGCGAGGGCCCGGCGGACGATGATCTTGCCGTTATGGACGGCGGCACCGTCGAATGTGTGCGTCGGCTTGCCCAATTCGAGCATGACGTAGTTGGACGCGTCCACGACGTTGCTGATTGGTCGCATCCCCGCGGCCTGAAGCCGCATCTGAATGGTGTCGGGCGATGGCCCGATCCTGGCGCCACTGATCCAGCGGCCGACGAAGCGGCTGCAGAGTTCCGGCTCCCGAACCTCGACCTCGAGGCGATCCCCGACCGGCCCGCCCGTCTCCTCGACGGTGATCTCGGGCCAGCGGATGGTCGCGCCGGTGGCCGCCGCAACCTCTCGCGCCAGACCGATCAAGCAAAGGGCGTCGCCGCGGTTGGGCTTGACGTCGACGTCGATCACCACGTCGCCGTAGAGGTCGGACAGTTGCACGCCCAGCGGCGTTGCCGGCGGCAGGATCAGGATTCCCTCGGCGTCGCTGGTGATGTGCAGTTCGTCGCCCGAACAAAGCATGCCTTCCGAGGCGATGCCCATCTTCTCGGTACGCTCGATACGGCGATCGCTAGGCAGAACCGCACCCGGAAGTGCGACCGGAACCCGCTGACCGGGAGCGATGTTGTGCGCTCCGCAGACGATGTGCAGCGGCTCGCCCGACCCGACGTTCACCGTGGTCAGGTGCAATCGGTCGGCAAAGGGATGCTTCTCGACCGTAAGCAGCTCACCGACGACGACGGAGCGCCAATCGGCGCCCCACTGCTCGACGCCCTTCGTCTCCATGCCGAGGAGGGTCAGACGCTCGGCCAGTTGTTCGGGCGTCAACTGGATGTCCACGTACTCGCGCAGCCAGCTCAGCGGGACTCTCATCGGAACTGCTCCAGGAAGCGCAGGTCGTTCTCGAGGTAGTAGCGCAGGTCCGGCACGGCGTGGCGCAGGTTGCTGATGCGCTCGACGCCCATCCCGAACGCGAAGCCCTGGTACTTCTCCGGGTCTATGCCTCCGTACTGGAGCACGACCGGGTGGACCATGCCCGCACCGAGGATCGTCATCCAGCCCGACTTGGAGCAAGCCGGGCAACCGACGCCGCCACACACTACGCACTCGACGTCGAAGGCCACGGACGGCTCCGTGAAGGGGTAGTAGCCGGGCCGGAAGCGTGTCTTGCGCGGGCCGAACAGGGCATGGGCGAACTCATCGAGCAGACCCTTGAGATCCGCCATCGACGTACCTTCGTCCACCATCAGGCCTTCGACCTGGAAGAACTCGAAGCCGTGGCTCGCGTCCACAGCTTCGTAGCGGAAGCAACGGCCGGGCAGCAGAGCGCGGATGGGCGGCTTGGTCGACTGCATCACCCGGATCTGGCCGGGGCTCGTGTGAGTGCGCAGGAGATGACCTGGGACGTCCACATAGAGCGTGTCCCATAAGTCGCGAGCGGGGTGATCTGGGGCAATGTTGAGCATCTGGAAGTTGGTCAGATCGTCCTCGACCTCGGGCCCTTCGTAGATCACGAAGCCGAACTGGGCAAAGACCTCGGCGATGGCGGCGATCGTCTCCGGAATGGGGTGGAGCGTGCCACGAGCGATGGCCCGACCGGGAAGCGTGACATCGACCTTCTCCGCAAGAAGCCGCTGGGCTTGAACTACGGCATGAAGGTCCGCGCCTCTGGTTGCGAGGGCCGACTTCACGGCCTCACCCACTTCATTGGCAACGGCACCGACTCGAGGCCGGTCCTCCGCCGGGAGTGCCCCGATGCCCCGCAGCACGGCCGTCAGGTCGCCCTTCTTGCCGAGATACTGGATCTGGAGCTGCTCCAGGGCGTCTGGATCCGCCGAAGCCGCGATCGCTTTCAACGCCCGATCCTGCAGGCTTCGCAGATCAGCGCTCAGGGTCTCGAAGTC
>Ga0182019_10001356_pt1 | contig 12472 bp, 8 predicted proteins | sample 812E2MmetaG_FD_120483 | JGI IMG/M metagenome (GOLD analysis project Ga0182019, IMG submission 120483) | Permafrost microbial communities from Stordalen Mire, Sweden - 812E2M metaG | ecosystem: Environmental > Terrestrial > Soil > Wetlands > Permafrost | place: Sweden: Stordalen | collected...
TCCTGATAGCGAGCATCCTCGACGTCGAACATCGCGTCGTGCAGCAGGTTGGAGATTTCAATCTTGGTCTTGGGATCGACGCCGGTGAGCTTCTCCTCGTCATGCGCCGCCCCTGCATCGGAAGCCACATAGCCAAGCGCCTGCAACTTTTGCATCTGCTCGGCATCCGGTTTGCCCAACTCGACCAGTGTCTGGCTAGTCCTCGACCGGAACGCATCCAGTTGGGCGGCGATGGTATCAGCGACGGCCTTCGCGCCACCCGCCAGATTTTGTGCGGCTTCTGGATCGACGGCTTGGTTGTAGAGTTCGCGATCCGGTGCGCGAACGTAGAGATACTTTCCCGAACGCAAGGCGCGCAGTGAACTCCATCCAAAAGCGCGATGCGGATAGTCAGTCTCCGCGTAGGCGGCACGCTCTTCCTCCGCCGCCGCAGCGCCATGAGCGCCCGAAGCCGGTCTCATCATTGCCGACAGCGACTCCCCCTGCATTTCTTTCGGTATCGGCAGTCCGGACTCCTGCAGAATGGTGGGCGCCACATCCACAAGACCTACACGCGCCTCGACCCGTTTGCCCGCGGCATGGGACGCAGGCAATTTGAACAGCAGCGGGACGTGCAGGGTTTCATCGTAAAGAAAGATTCCGTGCGTGTTCTCGCCGTGCGCGCCCAACGACTCGCCGTGATCGGCCATTACCGCGATCAGCGTTTCGTCATAAAGACCGTGCTTGCGGATCTCAGCCAGCAGTTTGCCAACCGCCGAGTCGGCGTAGGCAATTTCGCCGTCGTAAGGCTGCGCAGCGAAACGCGCCTTGAACGGCGCGGGCGGATCATAAGGATCGTGCGCATCGTAAAGATGCACCCACAGGAAAAATGGCCCATTGGGCAACTGGCTGAGCCATGCCAGCGCATGATTCACCACGTCGCCCGCACGACGCTCGACCGACTGATAGCGATCCGTGCCATGGCGGCGCAGGTGGAAGCCGGCATCATAGACTTCAAATCCACGGTCGAACCCAGGCGCTGTCCCGTCCAGCGGATCGAGGATTAGAGAACCTACAAACGCGCCAGTGTGATAGCCCTGCGCGTGCAACAGATCGGGCAGGTATGGAAGCTTCGGCGAGAGCGGTACGCCAAAATCGTTGACGCGGTTGAACTGCGGATATGTCCCGGTGAGGATCGTCGTGTGCGATGCGGTGGTGATGGGAACGTGTGCATAGGCGCGCGTGAAAGCTATGCCTTGCCGCGCGATCGCATCGAGGTTCGGAGTCAGGCCTCGCTTTGAACCGAGGAAGCCCATGCGGTCGGCGCGGGTGGTGTCGAGGGTGATGAGGATGATGTTGGGACGGAGGGAAACGGGCGCACCGATGACTGGCTTGTGCGGAACGCGAGGCGCCTGTGCCGCCAAGCACACCCCTAAAATCAGCAGCACCGCCGGAAACCGAAATGACTGCATAGAAAAAGGGAGTCTAGCATAGCCAGACTCCCAGGACTTCGCGCGCTTGCAGCGTTCAGAAGGTGAATTTGATCGAGAGATTCATATTGCGCGGACCACCCTGCGCAATAACAGGATTGCCAGCAGCCACATCGGAGGTTTCCTTGATCTGGCCGAAGCCAGCGCTCTGAGAGAGACTGTTGTTCGGCAGGTAATAAAAATTTCCCCGGTTCAGGACGTTGAAAACCTCCCAACGCAACTCGACATTGAGGCGCTCAGTGATTTTGGTGTTCTTCATCAACGTCATATCCCACTGCGCCAGTCCGGGCCCAATCAGCTGGTTGCGACGCATATTTCCAGCAGTACCGTTGCAAGGCCGGTAGAACGGAGAAAGAGGGATCGGTCCTGGTTCATACGTCACGAGATTCGAGGGGTCAGAATTCTGACGTCCGCATGGGTCGAATTGGTTGGTCGTACCGTCCGGTATGTAATTCTCTACCACATAGTTATCTGGGTTCCGCGTGTTGTATTTGATGGGCGTTCCATCCCAGGATGGACGGATGCTGTTTCCGACCAGCCCCTGGCCCGACGTATCATTGCCACCCAAAATCGGCGTGAACGGCCGTCCGCTGATGGCAGTGAAGATCGTGCTGATCTGCCATCCATCGCCCAGGCGATGGCCGAGCCTGTGGATACTGGGCAATTCGTACACACCACCAACATTGAAGTTGAGCCGGACATCGTGATCGCATAGACCACGATTATCCTTGATGTTAGCGGTCGCCAGCGCCGTGCTGCCCACGGGATTAATGTTGTTGAGCTGCGGATAATCTCCGCCAGACCCACCGCGGTTACTCGAGTTGTAATCGAAGCACTTGCTCCATGTCAGGTTGTATTCCGTGTCAATCCCATGCCATCCGCGCTGGTTGAATGAAGCCTGCAGGCTGTCATATTGCGACTGGCCGAGGTTGGTGGCCTGAATGACGTGTTCGAATTGGTTGCCAAAAACACTCGTCAGCGGCCGATACGGGTCGCAGTTATTCCCGATGCAGGCGGTAATAGGATCAATAGTGGGATCCAGTGTCCCCACGGGCGAAGCGTTTAGATCGCGATAGATAAGCAGATCGCGCCCGCGCTGGCCAGAATAGCCGACCGTCAGAACGTTGTTTCGGGCAAGCTCCCGTTGCACACTGACATTAAAGTTGTGATACCGCGGCGTCTTAAAGTTGTTGACAACGGAAAAGGCGTTATTGGTAGTTTGGCCCGTCGGATTCGGCCCGAAAAGGGGCCCTGCCAGCGCCGAGTTAAAGCAGATATAGTCTCCAAACCCTTGCGTTGGATCGTAACAACCGCTGCCCAGAACGTAATCCGTTTGACTTGGAGGAAGGCCGGACCCACCCCCGGCTCCCACGTCCGAAGCGTTCGTCACGTTGAAGTAATGCAGGTTCGCTTGCGTGAACACTCCGGTGTGCGCGTGAGCAAAGTCGTAGGGTTCTGCAAACGCTGCGAAATTTGCGACGTCGTACGTCAGCGAATACCCCGCTCGCAAGGCGGTCTTACCATTGCCGAACACATCCCACGCTATCCCAAAATGCGGTCCGAAGTCGCCATAATCCAAGTTGTGAATACCGTTGGTGCCTTGCCCTACCTGGATCAGGCCCCGAGTAGGATCAAAGTTCGCCTCCAGATTGTGCGTGTCGCGCATGGTGCCATTGATGTCGTATCGCAAGCCGTAGCTAAGCGTGAAATTTTTTCTTATCTTCCAATCGTCCTGAGCGTAGAACCCGACCGAATTCTGGTAGATGTTCCGCTGCGTGTTCCCGAAACTCCGATCCGCCAGGTCAGCCTTGCCCAGAAGCAACTGCTCCACGTCGTCCGCGACAGCTCCGTTAATCGGAGCGTAGTTGCTGAAATAGCCAAGCGTCATGCCGGTACGGGCGTTGTTGCGAAGGCTATTGGTCACGGCGCGCTGGAAGTTTCCACCAATCCTGATGGTGTGGTTTCCTTTGACCCAGGAAAAATGTTCCGACCAATCATAGGTTGCGTCCGGCCGCGTAGACAGCGGATAGCCTTGAACCCCGCCAATGTACCCGCCATAGCCCAGGTGGTACATATACACATAAGGAACGCCGAAGTCCGCAGGACTCAACGGGCCCGTATCGATGCCCAGGCTCTGGGGATTAATCTTATTGTTGACTCCCAGCAATTGCGAAAAACGGGTGTAGCCAAAGCGGCTCTCCAGAATTTTGGTTGGGCTGAAATTCGTGATCCAGCTCAGGCCGAGCATCTGGGCCCGCGACGGCGCGACGGAGTTGAACAGATCCGGACTGCTGCCAGCGGCAGGGAGTCCCGCAAATGGCGGTGCGCTTTGTAAGCTGTCGCCAAAAATATAGCGCACCGCAAAAGAGTTGCTGGAGTTCACCTTGAAATCAAACTTGACGCCGAAACTGTTGGCGCTGGCCGAAGTCGGGGTGCTGGTAACAAAACTGCCTGAGTCCGTGATGGGGAAGTAGTTGAGCAGGGCCTGCCCGACGGGATCCACGGTAAGGTGGTTCGCGGCAATATCAGCCAGAGCATTGTTTACGTCTGTTGTAGAAGGCACGGGCCGTTCGGAAACTGAAGACGATTTGTAGCGCTGCCCTTCGTAGTACACGAACAGGAATGCCTTGTCCCCCACGATCGGTCCGCCAATCGTTCCATTCATCTGATTGTTGTGGATGCTGGTTGTCTGACATTCGCCAGGGGCGCCGCAGCCGTTGTGCTTTCCGAAATAGTTAATCGCATCGCCTAGACCGCTGTGATTTACCCAGGTACCTGACCCGTGCCACGTATTAGTGCCGCTCTTCATGTTGAGCAGAATGGGCGCGCCACCCTTCACCCCAAATTCGGCAGACGGCGTTTCCTGCACGCTGAGTTCTTCGATGGCTTCGGGAGGAAACAGAACGGCCGGGATGCCAACGATGCCGGTTTGGCCGATGGCCGAGTCGCCATAGTAGCGATCATTGTTGTACAAGCCGTCAATAAAATAATTGTTGGATGTGGTACGCGACCCGTTGATGCTGACGGCAAGAAATCCGCCACCCGGCGCCCTTTGCACTCCCGGCGTAAGGGCTATGAGCGAATTGAAATCGCGGCCGTTGATAGGGACGTTTTCGATCTTCTCGCTGTCCAGGTAGTTGTTGTTGTTGGGGGAAAGATCGACCAGGGGCGCGCTTCCTTCCACCTCTACCGTTTCCGTGCGCTGCCCAACCTGCAATTTGAACTCGGCGCGCGTAACCGCACCGGTGACCACTTCTGTCGTCTGCACGAGCGTCTTGAATCCCTCTGCCGTGGCTGTGACTTTGTACTTGCCGATGGCGAGGTCGGGGACGCGGAAGCTGCCGCTGACGGTCGTGCTGGCGGTGCGCTTTTCCGACGTGCCCAAATTCTCGACGGTGATCGTTGCACCCGCAACTACTGCCCCGGATGTGTCCGTGACATCGCCCGAAATCGTGCCGGTGATGGTTTGCGCGATACTCGGCAGGCTCAGGCAGATCAACAGCAGTGAAACAACGACACCAAGACCCCAAACTGACCGCATGTCATGCCCCCTCGGAAGATTTCGGCTGTCACGCTAGATGCTGGTTGGGAAACAAGTTTAGTGCTCCCTTTGAGAAAGTCAACACAATCAGAGAACACTTGCAATGACCGGCAGTCAGTAGCAGTCAAGAAAGACGGGCCAACTCCGCAAATTCAGTGGTTATGTTTGAAAATTAAGGGGCGGAAGAAACGATAGAAGGAAAGCAGTTCGCTGGAAGTAAAGATAGTTCTCAGCTCAGCGGCGAGTCGGTCATGCGGAAACGGGTGCGAACGTGTTCGGACAGCAGTTCAACGGCCTCGCGATTAGCCACGGGATCGGCCTTTGCCAGATATTTCATCGCTTCCACCAACATCTTCTGGCCGTCCACGTAGCGGGGGTCGTCGATGCGTACACGCTTCTTGCGCGACAAATCTGGAGGGACGGAGATGGTAAACACTTTGGCCATGCCAACTCAACTTTCAGAAGGTTCTCGTGCAGTATATAGCCGCAGGCTGGGTTTTTCAGCTTGTTTCTGTTGGTTCGGGTTTTGGATGGTCTGGCGAAGTAAAGGGACGTCGGATTTCCCGTCGCTATCCCTGGGGAGAGACGAACTTGGTCTTTCCGGTGGTCTTTAGCTTAAAAGCGTTCTCGGGAAGTTTTTGATTAATCTGAATCTCGGAATACTTCGACAAGTGGTAATCGCCGCTCGGCTCAAACAACTGCTGCTGCACTGAAATTCCGCGCGCTGGGTCGATCCAGAGGACGATGCGCGCGATATTGTTTTTCAAGCGCGCGGATTTCGGCGTCAAGTCTAGTTTTTCAGCTGCGATACCATTGACAGTCTCTGACCCCAGAAACTTCACTTCGTAAGACTTGAGCAGGTCGTGTCCGCTGCCGCCGAAGCCGAGCACCAAAAAGCTCTCCAGGTCGCGATTCTTGCCCGGGTTGTATTCGTTGACCTGATCGATTTTGGGTTGGTACACCTGAACTTTGCCGCCGCTGTAGATGACATACTTCTTGTCGGGTTCGACGAAGTCAGCCGCCATCTGGATTTCGCTGCCTTCGCGCCGGAAATAAATCTTACCCTTCTCCGTGTCGGTTTCGTCGATGACCTTCTGGTATTGGTCCCAAGCGACACTAGCCTCGGTGGTGCGGAAATTTCGGGCGGCGGCATCCATCTGGGTGAGAACGCGGTCCAGCCCCGCGGAGTCCGTCTGCGCCCACGCGGCTGCCGTCAATAGCCAACCGACAACCACGGTCCGGAGAACAAGCGACTGGAGCGTAACTCTCATTGACTTTGAAATCCTTGAAACTTTGAAACCTCGCTCGACTAGTCTTTTTCAACCCAGACTTTGTAACTCAGCGTGTGCCCGGAGCCGTCTTTGAGCGTTTCGACCCTGGTAATGCTGACAGCGCCGGAGATCGGTTCAATGATCCGCTCCAACTGCCGGCGAACGTCCGCGCCCTCAGTCGTGTTCACTGCCGAGGCCTGGATCTGATAGACGAACCCACCCTTCTCGCCGGGAATCACAACTACTCCGGTAAGATGCGGATTGCGTTCGACCGGTTTGTCCTTGAAGTTGATGAAGCGCGGCGAAACAAAAACAAAAAGAAGTATCAGGGTGACCATGATGTCGTAGTGCAGGCTGCCCCGCTCATACGACCAGAGAATATATCCGCGGATTGTGCGCCAGATCACGCCCATTGGGGAGATGTCGCTTTCAAGCGCCATCGAGGCTGTTTCGGGTCGTTGCAAGTGTATTTGGGAATTCATGTGATATCAACTCTCAGAATTACCGTAACGTGGAGACGGGGTTTGCCCCGTCGCAGTGCGCAACATCTCGGGCGCTGCGGGAGACGCGGCAAGCCGCGTCTCTACGGGACACTTGCCCGGATGCGATCGGTACCCATATAGCGTTGCAGCGCCTCCGGAATACGCACGCTGCCGTCGGCTTGTTGATAGTTTTCGATGATGGCAACCCATGTACGCCCTACCGCTAACGCGCTGCCATTTAACGTGTGCAGGAATTCCGTCTTGCTCTTGCCCTCGGGACGGTAGCGGATATTCGCTCGCCGCGCCTGAAAAGTTTCGAAGTTCGAGCACGAAGAAATCTCGCGGAAGAGATTCTGTCCGGGCAGCCAGACTTCAATGTCATAAGTCTTGGCCGAAGAGAATCCCATATCGGCGGTGCACAGCGTAACCACGCGGTAGTGCAGGCCGAGTTTCTGCAACACGGTCTCGGCGTTGTTGGTCAGCTTCTCCAGTTCATCGTACGAAGTCTCGGGACGGGAGAATTTCACCAGTTCCACTTTTTGAAACTGGTGCTGGCGGATAATTCCGCGGACATCCTTTCCATAGGATCCGGCTTCGCTGCGAAAACACGGGGTGTAGGCGGTCAGGCAAACCGGCAAGCGCGCAACGTCCAGCACTTCGTCGCGAAAGAGATTCGTCACCGGAACTTCGGCCGTCGGAATCAGCCAGAGATCTTTCTCGCCGTGCGGCACGCGAAACAAATCCTGCGCAAATTTCGGCAACTGGCCCGTGCCATACATCGACTCAGAGTTCACGAGATACGGCGGAAGGACCTCCGTGTATCCGTGCTCGCCCGTGTGCAGATCAAGCATGAAGTTGGCGAGAGCCCGCTCCAATCGCGCACCCAGCGCCCAGTACACCGCGAAGCGAGCGCCCGACAACTTCGCGGCGCGCTCCAGGTCTAACACTCCCAGTTCTTCGCCTAGCTCCCAATGCGGCTTGGGCTGGAAATCGAACTGAGGCGGCGTGCCCCAGCGGCGCGCTTCCACATTATCTTCGGAGCTGTTCCCCACCGGCACGCTGGCATGCGGAAGATTCGGAATGGAGGTAAGAATTTCGCGCAGGCGCGATTCCTGCTCAGCCGCCTTTTTTTCGGACTCCTGTATCTGTTCGCGCAGGTTCTTGGTTTCATTGATCTGCGCCGAAGCGTCCTGCCCGCTCTTCTTGAGCTTGGCAATCTCCTCGGAAGCCCGGTTGCGGCGCGCCTGAAGCGTTTCCGCCGCCGTGATGGCCTGCCGGCGCTCGGTGTCGTTGGCGACGAAGTCTTTCAACACTTCCGCCGCATTCATTCCGCGCTGGCGCAGCTTTTCTTCCACCAGCGCGAGGTTGTCACGAACAAAATTCAGATCAAGCATTGTTCTCTAACTTTAGCTGAAAAACGCGATTCCGTGCATGCGGACATCTCGCGGTAGGATGATCCAATGAGATTTCTGAAAATGATAAGCAAGCCCGCAGCATGGGCAAGTGGATGGTCAAGTGCCGCCCTCTGCTTTAGTGCAGCCACTGGATATTGGATAGATGGGCAGCGTGGACGAGCGCTGTGCTGGATTACGCTCGGCGCGGCCGAAGTGGTTGCGATCGTCCTGTGAGCCGACTGGCCCCGCGTTCTCCTGTAGACTAGGTCGCGATGAAACTTCCCCGTCCCCTTTGCCTGGCGTTGCTGTTGCTCGGCTCGATCCCGGCCTTCGCGTCCGCCTACAACGCCCGTCCCAAGCTCGTTGTGGTCATCGTGATTGACCAGTTCCGCGGCGACTACCTCGAACGTTATCGCGATCAGTTCGGTGACGGTGGCTTCCGCATGTTTCTCGATCGTGGCGCTTATTTCACCGAATGCAACTACGACTACGCCAACACCCGCACGGCCCCAGGGCACGCCACACTCTTCACGGGAAGCTACACCAGCGGACATGGCGTCGTCGCGAATGAATGGTGGGATCCGCAGAAAAAGAAACGGGTAACGTCGGTCGAAGACGACGCCACGAAGCTTGTCGGAACCGGCCATGCTGGGCCGGGCGCATCGCCACATAACCTTTTGAGCGATACGCTCGGGGACGAACTGAAACTGGCCACGGGCGGCAAAGCCCGCGTCTTCGCAGTCTCGCTGAAAGATCGTGCGGCCGTCTTGCCCGCGGGATTCTCCGGAGACGCCGCCTACTGGATTGATCCCAAGAGCGGCGACTGGATTACCTCCACGTACTACCGTCCCGATCTTCCCGAGTGGGTGCGCAATTTCAACGGCAGCCATCGCGCGGGAAAATTCTGGAACCGCGAGTGGAAGGACAGCGACGGAAACATTCTCGGCTCGACCGCGCCGCGAAACAACAAAGACGGCGGGCCTGCCAGCTTCTACGAGGTTGTCGGCTCCACTCCCTTCGCCAACGATTACCAGTTGGAGTTTGCCAAGGAACTGGTTTTGTACGAGAGACTCGGAGCAGGCTCAGCGACCGACCTGCTGGTGATCAGCCTCTCCGCCAACGATATTCTCGGTCACCAGGTGGGCCCCGACTCCGCGCAAATGCGCAGCATGGCGCTTGAACTCGACCGGAGTTTGGCGGAGTTCTTCGGCTTCCTCGGTCATCAGATTGGGATGGCCAACGTGTGGATGGCCCTTTCGGCCGATCACGGCGTTGCACCTCTGCCTGAATTCGCGAAGACGCTTCGTCTGCCCGCAGCTAATCTCGATGCAAAAGCGTTGCGCGAACAAATCAATTTTCTGCTCTCGAAAAAATATGCAAAGAAAGCCGACTACGTGGTCGATCTCGATTACCCGCTGGCATGGCTCAGCGAAGACGCGTTTGCCGGACACTTCTCAGCCCGCCAGGAAGCCGAAGCCGAAGCCGACACGGGTGATGCCATGAAGCAAGCAGGATTGGCCGGATACTTTACCAAGTCGCAACTGGCGCGGGGCGAAACTCCGGCCACGGAAGCCGGGCGCCGTTACGCCCACAGTTACTCGCCCGAAGGCGGATGGTACGTGATCGGAGTTCCCAGTCCATTTCAAGTCGGAATCACGAAGGGTACCGATCACGCATCGCCCTTCTCGTACGATACCCATGTGCCGCTCGCCTTCTATGGCCTCACCTTCCAGCCCGGAATCTACCGGACGCACGCCGAGCCGGTCGATCTCGCCGTGACACTCGCCTCGCTGCTCGGCATCAACGCGCCCGCGCAAGCGACCGGAAGAGTGCTGACGGAGGCGCTGCAACCGCCGCGTCATCCTGCGACACTTCCGGCTACCCCGCCCGCCGGGGGAACTCAATGACGCCTATCGGCAATCCGGACTTGGCCATCAGCTTCGCCGGCATCGAGCTGAAAAATCCAATCATCGCCGCTTCCGGCACCTTCGGCTATGGCGTCGAATTCGAAGACATCGTTCATCTCGACCGGCTCGGCGGACTAGTCGTCAAAGGCCTGTCCAAAGAACCGATGACTGGAAATCCGCCGCCGCGCCTGTTTGAAACGGCCGCCGGAATGCTAAATGCCATCGGGCTGCAGAACATCGGCGCGCCAGCGTTTCTCACCGAAAAACTTCCCGCGTTGCGGGAGAAAAAAAATGTGGTCGTATTCGCCAACGTCTTCGGCTACACGCGCGCCGATTACGAGCAGACGATTGAGATCCTCAATCAGGGCGAGGGCATTGCGGCGTACGAAATCAACGTATCCTGCCCGAACACTGCGCAAGGGGGCGTTCAGTTCGGCAGCGATCCGCACTTGCTCGACGAAGTAGTGCGCACCGCGAAGCGTACGGCGAACCGGCCGATCATCGTCAAGCTTTCGCCTAACGTCACTTCGATTGCGCAGATGGCGCATGTTGCTGAGGAAGCAGGCGCCGACGCCATCTCCCTGGTGAATACGTTTTTAGCCATGGCGATTGATCCGGAAACGCGGCGCCCCAGAATTGCCAATGTCACCGCCGGCCTCTCCGGCCCGGCCATCAAACCCATCGCGCTGCGCATGGTCTACGACGCAGCTCACGCAGTGAAAATTCCGGTGATCGGCATAGGTGGAATCAGCACCCCTGCGGATGTAGTGGAATTCATGCTGGCGGGAGCAAGCGCCGTGCAGGTGGGAACCGCCAGTTACTTCGATCCGGTGGCAACTGAAACGCTGGTGGAAGAACTGACCGCATATTGCCGCGAACACCGCATTGAGCGGCTCAGCGACCTGACGGGGGGGTTGCTGACAGACTGATAAATCGCATCATATTCTCACATTGTCATGTCAGCAGTCTGCTGCTAGCGTCCGCTGGCGTGCCAGATCGATCCTGGGGACTGATAGTTCAGGCCTTCGCCCCATACCACGTGCGTATCTCCGTGGTTGTCGATGGCGAGTCCGAAATAGTCGCCGAAAGGAAAACGGAATCCTTTCTTACCGATGTAACGGTAGCCCGGCACATAGCCCGAGATGCGGGTCTCTTCTGCCCAGGTCGCACCGCCGTTGCTCGAACTCCGATAGTAAGTGTTCCAATACGGAGAGTTGTGAGATGTGTTACGCGCGTCCATCCACGCGATGCGGACGTCGCCCGTGTTCCCGGCTACGATCGCGGGGAAAGCGTGTTCGACTCCCGGCTCGGCGTAGGAAACGCTGACGCGCGGCAACCAGTTTTCTCCGCCGTTGGTCGAAGAAGAGAAATAAATCCGCTGCGGCCCGAGCGGCGCGCTGCCCGCGCTCCAGAGCGCGTAAAGAGTTCCGGTGGCATCGGACGTCAGAGCGACCTGCGCGCCTAGATATGCCTCGCCACATTGCTCTCCCTTGCAGCCGGGCGCCGCCGCTGAAACGTCGAGCAGAGACGTCGTCCATGCCTTACCCGCATCCGACGACTTCGCAACATACAGATTCACCGCGCCGCGCGCTCCTCCCGCTTTTGAGTAGGAAGCCCAAGCCAGATAGGCGTTGCTGGCGGGATCGACCGTGGCCGCGCCCAGCAGCGCCCATCCCGGACGGCTTTGAGTATTCACGCGCGTCGATATAAAGCTGCGACCTCCATCCTGCGAAGCCGCCACCCATACCTCTTCTTCATGGTTGAAAGCCACGTATACGCTCTGGCCACGCACCGCCAGCGCTGGTTTATCCAGTTCCACGTCGCTGCGAACCGCAATCGTAAAGGACCAAGTGGCGCCGGAATCCATTGACTTGGCGAGCGCGACCACGCGTTTACTGTTCTGCAGCCACGCCGCATACAAGGTGTGCCGGTCGGCCGGGTCCACCGCAATCTGAGCGTCGAACTGGCCCGAGCCCGAATTGAGCATCACGTGCGGAGTCTGCCATGTCTTGCCGTTATCGCTGCTGGCCACCAGCAACATGGCGGGCACGCGGCAAACCTTGCAGTCGGGGATTCGCCCGTAGTGCGGATAAAGGACGTAGATCCGGCCCGAACCGTCGGCCGCCAAGGCTGGTTCCCACTGGTCGCCGCTGGTCAGACCGACCCGCTTCTGTCCGGAAAATTGCGGCGCTGCCGCCCAGGCCAGGCTGGCCAGCGCAAAAAACAGGGCCACGAGCTTCGGCACGACCAGTCTGGAATACGAGGAGCGCATGTGAACGAGGGCGGGGGAGAACGAGGACCCTTGCTATGGAACTTTATCCCCGAAGCCGGGCGCTGGTCAACCATCCGGATGCATTAGACGATACGAATGCACTAGCCAGTCAGCAAAATGGGCGCCGCGGAAGTAA
>Ga0182019_10001358_pt1 | contig 12457 bp, 12 predicted proteins | sample 812E2MmetaG_FD_120483 | JGI IMG/M metagenome (GOLD analysis project Ga0182019, IMG submission 120483) | Permafrost microbial communities from Stordalen Mire, Sweden - 812E2M metaG | ecosystem: Environmental > Terrestrial > Soil > Wetlands > Permafrost | place: Sweden: Stordalen | collected...
CCGGTTACCAGGTTCGCACCGTGACCGAGAAATTCGGTTACATAGAGGCCGTCTTTGATGTCCGCGATAATGTGGTTCGGAGTTTTCGTTCCACGTTCGAGGAAGTAATTCCCCGGTCCGATGCCGGGCGTCCCGGCGAGTCCACGAGATGCGTTGGCTGTGGTTTCCAAGCCCAATTTTTTGGCTGTGTAGGTATTCAGCAGATACGACTTCAGAACTCCATTCTCGATCACTACGGTGCGGCGAGTAGGAATGCCTTCGCCGTCGAAGGGCGTGGTACCGAAGCCGCCGGGCATGGTACCGTCATCGACGACGTTGACGTTCACCCCGGCAATCTTCTGCCCGAGTTTGCCCGCCAGGAACGAGGCTCCGCGATAAACCGAGTCGCCGTTCACGCCTTCAAAGATGTGTTCGAGCATCGAGCTCGCGACCATGGGATCGAGCACCACGGGCACATGCGCAGTCTTCACCTTGCGCGCGCCCAGACGTCTCAGCGTTCGGCGCGCCGCTTCTTTTCCGACCTGCTCCGCCGAGTCGAGCTTCGCGAGGCTGCGCGCCACCGAATACCAGTAATCGCGCTGCATGCCGCCCTTCTCATCTTGCGCAATGGGCACCGCCGCAACCGAACAATACGACCGCCGGTATTCGCCGACAAAGCCGTGAGAATTCGCCAGCATTTTTCTGCCGGTGGCGGCGTCGAACGATCCGCCCTCAGAGTTCTTGATGCAGGGATCGGCGTCGAGCGCGGCTTTTTCCGCGCGGCGGGCGTATTCGATGCGCTCGGGTCCGGGCAGCGAATAAACGTCCTCGTGATAAAGATTGAGGTCGCCGGAGAGCGATCCGAGCAGGGTGGCTTCCGGAATTCCAGCGTATGGATCTTCGGATGTAATCTTCGCCAGTTCGAGCGCGGACTTCAACATGTGCTCGATACCAGCGGCGGAAAAATCGCTGGAATAGGTGCTGGCCGCGCGCTGTCCGAAGAAGACGCGCACACCGATGGCGCGCGAGCCGGATTCCTTCAGCGTTTCGACCTGGCCGAGGCGTACTACGGTAGAAAATTCGTCGCCTTCGCGGACGACGCACTCGGCGGCGGTTGCGCCGCCCTTCATGGCGCGAGCGACGACATCGGTCGCAAGGGACTTGAGGTCGGTTGCTTGTTGGTTGCTGGTTTCCAGGGTTGTTGTTATCGACATAAAAGTGTAGCGCGGACACTCTTGTCCGCGTCCCGAAGCGTGCAAACGGCCTGCGCGGACAAGAGTGTCCGCGCTACACAACTTACTGCATGAACCCGCCGGGTTCGCGTTTTCCGGTCCCGCCGACGGTCAGCCGGTCAATCTTAATGGTGGGGATGCCGACGCCGACCGGAACGGCCTGCCCATCTTTGCCGCAGGTGCCGACGCCTTCATCGAGTTTCAAATCGTTGCCCACCATCGAAACCCGTGTCAGGACGTCAGGACCGTTGCCGATCAGCGTCGCGCCTTTGATGGGGGCGGTGATCTGTCCGTTTTCGATGAGATAGGCTTCGGAGGCCGAGAAAACAAACTTGCCGTTCGTGATATCGACTTGCCCACCGCCGAAATTCACGGCGTAAACGCCGTTCTTCACCGAACGAATGATGTCTCCGGGATCGTCCTGGCCGGCCAGCATGTAAGTATTGGTCATGCGGGGCATCGGAATATGTTCGTAGCTCTCGCGGCGTCCGTTGCCGGTATCGGCGAGGCCCATCAGTTTTGAAGAAAGTTTGTCGCTGAGATATCCCTTTAGAATTCCATTTTCGATCAGCACAGTTTCCTGGGTGGGCTGGCCTTCGTCGTCCACGTTCAAAGAGCCGCGGCGCCACGGCATGGTGCCGTTATCGACCACGGTGCACTTCTCGCTGGCCACGCGTTTGCCGATCAGTCCGGCGAACGCCGACGTCTTCTTGCGATTGAAGTCGGCCTCCAAACCGTGGCCGACAGCCTCGTGCAGCAGAACGCCGGGCCATCCCGGACCAAGCACAACTTCCATGTCTCCAGCTGGAGCTTCGCGGGCGTCCAGTTGCAAAATTGCCTGACGCGCTGCCTCTTTGGCAAAAAATTCGGGAGTCTTGTCGCCAAAGAAGAAGTCGAGCGCAACTCGCCCGCCCCCGCCCGAAGTACCGCGCCCTGAAGTCGTTTCCGTCTTGGCGATGCAGGAAACGTTCACCCGCGCCAGGGGCTGCGAGTCTTCCGCGAACGTGCCATCGGAGCCGACCACGAGGATGGTCCGCAGTTCGTCGGCATAACTGGCGCGGACTTCCTTGATGCGTGGATCGTATGCGCGCGCGGTTTTATCGGCGCGCATCAGTAGTTCAACTTTGGCGGTAATGTCCGCGTCCACCGAGGGTAACGCCACGGGATACAAGCTGCGAGCCGGCTTCTGCTGGAATCCGGCGACCGTCGACTTGGAAGGCGCGCTCGCGATCAGCGCCGCGGTGCGGGCGGCATGAAGAATTCGTTGCGGAGAAAGGTCGTCGGTGTAAGCATATCCGGTGCGCTCGCCGGAGACGACGCGCACGCCGCAGCCGGCGGAAATTCCCTGCGAGGCAGACTTCACCAGCGACTCATCCACCATCAGCGAGGTCGAAGTCAGGTATTCGAAGTAGAGGTCGGCGTAGTCGCCGCCCGCCGAAAGCGCCGCGGTCAGATAAGTCTCAAGATCGTGATTCGTAAGTCCGTAGTGCTCGAAGAAAAAGTGTTCCTGATGGGCAATCACCATATTTTGATGCCTTGGTTTTGCAAACGACTCTCAGCGATCGAAGGGCCCTGCGGTGTCCCGTAGAGACGCGGCTTGCCGCGTCTCTAACCCTCGCCCTCGCCTCAAGAGGTGGGGCAGGCCCCGTCCCTACAGGGTTGCGTTGCTTCAACTGCATTATCCCATGAGCGGAACGCCGTCAGCATCAGGAGCGAGACCATTGACTTGGAGTCGATTCCCGGTGCCTCGCGAATCGACCGGAATGCGAACCCAGCCTATCCAGGTCATGAGCGCTATCGCGTGGTGACAGAAGTTACCCGCAACTGGCCGGCTTGGTGCAAATTGCCAGGCGCCGGAGGAGGGCATTTCCAAGGATCACGAAAGGGACCTCCCGGCGTCGTGAGCGTTCGTCAAGCGAACTCTGGCTCTTACTTATTCTCCGCTGCTGGCGACCAGCTGGCGACCGACTCAGATGCGCTTAAGACCTGATTCCGATATATACTTCCTCGCCCCATCAGGACTGCCCGAGGAGTGCCGAGAGGCAATAGCTGCCTCCACTATGATGACGCCCAACGCGATACAAATCGGCGAACACACTCGGCGCACCGTCGGCTTGCGCCTGCTGCCCTTTCTGTTCATTCTGTACATCGTTAATTACGTAGACCGCACGAACCTGGCCTACGCGGCGGTGGGCATGTCGCGCGACCTGGGGTTCAGCGACCACGTGTTTGGCCTGGGCGCGGGAATCTTCTTCATCAGCTACCTGGCATTACAGATTCCCGGCGCGCTGCTGGTAGAGCGCTGGAGCGCGCGCCGCATGATATCGGTCACCATGATTGCCTGGGGCTCCCTCACGGTGCTGACCGCGCTGGTGCACACTCCTTCGCAGCTCTACCTGGCGCGTTTCGTGCTGGGCGCAGCGGAGGCGGGCTTCTTCCCCGGCGTTATCGTGTATTTGAGCCACTGGTTCATTTTCGAAGACCGCGCCAAGGCCACCAGCAACTTCATGGGCGCCATTCCGCTGTCAGCGGTGCTGGGATCGCCGCTGGCGGGCTGGATTCTGGGCCGCGTCTGGCTGGGGTTCACGGGATGGCGCTGGCTGTTTGTCGTCGAAGGAGCCCCGGCGATTCTGCTGGGAATCGTTGCATTCTTCTTTCTGACCGATTGGCCAAGGGAGGCCGCATGGCTCACCGCCGAGCAGCGGAAATGGCTGGAGCAGAAACTTAAAGAGGAGACACCGCCTTGCACTGCGGCCATCACGGTGTGGCAGGCCATGCGATCGCCGACGATTGTGTGGATGGCTGCGCTCACCTTCCTCGCCTACGTCGGCCAGTACACATTCGTCTTCTGGTTTCCCACCATGCTGAAGCGGCTGACGGGCTTCACCGATATGCGCGTCGGGATGGTGGGCGCTCTGCCGTTCCTGGCCGGTTTTGTAACTATGCAGGTCAATGGCTGGCACTCCGACAAGCAGGCGGAGCGACGGTGGCATGCTGCAATGCCGCTCTTCGTTGCCGGGATAGCCTATTTCTTCCTCTCCATTCCGGGCCACTCGGTTGTGTTCACCATTGGTTGGTTCACGGTCGCGGGCGTTCTGACAGCTTATCTCTCCACCTTCTGGGCGATCCCCACCGAGATCTTGAGCCAGGCAGAAGCAGCCACGGCGGTGGGACTAATAAACTCGGTCGGCAGCATAGCGGGATTCGCCGGGCCTTACATCTTCGGCTACGTGTACACCCGCACCGGAGCGTCATTCTCTTTGGGACTGAGGTTTGTGATGGGGGCGGTGCTCATCGCAGGGTTGATGATTCTGCGAATTCCCAAAGCGGCGCCCAGGATCAGCGCAAGTCAAATTGTGAGACCTGCCTCGGTCAGCTCTTAGCAGACTCGCCTGGTGGAAGGGGGAACACGCCCGCCGAACTGCCGACGGGACGTGACCTGCCCGAAGTTTTGCTTACATGGTTGGCGATAAATCTGTAGTGCCGTATCGACAGTGCTCCGCAGATATGCCATCGATGAAGGCCTGGCGCGCGATCGCTTTGCGGAATCCATCGCCCGCATTCGCGGCATTCTGCCGCAATCCGAAGTCGTGGTGCTCTCGCCCGCGTCGATTTCATTCCGGCGGCATGGTCTTGAATTTGCCCAGGCGCGGATTGCGCATGATCCGCGAAATTTCCAGAGCACCGAGGAAATCGCTTTCGGGGTGGGGCCGGAAGAGCGCGTGCTCAACGCAGCGAACGAAATGCAGTTTGGCGATCTAGTGCGGCTGGCGGCGGCCGTCCGTCACCAGGATGGTCCGAAGAACCACGCGTTGTGGCGAATGCATCCCGAGCGCTGGTTTGAATCGCTGGTCGTCCGGAACATCGCGGCGCTCGACGGGCGGCTGCGGCTGGAATCGGTATATGCCCAGGTGCCCGCGTTTGCCGCAGCCGACCGAGCGATGATCGACATTCTCGCCGTCACTCGCGAGTCGCCTCGCCGTCATCGAACTCAAAGCCGACGAAGATATTCACCTTCCCCTGCAAGGCGTGGATTACTGGTCGCGCGTTGCCTGGCACCAGAGCCGTGGAGAGTTTGCCAAATTCGGATATTTCCCTGGACGCGAAATCTCGCCACAGAAGCCTCTTCTCATGCTGGTCGCGCCCGCTCTGCATGTCCATCCCACAACCGACACGATCCTGCGCTATCTGTCACCGGAGATCGATTGGGAACTGCTGGGGATTGATGAGCGCTGGCGGGAAGAGATCAGAGTCGTGTTCCGAAAGCGGCCGCAGCGCGTGAAATGTTTGGCAATGCCAGCTTGATCCGTTCGCTCAGATTCAGATTCCGATGCTCTTCCGCAGCATCACCAGTTGCCCGAGGTGATACGCATTGTGATCGGCCACCAACAGCGCCTCGCGCAAAATCGTTTGCCCATCACCCCATGGGATCCGGGCGTAGAGATCGACTCTCCGGTCGGCGACGAGCCGCTCCATCGTCCGCAGGTCCTTCTTGAACGCGCTCATGCCCGCCTTCCATGCTTTCTCGCTCGGCGGCATCTCGGACGCAGGCCAGTATCCTTCGGGCCACGCCGGAGACACATGCTTCGAGTTACGGCTGAACCCCAGGATGTCCCACTGAGCCAGGCGCATGTGCTCGAGCAGCATCCATGCGGTGTGAGGGAAGTTCGCGACCTTAACGCCAGCGAGTTGCAGAGGCCAGTCGCCCATGGCAGTATCGAAGCTGGCGTGCGCCCCGCCATCTTTCAGCAGGTAGAGCAGATGGTCGCGCAGCGATTTGTCTCGCGGATCGGATGGCCAGACTGTTTTGGAAATACGCTTTTTGCTGGAGCTCTTCTTCTTCATGGTTTCATGGTTCCTCGTGCTGTTTAGATTGAACGGAAGCCACCGGCGTTGCAACCAGTGAGGTTTCTGGCAGTTCGCCTTTGTAAACCCGTCCGATTCCGCGCACCAGTCGCCGCATGGGGAACCCTCCTTTGGCATCGGCAAAGAAAATCTCGCCCGCACGGGACCCGCGATAGCACCAGCGTTTCAGGATCGCCAGATGCTCCATGCGCTCAATTGCGCTGCCTGGGCTAAAAACGGGAAACGCCGCCAGAGCGATCTGGATGCGAGCTTCCATCGATTGCGATTTGGTGTGTTCTGTATCGGAGATCGGAAACTCCAGCGGCCCCGCGAGCGCGCCACCGTCGACGCGGAACAATGCGACGCTCTCCGCGTGCAGGGACTTCTGCACGATTACGGCGTGCGACTGGTCAATTCGATGCGCGAATTCCGGCATCTGGTGAAGCACGGGAGTGAGTTTATCGAGCCGCGCATGAATCGCCGCAGCCGCCTCGAATTCCATTCTGGCGGAAGCGCCATCGCGCTCTGCTGCCATCTGCCGCTTCAGGGATTCGCCACGCGAGTCCAGAAAATCTTCGACCCGCACCACCTCAGCGCGGTACTCGTCGTCGGTACAACCACGAAAGCAAGGGGCCAAACACATCTTCATCTCGGAGTAAACGCAGCCCGGAAACGCCGGATCGGGATGAAGGTCTTCCACGCAGCGCCGCATCTTGAAGAAGTCGAGCGCGTCATTCATGAATTTTTCTGCCGCCACCCGCGATGCAAACGGCCCGTAGTAAATGTTCTTTCCCGAAATCCGTCCCAGCCGCGTCGTGATCGAGGCGCGGGGAAATTCGTTTTCCAAATGCAGTTTGACGAGAGGAGCGAGCCGCAGCCGCAGCCGGTTCGCATAGGTCTTGGGAAAAGCTGAGCGCAGGACTTGGTAAAGCACGAACCCAGATTCGAAATCCGAGCCGGTCAGCTTGTATTCAATCCAGCGAACGCGATCCCGCAGATTGAGCCGCTTCGTCCGCTCTTCTGGTACGGAAAGCAGCCGCTGCAGCCGCTTCCGAAGGTTGGCCGTCTTGCTGACGTAAGGCTCGGAATTCGCATCCGCGCCGCGCAGAAGAAACACGGCCGGAGCGGCCGCAACGGTGGAAAAGACCTCGGCATCAGCTTCCGGCCGGAACTCGATGCGTTCGGTCAGCACACTTCTGATTGTAGTGCGGAATCATCCAAAGCTCGGGCCCTTGATCTTCCGATAGTCCGGCCCTTCCATCTTTATGACGCGGCACATCTCGTGGAGGCGGGAACGCATGCGCTCGCCGATTCGGTCGCCAAGGGTTTCATCCCGGGCGGCTGCCCGAGCAGCTGAAAAGGACTCAGAACGCCTCGGCGCATCCGGATCAATAACCTTTGCAGCGGGTTCGTCCGCGAAGTTGGTGGTGATGATCGTGGTGCGGCTATCATTGTAACGCGTATTCAGGATTAAGCGGATCGTATCCCACCGCCAATCCGTCGGCCTCACCGATCCTAGATCATCCAGTACCAACACTTCCGCCTCAAGCACAGGTCGGAGTAAACCAAGCTCCGTGGCTTCTACCGAGGGGTTGTACGAGTCCTGGATCTGCTTCAACAAGTCCGCATAGTCATAGAAAACGCACTCGATCCCCTTCTCGCGGATTAACACCTTCGCGATGCCGATTGCCAGGTGCGTCTTTCCTAATCCGGATGTGGCGCTCACAAACATCAGTCCGGCCTTGTTCACTGGGTACTCTTCCACGAATCGGCACGCTGCCATGCGCGCATGCGCGAGATGAGAGTGCGGTCCCTCAAACTCGAAGGTCGACAGCTCGCAATGCTCATATCTCTTCGGAATTCGCGCCGCTGCGATCATGGCGCCACCGCGCGCCCGCAACTGGCAATCGCAGCGCGTGACGCCGCCGTCCGGCGTTCCCGGAACCAGCTTCCATCCTGAGCCCGCGCACACAGGGCAAACTTCGCTTGCTATTTTCATAAGTAGTCTGAACTTAGTTGTGTACTTAAACTCTGCACCCGAACCCGCCTGCGCCGCAACTCGAAACCCTTTCCTCTCTGTGCACATCCTGTGGAGACCAGTCGCTGCTTGTGGAGAACCGTGCAGAAGCGGGGAAAGACTACAGTTATTCAGCCTGTAACTCGCAGCTCACAGTCTCCCAACAAAAAGTAACTAGCCCTTTTGACGCACTCTCCAATGACTACACACCACCGCTGGCCTCAGTACCAAAAGCGGCAACTGGCACGTGTTTCCCATTGACAATCCCGCAGCATGGGCGAGAATGGCCATCGTCGGTGCTCGCGCTGAGCTTTCCTCCCCGGCGGATGCGCGGGAACCGTAACGACTAGTGTCAGGAGAGAGCATGAATAAAGCTGATCTGGTTGACCGGATTGCCGGAGCCTGCAGTATTTCCAAGGCGCAGGCGACGATTGCGATCGACACCACCGTGGACAGCGTTACCGCTGCCCTTAGAAAAGGGGACCGTGTAGCGTTGATCGGATTCGGCACGTTTTCCGTCTCGCAGCGCAAAGCCCGCAATGGCCGAAACCCACAGACGGGTGCCACCATCAAAATCGCTGCCCGTAGAGTCGCCAAATTCACTCCCGGAAACGAACTCAAGAAAGTAGTCAATAAAGGTAAGTAAGGGGCCCCAGAATTCTTGGATGCGGGCGTGACGGCAGGGGTCGGCCCTGCCGTTTTGCTTTTGGAGCGCCCTGCCAAAGCCAACACCTGCCTTGATGAATCCTTCCCATCTCCGGTAGAATCAAATGTCTGAATCGAGGATTGAAGGAACCGACATGAAAGCAGCCATCCATCCCAGCTACGGCGAGATCCATGTGCATTGCGCCTGCGGTAACGCATTCACTACCCGCTCCACCCACAAGGGCGCCATCAGCGTAGAAATCTGCTCTGCCTGCCACCCCTTTTTCACCGGCAAGCAGAAGCTCATGGACACCGCCGGCCGCATCGAGCGTTTCCGCCGCAAGTACGCCAAAAGCGATGCGGGAAAAGCCGAAGCAGCCGCCAAGCAGCCCGAAGCCGTCACCAAGCAGTAGGTCCCGCGCAGAAAAGCGCATTCTTATAAGCCTCCCCGCGTGGGAGGCTTTACCTTTTGCGGGGAGCGACGGGCGTCCTAGCCCGGCCACTTCGATAGATAGGAGCGCCGCTAGCTCAAGGTCAGCACCAGGGTTGCATCCTTAGGCAGATAGCTCTTGCGCCGAAACCAGTCGTCCATCGCATTCCGGAGTTGATCGAGCGGGACATGCGTTCCAATTTCCAGGCACCCGTCGGCCACGGGCAACGTGTCGTCAAAGACCGATGCGTTGGTGAAGTTGCGCATGCTGAAATTGTCGAGCCATTTCAACGGACAAGGTTGAAGCTGTCCATCGTGCTCGTATTCCACGCGGATTTTCCGGGCGAACATGTCTACTTCTTCGCCTTCCAAAGGCGGTCTTCCAGTTGAGCGACTTCCCGGTTCAAGCCATCCGGAAGATGCCTGCCGAACCGGGCAAAATGCTCCCGGATCGATGGTATTTCGGCATGCCATCCCTCCAAGTCCACGCTGAGCAACCTGGCTATATCCGCGGGAGGAAGGTCGAGTCCCTTCGTATCGAGATCCGCGACCTCGGGAAGCCTGCCAATCGGCGTATCGACCGCGTGCACTTTGCCATCGCAGCGCTCGAAGATCCATTTCAGCACGCGACTGTTCTCACCATATCCGGGCCAGAGAAACTTGCCGTTGTCGCCGGTGCGAAACCAGTTCACGTAATAGATCTTGGGCAGCTTGGCATAGGGCCGGGCGCCGATCTTGAGAAAGTGAGCGAAATAATCGCCCATGTTGTAGCCGCAGAAGGGGAGCATCGCCATCGGGTCACGACGAAGTTCGCCGACTTTGCCGGCGGCCGCCGCGGTGGTTTCGCTGCTGACGGTCGCGCCCAGAAACGTTCCATGCTGCCAGTTGAATGACTCGGTCACGAGCGGAACAATGCCAGCCCGGCGGCCACCGAAAAGGATGGCGTCGATCGGCACACCTTTGGGATCCTCCCATTCCGGCGCAATCACTGGGCACTGCCTTGCCGGAACCGTGAAGCGGGCATTGGGATGAGCTGCCTTGCGAGCAGAGCCCGGAGTCCACGGACGACGCAACCAGTCGATCAATTCGGCGGGCTTTTCGGCGGTCATCTGCTCCCACCAGATGTCACCGTCGGGAGTCATCGCACAATTAGTGAAAATGGCATTCTTTGTGGCGGTGAGCATCGCGTTAGGGTTCGATTTCATGCTCGTTCCAGGAGCCACGCCAAAGAACCCGCTTTCCGGGTTGATGGCGTAGAGGCGGCCATCGTCGCCAAACTTCATCCACGCAATGTCGTCGCCAACGGCTTCGACTTTCCACCCCGGTATGGTCGGGATCAGCATCGCAAGATTAGTCTTGCCGCAAGCTGAGGGGAACGCGCCTGTGAAGAACTTGACCCGGCCGGCGGGGTCGGTGATCTTCAGGATTAACATGTGCTCGGCCATCCAGCCTTCGTCACGGGCTTGCACCGAAGCAATACGCAGCGCGTGACATTTCTTGCCGAGCAGTGCGTTGCCACCGTAGCCGGAACCGTAGGACCAGATTTCGCGCGTCTCCGGGAAATGGCAAATATATTTCTCCTGCGCATTGTTAGGCCAGGTCGAATCCGCCTGGTTCGCGGCCAGTGGAGCACCGATCGAGTGCAGGCCGCGCACAAATGCACCTTCACTCCCCAGAACCTCAAGCACCCGAGTCCCGACACGAGCCATGATGTGCATGCTGGCCACAACATAAGGTGAGTCGGTGATCTCGACGCCGATATTCGCAATCGGCGAGCCAATGGGTCCCATGCTGTACGGGATGACGTACATGACGCGGCCCGACATCGCACCCGCGAACAACCCATGCAGTTTCTGCTTCATCTTCGCTGGATCTTCCCAGTTGTTGGTGGGACCAGCATCTTCCAGGGTGCGCGAACAGATGAAAGTGCGGTCTTCCACGCGGGCCACGTCGCCCGGACTCGATCGCACCAGTATGCTGTTCGGCCGCTTCTCGTCGGCCAGCCAAATGGCGGTGCCGGTCAGTACCATCCGCCGTAGCATGGCCTGATATTCCTCGTGGGAACCGTCGCACCAGTGCACTCGATCCGGCTTGCATAGTTGGGCTACTTCTTCCACCCACGCGCTCAGCCGCTTGTGCTTCGTTTCAGTTTTCTTTACGGTCATGGCTTCCATATCGGAGGTTAGGCTGGACATAAAAACGCTCCCCTCGAAGAGCAAACTGCACGATCCACATCGAGCGCGGCGCTAATGGCATCGGCAGGCGGAAAGAAGAGTCTGCGTAAAGAGATTCCGCCCGTGTCGCCAGGATAAAGACAAACCAGATATTGTCCCTCATTTCGAGGGTTCTTTCCAGCTAGCGGGTGGCGGCGACCGGAGGCTCGGCTCCCGCCACGACACCTTCCAGGTGCGCGAGCGTCTCGTCGATGGTGAGCGAATACATCTCGCGGCCCAAACCTTCGCCCGATTCCAGTGCCGTTTTCAGAAAATGGCCTGCGATTTCCTTCGCGAGAGAGTCGGTGATCAGCTTCCCGCTGCGGTTCTTGTATTCGACCCACGCCGGGTGCGGGAGTGCCACCCAGACCGGGCGCCCGTCCACCAGGAACTTGATGTCCACCGCATCGGCGTGGCGGGTGGCGATGGCCACCACCAGGGCCTGGTAGAGGCAGTGCACCTGTTTCTTGGTCCAGCGGTCGGTGGCGGTGAAGTCAGTGAACATAAGGGACTTGAAACACGGGTACCCGATAAATATGTAACCTGTAACTATATCGCCGCACAGGGTTGACGAGCAAACGACAGCGCAAGACGGTAGCGGGCTATTTTGAATTTTATCCCCATAGATTCGGGAAGCGGGATTGACCGATCACGTTTGGAATTTGGAAGAATTGGTGAGAGCGTTGGATCAGAGAGCAGGAGGAGTGGCGCCATGAAGTACCGAATTGTTATGTGGTCGGGTGCAGGCTTTCTTGTTGCGGGCTTCTGGGCACTTTATTTCTTTCCAACGGCCCCATTTCCGATAACCTCAGCCGAACCGATGTGGACTCTTGCCCGTTTAAGTTGCCCAATTGTGTTTGCTAGTTTTTATTTTCATTTCCCCGTTGGTGTCTATTGGGCTCTTCTTGCGAATGCTGCGACGTATGCTCTGGTCGGTCTGATCATGGAAACCCTGCGGCAATAGCTAAATCAGATGGGATGAGAATGCCGGTCTCCGACGGGATGCGATAAGCTCCCAAGTTATCGACGCGCTCGAGGCGCAAGGAGATAAAGGAGACCGGACATGAAGAAGATTAGCACTGCGACGACAAAGAAG
>Ga0182019_10001360_pt1 | contig 12437 bp, 12 predicted proteins | sample 812E2MmetaG_FD_120483 | JGI IMG/M metagenome (GOLD analysis project Ga0182019, IMG submission 120483) | Permafrost microbial communities from Stordalen Mire, Sweden - 812E2M metaG | ecosystem: Environmental > Terrestrial > Soil > Wetlands > Permafrost | place: Sweden: Stordalen | collected...
CCCCCCGGCGAACAACGGCGACATCAGCACGACGCTGAAGACCGCCCTGTCGCCCACGTATACCAAGGTCCTCCCCCTTTCGGATCAGTGGGGAACGGGCTACAAGGTCTATACCGGCGCAAATGTGACCGTCTACGGGATCACCGGCGCCGGCGCCGATGATTTCCTGGTCGCTTCGTACGGCCGGGACAGGGCCGCCGAATCGTGGACCTACAACGCTTCGCTGCCTGAAGGCGGACTTTACACCCTCTCCGGGGTCAGTGATTTCACCCGCGATCTTGTCGATTACAATGGACAGTTCATCCGCGGCCCGCGGACGGGGGTATCCGGCTCCTAGGCGGCCGCCCCTGACGGCTCGGTTGAAAGCCTCTTTTTTTCGGATTACAATAGGGGCAGGTCATAAAGCGAGGAGGGACTTATGAATTCACATCGGAAGGGGTTCACCCTGATCGAGCTGCTGATCGTCGTCGCGATCATCGGCATCCTGGCGGCCCTCCTGGTCCCCAACGCCATGACCGCTCTGCAGAAGGCCAAGGTCCGCGGGACGCAGAAGGATCTGCAGTCGATCGCCACCTACCTCACGGACTACATCACCGACAAGTCCACCCCGCCGGCGAACAACGGCGCCATCAGCACCACCCTGAAGACCGCCCTGTCGCCCATGTACGTCAAGGTCCTCCCGTTGAGGGACCAGTGGGGCTCGAACTTCATGGTGTACACCGGCACGAGCGTGACGGTCTACGGGATCACCGGTGCCGCGACCGACGATTTCCTGACCTCGTCCTACGGCCGCGACAAGACCGTCGAGTCCTGGACGTACAACACGTCGACCCCGGAAGCCGGGCTCTACACGATCGTGGCCATCGCAGATTTCAACAAGGACATCGTCAACTACAACGGCTCCTTTATCCGCGGTCCGAGGGCTGGCGTCTCCGGCTCCTGATAGCGCGGCGCAGGATCTTGTTGGCGCGGTCCGGGCGAGGCCGGGACCGCATCTCCCGCAAAAGGGCGCCGGCGTCCTGACTTGCCCTCGAATCGGGTATAATGGGGCCGATGCGATTCCGGACCTCGCTCCTCGTCCTGTTCTATGCCGCCTTCCTCCTCCTCGTGATCCCGTTCCTCCTCCTGTGCATGCTGGCCGGCACCCGCGACCCTCTCGTCGCCCTCGGCAAAGGCGCCATGCGCCTGTCTCAACGCCTCCTGGACATTCCCCTCGACGTCCGCGGCCTGGAGAGCGTGGATCCGGACCGGCCGACCGTATTCATGGCCAACCACCTGAGCTTCCTGGACGCCCCCGCCCTCTTCATGCTCATCCCACAGCCCGTCCGGGCGATCATGAAAAAGAGCATCGGCCGGATTCCCGTCCTGGGCCCCGGCATGCAGTTCGCCGGGTTCCTGACCGTGGCCCGCAAGGGCGGCCAGGAGGGGAAGGCGCGGATCGAGCTCGCCGTGCGGATGATGAAGGAGAAGGGCTATTCCTTCCTGATCTTTCCCGAAGGGACGCGGAGCCGCGACGGGCGCCTTGGACCGTTCCGGCGGGGCGGATTCTTCCTCGCCGTGGAGAGCGGGGCGCCGATCATCCCGGTCGCCGTACATGGCACCTATGAAATGATGCCCCGGGGGCAGTGGTACGTGGGTCGGGGAAGGATCCGGATCGATTTCCTCGAGCCCGTCCCGGGCCGGAACTATGCGATCGAGACGATGCCGGCCCTGATGGACCGGGTCGCCTCGGCCATCCGGGCCAGCTTGGACAAGGGGGATGCATGAACCACCATGAGATCGCCGGGGAGTGGGCTCGCCTGCTCGACGAGTTTTTCCGCGTCCGGGGAGAAGCGCTGGCCGCTGCCGTTGCGGCTTCGGCCGGAGCCCTGGCCGCGGGGCGCAAGATCCTGGCCTTCGGCAACGGCGGGAGCGCGTCGGAGGCCCAGCATTTCGTCGCCGAGCTCGTGAACAAGCTCCGGCGGCCGAGGCCCGCCCTGCGCGCCGTGGCGCTGACCACGGACTCGTCCGTCCTGACGTCGATCGGCAACGACGTCGGCTTCGCTTCCGTCTTCAGCCGTCAGATCGAGGCGCTCGGCGACGCGGGGGACGTGGCCCTGGCCCTGTCCACGAGCGGCGGTTCGCCGAACGTGATCGCCGCGCTGAAGGCGGCCCGGGCGAAGGGGATGATCACCGTCGGCCTGACCGGCCGCGGCGGCGGGGCGATGGCCGGGCTTTGCGACCATCTCCTGGCCGTGGCGTCGGACGAGACGGCGCGGATCCAGGAGATCCACCTCTTCCTGCTGCATCACCTCGCGGGAGAGATTGAGCTTCGGCTCTTTCCCTAGCGGTCCTCTTTTTTCACCTTCCCCCGACGATCTCCTTGATCTTCTCCACGCCGGCCGTGCCGCTGTTGAAGAGATAGACCGTGGCGCTGTTCAGGAGCCTTTGAAAGAAGGACTTCTGGAGGGCCAGCCGCTCTTCGGTCCGGACCAGGAGATGGGGGTTGAAGAAGGGCGCCGGGGGACCGGCCGCCGCGCTGCGGGCCATGCCCGGCACTTCGCCCGAGGCGAGGATGCGGAGCGCGTCTTCGACCGGGGCGGCGACCGCCGCCGGCGAAATCGCGTCGTTGCGGAGAAGGAAGATCCAGCGCAGCGGCGCCCGCTTGACGACGGCGCTCGGGCCGCCGAGCCAGCTCGGATCGAGCATGGCGTGGGCGTCCTTGGACGCCTTGTAGCAGAACGGCGATCCGCGGTCCAGGCGGCAGTCGTCCTGGCGGAGGCATTCCACGCTCGTGCAGTCCTCCTTGCGGACGACCACGTTCTCGCACTTGCTCCGGTCGAAGAGACCGGCCAGCCGCGGGAGCGACTCGACGGAATTCGTGGCGAGGTAAGCCTTGCGCTCCACGGTATCGGCCAGGGCGGCGTTTCCGGAGTAGCGGACGAAGACGATGTCGTTCGACTGGTATCGGAACTTGGGGTCGCGCAGGAGATCGAAGAAAAGCTCGGTCTTCTTCGTCCCGGCCGGGCCGACCAGGATCAGGCCTTGCCCGCCGATCTCGGCCGCCATGCCCCGGACGGTATGCACGCCGAAGAGGCGCTCGGAGACATCGGCCACGAGGCCGAGAGCCAGGCTCCGGACGGGACCGTAGCTGTCGCAATTGACGACAATCCCGGTCTTGGTCTCGGTGTTGTAGAAAGCCCGCGGCTCGCGGCCGGCGATGCCGTCCACGGCGTAGATGATGCCGTGCGGCTCGAGGTCGGAGTCGAGCTGGGCAGGATACCAGTTCTCCATCCAGAAGTCGTTGAGGTGGGGGACGTTCGTCCGCAGCTGGACGATGACGCCGTTGATGTTGGCGTTCCACTCGAAATACGTGTCGGGGGTCAGGTGGGCCCGGACCTCTTCGACCAGCCCGTCGCGGACCTTCTCGCTCACGGCCGCCTCGACGGGGACGGCTTTGCGGACGCGGGTCACGACGTTGCTCAGGGCGACGCGCTTGCCCTTGCGGGCCGGCTTCAGGCTGGCTAGGGCGGCGACGATCCGATCCATGCCCTTCTCCAGGTTCTCCATGGAGGTGGCGTAGGACAGGCGGACGTAGTCGTCGGCCCCGAAGGCGTCGCCCGGGACGACGGCCACCTGGGCCTCCTTGAGGAGGTAATAGGCCATCCCGTAGGAGTTGCGGATGGGCGTGCCGTTGAACTCCATGTCGTAATAGCCGCGCACGTTGGGGAACAGGTAGAACGCGCCCTGCGACTTGAAGCAGGACAAGCGCGGCACGGTCTGGAGCTTCATGAGGCAGTAGTTGCGGCGGCGCTGGAATTCGGCCACCATCCTCGACAGCTCGAACTGCGGGCCGGCCAGGGCCTCGATGGTCGCCTTCTGCGAGATCGAGGTCGGGTTCGAGGTCGTGTGGCTCTGGATCTTGTCCATGCCGTTGATCACGTCGGCCGGCCCGGCGGCGTAGCCGATCCGCCAGCCGGTCATGGAATAGGCCTTCGAGACGCCGTTGATGATGATCGTCTTCTTCCGGATGTCCTCGCCGAGCTGGACGATGCTGACGTAGGGGAAGGAATCGAAGACGAGCTTGTTGTAGATGTCGTCGGTGATGATGTAGATGTCCTCCTTGCGGAGGACGTCGGCCAGGCCCTCGAGCTGGGCGCGGGAATACGTGGCGCCCGTCGGGTTGGAGGGCGAGTTGATGAGGACGGCCTTGGTCGCGGGCGAGATGTGGGCCTTGAGCTCCTCGGGCGTCAGGACGAAGCCGTTCTCCTCCTTGGTCGGGACGACGACCGATTTTCCCTTGGCCAGGGTCACGAGGTGGGGGTACGTCACCCAGAACGGGGCGGGAATGATGACTTCCTCGTCCTCGTTGACCAGGGCCTGGATCAGGTGGAAGAGCGAGCTCTTGGCCCCGGTCGAGACGATGATCTCCTTGGGGCCGTACGTCAGGCCGTAATCTTCCTTGATCCGGGCGGCGATGGCTTTCTTCAGGGCGGGCATCCCTCCGGACTCGGTGTACTTGGTGAAGTTCTCCTGGATGGCCTTGATGCCGGCGGCCTTGACGTTCTCGGGCGTGGGGAAGTCGGGCTCGCCGAGGCTGAGATCCACGACGTCGATCCCCTCCGCCTTCATGGCCTTGGCCTTGGCCGCGACTTTGAAGGTCGGGGATTCGCCGATCTGATTGGCTTTATCTGAGATCATGACAGCCCTTCCCGGCGCAGGCCGGCCTTACTTCTCCGTTTTAGGCTCGGTCTTGAGCTTGTTCTTCAGGAACTGCTTGAGGTCGGCCCCGGTCAGGGACTTCACGACATCGGGCACCTGGGCCAGGATCTCGGCGATCTGGCCCGTGATCCTGGTCGTCCCCAGGCTCTTGTCGCCGCCGCCCACGACCACGATCTTGTCCACCCTGGACAGGGGCTCGGCGACGTTCTTCACCACCTCGGGCAGAACCTTCATGTACATCTCGAGGATGGCGGCCTCGTTGTATTTCTCCCAGGACTCGGCCTTCTTGGACATGGCCTCGGCTTCGGCCAGTCCCTTGTCCCGGATCCGGCCGGCCTCGGCCTCGCCCTCGAGCTTCATGGCGCCGGCCTTGCCGCGGGCTTCGGCCTGGATGCGGTATTCCTCGGCCTCGGCTTCGGCCTTGATCTGGTACTTGCGGGCGTCGGAGGGCTTCAGGACGTTGGCTTCGAGCTCCTTCTCGCGGCGCTGGATCTCGAGCGCTTCGATCTGGATCGCCAGGTCTTTCTCGACCATCTTGACCTTGGCTTCCTCGCGCTTGATGTCCTGGCTGAGCTTGAAGCGCTCGAGCTCGTAGGAGAAATCGGCCTGGGCCTTCTTCTGGTTGACGGCGACGAGGGACTCGGCCTTTTTTGTCTCATTGTCCCAGCCGGCCTTGGCGATCAGGGCCTCGGCCTGGAGGCGGGCCACCTCTCCTTCCTTGCGGGCCTGGGACGACTTGACGATCGCGTCCTTCTGGCTCTCGGCCTCGGCGATGGCCGCCTCGCGCTTGGCGGCCGAAATGAGCGGCTTGCTCAGCGCGTCGATGTAGCCCTGGGGGTCGCTGAATTCCTTCAAGGAGAAGGAGAGCAGGGCGAGCCCCATCTTGGAGAGGTCTTCCCGGGCGGATTCGGCGACTTTCTGGTTGAATTCGTGGCGGCCGCGGTAGATCTCCTCGACGGTCAAGGTGCCGATGGCCTCGCGCATCTTGCCCTCGAGAACGTTCGTCGCCACGTCGCGGATCCCGTCCTTGCCGATCCCGAGGAACTGCTCGGCCGCGGTCCGGATTGCGGCGTCGGACGAGTCGACCTTGACCTGGGCCGCGGCGTCGGCCAGGATGGGCACGCCGCCGTGGGTCAGGACCTCGGGAGTGCGGATGGTCAAGGGGATGACTTCCATGGGCAGGACGTCCACGGTTTCCATGAAGGGCATGACGAACGTCCCTCCGCCCAGGCGGTAGCGGTAACCGACTTTCTTCTTGGCCCCGTCGGGACCGATGACCGTCTTCTTGCGCCCGGAGATGATCAGGGCCTCGTTCGGGCCGACTTTCTTGTATTGCTTGGTCAGGACGAGGGAGATCAGGCCCAGGACGACGACGACCGCGCCGGCCAGGATCAACCAGGATGCCAGGCTCATGGAAACCTCCTTGGATTAGGACCTTTCGGCATGTCGAGATGATTCATAACTTGTTAAAAAGAAACATATTATTTGATTCCGTCCGGCAAAGTCAAGGACGGTTCGCCCTTTTCTCATTCCGCCTTTTCCCCTCCCCGCCGGGCGCTTATTCCCGTTCGAGCTTTTGGCGGAAATAGTCGATCGTGCGCTCCAGCCCTTCGTCCAGGCCGATCCTGGGCTCCCAGCCGAGCTTGGCCGTCGCCAGGGCGATGTCCGGCTGCCGCCGGACCGGGTCGTCGAAGGGGAGCGGCTTGCGGGCGACCCTCGATTTCGTGCCGGTCATCCGGATCACTTTTTCGGCGAGCTCGTTGATCGTGAATTCGCCGGGGTTCCCCAGGTTGACCGGACCGATGAATCCGTCGTTGTCCATCATCCGGACCAGGCCTTCGATCAGGTCCGTTACATAGCAGAAGGACCTCGTCTGCCCGCCGTCCCCGTAGACCGTGATCGGCTCGCCCTTGAGGGCCTGGACGATGAAATTGCTCACCACCCGGCCGTCCTCGATGGCCATCCGCGGCCCGTACGTGTTGAAGATGCGGACGATGCGGATGTCGACCTTGTTCTGGCGGTGGTAATCCATCATCAGCGTCTCGGCGACGCGCTTGCCCTCGTCGTAGCAGCTGCGGATTCCGATGGGGTTCACGTTGCCCCAGTAGGATTCCGGCTGGGGGTGAACCTGCGCGTCCCCGTAGATCTCGGACGTCGAGGTGAGCATGATCCGGCACTTGATCCGCTTCGCCAGCCCGAGCAAGTTGATCGTGCCCATGACGTTGGTCTTGATCGTCTTGATCGCGTTCTGCTGGTAATGGATGGGCGAGGCGGGGCAGGCGAGGTGGTAGATCCGGTCCACTTCCATGAAGAGGGGGTGGATCACGTCGTGGCGGACGAACTCGAAGTAGGGGTGGACGAGGAAAGGGCGGATGTTGTCCTTGTTCCCGGAGAAGAGATTGTCGATGCAGACGACGTCGTCACCCCGGCCCAGGAGGTACTCGCAGAGGTGGCTCCCCAGGAAGCCGGCCCCGCCCGTGACAAGGATCCGCTTCATGCCGCTGCCTCCTTCCCTGCCCGCTATTTTTCCGGGTAGCCGTAGGCCATGAAGAGCATGCTTTTCTTCTTCAGGACGTCCTTCTGGATCTGGACAATCTCGGCGATCCCCTGGTCGGCCAGGCGGAGGAGCGATCCGAGCTGGTTCCGCGAGAACGGCTCGCGCTCGGCCGTGGCCTGGATCTCGAGGAGCTGGCCGCGGTCGGTCTGGACGACGTTCATGTCGGTGTCGGCGGTCGAATCCTCGGCGTAATCCAGGTCGAGCAGCGGCTCGTCCTTGACGATGCCGACGCTCACCGCGGCCACGAGGTGGCGGAGGGGCATGGCGTCGAGCTTCCGCTCGTCCATCATTTTCTTCAGGGCGAGGGCCAGGGCCACGCAGGCGGCATTGATGGCCGCCGTCCGCGTCCCGCCGTCGGCCTGGAGCACGTCGCAGTCGATGATGATCTGGCGCTCTCCGAGGCCCCGGAGGTCGGTGACGGCCCGCAGGGCACGGCCGATGAGGCGCTGGATCTCCTGGCTCCGGCCCGAGGGGCCCTGGTTGCGCTCGCGGGCGGTCCGCTTCTCGGTGGACCGCGGGAGCATGGCGTATTCGGCCGTGACCCATCCCGTGCCCGTGTTCTTGACGAACGGAGGGACTTTTTCCTCGATCGTCGCGGCCGCCACGACGCGCGTCTTCCCGACCTCGATCAGGGCCGAGCCGTCGGCGAATTCGAGGAAATCGGGGATGATCCTGATCGGCCTGAGGCCGTCGGCCCCGCGGTTGTAGGAACGGTTCAAGATGACACCTCTTCGGCCGGCCGCGTATTCCAGCGCTTGTGGATCCAGAGCCACTGCTCGGGGCAGTGCCGGATTTCGTGTTCAATCATCTTAGTGCAAATACCGGTGATTTTCAACACATCGGCGCCGCGGTCGGGCCCGGCCGCGAACTCGAGGGGCGGGAGGTAGCGGAAGACATAGCGCCGCCCCGGCGCGGGATGGATGAAGAACGGCACGATCGGCGCCCCGGTCGTCAGATGGAAGAAGGCCAGGCCGGGGGTCGTGGCCGCCGTCTTCCCGAAGAAATCGACGAACACCGCCTGGCTCCGGAGGACGTTCTGGTCGATCAGGATGGTCACGATCTCATTGCGGCGCAGGGCCTTGAGGACGGGCCGGCTGGCGCCCAGCTTGTCGATGACCGCCGCCCCCATCCTGGTCCGGAAGCGGAGGAGGTCGCGCTCGATAAGCGGGTTGTCGAGGATGCGGACGAGCGGCCGGAAGGGCCCCGCTTCGGAGATCACCGCGCTCGCGAGCTCCCAATGCCCGAAATGGGCGGTGAACGCGAGGACGCCCCGGCCTTTGGCCAAGGCGGAGGCCATGTGCTCGGCGCCCTCGATCGTGACCAGGCGGAGGACGCGGGCCCGCGAGTAGCGCATCATCTTCAGGATGTCGGCGATGACCCGGCCGAAGCCTTCCAGCGACCGGCGGGCGATGCCGTCGAGCTCCGCGGGAGAGCGCTCCTTCCCGAACGCGACGGTCAGGTTTCCGAGGGCGATCTCCCGGTGCCGCCGGTCGATCCGGTAAGCGAGCCGGCCGAGCGTCGCGCCGGCGGCCAGGCAGACGGACCGGGGAAGAAGCGCGAAAACCAGGGCGATGGCTTTGAAGGCGCCGTAGCCGAGGGCATCTCCCGGCTTAGACACCGGCCCCTCCTTTCCGGGATCGGATGAGACCCTCGATGGCGGCGAAGAGGCCGGTCGGTAGCGCAAGCCCGATCCGGAGGACATAAACGGGGACCGGTTCGAGGCCGCCGTTCCGGCCGCGGAGCTTGACGGCGTCTTTTTCGGTGGTGACGAACGCATCGGACGGTCCGGCCGCGCCCTCGGCGGCGAGGCGGGCGAGCGCGGACTCCGGATAATCGAAATGGTCGGGAAAGGCGGTCCGGATCTCGGGTCCAAGGCCGAGACTCTCGAGGGTTTCGAAGAACCGGTGGGGGCGGGCGATGCCGCAAAAGGCCGAAATGCTCCGGCCGCGGAGCGTGTCCGTGGGCAGGAGCTCGCCGCCCGCCAGAGAGGTCAGGCCCTTCACCTCGACCGCGTATTCAAAGACGGCGAGCCTCGGGAATCTTTTTCGGATCGCCGCGACGGACGAGGCTTCGGGATGCTTGAGGAGGAGGACGTCGGCCCGGCGGAGCGCGGAAAACCCTTCGCGGAACGGCGCCCGGGAGGCCGGGTCGTGGATCACGATGTCGAGATCCCGGGCGAGCTTCACATGCTGGAATCCGTCGTCGAGGACGGCGATTTCGAATCCCGCGGCGGCAGCCGCCAGGCAAGAACTATACCTGTGTTTCCCGAGATAGACGCCGGCCCGGGGGAAGCGCGAGGCGATCATGTACGGCTCGTCGCCGGACTCGCGCCATCCGCCGAGCAGCCGGTTCCCGTCCGAAAGTGTGCCGCCCGATTGTTCCCATCGCCCTTTGTATCCGCGGGAGACCAGCGCGGCGCGGGTCCCCCGGCCCGCGAGGAAGGCGAGGATCTCCATGACAAGCGGCGTTTTTTCCGATCCGCCGACGGTCAGGTTCCCGACGCTCACGACGGGGATGGGGGCGCGCCGCGGGGCGAGGATCCCGGCTCGGACGAGGGCGGAGCGGGCCCGGCAGGCGGTCCGCGAGATCAGGGAATAGGCTCCCGGGAGGATATCCATCTTCTCGAAACTATACTATAAGGCTCCGAGGAGCGGCAAGGGGGCTCGGAGGCGGCTCGGGGGATGGGGCTTGCTCCCTGGAGGTTTTTAACGCTGTCAACCGCTCCGTTTTTTCGGCGCCGCTGAACTCGCACGCTTGCCCGGAAGTCGCCCCCCGCGCCAACTCTGAAACAAGGCTGGGTTCCCCGCACGCCCCTACCGGCTCAGACAGCAGCGGCGCCCTTGGCTACGCGGAGGGTGTCCTCAAAAACGGAGCCGTTGACGGCTAAACCTCCTAACGGTCGCTGCGCCCATCCCCCTCGCCGGGCCGAAGTCGTTGTCCGGGAGGCGGGGGGGCCGGGCGCGGAGTGCGCCGCCCCAAAACCCGTCTGAGGCCGAGCGGGCATGGTTCCGAGCCGAATAGGCGAGGAGAGCGAGGCCGAAGCCGGAGCGGATTTCCTCGCCGGGGAAATCCGCGTGTTTTGGAGCGGCCACCCCGACAGCCCGGCCCGATTCAATCAACCCCCCACCCCCGAGCCGCGTCCTTGTTTTGCATACCTCGCCGCAATCACATATAATACCGTCGGTTCGAGGCCTTGAATGGGAGGATTCCACATGAAACGACACATGCGCTGGGCGCTGCTGATCGTCGCCGCCGGGCTCGTCCTGGCCGGCTGCCAGAAAAAGAACCCGGTCAAAGGCGTGGAGCTCGAGGTGAAGTTCGGGGAGCCGACCCTGTCCGACAACCTGATCACCGACGTGGAATACAAATGGAAGATGACGAGCGATTTCCAGCCCCTGGGTCGCGACTACAATATCTTCGTCCATTTCTGGCACAATACGAACAATCTCCTCCAGGACGACTTCATCCCCGACGTCCCGACGTCGAAATGGGAGAAGGGCAAGGAATACACGTTCAAGCGCCGGATCTACATCCCGGCTTTCATCGACGAGTTCGATCCGCAGTTCAGAGGCGAGGAAACCCTCCGCCTGTCCGTCGGCTTCTACAACCCCTATGACCGCAGCGGCAACTCCGAGCGCGAAGTCGCCTCGAAGAAGCTGAAGGTCGTCCCGCCGCCCATCGGGACGCCGGAGGTGATCTACGAGAGCGGCTGGTACGACGAGGAGGGCAACGCCGACTCCCCGCTCAAGAAGTGGCGGTGGACGGCCAAAGAGGCCAAATGCGTCATCGACAATCCCCGCCGCGACGCGCTTCTCGTGATCAAGGGCGGCGTGAGCATCGAACAGGTCAAGGGCCAGAAGGCCATTTTCAAGATCAACGACACGGTCCTCGACGAATTCACGGAGCCGGACGGGCTGTTCGAGAAGACCTACGCCATCAAGAAAGGCCAGCTCGGCGACAAGGACGAGTTCACGCTGACCATCGCCGTGGACCGGCCCTGGACCCCGGCCAAGATTTCGCCCGGCTCCAAGGACGAGCGCGAGCTCGGGCTCCAGATCTCGTTCATCTATTTCCGCTGAGAATCCGGACGTCCCCCGGGGCGGGCGGTCTCCGGAAGGGGATTTCCGCGGCCGAGCGCTACTTGATTCCCACGGCCGCGGCCTTGTCGCGCCCGGCCAGCTCCAGGAAATTTGCGAGGTCGTCTTTCGTCCTGACCTGCTCGGCCGCCGCGGCCTGGAGCATCTGGTAAGCCTGTGCGATCTCCTGTTGGATCTTGTCCTTGGTCTGCATGCTGTTGAAGGTGAAGAAGCGCTGCTGGAGCGACTTCAGCTTTAGATCGAGGAGCTCGGCCCGTTCCTTGGCCGATGCGGCCTTGGCTTCGAGGTCAGCCTTCATTTCGGCGTATTTCTTGTCGATCTCGGCCTGACGCGCGTCGGCGGTCGCCGCGGCGTCGCCGGCGATCTTGGCCACAGCATCGCTTTCAGCCGCCGGACCTGCGGCGGAGACCTTTTTTCTCGTCTTGCTCAGATCGGCGTTCGTCACCACGACGACCGCCTTGCCCTTGAGCTCTTCCCGGCGCTCCTTTTCCTTCTGGGCGGCTTCCGCCATGGTCTGGGCGGCGGCGAAGGAGGCCAGGACGAGGGAAAGGAAGATGGCGCTCAGGATTCTTTTCACGGCCGTCGCCTTTTTTTCATCATAAGCCGGGGCGGTCCCCCTGTCAACTCGGGCGCCGGGCCGCCGTCCGGACCGCGACCCGGCGTCCGTCCGACGAGATTTCCACGGCGCCGTCGAGATCGGTCCGGTAGACGGTCGCGCCGGCGGCTTCGTAGCGGGCGAGGACGTCGGCATGCGGAAGGCCGTAGCTGTTCCTCGCCCCGACCGAGACGACCGTGATTTCGGGCGCGACCGCGGCCAGGAATTCCGGCGAGCTGGAGCCGCGGCTGCCGTGGTGGGGGGATTTGAGGACCAAGCTGCGAAGGTCCGACGCCCCCGCGGCCAGGATTCCGCGCTCCGCGTCCGCGCCGATATCGCCGGCCAGCAGGAACGAAGTCTCTCCGTAGACGATCCGGATCGCCATGGACCGGTCGTTGCCCGATGGCGGCGCCCCGGGCGGCCCGGTCGGCGGCGGGGACAGGACCTCGGGGCTGACGCCGCCTTCCCGGCGGGCAAAGCCGCGGAA
>Ga0182019_10001361_pt1 | contig 12432 bp, 13 predicted proteins | sample 812E2MmetaG_FD_120483 | JGI IMG/M metagenome (GOLD analysis project Ga0182019, IMG submission 120483) | Permafrost microbial communities from Stordalen Mire, Sweden - 812E2M metaG | ecosystem: Environmental > Terrestrial > Soil > Wetlands > Permafrost | place: Sweden: Stordalen | collected...
AACGACCCCAGGCACCGCCTTCGCGACTATGCGCCCGAGACCCACCGGGACGATGAGCATAGGCGCACCAGGCAAACCCCGAAGGGACGACATGTCCAGGTGATCCCAATGCCCGTGGCTGATGAACACTGCCGCGAGATCAGTGAGGGCTGTCCCCGAAGCCGCCGGCCACTGCCGCCGAATGGCGCCGGCCATGTGACCGAGCATCGGATCGGTGAGCACGCGGACGCCATCGAGATCGACAAGAACGGTCGAATGGCCGAAAAGCGTCAGCCGATCACCCACAAAGGCATCCTCCTGCCTTCGCACGCTAGCACGCCTCATCGAGCATTGCGACCTACGGGGGCGACCAGACTGCTGGACGGTCGAACCAGACTGCGTGAACGACCATCCTTCTCCGCTCGAGGCTTAGACGAGCACAGGGTTCTCATCCTCGCGACATATGCCAGCGAGACACAGGATCGGATGGCCATCGAGTCAACGAACGACAAGCTCGCCATCGCGGTTCTGATGGACATCGCTGGCGAAGAGCCGTCACGCGGGGCAGTTCCTGCGACTCCTCTACAGGCTGGCTCCAGATGAAGAGAAGCAATATGCACTGGGGCAAACGAAGTCGAGCGCACAATCGAGAAGTCGAAGTTGAACACGACCCACACACCGTGACACTATCCCGGTGAAGAGCGCCCCAGCGCCTCGAGCCGTAGCGCGTGCCATTCGGTCGGGACTGCGGCCCCTGCTCGCGGCCCCGACAAGTCCCCACGAGACACGCGGTTCGAGCATCCTGCGCCCTTCCGTGTTTGGCGCAACCGACGGCCTGGTGGCCAACGTCAGCCTGATCATGGGCGTCGCCGGTGCGTCGTCCGGCGACGCCCATACCGTCGTCCTGGCCGGCATCGCGGGTCTCATGGCGGGGAGCTTCAGCATGGCCATGGGCGAGTACATTTCCGTGCGCTCGCAGCATGAGCTCCTCGACTACCAGGTCGACCTTCAGCGCCAGCAGCTTCGTCATACGCCCGACCAGGAACGAGCCATCCTGGTCGAGATCTATGAGTCGAGAGGCCTATCGCGAGCAGATTCCAAGTTCATCGTGGACCGCCTCCTGGCCAAACCGAAGCGAGCGCTCGACACCTTCGTTCGGGATGAGATCGGTCTGTCCGCCAAGACAATGGGCTCGCCCATCACAGCCGCTGTCGGCTCATTTACCGCGTTCGCCGTCGGTGCCTTCGTGCCCCTGGCGCCGTTCCTGCTTCTGTCCGGAGCCGCAGCTTTTGCGTTGACCATCGCCGCCACGTTGGCCGCGCTGTTCCTTGTTGGGCTGGGCGTCAGCCGACTCACTCACCGCCAGCCAGTCCGATCCGGTCTTCGGCAAGCGGCGTTGGGGCTTCTGGCGGCCACCACGACCTATGGGATTGGCGCCTTGCTCGGAACCGCCGTTCGCTGATCGAGGCGTGAAGCCGCTATATCAGCTTCGGTGGGCGCGGACCAACCACCTCCGCGAGGTTCTTGCACACCCGGATGCCGAGTGTGATGTCCGGGTTGAGGCCGAGGCGCACTGCCGGTCCGCCGATCACGAAATGCTTGGGCCGTCCCGGCAGGGGTCTCAAGCGGGCCGCGACCTCACGGACCTGCACCATCTTGGTCGAGAGCGCGACCGGGAAGCCGAGGATCTCGGGTCTCGTGCGAGCAACAAGATCGAGTATCTCGTCTGTGGGCAGCCCGAGCAATCGTGAGAGCGGGAATGCCGTGCCTGGCGAAGTAGACCTCCGCCATACGGTCAGGAAAGGCGTTGGCGCCGCCGCCGGGTAACCAGCACGATGAGCGTGAGCGACGCGAGCAGCCCCATCGGCAGGAACAAAGGTACACCTGCGCCGCCGTCGGGCGAGCTACCGGGGGCGGTGCTCGTGGGGGGAGCGGTGGCAGCCGGCAGGACTACGTACGTTCTGAAGTTGAAGTCCTCGGTTGCGGCGTCCTGCAAGGGGTCCCAGGGGCCGAGCTGGCCGTTCAGTGCGGCACCGTTGGGGTACCTATCTACCGTGTAGGAAACGTGACAGACCGTGGCGGCGCTAAGGGTGAACACAATAGCCAGGTGCTGGCCCGCGGTGACCGCGAATGGCGTCATCGGGATGAAGACAAAGGCGTCGGTCGTGCCGAAGGAGGTCGAGCCGCTGGACAAGTGGGAGCCGCTCGGGTGCCCGGCCGTGAGCGAATCGATGGTCGCACTGACGTTCACGGTGCCGCTGGGGGCGTACATCCACAGGGCGACGCCCGTCATCGATCCGGTCTTGCCGACCTGGAAGGTCTGGGCGAACGTGCCAGTCGTGCCGGCCAGGATGGTATCGGACGTCTCGTTCTTTTGTTCCACGACTGCGGCCGCGAAGGCAAACCCAGGCATCAGGCAGGCCAACACGAGCACCCCGGCGCAGGCGGCCACCAGACGATGCTTCATGATTCAACCCCTGGGTCGTGGGTACGGCGACCCGATCCGTCTTGGGGCCCTTTGGCCCGGACTCAAATGTTACGTTGCGTAGTGAAAGAACGGGCCTGGGTCTCACGGGCTGGGACCCAGGCCCGGCCCTCGGACAACCGGCCCGACTCGGCGGCAGCGAGCAGCCCAGAGCCAACGGGCATTTCCGAGCGGGTTACACTCGCGGTATGAAGACCGCCGTCTCCGGCCGGCCGGGTCGGAGCCCGGGTTTCGCCGGCCGGTAATCGTGGTCCAGTCCGACGCCTTCAATCGCAGTTCTCTCTGGACTGTCGTGTGCGTCAGCCTGACGAGCAACATCCAAACGCCGACTCCCAGGCCAACGCCTACCCCGAGTGACGGCACTGCCAAGCGCTCGGCCAGCATGGTGGAGAGCGGATGGAGCACTGGCTTCGTCGCGACAATCACAGTCAACAACACCGGAACGGTGGCCACCAAGACCTGGAAGATCACGTGGACCTGGCCTGGTAACCAGACCATCGTGAACTCGTGGAACGCGGCCATGACCTGGAGCGGTGCCGCCGTCACCGCCTTGAACATCCCGTACAACGGCGTCATAGGCACCGGCGGCAAGAGCGCGATCCCGAGAGCGGCGCCAGCCAGACGAGGTCGATTCCGCAGTCTTCGCCGCGGCGCGGCCACCCTCATCCTAGCGATGGGCGACGGCAAGAAGGCCGCGGCGAACATCGACGCGTATCCGGATGCAGCGGAGGTTGTGGCGGGCGCTGAACCCGCCACAGGTCGTAGCCGGCAGCCGAGGCAGGCGCGCCTAGGGGACGAAGTAGCCAGTCACGTCGAAGACGACGTCCGTGCCACCGCCCGGCTGGTCGGAGAGATCGATGCCCATGCCTCCGGCGCTGAGCTGGGTCACCACGCCGCTGGCGAGCACGTTGCCGGCCAGGAAGTTGACCGTCGATGTCGACGGCGAGCTAGTGACAGTCGGCGTTACCGCCGCCCACCCGGCGGCAGGAGGCGCGATGGCAACGATATCTCCGCTGACAGCCGTCGCATCGACCGGAACCAGGTGAGCGCCGGTCACGGTCAGCCCTCGCGCCTGACCGGAGATGAACTTCCCGGAGAGACCAGTCCCATTCCTTGTGTCCAGCGCACGGAACGGCGCTATTGCAACGAACCTCGAACCGCCGGCATCCTTCGAGTAGTAGCCAGTCAGATCGAATATGGCATCAACGTAGTTGCCGGCCGGCGCGTTGTAGACGATCACGAAGCAGTTGCCAGACGTGGGGGTGGTGACCCCGGCTGCTCGGATGTTGCCGGCGAGGAAGTTGACCGAAGATGTCGTCAGGGGCGAGGTCACTACCGGCGTCAGAGCCAGGTACCCGCCACTCGTCGGATTGATGGCAACGAGGTTGCCCGTTACGGCCACGGTGGAGGCCGACACGCCCGTCGAGGCGACCAAGCACAGCTTCTGTGCCGAGCCCGCGGCAAGACGCTTGATACCGATGCTGGAGAGCGAGTTCGCCACCCGAGTCGGTGTTATGGCGTGGTAGGTGTTGGCGGATGAGCCGGGCAGGAAGTACCCGGTGACGTCGATCAGGATGTCCGTCTGGCCGCTGGTCGCCTGGTCGATGGCGTACAGCTGCCCCTGGGCGTTCAAGGCAAGCGTGAAGCCGTTGGCGATCACCTGGCCCGCCGTGAAGTTCATCGCGGATGAGGTCGGGGGAGTGGTGGACTCAGGACCCAGGTACAGATAGCCCCCCACGGTAGCGGCGACCACAGTGACCGTTCCGGTGACGCCGATGGCGGTAGGCGGCACGCCACCAACCCCAGCAACCTGGATCGCTCGTGGCTTGGTCGCGGTGAGCTTCGTCGCAGCGCCGCCGGTGCGAGTGTCGAGAATTCGGACCGGTCCGAGCTGAGTGAACGTTCCGATATGGCTCGCGGGCGTGTAGATGTAGCTGTAGGTGCAATCGAGTCGATCGGCGGCGCCAGCCGTCACCTGAACCGGAAGCTGCGTCGTGGTGACCAGCGCGGCTCCGTCCCTGGTGCACGACACTCCATAGAAACCCCAGGTGTTGCCGGCAGCATCAGCCCGGTGCAGGCTTCCGCCGATGGAGTACGTACCTACCACTGTGGGGTCGGACTCCCCGTCCGACACGATGGCCTTCGGCGCGCCGTTGGCCAGGGCGTAGGTCAGGCCGAAATCTGTGGGGGTGAGCGAACCGCCTCCCACGACTTTGGCGTGGAACGTGATGTAGCCGGCCGGCAGCGTGACATTGATGGTCACGTCACTCGTCCCGACGGCGATGGTGTTGTTCTCGCTGTGGACCGTGGTGAAGCCTGCGGCGGACCACTCGCCATTGAGATAGTGGCCGGACTCGTCGGCGAACCAGAGTTGGTAGGCGCGGTTTGGAGCGACCAGGATCGAGTAGTTGCCCGACGCGTCGGTAAAGGTGACCGGACCGATGTTGCCCGAGTTGGCCGTGACGTCGATCGCGGCCAGGGCCGTGCCCGCGGCATTGGCGATGTGGCCCTTGATGTGAACGCCGGCGGGGAGGACGACGTTGATGCCGCCGACGCTCCCGCCCGATACGTCGATCGTGGCCGGGCCGCCGGAGTTGAAGTCCCAGTTGTAGTGAGAGCCCGACACTGCCGGGTCGTAGTAGCCGGGGGCATAGATACCGGCCGGATCGGACAGCTCGATGTCGTAGGCACCGCTGGCAAGGTCGATCGAGTAGGCCCCGGTGGCGTCGGTGGTGACGCTCGTGCAGTCGGCCGGGGTGTTGCAGGCCTGAACGCTGATGCCGGCGATGCCGGAGCCTGCGGCGTTGGTGACACTGCCGGAGATGCCGTGGCCGGACGTGGCGGCCAGGGTCGCCGATCCGGCCAGGCCCTGATTTGGACTGGGACGCTCGGCCGCGACCCCACCCGCGCCGGCGGTCGCCAGAACTACGGCACTCACAACGGACAGAACAAGCCGGCCCATGCGCATCATTCGCCCCATCTCCTCGACTCAGCAGACCCCATCAAGGCCCCAAACCCCATCGGGGGCCCCTGTGCTGGCTCGTTATCCTACCAAACGGGCGTCGCTCCGATGGGCCGCGCACGCAAAGGCGACGCGGTCGCCGGGCTGAGCAGCGTTTTGGGCGGTAGGCGCGGCCGCCTCCAAGATCGAGATCCAGGGCGGCCGATACCCCGATGTCCTCGAAGCCCGAACCGGCCTGTAGCCATGGAGCCAACGATGAGGTCGGCATGGACCTCTGACGAACTCTCCCGCGTGGGCCGAGCCACAGAGCTTCAGCTCGCCTCCCGGCGGCTCGACGGGAGCCTGAGACGGTTCGCCACGATCTGGGTCGTGCGAGCCGGCGACGACATCTATGTCCGGTCGGCCTATGGCTGGGAAAACGGCTGGTTCCAGAGGGCGCTGAAGTCAGGGCATGGACGGGTGCGGGCTGGGGAGATCGAGCGAGACGTAGCGTTCGAACAGGCCCGACCGGAGGTCGCCGGCGAAATCACGGCCGCGTATCACGCCAAGTACGACCGCTATGGCCCCGCCATCGTCGGCACGGTGGTCTCGCCGGAAGCCGTGCGATCCACGCTCCGACTGGTACCGCGATAGGACCTCCTCTGACGCGCGGTTCGCCGCATCCGACCGGTTTCGGTCGAGCTACACGCGTCGATCGCCCGCCGGCAGGGGGTCAGATGGGCTTGACGGCCCGGATGAACGCGCCGGCGACCGCGCCGTCGAGCGCCGCGATCGTGGCTTCACGGTCGAGGTTGGCCGGGATGAGCGCGGGGTCGAGCTGATCGGCAAGACCGAGCAGGTCGACCCGACCGAAGACCTGTGTGTTCCTACCTATTTACGGGACAGGCGCGGTCCGCCGGCGCCGCGTTGTTCTGGCTCCTCTTGTCTAGTCGCTCGGACGTCCATGCAGAGTCAGTCTGTCCTGGACCTCGGACGGGCTCGGAGGATAAGATCTGAGTCGCTGCCAGCCCCGTCCACCGCGTTCTTAGGCTCACCCTTCCGACCATGGTTAGACGAAAGTCCCCCAGGTCCCGCTGCTCATCAGGCGGTGTTCTTTGTTCAAAGATCGAGCGCAGACGCCAAAGCGTCCCCCGAGCCAGCCGTGGTACTCAGTGGCGCTGGAGCCTCGTGCAGCCTTCGGGCACGACGCCAGGAACACGATCGGCTCAATTGACAGCCTGCGAAAGATGATCGCGCTCGACCCCGATGGTCCGGAAGCGCAGCAGGACATGCTGGTCCTTCAGGAAGCCCAGAACCAGCTGGCCAGGGCGGTGCGAGAGGCGCTGGAGACGGGGCTCATTTCGACCGAAGAGGCGGCCACCCTCGTTGGCGACGACACCGAGGCGGCCGCAACCCTGGCCCTGGTCATCGCGAGATCGTTGACGCAACCTCAATGAATCATCCGAACAAGAGGATTCGAATCCTGGTTGTCGACGATCATCCCGTTGTCGCCTTCGGGCTGACCGCGGGACTTCAGCCTGAGCCTGACATCGAAGTCATCGGAAGCGTTCTGACGATCGATGCCGGGCTGGCTTTCGCCGAGGCAGAGAAGCCGGACGTGATTGTGGCCGACGTAGTGTTCGGCGATCGACCTCGCGGCCTCGAGCTTGTGGACCGCTTCGGCTCGTCTGCGACGGGGCCGGCGATTCTGCTTTTCTCCAACTACACGCCGCCGTCGATCGTCACCATGGCTCTGGAGCACGGCGCTGGCGGGTACATAACAAAGGAGGCTTCACCCGCGGAGATCGCGACCGCGGTCCGCACGGTGGCCTCCGGGGGGATCTACGTCTCTCGCGAGCTGCTCAATGCCGCGCACAAGGCTCCGGACCACCCGTCTCCTCGGGAAATGGAGATCATTGCCGCGATTGCCACCGGCGCCACCAACAAGGATATCGCGGCGTCACTCGGTATCAGCGTTCGCACGGTCGAGACTCATCTGGAGCGGTGCTTCGGTCGATACGAGGTCTCGTCGCGAGCCGAGCTCGTGGCGCTGGCGATGCGGGAGCACTGGCTCGGCTCTCGCTGAGGAATGCCACCCCGCCCTCGCGCGCACGCGCCGTGTCGGGGTAATCCCCGACAGCCCTGTCCCGGGCAAGCACGATGGCGCCACGGTGCGCCAGGCCCGAAGCTTCGCCATGGGGGGATGTGATACGGACCGCTCGCTCAGCATGAGGGGCTGGGGGGGGGCTGAGCGAGCGGTGCACATCGAGAATTGGGCCAGGATTTCGATGTGAGCGTCGGGTCCGACGCCTAGGATAGAAGGGTCAATCGCCAGGGGATTTAGATGGTCGCCGAGGACCCAGCCAGCTCGCGCTCCGTGACCCGCGAGAGTCCGTTGAAGGGGCCCCGCGCGGAGGCAACTCCGAAGTTCGGGGGCCGACCGACACTCCGCGAATCGGTCCATCCCATAGCACTTGCTGCGGTTCTAGTTGCGCTGACGGTGTCGACCGCGGCCCTGATATGGCTGTCGATTGAGTTCTTCCCACTGCGGTCGACGATCGCCATCTCCTCACCGCTGATCCCGCCTGGCTATGGACTGGCCGCCGGACTGTGCTTCTGGACATTCCTCACCATCGCCACCGACGCCTTGCCTATCAGATTTCCGGAGGGGGAGAACTATTCCGTCGGCGGTTCTCCGTCGATCGCGGCGATGGTTTTGGGCGGACCGCTCGCTGTCTGTGTGCTGGCCCTTGTCAGAGAGCTTGAACTGGGCGAATTCCGCGGCGAAAAGCCGCTGCACTACCTCCTGTGCAATCGCGTCATGCTCCAGGTGCCGTCGATGGTGGGGGCCATAGCGGCGACCCTCATCCTGGGCCAGTCGACTGATCCCGGGCGCTCGGCCGTGGCTTGTTTCGTTGGCGGCTCGGTCTTGATGATCGGTAATGAACTCCTGATGCTCGTGTTTGGCTATCTGCGTCAAGGCGTCGTGAGAGTCCGCAAAGCGATCCGCCTGGCCCCGGTGCTTCTCTCGATCGTCGCCCTCGGCGTCCTGATGGCGGCCGTGGCCACAACCGCGTGGTGGCTCGTCGGCCTGCTGGCAATTCCGCTGTTCGCCCTCAGGAGATCCCTTAAGGCCGCCGTCGAGACTATCGAGGCTGAGCGCCTGGCGGCCAAGGCACAGGCCGCGGAAGCCGAGAGTCGGGCCAAGGGCTTGCTCCTCGCGACCATGAGCCACGAGATCCGAACACCCATGAACGCCGTCATCGGCATGACCGACTTGCTGCTCGACACACCTCTCGATCCGGATCAGCGTGAGTCGGCCGAGGCGATCGCATCGGCGGGCCGCTCCCTGCTGGCGATCATCAACGACGTGCTCGACTTCTCCAAGCTCGAGGCGGGCAAGCTCGAAATCGAGCATGTCCCCTTTCGTCCGGGCAGACTGGTATCCGAAGTCGGCAACTTGTTCGCCGGGCCGGCGAAAGCCAAGGCAATCGCCCTCGATGTGATCTGCGAAACCGACATACCGGAAGTCCTGATGGGAGATCCGGTGCGTATCCGCCAGATCCTCTCCAATCTGGTCTCCAACGCAGTCAAGTTCACGAGCGTCGGTGGTGTCACAGTCCTGCTCGGGTGTCAGCGGCCGCCCGATTCCGAGCGGGTCCGCCTGACGGCAGCCGTGCGCGACACCGGAATCGGCATTGCGCCAGAAGCCGAGGAACGGCTCTTTAGCGCCTTCTCCCAGGCCGATCAGTCGACCACCCGTCGATATGGCGGCACTGGCCTAGGCCTGGCCATATCCGACCGCCTGGCCGCCGCCATGGCCGGCCGGATCGAGGTGAAGTCGACCCCTGGGTCCGGCTCAACCTTCACCTTCGTGGTCGAACTGCCGATCGCGCCAGCGGGCATGCTCGAAGAGACCGTGACCCGCTCGGTCAACAGGGCCAGCTTCGCCGGAGTACGGGCTGTGGTGGCCGAAGACAATCTTGCCAACCAGCGTGTGGCCCTGCGGATGCTTCACCGCCTCGGTATCGTGGCCAGCCTGACGGCCGATGGCCGGGAAGCCGTCAAGCTAGCGCTGGCTACCCGTCCCGACGTGATCCTGATGGACTGCCACATGCCCGAACTTGACGGCTTGGCCGCCACGTCCCAGCTGCGGGCCGCCGGAGTTACGACCCCGATCATCGCTCTGACCGCCAGCACGCTCAGCGACGATCGCGCAGCCTGTCTGGCCGCCGGTATGGACGGCTTCCTCGCCAAGCCAATCGAGCCCGCCGAACTCGAAGCTACATTGGCACGCCATGTGGGATCTCGGGCCGCGGCGGAGCCGGCTGCGACTTCGACCATAAGCCGGGCCGAAGCCGCGGTCGTGTAGGCGGTTCGCGAAATGCCGTCCCTCACGCTCCGGGCGTGACGGGCTTCCGTGCTGCCCGGAAAGCACCGTGGACTGCAGTTGAGCACGAGGCCGAAACGAGGCCGCTTCGATCACCTCTTTGTCTCGAGGACGAAGAGAGCGCCTGCGACCACAAGCACCGCGATACCGGCCGCAAACACCCAGTTGCCCCACCACATGTGGTGGTTGACGCGGCCGACCAGGATGAGTACCGCCGAGACCACCGCCAGCAGGGTCAGGAATGGATGAGCCTTCACACGAGGCGGCACGTTGTTCCTCCGATCTGACGGCCCGATGGCGCCTGAACGCAGTGTAGCCAGCTGCGACCCTTGCCCACGGTACAAACAGAGCCTCGGCAACCCGCGGACGAGGGTATTCATCCTCGCAGCCGAACGCGGGCCGGGTCAGACTCGACCTACGACCTGAATGAGCCGCGTCCCCAGGCTCCGACATCGCCCTTTGGCTACGAGTACGCCATGAGCACCTGGGACCTTGACCCGGCCCATTCCGAAATCGAATTCGCCGTCCGACACATGATGGTCACGACGGTTCGTGGGCAGTTCCACAAGTTCGCCGTAACGACGAATTTCGACGAAGCCCATCCGGAGCTGTCGACCGTAGAGGCGCACATCGACGCCGCCAGTATCGACACCGGCATGGACGCCCGTGATACCCACCTTCGCAGTGGGGACTTCTTCGACGCGGCCGCGTATCCGGAACTGTCGTTCCGAAGCACCGGCATCAAGAAGGTCGGCGACGACTACACGATCGACGGCGAGCTCACGATGCACGGCCAGACGCGTCCCGTGACACTGGACGCGGAGATCGGCGGCATCGTCCCGGACATGCGCGGCGGCCGACGGGCCGGCTTCTCGGCATCGACGAAGATCAGCCGGAAGGAATGGGGGCTCATCTGGAACGGAGCCCTGGAGAGCGGCGGCGTCCTCGTCGGCGACGAGGTCAAGATCACGATGGACGTTGCTCTCGTGCAGGCAGATGAAGTTGCTGCCACTGAGCATGCCGGCGTCGCCTGAGACGCCATACGCATGGCACTCCGCGAACACAGTGCCGCGAGCGGCACCCAGCCTGACGCGCCTGGGTTTGGGCGCTTGGCCCCAGTCGAGAGTATGAAATGGCAGCTCCTATGAAACGTGACGGCCTCGGGACTCCAGTCCCCGATCACACCCTCGTCGGGCGCCAAGCTACGCCTACCTCTCAGATGTGGCCGGTCCTCGAGCCCACGCTGACGCCCGCCGATTGGCTGCGTGTCGCCGACGCCCTGGAGGCCAAGGCGACCGAACTCGAAACGAGCGAACCCGAGATCGCGCAAATCTATCGAAGGGACGTCGCCCTGACGCGGGCGCAGTGGACCCGCATTTGAAACTACCAAGGGGATGCCGACGATGAATTCGAACCATCCGTCGGGCCCGAAGATCGAAGTCACACGCGACGGCCCGTACCACGTAACCGGGAGCCTGCCTCTGATCGAGCAGTGGATAGCGCTCTGCCGCGGTGGAGGATCGCGCGACAAGCCCTTCTGCGACGGTTCGCACGCCGCCTGAGAACGGCGGCGAGGTGACCACAACCTACCCGCTCAACAAGGGCCGAGTGCGAGAGCGCCAGGTGAACACATCCGAAGCCCCGGACAACAACGGCACGCGTCGAAACGTGCTCCTCTCGCTTGGCGTGAATGTCATCGAGACACTCGCCCTCGGGTCGGCGGCGTTGATTACCGGATCCGTAGGACTGCGGGCTCAGACCGCGGCCAATGCCGCCGACCTAGCCGTCGTGATCTTTCTGCTAATCGGCGTGCTCAGCAGCGCCCGCCCCGCCGACGACAGCCACCCACTCGGCTACGGGCGAGAGGGGTTCTTCTGGTCGTTGTTCGCGGCCCTTGGGATCTTCGTCGGTGGCGCCGGACTGGCGCTCGCGGGAGCCGTCGAGTCCGGGCTGCACCCTTCGCCGGTCGACCATTACGCGATCGCCTACCTCGTCCTTGCCACGACCGTGTCGCTCGACGCCTTCGCCCTGGTCGTGGCAACGAGGCCGATGAGACTCGAGGCGGCGACGCGGGCCATCTCGCTGCGCACCCAGGCCCGAAGGAGCACGGATCCGGCCGCCCTGACCGTGGTCATAGGCGGGGCGTGCGCCGTCATCGGTGCCGTCGTGGCCGCCGCGGGTCTGGTCGCGAGTCAGCTGACCGGAAGCGCTGCGCCCGACACCGTGGCGAGCGCCTTCATCGGGCTGGTACTCCTCGTCGCTTCGATCGTGTTGCTCAGGGCGAACCGGGCGCTCCTGTCGGGTCGCGGTGTCCCCATTTCCGTATTGCGCGAGATGAATCGCGTCGTCGCCGCTCAACCGGGGATCGTCGCGGTCCCGGATCTGTTCGCCGTCGTGGTCGGGCCTTCGAGCTTGATCGTCGATGGCGACGTAACTTTCGCCGATGAGCTGACCGTGCCGGATGTGGAGCAAGCGATCATCGGCGCTGCCGCCGCCCTGCGAGCACGTTGGCCGTCGGTGGACTACGTCTACTTGACGCCGGTGCCGAAGGCAAGGTCACGTCGGGCCGCACGCGCCTCGCGAACCCGGGTTGCGGTTGCCGGCCACGTTGCCGCTGACGAACAGCCGGTTGGAGCA
>Ga0182019_10001362_pt1 | contig 12431 bp, 6 predicted proteins | sample 812E2MmetaG_FD_120483 | JGI IMG/M metagenome (GOLD analysis project Ga0182019, IMG submission 120483) | Permafrost microbial communities from Stordalen Mire, Sweden - 812E2M metaG | ecosystem: Environmental > Terrestrial > Soil > Wetlands > Permafrost | place: Sweden: Stordalen | collected...
GAGGGGTCCCTTCTGCGACGTACGGAGTTTCCCGTCCAGGGTCACTTGCGTCAAAGGCTGCCCGTCCTTCAGGCTCATCTGCTGGGCCACCTGCAGAAGAAACGCCTCGGTGCTTCCGGTTTTCATTTTTTTCAATACCCGGTTGGTCAAACCGTATTGGACCACCTCCAGTTGCGTTGCGGAGGTGACGTCGGTATCATATTCATCAAAGACGGGCATGTTGCCCGTGTGGAGATAGGAATAATCGGTGAACTGAATGAAGGGCTCGATGATGTGTTTTAATGTGGCGGATCCCAGCGTGAAGAGGCGTGAAAAACTCGGACCGCTGATTTGGGTCCCCAGAAGGACATAGGTCCGCCACCGGGAAGGTTCCGACAGGCTTTGGTCCGGGGCGAGCGTTTTCGAATAGTACGTGGCGCGGACGCCGACTTCCGGGGTCACCGAAAGCCAGGGGAGGTGGGAGAAGGCGTACGTCAGGCTGGGGAAAACGTCCCCGCGGAAATAGCTGCCCTTGTAGGCGTCTCCCTTGTCCACATTGAACAGGTTGAACCTGGCCTGGTAGGAAAGGGCCAGCGGCGAGTCGAACAGATTCAGGGGACGGAAACGCAGCTCCACCTTCGGATATTGTTGAAGGAGGAGTTTGTCGGTGTCGGTGACGAACGTTTCGCGCCGGTCGGCCTTGAGAAGGAAACTGTAATTTCCCCAGGAGCCCGTGGTGTTGAGATACGAGTAAAGCTGCCGCTGCGTGTTCTGGTCGAAAGCGTCCTCAAACTCCTTGTAAAAATTGATGTCGGAAACCCCCTCCCATTTGGCGTCCAGGGTCAGGCCGAAGGGAAGATTCTTCTCCTGATGGATCCACCGGGCCTTCCACCGTTCAATTCCATCCGGGTCCACGATGGAATATCCGGAAAATTCGCCGCGGATGCCCTCCTCGGGAGCGTAGCGGAATTTCCCGCTAAGGCCCGGATGGCCCTTGCTGAACAGATCCGTGTGCAGCGTGGCGTCATAACTGTCGCCGAAGGGCTGGAAATACGAGAGGCCGAGATAGTATCCGAGAAGATAGTTGTGGCCGAACGTGGGGATGAGCAGGCCGGCGTTGCGCTCCCGCTTGGTGGGCCAGATCATGTAAGGGATGTAGAAAACGGGAATGTGGTGGAGGCGGAAGGACGTGCCCGCCATGTAGGCGTAACCCTCGGTTTCGAAAGTACAGCGGTCTATTTCAAATGACCAGGAGGGGGAATTCCCCTCGCAGGAGGTGAATTCCCCGTCGAAAAACTTATAGCGGTTCTCTCCCAGCATGATGATTTTCTCGCCCACGAAAAAATACTGGCTGTGGAAGTTGGCCTTTGTTTTCAAGAGTGTTCCGGTTTTGTCCTGGAGGGAGTAATGGATGGATTCCGCCTGAAGGTGGGTGTCCTTCTGCATGAGATCCACGTGACCGTCCGCCTGCACGGCGGCGTTGGCGAGATCATAGAAAACGTGATCGGCCTTAAGGGTGACATCCTGATAGACCACCTCCACGTCCCCATCGCCGGTCCAGTAGGCGTCCTGGACCCATTGTTGCTTTTTGGCTTTCAGGGAAACGGCATCCTGGCAGAAAACGGATGCCGCCGTCAGTAAAAGGATCGCCGCCGATACCAGAAGAAGAAGTTTCGAGTTTCGAGTTTCGAGTTTCGAGTCGGGGCGGGAAGGACTCTCAACTCTGAACTCTGAAATCTGAAATGAAGGCAGTTTCAGGTTTCGGGTTTCAGGTTTCAGGTTGGGAAGGGCGGGACTCCGAACTCCGAACACCGAACTCCGAACACCGAACTTCATTCTGCTTCCACCATGCCGTTACCTTCGCCGGGCCGGATGTCGCCGGGCTTAGAGCCGTTCCACGATCATGGCCGTGGCCTCGCCCCCGCCGATGCAGATGGCGGCCATGCCGTATCGCAGACCACGCATCTCCAAAGCATTCAACAGGGTCACCAGAATCCGCGCGCCGGACGCGCCGATGGGATGGCCGAGGGCCACGGCGCCGCCGTGCACGTTGACCGTGGCGGGATCGAGGCCCAATTCCCGGATGAACGCCATGGCCACGACGGCAAAGGCCTCGTTCACTTCGAAAAGTCCGATATCGCCGAGCCTGAGGCCCGCCCGGTCGAGGACGTTCTTCGCGGCCTGGATCGGGGCGGTGGAGAACCATTGGGGATCCTGCGCATGGCCGGCCTGCGCCACGATCCGGGCCAGGGGCTTCAGGCCGAGGGCCTTCACCGCGGAGGCCGATGCCAGCACCAGGGCCGCCGCGCCGTCATTGATTTTGGAGGCGTTGGCGGCGGTGATGGTGCCGTCCGGCGCGAAGGCGGGTTTGAGCGTCCCCATCTTGTCGAGGGAAACGCGGAAGGGCTCCTCGTCCTTGTCCACGCGGACCGGGTCCCCTTTTTTCTGCGGAATCAGGACCGGGACAACCTCGCGGGCGAACGTGCCGTCCTCCCAGGCCGTCCGGGCCCGCTGATAACTGGTGCGGGCGAAGGCATCCTGCTCCTCGCGGGAGAACTTTAATGTGGAGGCGCACAAATCGCCGCATTGACCCATATGGGTGTTGTGGTAGGGGTCCCAGAGACCATCGTGGATCATGCCGTCCACAACCTCCCCATGTCCCATGCGGTATCCATTGCGCGCCTGCGGAAGATAATAGGGAACGCGGCTCATGCTCTCCATGCCGCCCGCCAGGACCACGGAAAATTCACCGACCCGGAGGTCGTTGGCCGCCATCATCACGCTTTTCATGCCGGAGCCGCAGACTTTGTTCACGGTCACGGCCCCGCACGATTGAGGCAGTCCCGCGTACAGGACCGCCTGGCGCGCCGGGGCCTGTCCGATCCCCGCCTGCAGGACCGAACCCATATACGCCTGTTCCACCTTTTCCTTGGGCATACCCGCATGGGCCAGGGCCCCCTCGATGGCGGCTGATCCCAGGCGGGGTGCGGAAACTCCCGAGAGGGCCCCGCCGAAGGCCCCGATGGGAGTGCGTTTCGCGCCGATAATGAACACGTCATTCATGCTATGCTCCTCGGAAAGCGTCATTCCACCCGGCAACGGGGTGTCCGTTCCGCAGGCGGTCATGGGATTCGTTCCCCTTCATCCCTCATCCGGGAGCCCGCCGCCTGAGGCGGCGGATGCAGCAGGATGAGGGATGTCGCCCGCTGCGACGCGCAGCGCAGGGAACCACGGGCTTCGCCCGTTAGACTCCATTGTATAATAAAATCCGATGAAAGTACTCGCCATTGATTATGGCACGCGAACACTGGGACTGGCCGTTTGGGAATCCTCACTCAGCTTCCCGCTCCCCAAAAAGCCGATTCGCGTTAAAAACGACGATGAGGCCCTGGCCGTCCTGCGCGCCATGATCGGGGCCGAGCCGGTGGACCGCCTCCTGCTTGGGCTTCCCGAGGAACGGGATCCCGGGCAATCGTGGATCGTGCGCAAGATACGCGCCTTCGGGCCGCGCTTGGAGGAGGCCACCGGCATTCCCGTGGAATGGGTCCCCGAAGCCTTCACCACGCGCGAGGCGGTGGGAGCCTCCTCCCGACCGGCGGCCGACGATACGGTGGATTCCCTCGCCGCCGCGGCCATTCTGCAACGCTGGCTGGAAAAATGTTCAAACGACTGACCGCCGCCCTCTTTCTCTCCATCCTCGGGTTGGCCGTTCCCCTGTTTTATTTTACGCTTTGGACGGAGGGTGAGGCGCGCCCGAAAGGGACCCTCGTCGTCGCCATTCCGCGCGGCACCGGAACACTGGGGGCGCTGCAACTGCTGCGGGAGCGTCATTTGATCGCCAACCGGTGGACGGCGCTGGCCTACCTGCGATGTATCTTCCCCGGAAAGCCCCTCCAGGCGGGCGAGTACGGTTTTGACAACAGGCTGGGACCGCGGGAGGTGATGCTCAAACTGATCCGCGGCGACGTTCTGCTTTATCCCGTCACGTTCCCCGAGGGGCGCACCTCCTTTGACTACGCCCGCATCCTTGAAAAGGCGGGGATCTGCGCCGCCGGGGATTTCTTGGCCGCTTTGCGCGACACGACGCCGGCGCAGCCCATGCATGTCACCGGCGGGACCTTGGAAGGTCTGCTGTATCCCGACACCTATCACTTTCCGAAGATGTATCCTCTGAAACGCGTTGTGGGGGCCTTCCTGGATCGTTTTGAGCGCATGACCGCCTCCCGCCGCGGGGATCTCCGCCGACTTACGCTGGACCCTTACGCATGGCTGACCCTGGCCTCCATCGTGGAGCGGGAAGCCAAGGCTCCCGATGAAAAGCCCGTCATTGCGGGGGTATTTTTCAACCGCCTGGCCGCCGGCATGCCTCTTCAAGCCGATCCCACCGTGCTGTACGCCCTGGAGATGCGCGGAACTCCCGTGGACCGTCTCACCCACGCCGACCTTCAATTGGATTCCAGATACAACACCTATCGGTACGGCGGGCTGCCGCCGGGGCCCATCGGGAATCCGGGGATGGAAGCGCTCGACGCCGTCCTCCATCCCATGAAGCACCACTTCTTATATTTTGTGGCCCGATCCGACGGCACGCACGCCTTCGCCGCCACGCTCGCGGACCATCTTCGGAACATCGTCCGGTCGCGACGGTTGAATTGACATCCGAACCGCCGGCGCCCTATAATGGAGTCCATGGAAAAATTCGGGATGTTCATCTCCGTTGCGGAGATGGAGGCATCCGTCCTGGGCACCCTTAACCGGGGATACAAGGCGGAGGGGCCCGGGCATAGGGAGCGCGCGCAATTCTATCGGGTGCCGCATGCGCTTCAGCCTGAGGAATCCTACCCTCACCATATTTCAGTTCTGGAGGTTCTGCATCAGGAATCGGTGCCCGGGGCATTCCTGTTTGGGCACCGTTATATCTCCGGGTTTCCCCTGAGCCTTGTCTTCACGCGATGCAGGCGGGAGAGTTTTCCCTTTCCCCTGGATCATGCCCTCCTCATATTGGAGCGGGTCCTGGCGGCTTTCGAGGAGTATCCCTGGGGCTTTTCCCATCCCTTTCTGATCTGGATGACTTTTGAAGGCGAAGTGAAATGTTCCCCCCTCCCGCTTCCCCGTATTTTCCGCGACTGGAAGCCCGGCGGGGTGATCCCCTATCTTTCGCCCCAAATCCGTGGAGGGGAAGATTGGGGACCGACCGACCGGGTTTACGCCGCCGGTGCCTTGTTTTTCGAATTGTTGACGGGCGCCCCTCTTCCCGAAAGTCAGGGGAGTGAGGCCGCGGTCAACGCGGTGCTGACGACGCCGAGCATGATGGAAGGATCCATTCCGAAAAATCTTCAGATGATCCTCCTCAGGGCTCTTTCGGCCAAACCGGAGGAGCGGTACGCGACCGTGGGACCCATGCGCGAGGAAATCGGGGAATTGATCTATTCCGGCGCCTATTCGCCGACCATGTTCAATCTGGCTTTCTTCATGCATACCTTGTTCCGGAGCGAAGTGGAGAGGGAGGAAAAGCAATTCAAGCAGGATGACGCGCTGGATTTCTCGCCCTTGTTCAAGCCGGCGGACGCATCGGCCCCCGAATCCGCCGCGGACCGGCAGCCGGCGGTTGCGATTCCGCGTTCGACATCCGTGCCGGATGGCGAAAGGAGGAAAAGGAGTCCCCTGCTGTTCCTTGCGATGGGCGCGGGAGCGTTGTTGCTGTTGATCGGCGCGATGTTCATGTATTCAGGCAGGCCGGAGGAGTCTTTCGCGCTTCCATTCCGCGCTGCATTGCCGCCCCTGGCCGTTCAGAAGCAAAAGGCTTTGGAAAAGGAGCTTCAAGAGTCCCAGTCGGCACTCGAGGAACTGCGAAAAACCGCCGCACGCCAAAAAGAAGAAATGGACAAGCTGATCGCCGCCCGGCAGGATGGCCGGAAAACCCCGGAGATCCAAAAGGCCATTGAACAAAATCAAAAGGAAGCCAAGGCTCTGGAAAGCAAGCTCAAGCAGGCGGAGCTCATCAAAAAGAATCTTCAGGAGCAACAAGCGCAGACCGGACAAACCCAGCCTCCTTCGGGGACGGAGGCGGTTTCGGGCCCGGCGGGCTCCGGTTCCTCCGCCGGCGCATCGGCTCCCCCTCCAGCGTCCAAACCCACGCCATCCGTCCCGGCACCCGCTTCGGAGCCTGCTCCCAAGGCTCCCGACAGCCTTCCCGCGTCCGTCAAGGAAGGGGATCTGTTGCCCGTGGCGGAAGTGGACGCAGCGCCTGTCGCCATCAAAAAGGTCGCGCCTGTATATCCCGCCATTGCGAAGATGCGGCGGGTCTCCGGAAAGGTGACGGTGAAGGTTTTGCTGAGTGAGACGGGAAAACCGCTTGAAATCAATGTGATTTCCGTCATTCCACCCTCCAGTTATGGATTTGACAAGGCGGCCGTTGACGCCATCCGTCAATGGGAATTTCAGCCGGCGCGCAAGGGTGGTGTCCGGGTTAAAACCTGGTTCATGATCCCCATAGTGTTTGAATAATTTAATGTATGTTCAAATTTTTTAACCCGTTGACCATGATTTTCTTTGATGCTATACTAAATTGGTACTGGCATTTGGGTTGCAAAACCTTTATCTATGAAGGGAAAGAACCATCAAACTCTAACGGATTGATGGGAGTCGGTCTCTTCTGCGAAAAGGAATTCTCATAGGAGGTCGTATGAAGAAGCTGTATTGTATGCTGTTAGTTTTACTGCTGTCCGGCCTGTCATGGGCCATCGTTGAGTACGGGCAGCTCGCCGGGACCGTCACCGACAGCAAGGGCGGAGCCCTCCCGGGAGCCACCGTCACCATCCTATCGGACGCCATGATCGGTGGTGCGCGTACGATGCTCACGGACGCAAAGGGTGATTTTATTTTCATCCAACTGCGGCCGGGCGACTACACCGTAACGTGTACCATGGAGGGCTTCCAGTCGGTCAAGAATGAGAAAGTCGAGGTCAAGCTGGACCGCACGGCCAAACTCATCGTGAAACTGCAGGACGCCAAGGAGTTCAAAGAGACGGTGGTGGTCACCGGGCAGGCCCCGGTGGTGGATCCCACCCAGACCAACACCGGCGACGTTTTCGATCAGACGTATCTGCAGGAGACGGCCATCGGTTCAGGCGGCCGTTCCTACCAGTCCGTGCTGACGCAGTCCGGCGGCGTGACGGGCGGTGGAAACCCGCAGGTTTTGGGTTCCGACGAAGGATCCAACAATTACCTCGTTGATGGTCTTTCCACCACGGACCCCGTCACCGCCACCTTCGGCACCAATTTCAACTTTGACGCCATTCAGGAGATTTCGTTTCAGACGGGCGGTTTCGAGGCCGAATACGGCCAAGCCACCGGCGGCATCGTGAACGTGGTTACGAAATCCGGGTCCAATCGTTTTGAGGGTTCCTTCGACATCCGGTATTCCAACGAGCATTTTTACGAAGGTTCCGACAAGTATCCCCCGTGGGACCACTACGACCCTTCCATTGATACCACATCCTTTTATAATCCTTCCTTCGTCCTGGGCGGACCGATTCTCAAGGATAAGGTATGGTTTTTCGTTTCCCTGCAGGATACCCAATCCAAGACCACGCCCGCCGGCCTGAACTACACCTATCATTGGGACGGGCAGGACTATTTGGGCAAGATCACCTGGCAGATTTCCCCCAACGACACGTTGATCGCCAAATACTCCGACGACGAAGCCAAGATCCACAACGCGGACGCCGGCTACGGCGTCACCAAGGAAGCGGCCTCCCGCCAGGATCAATTCGCCACCATCTACCAGGGGGATTATTCGCGCATTCTGTCGGAATCCCTTCTTTTCACCGCCAAGGTGGGCATCAACAAGCAGCCTTTGAACGCCTATCCGGAATCCGGGGATTTCAATACGCCTCCGTCTTATGATATTGATCATTATCTTTTGTCCCAAAACGCGTCCAATGTGCAGTATTCGAAACGCAACAGGACCGAAGGTCTTTTCTCCCTCACGTGGTTCAAGAACAACCTGGCCGGAGACCATACCTTCAAGGTGGGCGCCGACTATAATGATCTGAAATTCGACTGGAATTCCTACACCCCCGGCGACCGTATTTATTACACCTATGATTTTGACAAAGACGGCGTTCCCGATCCATATTTCAAGTACGTCTACCAGCGCCTGCCGCAAACCCAGGACAAGGGGAAGTCGTGGAACGTTTTTCTTCAGGATGAATGGAAAATCCTTCCCAACCTGGTATTCAAGCCCGGCATCCGGTACGACAAAGTGGATTATTGGAACGATGTCGGCACGAAAGTGGCGAGTTTGAACAAATGGCAGCCCCGCATCGGCGTGGCATGGGACATTCTCAACGACGCCACAACCGTGGCGCGCGCCTATTATGGAATTTTCATGCACCCCTCTTCCCTGACGCTGCCGGATACCCTGCGCCACTCAAGCACGTCATGGAGCCAATGGTATTCCGCCGACTATGAGGGATGGAAATACGGGATGACGGCGCAGGAGTACTGCGAAACGTTCGGAGGTTGCGACAGCGAGGGGTATGTTGATATTAATGATTATAGTTTGGAGCCGCCGCAGGCCGCCAAAAATCTCAAGGCCACCTATGCCAGGCAATTGTCGGTGGGCTTCGAACGGCAGATCCTGCCGCGAACGGGGCTTTCGCTGGACTACGTGCAGAAGAAGACCTTCGACATCATGGAGGATTCCTGCTACGGCTATGACGCCAACGGAAACGCTTATGATCCCATCAACTTCATCAGCAATCCCGACTCCTACGACTTCAATACGATGTGCCAGTTCTACCTGCTGCGGAACAATCCTTTCGCGAAACGGTACTATTTCGGGTACATTTTGAAGTTCGAATCCCGCTACAAGGACTGGTTCCATATCCTTTTCGATTACACCTATTCCAAGGCGTATGAAAGCGTCGGTTACAACGCGGACTATGGATACGCCTCTACGGCGTTCGATCTGCCCCTCCATTACCTTAACACGTATGGGTACGCCGGCGCGGATAACCGCCATTATGTGAAACTGAACGGCTATTTCTACTTGCCCGATAACTTCACCATCGGCATCAACAGCTTCTTCCGGACCGGCAGGCCCTACACCAAGTACGCGGACAAGTACTCCGTGGACTATGACGGGCCTTGCGAGTCCGACGGCACGGGCTGCACCTATTACGCCCCTCCCATGTACGGCACCTATTATTTGGAGAAGCAGGGCAGCGAGCGGTTGCCTTCGATTTGGTGGATTGACTTCCAACTCACCTACGGCATCAAGATCAGCCAGGGTGTCCAGGCCAAGATCATCGGGTCCATCAACAACCTGACAAACAACCAGGCGGTGTTGGCCCGTTGCAGCCACTGGAATTCCACCAATCCGAATGATCCCAATGGCGGCGTGGACTCCTGTCCCTTCGCCTATTATGATCGTAATGGGGTTCTGCAATTCTCGTCCCTCAGCTTCGGGCAGGCCGAAGCTTGGCAGTCTCCGCGCTCCTATGAAGTCGGCTTCCGGCTGGAGTTCTAAGGCGCGCACGCATCAGTTCTGCAATCTCAGCAGCAACCGCCGCCCCGATTCTTATCGGGGCGGCTTTTTTTTAGGTTCCATTCCATGGGTCATGGGTATGGCATTTGATGGGGATTGCAAATCATAATTCAAGGGGGCAATTGCCCCGTTCCTACGAGGTGGGCTTCCGTCTGGAATTCTGATCCCCGCTATTTCCCGCCAAGCGGCCGCCTGAAGGCCGGGGCTTTGGGTTCACGGCCTGGAGCGGTTCGGCTATGGAAGGGTTTCCAGCATCCTGCGCGCGTCGGCCTGGTTCGGATCCAGGGCGAGGGCCTTCTTCAGCGCCTCCCGGGCCTCCGGATTCCGATGGAGGCCCAGATAGATCCGGCCCAGAGTGGTCTGGATTTTGGCATTCGCCGGATCCAAGTCGCGTGCCGTCTGAAGGGATTTGAGGCCCTCCTGAAGGTGCCCCATGTCGGCAAGGCAGCGCCCGTAATGAAAGTGAAACTGGGCGTTGGAAGGCTGGATGTGGATGGCGGACTCGAACTGCCGCGCGGCTTCCGGCAGGCGTCCCTGTGCCTGCAGCGCCGCCGCCAGATTCCCCTGAAGTCCGGCGTTGGCGGGATCGGACTGGAGCACCTTCCGGAAAATTTCCTCGGCGATTTTTTCCTGTCCGTTGCGCAGACAGACCACGCCGAGGGCGTTCATGGTTTGGATGGATCCTTCGGAGGCGTCCCAGGCCCCTTTTAACAATTCGGCCGCCTGTTCCGGCCGGTTTTTTTGAAGATGGCGCTGCAGCATCTCCGCCGCCGCCGTGGTGTCGGCGGGATTCAGACGCAGGGCCTCGCTGAACCATCGTTCGGCTTCGTCCTCATTTCCCTGGGCGGCCTCCAGCAACCCCATGGCGGCGAACCAGGCGCTTTCCTTTTCCCACGCGGGCCGGATTTTTCCGAGAAGCGCGAGGGCGTCGGACACCCGGCCCGCATCGCGGGCCGTCTCCGCCAAAAGAGTCAGGACCCTGGGGGGAAGCTTTTCCGGATAGTCCAGACTTTTCTTGTACCAGGTGTAGGCCTCGGCGGGATTTTTCTTGGCCGCATAGCACAGCCCCAGTGAAAGCATGCCAAGGGAGAAATCGGGCTTCAGCTCAACCGAACGCCGATAGAGCGCCATGGCCTTTTCCACATCGTGATTCGCATAGAGGCTGTTGGCCTCATTGTAGATCTGCGAGAAGCCTTTATCCGGCTTCTCCGCCTCCCTGAGGGGGGAGGAAGTTTGGGGCGAGGTGCTTCCCCCGATATAACCCAACGCCTGGAGTTCCTTCACTCTCTCCGCATCGGGAACCGCCGACGCCGGCGCGTTTTTCCAGGGCGTGGGAAGAAATTCGTAAGAGGCGATGGCGGACGATTGCCGGAAGGAGAGGAAGGCCTCCGCGAGGGCCCGCCCTTTCCATTCCCGGCTGGCCGGAATCCCCAGGATGTAGGACATCGTGGGGAGGAGATCATAGATGCCGGCATTTGAAATCTCCCCCGCCTTGATCCCCGGACCATGCAGGATGAGGACGCCCGTCTGGCGGTGCCAATCGGTTGCTCCGGTGGTGAAATCATCGGGTCGCGTGGAAGGGCGTGCGCTTCCCGTATAGAACCCATGGTCGGAGGCGATGATCCAGAGTGCATCGGGGGGGGCGGCGCGCAGCAGGGAGGCCGTCACGCGGTCCACTTCCTCATAATAACGGGGCAAAGCATCCTTCCCCATCGCGAAATCCTGCTCGGACACCCAGGGGAGCCGCGGCGCCATCATGTGGGCGAACCGGTGCGCCATCGTATCCGGGCCTTCGAAATAGATGGCGGTCACATCCGCGCGCTCCTTCAGAAGTTCCGTTCCGATCCGCTCCACCGACTTCGTCACGGCGAGGATCTTGCGCAGATGGTTGACGGGATCGTCCAACGGATTCTGCGCCTTCCTCCCCTCGGTCCACCGTCGATCGAAATCCTCCCGCGAAAGGTGAAGATAACGCGCCGCCTCCTCATAGGGGATGTCCCCGGCGCCGGTCATGAGGGGTTTGAACCGCCTCTCCGCCTCCACGGGATAGGTGTTACCCGGTACATCGGCCGGGGTTTCAATCCCGAACAGATGGAAAAACAGCCGCTCGGTGACCATCGTCCCGTTGATCCGTTCCGCGGGGAAGGTGGCCCACCATCCCACCACATTGACCCGAAGGCCGAACGCCGAGAAGATGTCCCAGAACGCCTGCACCTTCCGGAACCGGGACGTGATGGGCGCCCTTTCCCCGCTCACGGGATCCTGCGTGATGAATTCCAGGATGCCGTGATCCTCGGGGGGACGGGAAGTGGCGATGGAGGTCCAGAGCAGGGGCGATAGCATGGGCTTGACGGATTGTTCCTGGGCCCAGGCCCCCTCCCGCTTCAAGGCGGCGAAGGTCGGCATCCGGCCTTCGGCGATCAGCCGGTCCATGAGGATCCAGTCCATGGCATCGAGACCCAGGAAAACGATTTTTTGCCGCGTGGGATGGTACGCGGCGCGCACCTCCTCCGGAAGTTCCCCTTCCATGTCCACGGCAACCACAAGATGGGTGACGGGCAGGACGGCGAGGGCTTCCTCAATTTCACGGCGGAGGGAGGGCCCCGGGACCCATGATGGATGATGAAGCGCGGCGCCCACCGCCTCCTCACTGGAAGGATGCGTAATCAGCGCCGCGCGGTTCCAGTCGAACGCCACGGAAACGTTCACGGATTTGGCGGCGCCCTCGCGTGTCCGAAGGTTGAGGGTTTCCTGGAGGGAGACGGTTTCCGCATAAAGCCGGGCGCGGTGCCAGAACGGCTTGAGGTGCCAGCCCGGTTTCAATTCACGGGATCCGGCGACGGCGAAGCGGCCGGGAGGGACATGCGCGACGCACATCCAGCCCAGGAGCAGGATGGCC
>Ga0182019_10001363_pt1 | contig 12430 bp, 6 predicted proteins | sample 812E2MmetaG_FD_120483 | JGI IMG/M metagenome (GOLD analysis project Ga0182019, IMG submission 120483) | Permafrost microbial communities from Stordalen Mire, Sweden - 812E2M metaG | ecosystem: Environmental > Terrestrial > Soil > Wetlands > Permafrost | place: Sweden: Stordalen | collected...
CCGGCGATCCCGTGGAGGTAGACGATGGGCAGGTAGACGATGATCGTGGTGATGGTGGAGCTCGTGATGGCTCCCCCCACCTCGCCCGTCCCGCGGACGGCCGCCTCGGCGACGGGCTGGCCCGCCTCGACGTGGCGGAAGATGTTCTCTCCCACGACGATGGCGTCGTCCACGAGCCGCCCCAGGCCCAAGGCCAGGCCGCCCAAGGTCATGATGTTCAGCGTCAGGCTGTTGAAGTACATCAGGTTGAAGGCCGCGACGATGGAGATCGGGATGGACAGGCTGATGATCGCCGTGACGCCGAGCTTCCGGAGGAAGATGAACAGGACGATGATCGCCAGGATGCCGCCGAAGATGCCCGACTGCTGGACTTCCCCGATGGCGTCCTTGATGAAGATCGACTGGTCCTGGATGATGGGCAGGTGATATCCCGTGAGGGACCGCCCGAGCACGTCGAGCTCGTCCTTGATCGCCTGCGCAGCGGCGGTCGTGTTCGAGCCGGCTTCCTTGTAGATCTCCAGGGCGACCGCCGGCCGGCCGTTGTAGCGGACGACGTTCTTGGCGTCGCTCAGGCCGAACGAGACGTCGGCCACGTCCTTGAGGAAGATCGGCGTGCGCGTGGCCGGCTGCTGGCCGACGGCGTCTTTCTGCTGATAGGCGACGATGAGGTTTCGGATGTCGTCGAGCGAGGTCAGCTGGCCGACGCCCCGGATCGTGTAGCGGATGCCCATCTCGACGATGGCCCCGCCGGTGAGGTTCTTGTTGAAGTTCTGGATGACGGTCGAGACCTGGTCCATGGTCAGGCCGCACGAAGCGAGCCGGGCGGCATCCGACCGGACCTCGATCTCGCGCTTCCGGTCGCCGAGGAGTTCGACGGCGGCGATGCCGGGAAGGCGGATGAGCTCGTTCCGGATGTTGTTCTCAGCGGTCATCCGCAGCTTGTCGAGGTCGGTGATCTCGTCGTGGATCAGGACGGCCGTGATGACCGGCTGGGCGTTCGGGTCGAGCTGGGAGACGGTGATGCTGTCGGCCCCGCTCGACTGGCCGAAATCGGCCACGGCCTTCTGGAGGTCGAGGTAGGCCTCCTCCATGTCCGCGTTCCATTGGTACTCGACGGTTATGAGGGCCTTCCCGACGCGCGACAGAGAGATGACGTTGGTCACGTTACGGCCCCGCGAGGCGAGCGACTCGAGGTTCTGGACGAACTGCTTCTCCATCTCCTCCGGCGGCCGCTCGCCGGCCGCGACCTCGACGTAGAGCTGGGGATTGTTGATCCGGGGCAGGAGGTCCATGCCCAGCCTCTGGTAGGAGATGTACCCGAGCAGGAGGACGGCGAGGACGGCCATGGCGACCGTCGTCGGGTACCGGACGGCGAACCGGGCGAGCTTGAACATCGGGGGCCTATTCGATGATCTTGACCCGGGCGTTCGCCCGGAGGGTCTCGAAGCCCTCGGTCACCACGCGGTCTCCCGCCTTGAGCCCGGTCACGACCTCGGTCTCGTCGATGTTCTCGATGCCGGTCGTGATCCGCCGCTCGAGGGCGATCCCGCGCTCGACGACGTAGACGACCTTCTGCCCCCGGCGGTCGAGGATGATCGACTTGGAGATGACCAGGGCCGCGGGCTTCTCCTGGACGACGATGTCGGTCTTGATGAAGCTCCCCGGCTTGAGGCGAAGGTTGTAATTCGGGATCTCGACCGTCATTTTGAACATGCGGCTGTCGGCGTCGAGCGCGGGGGAGATCTGGGTGACGATCCCGGGCTGGGTGGCGGCAGCCTGGCCGTAGTCGGTGACGATGACCCGCTGCCCCTTGACGAGGCGGTCCATCTCCTTGCCGGGCAGGGTCAGGTCGGCGTAGAGGTGGGCGTAGTCCATGAGCCGGATGACGTAGGTGTTGGCGTCGATCATCTGGCCGTCGGTGAAATGGGGGAGGTCGACGACGACCCCGTCGAACGGGGCGAGGATGGTGAGCTTTTTCAGCCCGATGTCGGCGTTGTCGAAGGCGTACTTCGCGTCGACGAAAGCCTTCTGGGCGTCGGCCAGGTCCTTGAGGGTGATCCCGCCCTTGGCGAAGACGCCCTGCTGGGTGGTGTACTCCCGCTGGGCCGATTCGTAGGCCAGCTTCTTGGAGTCGAAGGCCACCTGGTTGACGTATTCGGGGTTGTCCAGAGAAATCAGGACGTCGCCTTTCTTGACCGGGTCCCGCATGCGGAGGGGCTGGCCGGTCAGGGAGCCCGCGTGGAGCTTGTAGCGGCCCGCCTGCTCGGTCTTGAGCTGGACGTCGGCCATCGGGAAGGCCGTCCCCGTCGCGGTCACGAACTCCTGGATGGGCTTGGCCTTGAGCTCCGCCGCCTTGACCGGGATGGTCGATTCGGTGGCCACGCTCACGGCTTCTTCCTTGCAGCTCGCGAGCGTCAGGAGGGCCGCCAGTCCTACCAGGGCGCAGGTTGTTTTCTTCACGTTCGTGCTCCTCTCATTTGCCGATGACGGCGACGTTGTTCTCGAAATCCCACAGGGACCGGATCTTGATGTCCAGGAGGGCCAGCTTGTAATTGATAAGGGCCGAGACCTCGGCGAGCTTCATCGTGGACAGCTGCTGCTGGTAGAACTGCATGTCCTTGGACGAGAGATCTCCGTTTTTGTAGCGCTCGAAGTTGATGTCGTAGGTCAGCTGGGCGTTGAGCGTGTTCTTCTCGGCGATCTCGATCTGGAGCTTCTGGTTCTCGAGGTTGCGATATGCCGACCGCACGTCGAGCTGGATCTGGCTTCTCTGCTGGTCGAGGCTCAGCCGCTGGCTGTCCACCGTGGCCTGGCTCGCGGCCAGCGTGTGCCGCTTCTGGCCCCAGTCGAACACGGGGATGTTCACGGTCAATCCGATGATCTGGTCCACGTTGGGGGATTGATAGATATAGTTGAAGGCCTTGTTGACGCCGGTCAGGCCCAGGGTGAGGTCGACCTGCGCCTTGAACTCGTTCAGGGCGCCGGCACGGGTGAGATCGTCGAGGGCGCTCGAGATGGCAATGTCCTTCTGGCGGAGCTCCTCGCGGAATTTCAGGCCGTGGGCCAGGGCCTTCGGGAGATCGACGTCGACGATGTGCTTGCGGATGTCGGTCAGGATCTCGACGTTCCGCTCGAGGGGCATGCCGATCAGGACCTTGAACGTGTCGAGGGCGTTCTCGTAGGTGATCTGCGCGTTCTCGAGGGTGGACTGGCTGGACAACCGGGTCAGGTCGGCCTGGTAGAGCTCGCCCTGGGCGGAGATCCCGGCTTGGACCTTGGACTGCATGATTTTCAGCTGCTCCTCGGCGTCCTTGAACGTTTCGTCGGCGATCTTGATGCTCTCCCGATCGTAGTAGAGGTTCAGAAATTGCTGGGTGACTTGGCGCTCGATCGAGAGCTTCTGGAGGTCGTAGTTGATCTGGGCGTTCTCCAGGGACAGCTCGAGCTCCTTCAGGGTCATCATCGTCCGGTTGTAGGTGAACAGCGGCTGGCTGAATGTCAGAACCAGCGAGTTGTTGAACGCGCCGGCTTTCGCCCCGCCGACATAGGAGCTCGATGATTCCTGCCAGTTGAAATTGTCCGAGACCGTCAGCGTGGCGTCCGTCCACTTGATGGGCTGCCTCACCGAGAAGCTGGCCGCCGTCTTGGTCACGTCCTGGGTGCTGTAGCTCGAGGTCAGTGAGCTGAAGGTCTTCAGGTCGGAAATGTTGATCGGATTGAGCGTCAGGAGGAACTGCGATTTCAACCCGGCCTGCTGGGCGGCGAGATTCTCGGCGCTCGTCTTCAGGCTGTAGGCGGCCGTCTGGATGGACGGGCTGTTCTTGAAGGCGAATTCCAGGGCCTTGTCGAGCGTCAGGATGTCCTGGGCCGCGAGCGGCGCGCGGATGAGGAAGGCCAGCCCGCAGGCGGCGATCCAGAGACGGGAACGCAACCGTCGTCCGGCGCGGCGTGATCGATCCGTGTTCGATGTCATGTCGTTCGCTCCTCGGGGGATTGGAAATGCCCGGCGGACGGCTACTTCTGGATGACCCATTTGACCGCGTCCGCCAGGACGAAGCGCTCTTCGTTCCTGTCCGTCATCTCGATCCGGTTCTCGCCGGCGTCGAGCTGGAAGCCGCCGATCAGCGTCCAGCCGGCCTGGGCTTCCTTCAGGTCGACGACGATCTCCTCGTTCTTCCCATTGTGGCGGACGAGAAAATGCTTCTTGCCCGGCTGCATCCGGGCGGCATTGGGCCCGCGCGCTCCCTGAGCGCCTCCGCCCCCGGCGCCGCCGGGCCCGCCGCCCTGCGGGCCGGCCTGCCCGCCGACCATCGCCCGGCCGCCGCCGGCGCCCATCGCGCCCCGCATGGCGCCGCCCCGGCCCATGGCCGCGCCCAGGCCTTCATAATAAAAATAGATGTTGTACGTCCCCGCCGCCGGGAGGTCGACCGTCCAGGCGACCTTGTTCGTCCCCGTGCCCGATTTCTTGACATAAGCCGACCGGACGAACCGGCCGTAGAACGACTGCATGACGATCTGCTCCCAGTTGTCGGGGGGGTTGACCAGGCCGGCGACCGAGGCGTAGTCGCTGTCGCCGGCGTCGGTCGCGAGCAGCCCGCGGACCGCGTTGCGCAGCCAGTTCTCCTTGCCCTTCGGCGGAAGCTTGAAGCCCGGGTCCTCGTTGTCGACGATGTATTCGCCGTCCGCGCCGACCGCGGCCGGGATATAAGGCCGGGAGATCTCCCCGTCGAAGGCCTTGACGCCCGGCATGGTGGGCTGGTTGCTGAAGGGGAGGGTGAAGACGCCCGGGAGGTTCCTCGAGATGGCTGTATCGATCGTGGTCATGGCCGGAGCGCGCTCGAGCAGGATCCCGACGTCCTTGACCGTCCGGGCGGGGACGAGAATCGTGCGCGTTTCCGGGGCCGAGGCCGAAGCCCCCATCGCGCCGCCCATGCCTCCGCCGCCGGCGCGGCCCGCTCCGCCGCCGAAGCCCGTCTGGGTGGCGAGATTGACCTTGATGACGCCCTCCTTGTCGGTGGGATTGCTCACCGTGAACTTGACCTGGAATTTCGTCTTTTCCTTGTCGATGACGCGGTAGGTCTGGACGTCGTCGAACATGAACCCGGGAAGCCCCTTGTCCCGGAACCATGTGGCGACGGTCGCGTCGATATCGACCTTCCCCATGCTCGCGGCAAAGCTATCCACCGCGGCGCGCGGGATCGGCTGGAAGCGATGGTCCTTGAGGAATTTCAGGAACTTGTCGTCGAAGTCCTCGGCGCCGAGCTTGGCCCGGATGAGGATCAGGAGGGTCTTCCCTTTCTCTTGGAGGATCTGGGTGACCGGCAGCGTCGTCCGCCCTTCGGACCGGAGGGCATCCTCGAGCGAATGGTCCATCAGGTACTTGTTGATCTCGTCCTGGATCGTGGTCCCTTGGCCGATCCTCATGATCGCGCCGACCTGCGAGCCGACGCGCTCATGCACATAGGCTTCCGAGGCGTAGCCGAAGAGAGGCCAGGCGGCGATATCGTAGTGGCTCGTGAAAGCCAGGAAATCGGGGAAGATGTCGAACCGGGCCTCGGAGTTCGAGTCGACCTGGATGCCGAGCGGCGCCGTGACCCGCGCGGCGCCGGCGAACCCTCCGCCCGCGCCGGCGAAACCGCCGGCCGCCTGCGGCGCGGTCAGGTTGGACTGGATGAACCGGTTGACGAGCATGCGCTGAATGTCCTTGGGGCCGGCCTGGCCGCCCCCGCGGGCCCCCGTCCCTCCGCCTGTCCTCGCGGCACCGCCTCCGCCGCCGGCGGCCCGCCCGCCGCCGGCCGCTCCCGGGCCTCCTCCCGCCCGGAGGTCGGCCCCGGTGGTGAACACGCCCATCTCGGGCAGAAAGACGATCTGGGGCTGCACTTGCTCCTGGGACATGGTCCAGTGCCGGTCGTAGCTCGTGAACTGGATCGGCGTCTCCACGAGGCAGAATTGACGATACGGATAATTCAGTCCGAGGAGGACCTCGTAGGCGTCCTTGATCTGCTTGATGAGCTGCGGGATCTCCGGAGCGATGTCCTTGAGCTGGGGCGTGAATCGGTCGTGCCCTGCGAGCAGGTAGAGACCATAGCGGACGCCGTCCACGACGGTCGATTTCTGCTCGTAGCGGCCCGCGGTCAGCGACAGTTGGGGCAAAGGCGTCTCGGGCTTGAAGATGAACCGCGTCTCGCCCCCGGCGCGGCTTACTTCCGGGATTCCCTGCGAGACGGCCGTGAGCCCCTCGGGCAGGGAGACGGTCAGGGTATACCGGGCATAGTCGCGCTTGATCGCCGCCGGGAAAAGCTCGGATTCGGGAAGGCCCGGTCGGGGGTACCAGCCGCTCTCGGGCGTCAGCTGGACGAATTCGGGGCTGACGACCGCGTAGCGCTTGGGGATGGCGATGAACCAGATGCGCAGGGCGGCGTCGAGCTTGGCGTCGCCGATGTCGAGATAGCAAGCCCGCTCGTCGATCGTCCCCGCGTAGGCGATCGAGACGCGGATCCGCCCGCCCGGCGCGACGGCCTCGCGGGCTTCGACTTTGAGGACCTGATATCGCTGCTCGAAAGAGAGGGCCTCGGCATCGTTCTTGCATTCGGTCACGAGAAGACCGGGATTGAGGGACAGCAGGATCGTCTTTACGGGCGCCGGACCGTTGTTGACCAGGGCCAGGTCGGCCGACGCCGTGAGCTTCGTTCCGCGGGGGGCGATCTTGAGGTCGCAGGATTCGAGGTCCATCGCGGGGAGCGCCGCCGCGTTCCGGCTTTCGGCCTTGACCGCCGCCCGGAAGCCGTGGTCGGCGGACTTGCCGCCGAGGTAGGTGCCCGCCAGGATGACCGCCGCGGCCGCGCAGGCGACGGCGGCCAGTCCGGCGGTCCGGCCGACGGACGGCGACTGGCTGAGGCGCTTCATGAGCATCGTCGCCCCGAAGGTCAGCGCCAGCCCGAAAAGGAGGTAGGCGCCGCGCAGCAGGAGGAGCTCGGCGCCGTTGCCCAGGCCGATGAAGTCCGAATAGAGGACCGGCGTATGAAAGCCGAAGACGTCCAGAATATAGTTCCAGCGAGGGCCGACAATGGCCAGGGTCAGGAAGATATAGGAGACCGTGATCAGGTAGACCGCGGCCTGACTGCGGATCAGGGACCCGAGGAAAATCGTCAGGCCGAGCATGAAGACCAGGGTCGGCAGGGTCAGGAGGCCGACATAAGCCAGGTAGGCGCCGGCGGCGAACGGGGAGCGGGAGAAGAAGAAGTGGATGACGGCCGTGGCGGCGAGGACGGCGATGTCCAGGACGGCGAAGCTGCCGAAGATGCCGAGGAACTTGCCGAGGATGTACTGGGCGTTGGCGAAGGGGTGGGCGTAGATGACCTCGGTTGTGTCCTGCCGGCGGTCGCGCTTGAGGAAGTCGGTCCCGATGATCACCGCCATGAGTCCCTGAAAGACGTTGAGGAGCTTGATGATGATCAGGGGGAAGGCGCTGGACAACGCGCGGCTGAAATAGAACGCGGCGTAGGTCGGCGACGTCAGGGTGACCATGACCAGGACCAGGGCGGCCAAGGTCATCCCGGCGAAGATCCGGAACGCCCAGGACCGGAAGATGAGCCGGGCCTCGGTCCGGGCGATCATGGAAACGGTGAGGATGGCGCTCATAGGGGGCTCCTTTCCTCGGAGGGCGCGAACGCGTCGGGCGGCGCGGCGGCGGCCGCGTGCAGGCGCATAAAATAGATGTACGCGTCCTCGAGGTTGGGCTCGACGCTGTCGGCGGGGCCTTCGTCGTAGCGGTTGGCGACGACGCGGATCTCGTAGCCCCGCACCGAGGGGACCGCCGAGATGACGGGGTACTTCGTCTTGATCGCGTCGAGATCCAGGGCGTCGACATCGGCCCGCCAGACCTTGCCCCGCGCCGCGGAGGCCAGGTCGGCCGGGGTCCCGTCGAAGATGACCCGCCCGAGGTCGAGGAGCGCGATCCGCGAACAGGTCGAGGAGATGTCGCCCACGATATGGGTGGAGAGGATGATGGTCTTGTCCTGGCGGGAGAGGTCCGAGAGGAGGTTCCTGAAGCGCACCCGCTCTTCGGGGTCCAGCCCGACGGTCGGCTCGTCGACGATCATGATCCGGGGATCGCCGATCAGGGTCTGCGCGATCCCCAGCCGCCGCTTCATGCCGCCCGAGAGGTGGCCGGCTTTGCGGTCCCGGGCTTCGAACAGGCCGACGTCCTCGAGGATTTTCTCGATCAGGGCCATGCGCTTCTGCCGCGGGCGGATGCCCTTGAGGCAGGCGATATAGTCCAGAAACTCCCAGGCGGATAGCCGGGGGAACGAGGAGAACTCCTGGGGAAGATAGCCCGTCAGCAGCCGGACTTTCTTGCGCTGGTGCTGGAGGTCCAATCCATCGATCGTGATCCTGCCCTCCGTGGGCTTGAGGAGGGTCGCGAGGATCCGGATGAGGGTCGTTTTTCCGGCCCCGTTGGGGCCGAGCAGGCCGAACATCCCGCTCCCAATCTCGAGATCGACGTTCCGCAGCGCTGTTTTGCCCCCTTTGTAGCTATGCGTCAACCCCTTGATCTCGATGGATTGCATCCTCCCTCCCTGATCGGATCGATGAACATAGATATCTACCCTTCTTTAGACGAAGATCAAGAGGAATTCTTTGACATATTTTAAGGCGGAAGCGAAGGGAAATCCGGAACGGTTCACTTTTGAAGCCGGCGGAGCCGATCGGCCATGCCGTTGATGTAGAAATAGCCGATCGACCGGTCGTCCCCGGCCCTTCGGAGGGCTTCCTTGTAGACGAGGACGGGGTCGAGATCGAGGTCGTAGGGGACCGGGGGGAGGGCTTCTTCGCGGTCGTAGAACAGGCGGCCGCGCAGGACCAGGATCTTGCTCCCGGAGCGGTTGCTCACTGCCCAGACGCCGTAGGGGGGATATTCCTCCATGCCGGTCTGGCGTTCCAGGAAGACCTCGGGATGGGGATTGAACAGGCCCGGGACATGATCGTAAAGGAACTGCGACAGGGGCGTCTGTTCCAGATACGTCTCGGGCCGCGTCGGCCGGTAGTGATAGCCCTGGATCAGGCAGAGGACGGCGGCGCCGGCGATGACGGCGCGCCGGAGGGCCGCCTTCCCGGCGGGGAGAGCGGCGAAAAGGCGCCATAAGGCCAAGAAAAAGACGGGGGTATACCAGAGCGCATAGCGCGTGATGTGGAACGTCCCTCCGTGGTTGAAATTCAAGGTGCTCGCCTGGCTCCAGAGGAGGATCAGGGTGGATAGTCCGAGGAACGTCCAGACGGGCGCCTTGAGGCCCGCCCGTTTCTTGAAGGCGAGGACGATCAGTGCGGCAAGAAGAACCAGGGCCAGGGGCCAGTTCGGAAACAGGCCGATGTCCGGGTCGAAAAAGATCGAGAACATCTTCTTGCCCGTGTAGATGTCCGGTCCGATCTTGGCCGCCCCGGCGGCTACGATGGGATTGAGGACCCCGTGCCGGAGATAATAGTAGGCTGGGTTGACGAGCGACAGGATGCCCGCCGCCGCCCAGAGCGGGAAAGCCCGCTTCAGGATGCCCCATCTCCGCCGGGCGAAGCCGAGGACGAAGACCAGGCCGGCCAGGATAGCGAAAGGCGGATTCTGGGTTGCGGCTGCGGCGAAGGCGAAGGCTGCCGGAAGATAGCTCTCCGCGACGAGGCAGGCGATCCCGATGATGCCCAGGAGGGCGGTGAAGAGCTCGACCTGAGGCCTCGTGATGAACCACGGCAGCGGCGAGCCGAAGACGATGAGCATCAGGCAGACGCCGGCCAAGGGACCGAGCTTCCTCCGGACGGTAAAGAACGCCAGGAACATCAGGGCGATATGGAGCAGGACGAACGCGCAGGCTGGCCCGAGCCCGAGCAGGCGTAGCGGCCAAAAGAAGACCGCGGCCAGCAGGGAATAGAACCAGAAGTGGGTCGGATCGAGCTCCCGGCCGTTCCGGACCAGGGGGTTGAGGACTCGCCTGAGCCAATCGTAGAGCGGCTCGTCGGGCGCCCAAGGCAGCTGTCCGATGAGCTTCGAGGTGTAGGCGGCCGACTCGGGCGTAATGTAAGGCGTCGCAAATCGGGCCAAGCTTGCGCTCATGGCGTAGTATTCGATGCCGTCCCCCCGGATCTGGTTCGGACCCGGCAGGACCAAGCCGATGAGAACGAACGCCCCGAGGAGCGCGGCACTCAAGGCGCGGTCCCAGGTCTGGAGAAACGGGACCCGAGCGACGGCGCTCCAGGCGGCGGCCGCAGCGCTCCGTCCGAATCCGAACAGGACGGCCGCAGCGCGTCCCAGGGCCGTCCGCATCTCCCTGGCGAAGGCCAACCCCAGGTAGATCCAGGCCATGAGCAGAACCGTCCTCAGGCTGAGGAGGACTTTGTAGCGCGAGACGAGCGGGACCGCGGCGACGGCCAGGAAGGCGGCCGGGATCGCATATCGCGCTCCCCTAAGGACGCGGAACGCGCCGCGCGCCCGCTCCGGCCGCCGTCCCGACAGGAAATCCAAGGCGGCGAGCCCGACCCCGAGGAGGACCGCGAGAGCCCAGGCCCCGGACGACGCCGGCCAGTCGGGCATTCCCGGATAGGCGTTCCCCTTGGCGAAGACGACGGCCGAGAGGAGGCCCGAAGCATAGCCCGCGACGTTGCTGACCCTGAATTTCGGGCAGAAGAAGGGGAGAGGGGAATCGAGGCGGAGGCTGTTCGTCCCGTTGCGGAGCAGCGAGCCCGGAAATTCGAGCGTTCGGGCGCCCGCCGCGGCCTTGAGCGCGGCGACGGGGGCCTCGTTCAGGGAGAGGATGACGTCCTGGCCGGGCTTGAGGTCCCCGCCGAGCTCGATCTCGATCGTCCAGAGGTTCCCGGCCGGGCCCCGCTTCATCTCGAAATCCCGGCGGAACGCGGTGGAGGACACGCCCGGCCGGGCCTTGTAGAGCGCGACTTCGCGGGGGAAGCGAACGAAAGTGGACGCGGCCAGGACGGCGACGAAGGCGGCGGCCGCCGCGGCTGCGGCGCCGGGCCGGGCGGCCGCGCGTTCCATCGGTCGGGTCATGGGCGTCATCCTCATGGGCGGTCCGGGACCGCGCTTATTCTATCGGATTCCGGGCTCCGAGGGTAGACGCCCCCGGACCGCGCTTGACAGGGCGCGGACGTTGGCCTAAAGTTTTTGTGTGTCCGCGCATTCGATCCTGAGGGGAGCGACGATGATCAAACGCCTGATTCCGGCTTCGGTTCTCCTGACGCTCGTCCTGGCCCCGGCGTTCCGGGCCGGGCAGCAGAAGCAGCTCGACGTCCCGTACGTCCCGACCAAGTTTCCCGTCGTGGACGAGATGCTCAAGATGGCCGACATCCAGAAGACCGACGTGGTCTACGACCTGGGCTGCGGCGACGGCCGGCTGATCATCGGCGCCGCCCAGAAATACGGCGCCCGGGGGATCGGCTACGACATCGACCCCGAGCGCATCAAGGAAAGCCTGGAGAACGCCCAGAAAGCCGGCGTCACGAACCTGGTCAAGTTCTATGAGCAGGACCTGTTCACGGCCGATTTCCACGAGGCCTCGGTCATGACCCTCTATCTGCTGACGAGCGTAAACCTCAAGCTCCGGCCGAAGATGCTCAAGGAGCTGCGGCCCGGGACGCGCATCGTCTCCCATAATTTCGGCATGGGCGAATGGAAGCCCGATCAGTCGTCGTCGGTGATGGTCGACGACATCTCGCATGAAGTCTACATGTGGGTCATCCCGGCCAACGTCAGCGGCACCTGGACCTGGACGGCGGGCGAGCCGAAGCCCGGGCTAAAGGGCGAGATGGACGTCCAGCAGCTGTTCCAGCAGATCACCCCGTCCTTCAAGATCGGCGGGCGGGCGGCCGTCGCCAGGGAGGTGAGCCTCCAAGGCGACCATCTCAAGTTCGTCCTCGACCTGCCGTTCCAGGGCCGGACCGTGCCCGCGGCGTTCGAGGCGAAGATCGGCGGGCACAGCCTGGCCGGCACGATCAAGCTCCAGGACGGAGGCAAGGACGTCGTCTGGGATTGGAAAGCCCAGCGCAATCCGGCTACCGAGAAGCCTATCGATTCCGACGCCGACAAGTATGGCACCCGCTTCGGGCTGAAGCCACCGGTCAAAGTCATTTATTAAGGGATTGCGGGCCCCGTCCGGGGCGCCGCCTGGCGTCCGCGGCCCGTCCTCCCCGGGAGAATCCGGATGACGACACGGAGGGAGTTTCTCAGGCAATCGACCGGCTTGGCCGCGGGCGCGATGCTGGGGGGCGTCGTCCCTCCGGGGACGGCCGCGGCCGTGCCGCGGGCCGGAACGAGCCGCCTCGTCTCGGTGGCTGCGAAGGACATCCTCAAGAACGGCGCTTACGATCCCGAGGCCGTCCACCGCTCGTTCGCGGCGGGCTTGACCGAGCTGACCGGCCGGCCCACGCTCCGGGA
>Ga0182019_10001364_pt1 | contig 12429 bp, 8 predicted proteins | sample 812E2MmetaG_FD_120483 | JGI IMG/M metagenome (GOLD analysis project Ga0182019, IMG submission 120483) | Permafrost microbial communities from Stordalen Mire, Sweden - 812E2M metaG | ecosystem: Environmental > Terrestrial > Soil > Wetlands > Permafrost | place: Sweden: Stordalen | collected...
ACCAGATCCTAAGTCTGGCGCGTCTACCAGTTCCGCCATCCCCGCGCGAGAATAGCTCGGCAATGGTGCCAAGGACGGGGTGCCACGACAAGCGTCTTGTTCGCGTCGGCATCGTTCTCCTTGAATCGATGGTTGACGGCGACAAGGCCCGTGTAACAATATGTTACATGGATGCCCGGACCGAAGACGCCGTCAGACGCACTCGCGTGGGTGCGGGAGGCCATGGCTGCGGGCCGCTACATTCCCGACCCGCACTTCGAAAAGCGTTGTCGCCAGCGGCACTATTCCATCATGGAAGCATCATGACGACCACTCATCATCCACGAACTACCGGAATCCTCTGTTCCGCCTGTGGGAAGGGACACTTGGCGGAAAAGGTGGTGAACCACGATGTCGGGCCATTGCTGGGAATGCCGCACGTGCGGGTGGAGAATCTGCCTGCTCTGGTTTGCTCGAAGTGCGGAGCGGTGACGGTGTCAGGAGCCGTCCTAGATGCTGTCGCCAACTTGCTGGCCGCATTGATTCTCAGAAGCCCGGCACTGGATGCCGGCGAGATCCGTTACCTGCGCAGGATGGTTGGTGACACACAGGAGGAATTCGCCAAGCGGCTAGAGGTGGAACGCGCCACCGTCAACCGCTGGGAGAACGCTGCCGCGCCCATCTCGGGCCCCACAGCTTATGCCATTCGGTCGCATGTGTTCTTCCGGTTGCGCGGGAGGAGCGCGGCTGTCGACGCCGTCGCGGAGACCTTCCTCCAGGTGGACTCGCCAGAGAAACGCGGCAGGAGGACTGCCTACCGAATCGATGCCGCTGACCTCGCGGCCGCCTGAGACGGGAACATCACTTTGAGCTAGGTCTCGTAGTCATCGCCCTCGGTGTCCGCCCAATCGCGACCGAGGACATAGTCGTCGTCAACCTCGCCGAAGCCCAGCGGTGCCTCGCCGCGGGCGTATCCAAGCGAACGGTAGCCGCGGAGCCTCTTCTCGAACATGCGGGCGAGCATGGGCACCTGGACGTCGACGTAGTCGTAGATGCGGACTTCGCGCTTGGCTGGGTGCAGCCGGTGAAGGCGCCCCGTATACTGGATCAGCGTGCCCTTCCAGGAGACCGGCATGGTCAGGAACAAGGTGTCGAGCCTGGCGTCGTCGAAACCCTCGCCGACGTAGCGGCCGGTCGCAACGATCACCCGCTCGCCCACGCCCGCCTGGCGGGATAGTCGGGCTGCGGTTGCGCGGCTCTCCTTGGCAACCATCCCGCCGCGCATGACGATGACATGCCGGCTGACGCCGCGGAGCAGGTCGGCAAGGATCTCCAGGTGGTCCCTCCGCTCGGTGAGAACGAGCGGCACTCGATTCTCGGCGAGGGCGTGGGAGACATCGCGGACGATCAGATCATTGCGGGCCCGGTCGCTTGCCAGCTCGCGGTAGAGTTCCTGGATGCTGAGCTCGGGTTTCGAAGCCGCGAACTCGGTCTCTCTGGGGATCAGCGCGTGCTCGAACGGCCGTGCGTTCGCCTCAGCTTTGGCGTCGAACGCAAATGCTACCGGGCCCAGCTGCATCTCGCAGATTGGGTGATGTCCGTCGCGTCGCCGCGGCGTCGCGGTCAGCCCGACCAAGAAGCGAGCCTTCACGGCCTTGAGCACGCGCTCGAACGAGAAGGCGGGCACGTGGTGGCACTCGTCGACGATGACCTGGCCGTATCCAGCGAGGTGGTCCTCGGTGTCACTGTCGCGGAACAGGGTCTGGATCATGGCGACGTCCAGGCGGCCGTTCGCTTTCTTCCTGCCTCCGGTGATCTGGCCGATTTCGTTCGTGGCGATGCCCAGGAATATCGCGAGCTTGATCACCCACTGATCCAAGAGCGGCTTTCGGTGGACGAGAACCAGCGTGCTCACACCGCGCGTGGCGATCAGGTAGGTCCCGATCACGGTCTTGCCGGTGCCCGGCGGGGCGACGAGGACGCCCATGTCCTGGCCAAGGATCGCCTTGGCGGCTTCCTGTTGCGGCTTGGTCAACTCGCCCAGGAACGTGCATGGCAGAGGAGAGCCCGACTGCCGAGCATCCTCGACGACCAGCCGTGAGCCGTTGGCTTCGAGCAGGGCTTCGACATCGCCTCGACACCCTCGTGGCAGGGCCAGCCAGGCCGCGGAGTCGTCGGCGCAGGAGATCACGCGCGGTACGCGTGCGGTCGAGAGCCTGAGCCGTTCTCGTTTGTAGAACTCTGGGTTCTGGAAGGCCGCCAGGCGCTTGAGGCGACCGATGAGCGCCGACGGGAGCCCGGCTTTTTCGAAGTTGAGGTGCTGGCACAACACGGCTGGTATCTCAGCCGGCAGCGGGACGGCAAGCCGCAGCCGCTTCTCTCCCTTCCTGGCTGGGCGCGCGGAAGTCTCCTCGTCGTCGGCCTCGGGCATGCCGACACCGAGGACGCGGCTGGTACGTGTCGCCTCTTCGGACAGGGCGATCACGGAACCTGCGGTCAGCCGCGGCACCGACGCCAGAAACCGCCATTGCTCCTGCCAGCTGAGCGGTTCCAGGTCGTCGTTCAGGAAGAGGGTGTTCCCGGCCTGGCGGGGCTTGCGCTGAAAGGGCAGGGCGATCAGGTTCCCGAAGCCGCCCTTGGGGAGCGTGTCCTGCGATGGAAACAGCCGGTCGTAGGACTGCATGCTGAGCTCGTGTCGCCGCGACATCGTCTCGGTCAGGACGAACGAGGCCATACGGCGGGCGTGGCAGGCCGCGACGGGCTCAGCGAGGAAGAACCAGGCATGGGCTCCGTTCCCCGAGCGAGACCGTTCGATCGCCACGGGAAGCACCATCGCTCGGCAGGTCTCGGCGAACGCGAGCACGTCATCCCTCCAGGAGACCTCGTCGAAGTCGGCTGCCACGAACCAGCAGGTGTCGCCAGGCAACAACGGGTAGACACCGACGGTGTGTTCACCGTTCAGGTGAGCGAGGACGACCTGATCGTCGAGCGGGAGGAAACGCTGGCTTGAGCATTCGGAGCACCGAGTCTTCGGCTTCCCGCAGACACCGCGGACCCATTCGTTGGCGCAGGCCGGCGAGTAGCCCGACTTGCCCGACCTCGCGTTCTCCCACCGTCGAGGAAAGACGTCGGCGCGGCCACGGAAGCGCTCGCGGAAGAGTCGGACTTTCTCGGCGGCCGTCTGCGGAGGTGACGAGGCAATGAATGCGTCGGCGCTCGGGATGAACGCTATTTGCGCCGCCGGGAGCGCGGCGTGGCGCAAGGCGGTCAGCTTGGTGCGCGCCTCCGCTTGGGCGCGGGCGAGGCGGTCGAGTTCAGCCTGAGCTTCGTCGATCACCTTGGTGAAGAGGTTGCTCGGGTTCTCGTTCACGCGCAGAAATCGTATCTGGCGAGCGCGATTTAGCCAAACATGTCGATTCTGCTGTCGGGGACGAACTGCGCAGAAGGCCTAAGCTATTCGAGAAATGGTTGAAAAATCCTAAGAGCCATGAGTCATGGCAACATTTGGCCTGAGTCCCGCTGACGAGTCCCCCTTGACGCGCCAGATCGCGCAACCGGTTGCGAAAGTGCAGATTCGGACGCGCCCCGGTCAGAGGGTAGTCGCCGACCGGAACTTGCCTTGTTCACGTTCTATGCTATGTTCATGAGATCGTGAACTTGCCATACCCTGTGAACGTGACCTTACCTGGAGGTCCCGCCCTCGAGCGCGCTCTCCTGGACGTCGTGAGGCGAGTCTTTACTGATATCGATTGGCTTCGAGCAGAAAGCTCTGTGTCCTTTGCGCGCGAGCCCGGCGACCACGGTGCCGATGCGATAGTCGAGATCGGAACCGCAGACAAGCCCCGAGCACGCCTCTATGTGCAAGCGAAGGGCGATGTCCGTCCTGGGGCCTTCCCTGCCTGGGCTCATCAACGGCAGCCACCGCCATCCAAGCAACCGGCCATCTCGGTTCTCGCGACGCCGTTCGTGTCTCCGCGGTTGGCAGACCTCTGTCGAGAGGCGGGTTGGGGGTGGATCGACATTGCCGGCAACTGCAGAATCGATCTGCCCGGGATGCTGCACATTGAGCGTAGTGGAATCCCGCCGTTTCATCGCCAGCCGAGCCGCAGCGCGAATCTTGGTACCGCGGCGGCCGCGAGAGTCCTCCGCGTTCTCCTGAGCCCTGGCCATGCGGGAAGAACCTGGCGACAGCGAGATCTGCAGACGAATACATGTTGGCGGCTTCCCCGAGACCGGCCCGTCAGCCTCGGCTTGGTGAACAAAGTCGTCCGGCACCTGCGCGACGAAGGATTCGTTGAAGAGGTGGAGGCAGGCAATGAATCCGGTGTCCGCGTCCGGGACCCGCGCGGCCTGCTGACTGCGTGGAGCCGGGAGTATCGCTTTGATCGACACGAGCGCCGCAGCTACTTCACGCTGCTTAAGGGCACCGTCCTGCGCGACGCCCTCTACCGACTAGGCGGTGAAGCTGGCAACATGGTTGTTTATGCGGCTTTCTCTGCGGCCGAGCGCCAGGCCCCTCACGTGCGCCAGCCCAAAACCTGGCTCTACGTCAACGCGCAGTTCCTGGACGCATTTGTGCGGAATGCCCAGGCAAAAGAAGTCGACTCCGGGGAGAACATCGTCGTGCTGATTCCGGACGACTCGGGCGTGTTTCTTTCCTTCGAAGCCGATTCCTACTTCGGAGAACAGACGCTCGTTTGCACCGATCCAGTCCAGACCTACGTCGATCTCATCCACTCTGGCGGCCGCGGCGAAGAAGCTGCCCAGGCCCTGTTGGAGCAGAAGATAATGCCGGCGTGGAAGGCGGTGGTGCGGCCATGACGACCGAGCCCCGGACGCAGCACGACTACGGCCAGCGCGATGTCGAGGCCGCCCGGCGTGTTCTCGTGGATCTCGGACAGGTGCTCGGTACGTTCTTCGCGGACAGCATCGTCGTGGTGGGCGGGTGGGTGCCGGACCTCTTGATCCCGAACACTGCGGAGCCTCATGTTGGAAGCATCGATGTCGACCTGGCCCTCGACGCAGACAAGCTCCGTGAAGGTCGCTATGCGGACATCATCAGATCGCTGCTTGTCACACGGCGATACGAGAAGACCGACCAACAGTATAGGCTTTGCGCGGTTGTGGACCTCAACGACGGAGGCCCGCTGGTTGTTGTCGAAGTCGATTTTCTCAAAGCCCCACACAGGCGACGGAGGGGTAAGGGTGAGCGTTTGATGCCCGGCTTTCGTCCCCTCGACGCTGACGGCTGCGCTGCTGCGTTCCTCCGCCCGGAGCGTGTGGTGATCGAGGGGCAGATGATTTCAGGCGCGCAGAACCATGTGAGCCTGCTGGTTGCATCCGTTCCCGACTTCCTCGTGATGAAAGCGCACGCGCTGGCCGGCCGAGACAAGCCGAAGGACGCTTATGACCTCTGCTTCTGTCTCGACCACGCCCCCGCCGGGATGGCGGCGATCGCGCGTGCTTGGCGGGAACGAGCGGCCGACCAGCTGGTCGTGGCTGCCATTGAGTGTCTCAAGGCGAAGTTTGCGACCGTAGCGGCGTACGGCCCCCAGCAGGTCGCCACATTCTACGAGGCCGCGTCGCGCGATGAGCGGGAGCGACACTCGAGGCGGGCGTTTGAACTCGTGAATCGATTTCTCGAGCTGGTTACCGCCTAATCCTGGGCGGATTCCACCTGGTCTGGATGCGAGACAATCGACCCGCGAGCACGAATTTGCGAGTTCAACAGGCTTTCTCCAGTTGGTGCCAGCGGTACCAAGAATTTCCGAATCGAAAGAGGTGTTTCGTGCTGGCTTGGCACCAACTCCTCGCTCCCCTCGTTTTCGAACTGCGCGGAAGAGCTAAGTTGTTCGCGGAATGGTTGAAAATCCTAAGTCTGGCGCGTCTACCAGTTCCGCCATCCCCGCGCGGGAACGACTTGGCAATGGTGCCAAGGCCGCGCGGGAGGGACAAGTGCATTTTGGCCGCGCCGTCGCTCAGTTTGCCGGCACGGGCTCGGGCCGCGAGACGCTCATGATGCGTGCGTGCGCGAGGATTTCGTAGGCCTGCTTGGTCGGGTTAAAGACGCGCATTTCGATCTCGATAGGGCCGGCGTCGCGGCAGTAGGTCGTGCGCGTGACTCGGTTGGGATCGCGCCGCACCTCTTCGACGACGGCGCAGTCACGATAGCTGCCCGAGGGCAGGGTCACGGTCTTGCCGGCTTCGGCCACGGTCGCCATTCCGTCGGACACGGGCCAGGCGGAGCCGGCGAGCAGTGGCGATTTCAAGATGTAGTCACCGGGCAGGCTGCTCTCGCGTCGAGCAATTCCGGCCGGAAGGAGGGCGTACTCGATGCGCTCCTCGCCGTGCTTGATGACCGCGACATCCTGCCGCCGTTCGGCCACGGAGTAGAGCGCCAGCACGGTCGTTCCCTCGCGCTCGATTTCGTAGGCCCATCCCCAACCGGGCAGCAGCGGGTAGTAGTCAAGAGCGCTGCTGCTGGCCGGAGGTGTGGCTCCGGTCCGCGCCTGGGAGGACGCGCAGCCGAGCAGCAGCACGGCTGCCAGGCCGAGTCGACAATCGCGCACCTGCATTTCTTGAGTAAACCGCAGATGCCGGGTTCTGGCCAGCCTCGTCGACGGGGCCTTGGCCCGGCGGCGGCTGTCTCAGAAAACTGAGATTCCGCGGAGCTAACCCTGCAGTAACAGCCCTAGAGAACATTGGCGCAAGCCTTGCTAGAATTCGATGCGGATGTGGTCTTTTCCCAAACTGCTCGGCTTGGCGGCTTTGACCGGCGGGGTCCTGCTTGCCCCGCTGTCAGCGACCGCCGAAACCGACGGTCGTGACGCCAGCGCGGTTCGCCCTGCCGAGCAGACGGTCGAGCGGCTGCGTGCCGAGCTCGCCCGGGTCAACGCCGAGGTGGCCGCTCTCAAGCGCGGCGATCGCTCTATCCGCAACGACTATCGGCTGCGCGAGCGCATGGCGGACGCGGAGGCCCTGGCGCAGAAACTAACCGCCGCCGAGGCGAACCTGCGCGTCCAGGCGGGTGCGAAAGGCCCAGCCCCAGGGGGTGCCCCGGTGGTGGCCTCCCCGCAGGTTTCGCCCCAGGACGGGAGCATCGAGCTGGAAGCCAAGGCCGACTTGCTCGTCGACCAAGCGCGCAAGCTGGATGGCGAAGCGGGCGTCCTGGGCAAGGCGGCTGACCAGATTCGCAGCCGCAAGGCCTTGCGCCGCAAGGCTGGGAGCTGGGAGCGCGATCCCTTCGCCGGGCTCGAAACCTCCAAGCGCAACGTCGCCGCCGCGGCCCAGACGCAGAAGCAGATCGCGGGCACCACCACCGGCGACAGCAGCACGAGAGGCACCCTTTCGAACCCTAGCAGCGCTTCGCCCACCGTGCCGGTCGAAGTCGTCAGCGGCGGCGCGCCGGCGACCTTCGCCCCCGTGACCACAGGGAGCACGGAAAGCGCGGGCAAATCGGCGGTGTCCGCAACCGCCTCCGACGCGAAGTCGTCTCCTCTGCCGCAGGCGGGGTTCGCGGATCGGCAAGCCCTCGAGCAGCGCCTCTACCTCGACCCCACCACGGCGGCTGAGCTGCGCCATGCGCTGGGCGCGGGCGGGGGCGCGCTGGATCCCGATGCCCTCGAACGTGGGGCCGCAGCCCTGCGGGCGCGGGCGCGCGTCCTCGATGCCCAGGCGCGGGCCCTGCGGGCGAAAAGCCGCGCCCCGTAACGGGGATCGCGTTTTCGGGTGACCGGCCGCGCAAACCGGGGCCGGATCAGGCTAGTATGCCGGCCGATGCGTCTGCGCATCGCCGCCATGTTTGGACTCTGCCTCGCCGCGACGGGGATGAAGGTACGTGCCGACCAGCTCCACTATGACTGGCGGCTGGAGGACGGCGTCGAATACGACAGCAATCCGGGCCGGGTCGAGCGCATCGAGGGCACGCCCAGCCAGCCCACACCACCGGGCTCGGCCTTGGCGCGCTTCGTGGCCGCGGGGGGCCTCTACGCCGAGCTCGGCGAGCGCAACAGCCTCGCCCTTTCCGGCGCCTTCGGCGGCAAGTGGTTCACCGCCAGTCAAGCGCGGGGGGAAAACGTGCTCGTGGCGCAGGCGTCGGCTAGCGACACCTTGCGGGTCTGGCGGCGGACGCACGCGGCCGCGGCGCTTTCCTACTACGATGTCTTCCAGCGCCGCTCGATCGAATTGCCCGATTTTCGCTCGTTGGCGCCATCCTTGCGTGTCGAGCAGGCGCTCGGCAAGCCGGTTCTGCTGAGCTTGGGCGGCGGTTACCGCTGGTTCGCTTACAAGCCGGACGGAGCCTTCAGCTTCCACGCGCCGACCGCCTTCGTGTCGATCCGTCACGTCCTCCCCGGCGACCTCTTGTCCGGGGCGGCCGATTGGGAATGGAGCGCGGGCGGCAGTTTCGAGGCGCGCGCCTTTGATGGCGCCGCTTGCACGGCCAGCGGTTGCGAACAGTCGAGCGGGAATCCGCGCCACCACGATCGCTTCTGGATCGGCCACGCCGAGTGGAGCCGGACGGGGGCCTGGCTGTTCGGCTCCGGGGTGGCGGTGCACGTCAACCAGTCGAACAGCTATGGCGAGTCGCTCCTGCGCGGCCTGCTGCACGTGCGCGCCGTGGTGCCACTGCCCGTGGAATTGTCGCTCTCGGTGCGCGCCGAGGTGGTCGCGACCCGCTACCGCGATCCGTTGACGTTTCTCCAGCCGGTGGCGGGTCTGCCCAGCGCGAGCATCGAGGACGAAAGCCGCAGCACCCTGCGCGTGGAGCTGTCGCGCCTCTTCGAAGGTCGCTTCGAGCTCGGGGCGCGCTACGTCTACTACACCAGCGCGCCGGCCTCGGGCGCCGTCGAATTCCGACGGCAAACCGCACTCCTCTACTTCGCATTCCTAGATGAGCCTTAGGAAGATTGCACGCAGGAACGATTTCGATCTTCGCCGTTGACTTCCCCTGATCAGAAGCAAAGAATGGCCTCCCGAGTTGAGGTACGAACGCATTATCGCAACTCGGGTGCTTGAGCAGGTGACGAGCCTGTCCACTCGGCCCGAAGGAGGAACAGATCATGGCCGGCGGGACTAGGACTCTCCCCAAGCGAACGAAGTTTATCTTCGTGTCCGGGGGTGTCGTTTCATCCCTGGGCAAGGGATTGGCATCGGCTTCGATCGGCTCGCTGCTCGAAGCGCGCGGCCTCAAGATCACGATCCAGAAATTGGATCCGTACCTCAACGTCGATCCGGGAACCATGAACCCCATGCAGCACGGGGAGGTTTTCGTCACCGACGATGGCGCCGAGACCGACCTCGACTTGGGGCACTACGAACGTTTTCTGTCGCAGCGGATGAGCCGGCTCAACAACGCGACCGCGGGGCAGATCTACCAGACCGTCATCCAAAAGGAACGGCGAGGGGAGTACCTGGGCGGCACCGTGCAGGTGATCCCCCACGTCACCGACGAGATCAAGGCGCGCATCCTGGAATGCGCCGGCGACGTGGATGTGCTCATCGTCGAGATCGGCGGCACGGTCGGCGACATCGAATCCTTGCCCTTCCTCGAGGCCGTGCGTCAGCTGCGCTTCGAGATGGGGCACCAGAACGCCATCTCGGTCCACGTGACGCTCATCCCATACCTCGGCGCCGCCGGCGAGATGAAGACCAAGCCGACGCAGCACTCGGTGATGAAGCTGCGCGAGATCGGCATCCAACCCGACATCTTGCTCTGCCGATCCACGCGGCCGGTGCCCACCGCGCTCAAGCAAAAGATCGCGCTCTTCACCAACGTGGCGCCCGACGCCGTGTTTTCGGCCGAGGACGTGGATTGCATCTACGAGGTGCCCGCCAAGTTCCACAAGCAAGGCGTCGACGAGAAAGTTGCCGAGCTGCTCAACATCTGGTCGCGCGCACCCGAGTTGACGGGCTGGGAACAGGTCGTCGAGCGGATGCGCAGCCCGCAGTCCGAGGTCGAGATCGCGCTGGTGGGCAAGTACGTCGAGTTGGGCGAATCCTACAAGAGCTTGAACGAGGCCATCATGCACGGCGGAATCGCCAACGACTGCCGGGTGCATCTGCGCCACGTCGACTCGGAGGAGATCGAGCGCAAGGGACCGAGTTGCCTCGAGACCGCGGATGGCATCCTCGTCGCGCCGGGCTTCGGCACGCGCGGCAGCGAGGGCAAGATCGAGGCTGCGCGCTATGCGCGCGAGAAGGGCGTGCCCTACTTCGGCATCTGCCTGGGTCTGCAGATCGCAACCATCGAGTTCGCGCGCAACGTCGCCGGCCTGACTGGCGCCAACTCGTCGGAATTCGAGGAGAAGCCGGCGCACCCCGTGATCGATTTTCTGCCCGAGCAGCGCAACATCAAGGACATGGGGGCTACCATGCGGCTGGGCGCCTATCCCTGCGTGCTCAGTCCCGGTACGCGCGCCGAGGCGGCTTACGGGATGCGCGATATCTCCGAGCGCCACCGCCACCGCTACGAGGTGAACAACGAGTACCGCGAGCGCCTGGTGGCGGCCGGGATGGTCATCTCGGGCCTCTCGCCCGATGGCAAGCTGGTGGAGATGATCGAGTTGCGCAACCATCCCTATTTCGTAGGCTGCCAGTTCCACCCCGAGTTCAAGTCGCGACCGCAGAGCCCGCACCCGCTTTTCCGCTCGTTCATTGGCGCCGCACTGCGTGCCCGGATGGAGAAGCGGCGCAAGCTCCCCGCCGCCGCCGAGGCACACCCTGTTGTTTAAATGGGAACCCTGAATGGGTTCCCATGCCCTCCCGCGCTCTGGCGGAGGCGCGACGGGTCGCGGCCGAAGGCCGCGAGGGGTAGGGTGGGTTGGGTGTGGTCCCTAGTGCCGACGAAGTCGGCGGGCAAAGCCCGTCTCCGCCTACGCGGTTGATGGGAACCCTGAGAGGGTTGGCTCCGCACTCGGCACCCGCCACCCACCCTGCCTCCCCCGCGCTTCGCGCGGCCTCGCCAAACCCTCCCGCGATGGTCCGCGACGAGCAAAGCTCGTCGGCTCCCCACGCGACTGTCTAGAGCGCATAACATTGGGCGTCACGTCGACTCGGGGGCTGCCTGGCGCGTTCGAGAGCGCGCTGTGCGACGTTCATTTTCGCGCACGATTCTCGTATTCTTCTTGACTCAAGCAATCTGCGTACCATGGGAGGCTTTTGCTTTTCCCAGGCAGTGCGGGGTGGTATCAAATAGAGAGGGAATCGTCGATGGCCTGACCGCGACCGCTGGTGAAGCGATGTCCATGGAGATCAAACAGCACCTGAAGCTTACGCAGCAGCTCGTCATGACGCCGCAGCTTCAGCAGGCGATCAAGCTGCTCCAGCTCTCCCGTGTGGAGCTGGTAGACATGGTGCGCGATGAGCTGCTTGAGAACCCCATTCTCGAGGATTCGGTCGAGGTTTCCGCCGAGCAGGCCAAGCCCGGCAGTGACGAGGGACAGGCGGTCGAGGCCGGGCGCGAGGCGGAAACCGAGCGCATCGGCGAAACCGAGACCCTGGTGGCGCAGGTAGCGGACGACAAGCTCGGCTCCACGGCCGAGGTCAAGCCCGACACGCGGTCGGACGAGGCCGTGGCGGACTTCGACTGGGACACCTACCTCGAAACCCAGTCCAACGCGGCGCCGATGCCCTCGTTCCGGCCGAATTCCGATGAGATGCCGTCCCTCGAGGCGACACTGACCCGGGGCACGTCGCTTTTCGACCACCTGGAATGGCAGCTTCAGTTGACGCGCGGTTTCTCCAAGGAGGAGGAGGCCGTCGCGCTGCTCATCGTGGGCAACCTGACGCCCGACGGATACCTGGATACTCCGCTGGAGGACCTGGCCGAGGATGCCTCGGTGAGCGTGGAATTCGCTGAGAAAGTGCTCTTGCACGTGCAGGAGTTCGATCCCCCGGGTGTTGCGGCGCGCAATTTGCAGGAGTGCCTGCTGCTACAGGCGCGCCACCTGGGTGCCGATGACGACCTTGTCATCGGCATCATCACCAAGCACCTGCACAACTTGGAAAAGCGCAACTACGCCGCGATCGCCAAGGACCTGAACCAGCCGCTCGAGGAGGTCTACGAAGCGACCAAGGTGGTGCTGGGCTTCGACCCCAAGCCCGGGCGCGCCTACACCGACGAGGAACCAAACTACATCACCCCCGACGTGCACATCCAGAAAGTCGGCGACAAGTACTTCGTGGTGGCCAATGACGACGGCCTGCCCAAGCTCAAGATTTCCGACTTCTACCGGGTCGCACTCGCCAAGGGGTCCAAGGCGCGCGAGTACATCCAGGAACGCCTGCGCAGCGCCCAGTGGCTCATCCGTTCCATCCAGCAGCGCCAGCGCACCATCGTGCGCGTGACCGAGTCGATCCTGCACTTCCAGCGCGAGTTCTTCGAGAAGGGCTCGGCGTATCTGAAGCCGCTCATCCTGCGCGATGTCGCCGACGACATCGGCATGCACGAAT
>Ga0182019_10001365_pt1 | contig 12428 bp, 14 predicted proteins | sample 812E2MmetaG_FD_120483 | JGI IMG/M metagenome (GOLD analysis project Ga0182019, IMG submission 120483) | Permafrost microbial communities from Stordalen Mire, Sweden - 812E2M metaG | ecosystem: Environmental > Terrestrial > Soil > Wetlands > Permafrost | place: Sweden: Stordalen | collected...
AATAACCACTCGGCTGTTCCAGGCCACCCCATCCAAACGATCACGGCTAAAATCAGAGCCGTTGTCCCGCTGAAAAGGACATAGCCCCAGTGAGCGAGTGGGCGCATCATCAATGCGAAATAAATTTTGGCGACGCCTTCCAATGCAAAAAAAAGTGCCATCAGCATAGTGATGGTCATTATTCCCTCAAGCGGCTGGGCAAGAAACAAATAACCGATTACAGACTGCAAAATGCCCATAAACAGCCACAAGCCAAAGCCGGGCATACGGAAAAAAAGCAGAGCACGGGTAATTAGAAATATCCCTCCAACCAGAAGAATACAGCCTAAAGAGACGACTATGGCCACAGTAAAAAAGTGCGGAACTAATATCGCAATAAACCCTAAGATGATAAGAAGAATACCCTCGGCTAAAAACAACTTCCAATGCGTTTTGAAGTAATGCTGCATTTTCTGCTGTATCTGGTTTATTTCAATGGTGTTGCTTTCTATTTTGATCATAGTTTTTCCTTATAAAGTTGTTTAGTAATCTATCTATGCAGTGTTAGCTTCAGGCCTATCTAGTTCCCATGCCGGAACGTAGGAACGATATATTGAATGCAGAAATCAATTCGACTGTTCCGGCGATGAGCCGTTGAGCCACAATAAAAACAGGTCGTAGCCAAGAGCCAGAATGACGGCGCCAATGAAAAGACCGATCACCCCAGAACTCAACAGGCCTCCAATCGCGCCGATGAAAATAACCGCCATAGGTGTCTTAACGCCACGGCCCAGCAGGATTGGTTTAAGAATACTGTCCAATAAACCGACCGGAATACTCCAGATCAGGAAGGCCACGGCGGTGAATGTGTCAGCTGTGTAAAACAGGTAAATTATTATGGGGATAACGACAGGAAAGAGGCCTATTTGGGCTATGGACAAAATCAGGCAAAGCAGCGCCCAAAGACCGGCTGCCGGTACTCCGGCTACCATAAAACCGAGACCCGCAAGGATGCTTTGAATAAGCGCTACCCCTAAAATCCCATTGGCAACACTGCGCACGGTTGCTTCAGCCAGATCGGCGTAATCATCACCTTTCTCATCCGCAAGCCGATGGGTAATTGCGCGTGCTATGCGATTGCCGCCGCTGGAATTAGCCAACAATATACCGGCAATAATAATGGCAATCACAAAATGCAAAATCGTCATGCCTCCGCCGGCAGCCGCTGACAATAACCAGCTGCCGATGACTTTGAGTGCCGGTGTGAGTTGTTGCAGAGCACTTTGAATATTTTCCGAGGCGAGCAACCAAAACTTGGCTAGCGGTTGACCGATAACCATCAAATGACCCAAATTCTCGGGCGGTGGCGGAATGGACAAAGAACCATCTCTAGTTTTCTCTGCCAGCATTTCTAGTCCATCAATCAACGTTTCAGCCAGCAACACGGTTGGCACTATCAGGATAATCAGGAAAGCAATAGTAAAGGTCGTAGCCGCAAGTTTGTGGGATTCACCGAGAGCTATTCGCAGACGTTTGTATAGCGGATAAGCCGCAACGGCAATAATGATGCCCCAGATTATCGGGATGATAAAAGGCTCGACGATTTTGAAACACCAGACTGTAATGATGAGTAACAGGCCTATTCGAATAGTCGCCTCAAGCGATCTGTGCAGAAAAATTTTGTCACTTGTAGATAGATTGGAATCATTCATGTGTTCATCCTGCTAAAGTAACAAACCCTATAAGCCACCATACAATGCAGATTGCAGCATATCTGCGGTAAGTGCTCCGCTTTTTGCTCTGACATAATCAACAACTACCGGAACAAATTCATCGATCCTGTCAGGGGAAAGGTTTAACGCCTTAAAAGCTGAAGCCAGTCCGGCAAGATTTCCATAAGGGTTATTGGCTTCAGCTGAGCCATTCGTTGCCACCGGTTGTTTGGGTGCTGCACTTAACAAGCTATCCATCTCAGGTACCGCATTGCTTAACTCTGCAAATTGTCCGGCATCCAGCTTACCTTTGGCTAGCTGAAAAAGCGCACCGGCTCCTCCTTGCGCCTGTTCGTTGCTAATACTCAACTTTTTTACCAGGGTATCTGTCAAATTGCTTTGCACGGCAGTCGAATTTACGTCGGTCACACCATTTGCACCCGACTGAACAGTCTGGGTGGTTTGCCCCTTGCTAACAGAGTTAAGGGTGGAATCTTCTGCATTTACGACGCCTGACAAACCTGCCACGATAAACAGCAAGCGAGGGGCATTTATAAATATCTTTTTAGGGTTCATTTTTCCTCCGGATTTATTGAGGCGCAATTAATTTGGCTGTTTTAACAAAGCTCTCCGCCGGTCGGCAAGGGGAAACGCTCGAACGTACGGACGCTCCCAACCCGGACGGGTTTTGCAAACCCGTCCGTAATGTTTATGCAATACTCACACTACACAGTCAGGTTTAACTTGTTTTGAAACATAGGGGACGGAGTTACAAACTCCGTCCCACGTAGGCAGTAAAACCGCCCCCGACATAGCTAGAAAGGATTTAAGCTAAATGCTGTTGGGGCGTTAACCACTTCGCCGGGTTGACGATTGGCAATTTCAACGAATTCTTTCGCCCATTGGTCTATGACTTGTTTAGCAGGGCCATACCAGGTCAATCGGGTTAAATCCAGCGGATTAATATCTTGTACATTACGATCGGCAAAGGTCGCGACAATTTCATTAGTGTTTAAGTCGCGTATCCGTCCTTCAAAAGCCACCGCCCGTTGATTGATCAGGCCAGCCGCCGTGCCGCCTCCTGGTTCCAACCATCCTGCCGCATTCAGCATGGGCATTGAAGGGTCGATTTCAATTAATGCTAACTCCAGTTGCAAAACGCTTTGTGTTTGTTGAGCTGGATAATTAAGCATTATAAAATGCTGATTAGGGTCATTATTAAAATCGGCGATCACTTGTTTTTGAAAATAGCCCGCCACTTCTTTGATGTCTTTTTTTACATTGGTCACATAATTGACTGAGCTTAATTTATGCAGCCAATCCATTTTTAACATGTATTGGGTGTTGACGGGGGCGATCACAAGATACTGATACGCTTTAAAGTCAACGTCCGGTTTAATCCAGGCTCTTTGGAAAGGTAAATAAGCAACTTTCGCTTCCCTTTGCGCATCAGGCGTAAAAGCCGTATCAGGCGCGGGCGCTACGACGTCGGCTTTTACGTCATTACTGGCGCTGTTAATGGTGGAGCAAGCTACCAGGGTTGAAGCCAGCGCAATGCTAAACAACGCAGTATGTATTTTAGATCTTGAAAAGTACGTTGATTTTTTCATTAAATTTCCTGTAGTAAAAAATAATATAAAACCCTGGAAGGCACGCGCAGCATGCCCTGTCCGGCTGTAGTTGTGTCTTTCGCGTCATTTCTTTGACATTGTAACAAAGACCTCCAGAAAAGCCGAAGGTTATTGGGTGAGCGCCTAAATCGGGTGCGCTGTTCCTTAAAGCCACATCTCTCAAATGTTTAGAGCAAGGTTGAACTCCCCCTCCCGTTCCGCACATGTATTCGTCACATACCGCATACATGGCGATGCAGGTTAGAAGTATAAAGAGAGGCGTGTGTTGACGATGTACTTGTACTGCGGATCGTCACGGATTAGCGCATAAGCGCCGCCGATGCCCCATTCAAATCGTTGGCTGATACGTTTAATCAGCATGGCGTCGATGGGAACGAACCACTTGCCCGTAGTTGCATTATAAGAAATTGAGTTCTCCGGATAGAGCGACAAGGCCCACGTTTTTGGCAATGTTTCGTCAAACAACTCCATAACCATCTTGATTCCACGGAGATGGTCGAGATGGACTGTTAGGGTGGGGGATATGTCCAGTCGTTGCACCTGAGAGACGCCGCTGCTTGCATCAAAGCCGCTATAATAGCGGAAGTAAGGGGCGACGGTCATGCCGCGCAGGGTCTCCGGTAGCCGGTATGTAAAACCGAGCCCCGGCGCCACTTGCCATTGGTCGGAACCGAATGGCGCCTGCCCGCCGGTTGGGAATACGAAGCGTAAAGAGGTGCGCAAGCGCAGATTTTTGGCGACTTCAGGACTGTCAATGATCTCCTCGATCAGCATGTCGGAGATGCCCGCCTTCCAGACGCTGTCGGTGTTAGCTGGCCCGGATTTGTCAGTGTCATAAAAGGGCACGTCCACGCGCTGGGTGAAAGTCCATCCTTGACCGAAGTTGAAGGGCACAAAAAGCCTTTCACGGAGCTGCACACGCCCGGTTGCGTTGGTGTTTTGCTGGAAATAAGCCCAATTATCCAGCCGCACGGTGCCCAGCTCCATATCGGCTGCAACGTCGCCTGCCCATGCCGGGATCACGATTGCGACGATCATCTGTAGCATGCGTATCCAGAGTGCCTTTGTGAAAACGATGATAAACATAATTATTTCCTAAAGCCTTGTGCGACAAGCCAACTGGCTATGAGCTACCAGACCACAAAAGTCCACATGGACCAAGCTATCACAAATAGCACCATTACAATTAAAGCGATACCGTGCGGTTGCTTTGCATGGTGCATGATGATGTCGCGTTTCTTCTTTCGTTCGTGCGGGGTAGTTGGATTTGACATTGGTTTTACCTCTAAAATATGACAGCGAAACTTTCTAGCCATCAATTCAGGCTAAATGTCCTAAAAAAAGGACGTCCCCTTTATAAGGGAACGTCCTTTTTAGTATTTAAAAACGAAGGATTAGAGTTTTAACTTACTCTTCAACTTCGCCCAGAAAGATTCTTTTGGAGTCTTTTGGCATTCCTCGATCAGAAAAGGAACAAGCGTGTCAGTATCCACAACTTCGATGACTGCATTTTTGGCTTTGCCGCCTTTGGTGTAGGCGACTGCGGCGATAACGTACTGGGGTTTGATGACATCATCAATGCCGCTGAATTCCTCGCAGGTCAATTTTCCTAGTGGCTTTTTCACACTTTCCGCTTTAGGCGCATCAGCTGCGAAAGCAAGTGCAGAACCGGCCAACATGATCGCAGCGGTAATGCCCATTGCAATATTTTTAGTTTTCATAAGTTGTTCCTTTATAAGTTAATTTTAAATGAATTGCCTTACTGCGCCGCTGTACCCGAAGTCCATGAGGACAATCGATTTGCCGCTAGTTCAGCCCAATGATTGGCAGCATTTTCCGCATCGCCCCACTGCCACTGAAAACCGGTCGTAAACGAACCGCCTCCAATCCTTTTATCTACGGCCATTGCCAGTATTTGCCCCGATACCGAATCGGTTACCTTGAGTTCAGCCTGGGCCGAACCGACAAACGGCATGGTGCCGGTAGCCAAATATTTAAGATTAGCCAGCATGTGTGCTTGCGGGATGATCATCGAAATACTGCGCAGCACTGGCGTGGCTCCTGATGCATCGACTAGGGCGGCATCGATCTTCATGACGCCAGGGCCTGCTTGGGTGACAATTTGAAATTTCTGCCCCAGCTCTTTATTGAGTTGCTGGGAGAAATAGTTGACCAGCATCTGCTGGTCAGCCGTAGAAATCTTTGTGGAATAGCCCCCCCAGAAAGTCACCGGATCGATCAGGACTTTGTTGTATTGGGTCCATTGCGCAGCAGGATTAAGGTAACGCAAACCGGTCTGATCCTTGCCGCCGACAGTAAGCAGTGAGCAGTCGTTGGCAAGGAATGCACAATCCATGTCAGTCTGGTTAATAGCCACCTTCTGGGTCGTCGTACAGGCGGTCAATAACAACAAAGACACGCCCAATAATGGCAAACCCAGCCGGGCTTTAGACCGTGATTCTGAATTTTTCAATTGTGTGTTCATGATTTTTTCCTTAAGTTTTAAGTTATGTGGGTTACTCAAAAAATATTCGGAGACAGTCCTAACTTCAAGCGGACTGCGCTACGTCTTCGTGTACCGACACGTCGGATGCGGCGGTGTTCTTCATCAGATCACGCGCCTTCTCCACCTGTGCTGCGTCGCCATGCACTATGAGCAGGAATTTATCTGCCTTCAGTTCGGTTTCGTAGCGGATTGCGGAATCCTTGGGAATGCCGATGCTCACCAGTCCGGCTACTAAGGCGCTCGATCCGCCTCCAACTGCAGCGCCGCTAAAGCCGCCTACGATAGAACTGGCAATCGGGCCGAACACAATGATATGGCCTACCACCGGAATGAACAACAGCGCAGGGCTTAACAAGATGCCTATGAGGCCACCCCAGAAAGCGCCATACTTGCCCCAGAACTTCATCCGGTCGCCCATGTTGTAGAAGCCGCCGACCTGTTCTTCGGAGTGAAAGCCTTTGCCGATCACCGACAATTCCTTCATGTCGAAGCCCGCCTTTCCAAGCGTGCGCACGGCATCGTCTGCATTGTCGTGGGTATCGTATACGGCTATCACTGAATTTACTTTTGTCATTTGTCTTTACCTTATTTAGGCTGTTGAAAAAGTGGATTGCGAAGCCGGTCGGGGCTTGCAACCTCGACCGGAACGTGAACATCATCGATTTACATAACATGAGTGACGGGGTTACAAACCCCGTCACGCTTCGGGAGAGAGGTGAGCGACTTGCGGATTACTGACTCGGTTGCTTGTTGCTCATCGCCTTGACCTGCTCCATCACCTGCACGAGGTTGTAGGTTTCTGGAGCCTGTAGTGCAGGGAACTCGGCGAAGGACTCGAGTTCCTTCAACCACAACTGCTGTCCGATGGGCAGCATGTTCCAGTTGTAGATGTACGCAGTGCTCGGCGAGGCCAGCGTGCCGCCAATGGACAACACGGATTTCTGCCCATCACCCACGGCTTGTTCGAACGGATCGCGCCGGATGTTCTGCACCTGCGCCCAGCCATACTGCTGGGGGCCCGCAAGCGCTGAGGCGCCGGTTGAACCTTCCATCGTGAAGTAGATTTTCCAGTTTTTGTAGCGCACTGCCGACGGGGTTGCGCCGGTATAGTACAAGAAGGTGTCTCGCGCAGACGTCTTCGACTTGCCGGTCAGATAGTCAAGCTGATTGACGCCCTGGAGTTTAGTCTTAACGATGCCAGGATACTTACCTGCCATGATCTGCTTGTTGAGGTCATTGCCCTTGGCGCCGCCAGCGATTTCGACGAAGGTCGGTAGCCAGTCATAAGACGCAAAAATATCGTCCAGAACTGTGCCCGGCTTGATGTGGTCAGGCCAGCGGATGACCAGCGGCACGCGCATGCCACCTTCCCAGGTGCTGAGCTTACCGGCCTTGAATGGCGTCATACCACCGTCCGGGAAAGTCTGGCTCTGCGCACCGTTGTCGGTAGTGAAGACCAGGATGGTGTTGTCGAGCTGGCCCATATCCTCCAGCTTCTTCATCACATAGCCGATGTTGTCATCCATCTGCTTCATGGCGGCTTCCTGAATGCCCCAGTCCTTGCCGCCGGGTTCACCCAGCATCGCCAGATATTTGTCCGACAGCACGGTCGTGACGTGCATACGCGCCGGGTTGTACCAGACGAAGAAGGGCTTGTTGGTCTTCTTGGGGTCGTTGCGGTCGAGGAAGTCGATCACCTTGGCCGAGGTCTCCTCGTCCACCGTTTTCGAGCGCTCCAAGGTTAGCGGGCCTTCATCCTTGCAGGACTGATTCTTCGACGTACCATCCTTGGACGTGCAGGCGATGACCGGTCTTGGTGGAGTCAGACAGGTCGTGGTCTTGGGATCCACAGCGCCGGGAACCTCAGGCAGTCCGGGCACCGGCGAGTTCTTACACGGCGGCGCAATACTCTGTTCGGTCGGACTCTTGTTGAGATCTGGGAAGCTAACGCCCTGCATTGCATCCAAGTGATAGAGCCAGCCCCAGTATTCCTGAAAACCATGGGCGGTCGGTAGCGCATCGGTATGGTCGCCGAGGTGATTCTTACCAAACTCACCCGTGTTGTAGCCTTGGTCGAGCAGGAACTTCGCGAGCGCGGGTGTACCGGGCCGCAGGTAGGACGGACTGCCGGGCAATTGGGGAGGGATCATGCCGGTACGCAGCGGCGTCATGCCGGTAAAGAAGGCGTTGCGCCCGGCGGTGCAGCTTTGCTCAGCATAATAGGTCATCATCTTCGCGCCCTCGTTGGCAATGCGGTCGATGTTGGGCGTGGTGTCGAAGCCCATGCCGTTCTGATAAGCGCCGACCTGCATCCAGCCGATGTCATCGCCCATAATGAACATGATATTAGGTTTTGTTTCTTTTGTGTTTTCCGCCTGCGCAGTTAATGCAAAAGAACACGCAGTCAATGCGACTAGCGCCATTGCTGCGGGGTGAAACTGACGTTGCCGCCGGTGTATTGGGATCATAATCTAGCCTCTTTATCATTGCTTAATTTTTTAAAAAAAATGGGGCGTTTTAGAAAGCGCGAGTGAATGGTACGGGCGCATGGTATCAGTAGCGGTGGGGGGGGGGCAATTTTAAATGAAGGCTAAACAGTTTTTGGGTTATTTTGTATAGTTCCAACGCTCCAGCGTGGGAACGATACAATATTAAAAGCGTTGATGTTCAAAGTTCAGGCGCTTCAAACATTGACTCCGCCCTAACCGATTCCCTGATAATCTCCGCCAGACGTCTTACTCCGGGGCCTGCAAAATCTGGATTGGCTAGAATTAGATAGAGCGGCACCTCGCGCGTACCGCCTTCCCTCAAGGGTAGTGGGCGAAGTGTCCCTGTCAGCAACTCCTCTCGGATGTGCTCTTCTGGCAGCCAGGCAAATCCATAGCCCATACAGACTGCCTGAATTGATGTAGCGACCTGACTCACCGTCCAACGCTGATCTACCTCAACAGTGGCGGTACGCCGGCCGCGTTTAGCGCCTGAATCCCGCACTACCACATGGCGATGGGCGCGTAGATCCCGATAACTTAATTCGCGACCATAATGATGTAAAGGATGATCGGCATGAGCCACAGCACGCAAGTTTATTCGCATTAAGGGATCGCCTAGAAATCCAGGTGGTAATTGTGGGGAAATCACCAAGTCGGCCTCTCCCTTTAGTAGCGCATCCGATGTTCCACCAAGTACCGATTCAATCAGTTCGAGCCGTGTACCAGGGCTTTCCTGACTAAATCGCTCCAGGCAAGTTAATAATAACCGAGAAGGAAAGAGAATTTCGGCGGCAATATGTATTTCCACCTCCCAGCCCGCCGACAGTGCGTGAGCCGCTTGCTCCAGATCGTTGGCTTCGCCGACTAACGCCAATGCGCGTCGGTAGAGCATCTGCCCTGTTGGCGTGAGGATAGCCTTACGCCCTTGGATCTCGAACGCTTTGATGCCCAGTAAGGACTCTATTTTTTGTACGGCATAAGTGACGGCAGATTGACTCTTGTGCAGTGATTCGGCTGCCTGAGCGTAACCTCCTGCGTCCACAACTGCGAGCAAGGTGCGCCACTGCTCAAGGGTAATATGAGGCACTATTTAAACCTATCTAATTTTTGAATCATTAATAGCGAATTATTATACTTTTTTATCGCCTTAATAAGGAGTTTAATAGATCCACTTTCAATGATATAAAGAACTACCATGAAAACCCAACTACAACTTAACTCAAGGAACCTTACCATGAAGCGCATTACCTTGTTGATCCTGGCAGCCGCTATTTCAACCCCAGTCCTTGCTGCCCCGGAAACTTATGTCATCGATAATACCCATACCTATCCACGGTTTGCCTACAGTCACTTTGGTTTCTCGACGCAGTTAAGCCGCTTCGACAAGACCTCCGGCAACATTGTCATTGATCGCGAGGCAAAAATTGGTTCTGTCAGCGTCATCATCGACACCACGTCGGTCGATACCGGCTACCCTTTGTTCAACGAACATATACAGGGCGCCGATTTTCTGGATACTGCCAAGTACCCAACTGCTAACTTTACCTCCAGTAAAGTCAATTTCGAGGGTGACAAGGTTTCGTCGGTCGATGGCACACTGACACTTAAAGGCATCAGCAAACCAGTGACACTGACGCTGACTTCTTTCCAGTGTATGATGCATCCTATGCTGAAAAAGGATGCTTGCGGAGCCAATGCGACAGCCGTTGTTAAGCGCACAGACTTCAACATGGGCAAATATGCACCCAACGTGGGTGACGATGTGACGCTGACCATCTCGGTTGAAGCGGTCAAAAAATAGTGATGGCAGCAGTAAAGAAGCAAACTAATTACATTTAAATTTTCCGGGAGAGCAACATGACTAAAGTCGCAGTCGTATTTCATAGTGGTTACGGCCATACCGTTAAACAAGCCGAAGCAATAGCACAAGGCGCTAAAGCTGAATTAGTAGCCATTGATGCAGAGGGTAATATTACCGAAGCACAATGGACTACCTTGAATGAAGCCGACGCTATTATCTTCGGCTCCCCAACCTATATGGGAACAGTCAGCTGGCAATTTAAGAAATTCGCCGATGCATCCTCTAAGCCTTGGTTTAGCCAGCAATGGAAAGATAAAGTGTTTGGCGGATTCACTAATTCCGCCACTATGAACGGCGATAAGCATTCCACCCTGCATTATTTCTTTACCCTGGCTATGCAACATTCAGGAGTCTGGGTTGGCACAGGTCTGATGCCATCCAATACCAAAGCGGCTAAACGTGATGATGTGAATTACGTGGGTTCTTTTGCAGGTGCCATGATGCAAACCCCATCCGATGCTAGCCCAGACGAGGTCAATGGTGGCGATTTGGAAACGGCTAGATTGTATGGTGCGCGTGTTGCAGAAGTTGCAAGCAAATTTAAAGGTAACTGATTGGGGTTATCAAATGTTGAAACTCAGAAAATCCGCAGAACGTGGTTATGCCGATCATGGCTGGCTCAAAAGCTACCACTCGTTTTCATTTGCCGATTACTATGATCCAAATTATATGGGATGGGGTAATTTGCGGGTGATTAATGAAGACCGTATTGAGCCAGGAACTGGCTTTGGTAAACACAGTCACCGCAATATGGAAATTATCAGCTACGTTCTCTCGGGTGAGCTTGCTCATCAAGACAGCATGGGCAATATCAAATCGATTCCGCCTGGCGATGTGCAGCGCATGAGTGCAGGCAGCGGCGTAAGGCACAGTGAGTTTAATCATGCCGAAGGCTGTACAACTCATTTTTTGCAGATTTGGATTGAACCCAATGTGCAAGAAATTCCTCCAAGTTACGAACAAAAGACGATTCCAGCGACAGAGAAACGGGGAGTATTACGTTTAGTAGCATCGCCGACCGGCGGGCAAGGATCTGTGGTCATTCATGCTGATGCCAATCTCTATGCGGGATTATTTGATGGCGATGAAACGGCCACCCTGATATTGGAACCACGCCGAAAGGCTTATGTCCACCTGATCCGTGGCGAACTAAAGGTGAATGGTCAAAAAATCAACACCGGCGATGCGCTGTTTCTGGAGCATGAAAACCAAATCCAGATTACCCATGCCAAGCAGGCAGAAGTATTGGTATTTGATTTGGCTGCTTAGGAACGAGCATGACACACTTCGACATCTTACTCCCTCTCCTTCCGGGAGAGGGTTGGGGTGAGGGGATTTAATATATAAGTGTGTCGTGCATGTTCCTTAACTGTTCCGAAAGGGATTTCACCTTATCGATCCTTACCCAAAGCATACAGGTCTTGTATCCAATATGAACAACGAAGCAAATAATTTACGAGGTTCTGTTGTGTACCTTTCTCATGGAGGAGGCCCGTTGCCACTGATGGGTGATAAAGGCCATCAGAACATGATAGATTTTATTAGAAATGTTACGCCAACGCTTATAAAACCGTCGGCAATTTTAGTCATTAGTGCGCATTGGGAAGAAACTAAGCCCACTATTACCAGCGGGATGCTTCCTTCGTTAATTTATGATTATTATGGTTTTGCTAAAGAAGCCTATGAAATTAAGTATCCTGTATCAGGTGCGCCTGAACTAGCGAACAAGATTTTCAATCTATTAGGTAATGCTGGCATTGGCGCCCAGCTTGATGATCAGCGAGGTTTCGATCATGGTTTATTTATGCCGTTAAAGCTGATGTATCCGAAGGCTACTAACTTAAGCCGGGACAAAAATTTGCACTCGTACCCAAGCTCCCGCTTCACTGCCCACAGTTAAGCGGGAGTGCAACGGCTTTAGTTGTTGCTATCAGCCGAACGGCTATAGGCACAACAACGACTAAAGCCGTTGTACTCCCGTTTTTAATGCCTTAACTTATTGGCAGTGAAACAGGCGTAGGCCGGAATAAGACCGCCCAAGCGTAGCGCGGGTGGCGTTTCCGGCTTTTCGTGCGCAACGGTGTGCCGGAAACGCTTTTTCTTGCTTGCGCACGAAAAAGCCTTATTCCGGCCTACTGAACTGGCACAGCAGCAAAAAGAGTATTCGAATTTGAAATCATGGGGAAAATGGCGAGTGCTTATAGTTGGTAAAACGATTTTATTCAAAACTAACTTGAGTGATGTTAAATA
>Ga0182019_10001367_pt1 | contig 12422 bp, 11 predicted proteins | sample 812E2MmetaG_FD_120483 | JGI IMG/M metagenome (GOLD analysis project Ga0182019, IMG submission 120483) | Permafrost microbial communities from Stordalen Mire, Sweden - 812E2M metaG | ecosystem: Environmental > Terrestrial > Soil > Wetlands > Permafrost | place: Sweden: Stordalen | collected...
ACGACGCCATGCTTTTCGGATTCGTGGTCGGCCCGGTCTCCTGGAAGAAATTCCTTTACCCCCCGCGGCTTACGATGTTCAAGGCCACCAGGGCCGGCAAGAGCTTTACCATAGCGCCGGAGGGGACCGACAAGAACCGGAAGTTGGCGTTTATCGGCGTCAGGCCGTGCGAAGTGAGCGGGATACTCATGCAGGACCAGGTTTTCACGGGGGGGAAGTATGTCGACAGGGCATACAAGGCTGCCAGGGACAACGCGTTCATCGTTGCGGTGAATTGCACCGTCACCGGGGGGAACTGTTTCTGCGCTTCGATGGGGACAGGGCCGGGTGCGACGAGGGGATTTGACATAGCTCTCACCGAAGTGCTGGGAGGCGGAAAACACTACTTCGTCGCCTCGGCAGGGACACCGCGCGGGGAAGAGGTCCTGGGAGCGGTGACGCAGAGGGAGGCGACGGAGCCGGAGAGCCGGTCGGCACTTGACGCCGTCGCGCGTGCGGCGGAATCGCTGACAAAACGGATGGATATACGGGAACTCCCGCAGCTGCTCAAAGACAATTTCGAGAACCCCCGGTGGGACGACGTTGCGAAGCGGTGCCTCGCCTGCACGAACTGTACGATGGTGTGCCCGACCTGCTTCTGCTCCACGGTGGAGGATGCCACGGACTTGACCGGGATGCACGCGGAGCGGAGCAGGAGATGGGATTCCTGCTTCACGCTGGATTTTACAAAAGTTGCCGGCGGGAACATCCGCCCCTCCATCCGTGCGCGGTACCGCCAGTGGCTGACGCACAAGCTCTCGAACTGGATGGATCAGTTCGGCACCCTCGGGTGCGTCGGATGCGGCCGCTGCATAACGTGGTGCCCTTCGGGGATCGATATCACCGCGGAAGTCGATGCCATCCGCGGAAACAGCGTTCACGCATAAGGAGCAGACATGCAAACAGAAAATCTCACGGAAATTCTGCGCCAGCATCCCTTCCTTGCAGGACTGTCGGATGTGCACATGGAGGTCCTGATCGGCTGTGCCTCCAACGTACGATACGCCGAAGGAGCGCCCCTGATCCAGGAAGGGGAGATTGCCAACACGTTTTATCTTATTCGTACGGGACGCGTCGCACTGGAAACCGACGTGAATGCACGCGGGAAGATCCGCATTCAGACCGTGGGTCCGGGTGACGTGCTCGGGTGGTCCTGGCTGATTTCCCCCTTCCGGTGGCATTTCAACGCGCTGGCCGTCGCCGAGGTCCGGGCGGTTGCGCTCGACGGGGAATGCCTGCGGAAGAAATGCGAGAAGGATCATGACTTCGGGTATGAAATGCTCTCACGATTCTCCCATGTCATGGAACGCCGTCTCGAGGCGACGAGAATGCAGCTCCTCGACCTGTACACCACTTCGCCGGGAGCGCACGTATGAAGCACGAGACAATTCAACCCCCTGCGGCTCCGGGCGAAGGGCTTCGTCTCCACACGGTCACTGTGAAGAAAGTGATCTGGGAAACGGACGATACCTTCACGCTCCAGATCGATCTGGGAGAGATGGGGGAGACGTTCAGTTTTCTCCCCGGGCAGTTCAACATGCTGTACGTGTTCGGACTGGGTGAGGCTGCAATATCGATAAGCTCGGATGCATCGCAGGGAGGGATGCTGGCCCACACGATTCACAGGGTCGGGACCGTCACGACCGGGCTCGCACAAATGAAGCGGGGCGATGTGATCGGCCTCCGCGGACCGTTCGGAACGGCCTGGCCGATCACGGCCGCCCGGGGAAAAGACGTGTGCATCGTGGCCGGGGGGATCGGCCTGGCCCCGCTCCGTCCCGTGATGTACGCCATGCTCAGGGAGAGGACGGCGTTCGAGCGCATTATACTCCTCTACGGTGCGCGCAGTCCGCTCGATCTCCTGTACCGCGTCGAGCTCGAGGAATGGGCCAAGGAGCACAACGTCGAAGTCCTTGTGACCGTGGACCGCGGCGACTCGTCCTGGAAGGGGTATATCGGGGTCGTCACCTCGCTCTTTTCCTACCTCAAGCTCGATGCCCGGGCCACGGTGGGGTACGTGTGCGGCCCGGAGACCATGATGAAATACACGATCGACGAGATGGAGCGACGGGGTCTCGCCGAAGACCAGATATACCTCTCCATGGAGAGGAACATGAAATGCGCCGTGGGGTTCTGCGGGCATTGCCAGTACGGACCGGAATTCATTTGCAAGGACGGACCGGTGTTCACGCTGCCGCGGATCCGCCACCTGCTCGATAAGAAGGAGCTGTGAGATGCCTCCGAAGAAACCGAAGGTCGCCGTATTCAAATTCGCATCCTGCGACGGATGCCAGCTCTCCCTGCTCGATGCTGAAGACGAGATCCTCCTTGTGGCGGGCGCCGTCGATATCGCCAATTTTCCGGAAGCCAGCCGCCGCGTCCTCCCAGGGCCGTATGACATCGGGCTCGTGGAGGGGAGCATCACCACTCCCCACGACGTCGAGCGGGTGCGCGAGATCAGGAAACAGTGCCGGGTGCTCATCGCCATCGGCGCCTGCGCCACCGCCGGCGGGATCCAGGCGCTCAGGAACTGGAAAGACGTGAAGGAATTCACCCGCACCGTCTACGCATCGCCGGAATACATCTCCACGCTCGACCGCTCGATGCCCGTCGGTTCGTACATCCACGTCGATTTTGAGCTCCGGGGCTGCCCGATCAACAAACACCAGCTTCTCGAGGTCCTCAACGCGTACCTGAACAAGCGGAAGCCGACGATCCCGACAAGCAGCGTCTGCATGGAGTGCAAGCTCCGGGGAACCGTGTGCGTCATGGTCGCGCAGCGGACCCCCTGCCTCGGCCCGGCGACGCAGGCCGGCTGCGGGGCGATCTGCCCCACATACGACCGGGGTTGTTACGGTTGTTTCGGGCCGATGGAGAACCCGAACACCGGCGCGCTCGCCGAACATTTTGAGGAGCTCGGAGAGTCGCGGCAGGATATCATGCTCGCATTCCGCGGCTTCAATGCCTATGCAGAAGCGTTCAGGAAAGAGAGTGACGCCCATGAATAACAGGGTCATACGTGTCGACCAGCTTGCGCGCGTTGAGGGGGAAGGCTCGCTGATCGTGAAGGTGAACGACGGCAAGGTGGCGGACGTCAAGCTCCGTATCTTCGAACCTCCCCGCTTTTTCGAGGCGTTCCTCCGTGGGCGCAAATTCACGGAAGCCCCGGACATCACCGCGCGGATTTGCGGGATCTGTCCTGTCGCCTACCAGATGAGCTCCGTGCTCGCGATGGAAGACGCGATGGGGCTCACCGTGGACGATCAGATCCGCCAGCTCCGGCGGCTCCTGTACTGTGGCGAATGGATCGAGAGCCATGTGCTGCACATGTACATGCTGCATGCCCCGGATTTTCTCGGCTACGAAGATGCGCTCCTCCTGGCGAAGGACAAACCGGAGCTTGTGGCTCGCGCGCTCAAGATGAAAAAGATCGGGAACGACGTGATGAACATCGTCGGGGGGAGGGAGATCCACCCGGTGAACGTCCGCGTCGGCGGCTTCTACCGCGTCCCGCGGAAGGAAGAGCTGGAGCCGCTTGTCGAACGCCTCAAATGGGGGCTGGACCAGGCGATCGATACGGCGAAGCTTGTCTCGACGTTCGAGTTTCCGGATTTCGAGACGGAGTACGAGTTCGTTTCGTTGCGCCATCCGGAGGAATACCCTCTCATGGGGGGCCGGATCGTGACGAGCAGCGGGCTGGATATCAGCATACGAGAATACGAGTTCCATTTCGAAGAGCGCCATGTGCCCTATTCGAACGCGCTGCACGGACTGGAGCGCGGGCACGGGCGGTATTCGGTGGGCCCTCTGGCGCGTTTCAACCTCAATTTTGACCGCCTCTCCCCGCTCGCCCGGCAGGTGGCCGCGGACGTGAAAATCGGGCCCGTGATGAAGAACCCGTTTAAGAGCATCATCGTCCGGGCGATCGAGACGCTGTACGCGTACGAACAGGCTCTCCAGATCATCCAGGCATACGAGCCTCCCGCTTCTCCTTCACACGCAGTGACCGTATCCGCCGGGATCGGCTGCGGCGCGAGCGAGGCTCCCCGGGGGATGCTCTACCACCGGTACCGGGTGACCGACGACGGTCTCATCCGTGACGCAAAGATCGTCCCGCCGACGGCACAGAACCAGCCCACCATAGAGGAAGATGTCCGGCAGTTCGTCACCAAATTCGCCGGGCTCCCCCGCGAAGAGCTGACCTGGAAGTGCGAACAGGCGGTACGGAACTACGATCCCTGCATTTCGTGCGCCACCCACTTTGTGCGGCTGGAGATCACATGAGCAGCGTGCCCGGGCAGAACCTGCTTATCGGGGTCGGCAACGAGTTTCGCAACGACGATGCACTCGGGATACTCGTGGCGCGGGAAATCAGGCGCCGGAACTTCCCCGGGGTCACCGTCGTGGAACGTTCCGGGGAGGGTACGGCGTTAATGGATGCATGGGCCGGCGCGGAACTCGTCATTGTCGTGGACTCGATAGTCTCGGGGAAAGCCCCCGGTGTCATACACCGCCTGGACGCGGCGCGCGATGAAATCCCGCGGGGTTTCTTCCATTATTCCAGCCATGCATTCGGGGTGGCAGAAGCCGTCGGGATGGCCAGGGAGCTCAATCTTCTCCCCGGGCGCGTTATCATCTACGGCATCGAGGGGAAGGAGTTCGGGGAGGGGGTCGGGCTTTCCGACCAGGTTGTGAAGAACATCCCCCAGCTAATCGCCATGATCGAAGAAGATATTCGTGCCGTTCACGCCGCGTAACCGGTCCCGCAGAGTACCGCTGTACAGTATCACCAGAGCCAGAGGAGGAGCGCCGTGCAACGAGAGGAAGCCCTTGCATTGCTGTATGAATACACGAAAAGCGACAGTCTCCGGAAGCACGGGCTGGCCCTTGAAGCGGCGCTGAGGGCATATGCCGCGAAGGAGGGGGCCGACGCGGAGCTCTGGGGGATCACCGGACTCCTGCACGATTTCGATTACGAGATGTATCCGGCATACCCGGACCATCCGATGAAGGGGTCGGCCATACTCGAGGCGAAAGGATATCCTCCGGAGATGCGCACGGCGATACTCGGCCACGTCCCGGCGACGAATGTCCCCCGCGACTCACGGCTGGCAAAGGTGCTCTTTGCATGCGACGAGCTGTGCGGGTTCATCGTTGCCTGCGCGATGGTGCGTCCGAACAAGCTGGCGGATCTGGGGGCGTCCTCCATAAAGAAGAAACTGAAGGACAAGGCATTCGCGCGGGCGGTGAGCAGGGAGGACATCTACAAAGGTGCGGAGGAACTCGGCGTGAATCTGGATGACCATATGGCGTTTGTCGCGGAGTCCTTGAAGGCCGTCGCCGGGGACCTCGGTCTCGTGTAAGGGCCCGGGCACCCGCTACCAGGCATCGAACGCGAACCCCAGAGCCCACCTGTCAACCCGCACGTAATAGTACTGGCTGAAGACCTCCAGGCCGTGATAGTAACTGCCGTAGAAGCGGATCCCCGTTCCGTCCCACTCGCCGAACTTCACTCCGAATTCCACGTTGTTGGTGCCGTAGGTCGCCGGGATCCCTGTGATTGCGAGATGGTCGGCGATGTATGCGTTCAGCGGCCGTCCCCAGAACGTCCCCGTGAGGCCGGTGGTGTGAACTTCAAAGCCGTGGAGTGTGCCGTACCGTGAAAGGTTCCCTGGACGCACGAGCGTTGCGTATCCGAATCCGGAGTACACGCTCAGATCGACGCTCCTGCCGGGCCAGGCGTACAGGCCTGTCAGCTCGCCGAAATCGCGCGTATAGGGGATCGGTTGCTTGTTGTCCCTCCACTGCATTGTGACGCGGTCCCAGTGCCCGTCAATGAGATGTCCGCTGATGTGGAGGAGGCGGAGGCGGAGCGAGAGGTGAGCGTCCTCTCCCGGAGCGGCATAGACGATGTGGCCGCCGAAAAAACCGTCGACCGCGTCCACCTGAAGGCGCAATCCTTCAGCGCTCGTCGTGAGCGCGTACGTGAAAAGATCGGCGCCCACCCTGAGCTTCCCCCCTGCAACGCCGGTGCGGCATTCGAGGAAATCGATGCTGCTGCCGATATCGAGCTTGAGCCTTGAAGTTCCGGCTTCTTTCGCGACCCCTACGCGCGGCTCCTGGTAGTTGGCACGCAGTGGAGCAAAAAGGGTTCCGCCCGGCAGGAACGTGGTGCCGGATGCAGGTGCCGGAGGGACAGCCTGAGTCCCTGCCGGGGGAATGGCAGGAGTATATGCATGAGTATCTGCCTGAGGAACTGCCTGAGAATCTGTCTGAGGAACTGCCTGAGTATAGGCCGGAGAATATGCTGGATAGACCAATTGAGCCGTCGAGCACGCGGCCCGGAGGATGAATACAGTGCACATCAACAGAGATCGCATGGGAGAGAAAAGAAATAGTGGACAAGAAATGGTGAACAAGAATAGAAATAGTGAACAACAATAGAAATAGCGGGCAAGAATGGAAATAGTGAACAAGAAAAGAAGCAAAGCGGGGAACCAGATGCAAGGGGAGTTCCCCCCCCTCGCTCGTTGAATCTGACTCGATTGTTGCGTACATTGACGCGACATTTTACACACTTAAGGAGTCCTGCATGAGAACACCGGCACTGCTTCTGACTGTGGTGGCCCTCTGCGTTTCCCTTGGTCTGGCGCAGGATGAAGTGATTCCCCCCAAGCACTCCCGCATGGCAAAAGTCGGACTCTTCGGCGGTTTCACCCCCGGGATGCTATTCCCGAACGTGAAACCCATAAACGATTTCCTCGTCGCCGGGGGCGCCGCTCCGCTGAAAGACAACGGCGTGTTCATGCTCGGCGGCACGGGCGCGGCGTATATCATGATCGTCCCTAACCTGCGTGTGGGGGGTCTGGGGATGAGCGGCTCCATCAGCAGCACATCCCTCGACGTTGCGACGAACATCCGGCGCGAAGCGCAGCTCAAGATCGGGTACGGCGGGGTGACCGTCGAATATGTCGTGCCTATTTTTGAACATCTCGATTTCGCCTTTGGGACGATGCTCGGGACCGGCGGGATGGACCTCACAATCCGGAAGAGCAACGGGGACGCAAGTACGTGGGCGGGGGAACAGGGATATCTCCACTCTGTGGGGACGGGGGATTTCGCCGTACCGACCGGGACAGACCTGAGCAATCCACCCGGCGAGGTGACGCGAATCCTGACCGGCTCATTCTACATGATCATCCCCTCCGTGAGCTTCGAGTATGCCGTGACCGGCTGGTTTGCGATCCGGCTCGGGGCAAGCTACGTCGGGATGGTGGGGCCGACGTGGAAAATCGATTCCAACTATGACCTGCTCGGCGTCCCCTCGGACGTCAACGGGAACGGGTTCATGGTCAACCTGGGACTTCTTGTCGGCACGTTCTGAATCCGGAAGGGGAGCCGGGGGTCAGCTTTCGCCCCCGGCGGTGCTGCAGGCCCCGCGTGGAGGGGTACCGCTATTCTTTGAACTGAGTCGTCTTCCACTCCAGGAAAAGGTCCCGGCATCTTGACCGCTGGTATTTCCCCGTCGACGTCACCGGGACATCCCCTCCGAAGATCACCACCTTGGGGGATTTCGTATAGGGGAGCTGCCTTCTGCACGCCCTGAGGACCTGTTCCTCTGAGAGTATGACGTCCTTTTTCGGCTTCACGTATGCGCCCACCTCTTCCCCGTACCAGTCGTTCTCGAATCCCACGGCTATACCCGCTTCCACCCCCGGGAGGCTCATAAGCACTTCGTCGATCTCAAACGGCGAGATGTTCACGCCTCCGCGTATAATGAGCTCTTTTATCCGCCCGGTGATGAAGAACTGCTTCCGCCCCTGTTCATCGTAAAGGAAGAAACCCTCGTCACCGCTCCTGAACCACCCGTGCGCAAACGCCGCTTCATTGGCAGCCGGGTCCTGGAAATAGCCCGCCATGACGTTGTGCCCGCGTATGACGATCTCTCCCTTTTCACCTTCTGCGCGCTCGTCCCCCCGGTCATCATGAATCGCCATCTCGTTTACCGGGAGCGGAACTCCTATGGAGGGGAATCCGTGAGCGGACATCCACTCCCGGTGTTCGCTCCGGGAGAGGTCGATGGGGAGGAAACAGGAATAACAAGTGGTTTCGGAGAGTCCGTACCCGTGCATAATGGGGATCTTGAACGACTGTTCGAACTTCTGGGCAAGCTCCACGGTCAGGGGGCCCGCGCCGCATATCAGATGGCGGAAGTGTGCCAGTTTGTACGCTTCCATGTTGAGCCCGGCGTGGAGGAGAAACTGCAGCAGCGTGGGGACGACGCTGACGACGGTCACCCGTTCGATGCTGATCCGTTCAAAGAACCGGTCGGGGTGAAACTTCTGGTTCAGGACGACCCCCCCTCCCGCGTACAGCGGCGTCATGAGCGTGACGACGATGCCGTTGACGTGATGGATCGGGAGGACGCACATCATCCTCTGGTCGTCCGAGAACCTGTGCCACTCGGCGATGCTCATCGCGTCGACGAGGAGATTGTACTGAACAAGGAGCACCCCCTTCGGGTTTCCCGTTGTCCCCGAAGTATAGACGATGAGCGCCACGTCTTCCAGCTCCGGCGGTGATGGGGGACGAAAACGGGGGGATTGGTTCAGGACCGCGGTCCGGAAATGGGGGAGGTCGGGGTGCAAATGTTCACCGGCCTCCACGATCAGGCGCAGATCCGGAAGCTCCTCCCGGAACCCCGCAATCCTGTCCACGAACTGGTCGTGAACGAAGACGAGCTTTGCCCCGGAATTCCGGAGTACGTACCTGATCCGCCTGTCGTCTTCCCCCGCATTGACGGGGACGAGTGCCGCCCCGAGGAGAAAAGCGGCGAAATACTGTATGACGGTGTCGCAGTGGTTGAACGAGACTGTGGCAACGCGGTCCCCCCTGGCGATCCCCGCCGACTGGAGGAAGTTCGCCGTCCTGCAGGCCTCTTCGTAGAATTCCCTGTACGAGAGCTCGGTCCGCTTTCCTCCGTCCTCGTAGTATATGAGGAAGGGCTTATTCTCGTACGCTTCCGCCTGACGCGCAAGCAGGTCTCCGATGTTTGCGTACGGGACGAGCGGTTCGGTAAACGGGACTCCCCCTACCGATCGCGCACGATGGAGTTTCTCGAGCAGGGCGGGTGAAAGATCGGACATCCGGGCCTCCTCACTGAAAAGTTCTATTCACGCAGTATCGATCCCGTCTCCCTCAGGGGGGACCGGTCATCGCGGTCATCAGCCTGTACACGTCGCGGGGCGCGTTTCCGGACGGAAGCATCCTCATGGGGCGGCAGGCCCCGCCCAGGATTTCCAGTACTCATGCCATTCCGCGGCCTCCCCGGCGGGGAGCACGTCGATCGGGTTGAGCCCGTCGAGCATCACCGCGTATTCGTCGGTATGCGTCTTGTTCTTCTGTCCTGCGAGCGCCTTCGGGTGGGGGCCGTGATGGATGCCCCGCGGGTGGAGGGTCACCATGCCGGCTTTGATGTTGTCGCGGCTGAAGAAGTTCCCGTCGTGGTAGAATATGAATTCGTCGTAATCCGTGTTCCGGTGGAAGAACGGGACACGCAGCGCTTCCGGGTCCTCCTCGAGAGGGCGGGGAACGAAGCTGCAGACCACCGCCCCCTGCGTAACGAACGTCGTGTGGGCGCTCGGCGGGAGATGCGCCCTGTGGCTCATCACGGGGCGGATGTCGCGCAGGTTGATCTTCCACGCGGTCAGATCTCCCTTCCACCCCACCACGTCCATCGGGTTGAACGGGTACACGACCGAGGAGAACTCCTCTCCGGCCTTGATCCTGATCTCCCATTCACGGTCCTCGCCGAGGATCGGCGCGGGTTCCGGTGTGACGATCACGCCCGGGTCGTAGAGCGCGTGCTGCCCGATCAGTCCCTTGTCGGGCTGGTCGAACTCCGTTTTCGACTCGATAATGAGAAAGAAGTTGTCTGAGGTTTCCGGGACCACCCGGTACGTGACAGCCCTCGGGAGAATGATATAGTCCCCCGGCTCAAACTTGAGCGGGCCGAAATCGGTCTCGATCACCCCTTTCCCCCGGTGGATGAAATAGAGTTCGTCGCCGTCCGCATTACGGAAATAGAACGGCATGGGGGCGGAGCGCCGCGAGACCGACAGGCGGACGTCGCCGTTTCCGAGGAAGGGGACGGGCGACCCCTTCGGATCGTCCATGTCGGTGGGGTGGAGCTTGTTGCAGTCGATGCAGTGGGGCCGCAGTTTCCCTTCGAAGCGGATCCAGCCCGTCGGGGGATGCGTATGGTAAAGATGGGCGGATTTTCCGTAGAACCCTCTTCTCCCGTGCTCCTCCTCAAATGTTCCCTCGGGCAGCCCCACGTGGGCCTGCTGAGCGGTCTTCCCCTTCCTGAGCGGGTACATGGACAGGTATCTCCTTCACAATGTGGCTGTTCAGGGACCGGGAGTTATTTCCGGATGACCCTGTTCCGCAGGATGCCGATTTTTTCTATTTCCAGCTCTAATACGTCGCCGGGTTTGACCCACCGATCGAGCTCCAGGCCGCACCCCGTGCCGACCGTCCCGGAACCGAGCACGTCTCCCGGGTAAATGGTCTGGTCCCTGGAGAGGAACTCGATCATCTGCTCGAATTTCCAGTGAATCGATGAAGTGTTCCCCCGCGACCATTCCTCGCCGTTGACCCGCGCGGTCATCGCGAGGTTATACGGGTCCCCGATCTCATCCGGCGTGACGAGGACGGGGCCCATGGCGGTGCACCAGTCTTTCCCTTTGGCGGGACCCAGCCGGACGCGCACCTCTCTCCGCTGAATGTCCCTCGCGCTGAAATCGTTCATCACGGTGAAGCCTGCGATGTACTGCCGAGCACCTTCCGCGGGGATGGTGCGCCCGGTTTTCCCGATCACGAGTGCGATCTCGAGCTCATAATCGAACTTCTCCGTGAACGAGGGCCAGAGCACATCGTCCTCCGGGCCGATAATGTTCTGCCGCCCGCTTGTATAATACACCGGGATCTCGTACCACTCCGGCGGCATCGGCTCGCCCCTCTTCTCGAATCCTTTCTTCACATGCGATTCGAAAGCGTAAAAATCGCGGACCGACGGCGGTTCCGGAAGAGGGGGCCTCATGCGGACGTTCCCCGCCCCGTACACCAGCGTTTCGTCATTGGGGCCGGAGGGAGGGACGCGCCCGTCCGTGCATTCCTCCTCGAGCGCCGCGAGTGTCGCACGCGCAAACCCCATCGACGTGTCTCCGCCCCTGATGAATTCAAGGAGCGAATCGGGAACGAGCACGTCCGCAAGTGCCCGGGGACGGGCTTCACCCTTGCGGGCCAGATGCCAGGCGCACGCGAAGTTCATATCCACGATCCCTCCCGGGATGACGGCCCCGAAGCGCCTGTGCTTCCCGAGGCTGGTCGACACTTCAAACGTGCAGAGTTTCATGGGCATTCGGTCAGAGATTTCCCCGGAGGGCCTGTTCCCGTTCGATCGCCTCGAACAGGGCCTTGAAATTCCCCTTCCCGAAGCTCCTGCTCCCTTTCCTCTGTATCACCTCAAAAAAAAGAGTCGGGCGGTCCTGCACCGGCTTGGAGAATATCTGGAGCATGTACCCCTCGTCGTCCCTGTCGACGAGAAGACCGAGGCGCTCGAGCGCTTCGAGCGGCTCATCGATCCTGCCGACACGTCCCGTCATCTCATGATAGTACGCAGGGGGGACCCGGAGGAACTCGACCCCCTGTGCGCGGAGTTGTTCCACGGTATCGATAATGCTGTCGGTGGCGCACGCAATATGCTGAACCCCGGGGCCCCGGTAGAATTCCAGGTATTCCTCGATCTGTGATTTCTTCTTCCCGTGCGCGGGTTCATTGATCGGAAACTTTATCCTTCCGTTCCCGTTCGCCATCACCTTTGACATGAGCGCGGAGTACTCCGTGCTGATGTCGTTGTCGTCGAAATGCTGGTACAGGCGGAATCCCATGACATCCCCGTAAAAGCGGACCCAGGCGTTCATCTCGCCCCATCCCACATTCCCCACCATATGGTCGATGTACATGAGTCCGGCAGGGCGTGCCACCGGGTCGGGGCCCGGCACCGGGCGGAAGCCCGGAAGGAAGACCCCCCGGTAGCCCTTCCGTTCTACGAACGTGTGGATGGTGTCGCCGTACGCCGCGATCGAGGAGCGGATCACCTCTCCCGCATCGTCCGTCAGAACCTCCGGGGGGCGGATCCCCTTCGCGCCCCGCATCGTTGTCTCCCGGTAGGCAGATCGCGCGTCGTCCACCCAGAGTGCAATATCCCGGACGCCGTCCCCGTGCCTCGTGACATGTTGGGCGATCGGGCCGTCGTCCCTGAGCGGTGTGGTCAACACCAGACGGATCTTGTCCTGTTGAAGGACGTATGACACGCGGTC
>Ga0182019_10001369_pt1 | contig 12412 bp, 6 predicted proteins | sample 812E2MmetaG_FD_120483 | JGI IMG/M metagenome (GOLD analysis project Ga0182019, IMG submission 120483) | Permafrost microbial communities from Stordalen Mire, Sweden - 812E2M metaG | ecosystem: Environmental > Terrestrial > Soil > Wetlands > Permafrost | place: Sweden: Stordalen | collected...
CTCAACGACTGGCTGAAAGTTGAGACCATCCGCAACACGGATTCCGCAAACTCTTTCTACGCAGGCTACGCCTCAATCGAATTCTCGGACGAGAATGCCGACGGACGTTTGGGTAGCTCTGCCGTCTGTCGCGTGGGTGGCAAGGTCGATGCGGTGCGACTGCCCAAAGAGTCCTACTACGCGTTCCGCGTGGCTGGCAGCACGCAGCCTGACATACACATCGTCGGGCACTGGAACTATCCCGCTGGCACGAGCAAGACGATTTACGTGGTAGCGAACACGCCTTCGGTGGAGCTATTCGTCAATGGCACATCCCAGGGAAGGTCATCGACCTCGCGAGATGGGTACACCTTCAGTTTCCCGAACATCACCTGGGCCACGGGCACAATCAAGGCAGTCGGTTACGATGCGGCGAGTGGTGGCAACCAAATCTGCCAGCATCAGCTGACGACTGCTGGCGCAGCCGCTGCCATCAAGCTCACGCTTACGACTGCTCCTGGCGGTTTGCTGGCTAACGGTGCGGACGTGGCCATGTTCGACGTCGAGGTCGTGGATGCGAGCGGACAGCGGGTTCCTACCTACGGCCCCACCACCAACGCAACTGACAACACACCAACTGGCGAGCCCAAGATTACTTTCGCCGTTACCGGTCCCGGAACCTGGCGCGGCGGGGTCAACGAAAGCATGGTCAATTCGACCAACAACCTCTATCTGTACACCGAGGGCGGAATTAATCGCGTCTTCATTCGTTCGCAAATGACCGCCGGAGATATCACGCTGACTGCGACCAGCCCCGGGTTGACCTCAGCCACGAAGACGGTGACGTCCATAGCAGTCAACCCGGTGGACGGGCTGCTCCCTCAATAGCAATCTCGCAAGCCAGCCGTTCGCAAAGCGTGTTTGCCAGGGTCTCGATGCTGCCGGCGAGCAAGGTGCGCACTGGCAACCCTACCCGCAGGTCTTGCATGAGCCGCTCGCCTAGTTGGATGGAGGCGAGGGAGTCGAGGCCGATCTCGACGAGAGGCCGGCCCGCCTGAACCATCCGTGCGGGGTCATGGCCGAGTATCACATTGATGGTTTGGGCAAGATAGTCGCGCAGCAGGGCCGGGCGGTCGCGCTTGCTGGCGTCGAGCAGGCGCACGAGCGCAGGCGAATGGCGCAGCGGCGCAGGCGCTGCGGGCGAGATTTCGCCTTCCTCGGTCCGACCGCGGACCACGCTTGGCAACGGCGTCCGCGCTGTCGCCAGCCCACGCGGCACCCAGTGCTCATGCCGCTCAAATGGGTAGCCTGCAAGCGGCACGCGCCGTCGGCGCTCACTCACATGGACCGCATTCCAATCGATGCGCACACCGTGCAGCCAGAGCTCGCCCAACCCTTCAAGCAGCACCTCGCGGTCATTGCGCGCTTCGCTGGCCGAGCGCAACGACGACACACAGGCAAGGGGAGCCAGCTCCGCGTGCAGCCGAGCCAGAGTCGATAGGCTGCGCCCAGGCCCGACTTCGACAAGCACAGCATTCGGCAGACCGGCGAGCGTACGCAGGCCATCGGAGAAACGCACGGTACTGCGCAGCAGGTGGCTCCAATAGTCGGGCGCGGTTGCCTGCGCGGGCGTGATCCAGGTGCCGGAAACGCCCGAGACATACGGGATTTGGGGCTCAAGAATCTCGTGACGGGCCAGCTCGGCGGTGAAGTCCGCGAGCGCGGGTTCCATCATCCACGAGTGGAAGGCGTGCGAGGTGTGCAGTAGGTGATGGTCGATCTCCTCGGCGACCAGCCGCTGAGTGAGCGCGGCGATCTCCGGCTCAGGCCCGGCGAGCACGCAGAGTTTCGGCGCATTGACCGCGGCCAGCGAGATCTTGTCGTTGCAAAGCGCGAGCGCGTCGCTCTCGGGCAAATGCACGACCAGCATCTGCCCGCGCTGCAGCGCCTGGATCAGGCGGCCGCGCCGGGCAATGAGCGGAAGGGTCAACTCGACCGACATGACGCCGGCGAGACACGCGGCGGTGTGCTCGCCAATGCTGTGGCCAATCATCGCGTCGGGAAAAACACCCCAGCGCATGAGCAACCGCGCGAGCGCCCACTCGGTGACAAACAACGCCGGCTGCGCAACACGAGTTTGCGTGAGCAGGGCAGCGCAACGTCCGTCATCGGCGCCCGACGGGTAGAGAATCTGCCGCAGATCGAATTCGAGCTCGCGAGACAGTGCCTCAGCGCAAAGGTCCACATCGGCGCGAAAGCTCGGCTCGTCCTGGTACAGGCCGCGAGTCATGCCAACGTACTGCGCGCCTTGCCCGGGGAACATGAAGACCAAGCTGGGAGCCGCACCGTCATGGCGTCGAGCGCGCGCGCCGTCGTGATGGTCGGACGCGGTAGCCGTGAGCTTGGCCAGCGCATCCTCGCGGTCGCGGCACACGATGGCCCGGCGGCAGGCGAAGTCGGCGCGCCCTGCTTGCAGCGACCACGCGATGTCGGCCAGCTCCGTCGACTGGCTTCTCTCGATCTCCGCCAGCAAAGCGGTGCCGACCGCAGCCAATGCCGTCTCGGTGCGCGCCGATAGGGTCAAAAGCTGCCACGGTTTCGAACTATCGGACTGGGCGGGCAGCGGTGCTTCCTCAAGAATGACATGCGCGTTGGTTCCACCGACACCGAAGGAGCTCACAGCGGCGCGGCGGACTCGGCTCGGCGAGGGCTTCCACGGACGCAGCTTGGTGTTGACGAAGAACGGGCTATGCGCGAAGTCGATCTGCCGATTGGGCCGCTCGAAGTTCAGGCTGGGCGGCAGCTCGCCGTGCTCAAGCGCGAGCACGGTCTTGATCAAGCCGGCAATGCCGGCCGCGCGGCTCAAATGCCCGATGTTGGCCTTGACCGAGCCGATGGCGCAGGTGCCAGGGCGAGCGCCTGCGTCGCTGAAGACGCGGGTCAGCGCCCCGATCTCGATGGGATCACCAAGCGCCGTGCCAGTGCCGTGGGTCTCGACATAGTCAATGGCGTCGCCCGCAAGGCCCGCAGCGGCCTGGGCGGCGGCTATCACGGTGGCCTGGCCTTCCAGGCTGGGGGCGGCGAAGCCGACCTTGACTGCGCCGTCGTTGTTGACCGCCGAGCCGCGAATCACTGCCGAGATGGCGTCGCCGTCGGCCAGCGCATGCTCGAGCCGCTTGAGCACAACCACACCGGCGCCGCTGCCAAAGACCGTGCCCTGGGCCTTTTCATCGAACGGCCGGCAGTGCCCGTCGCGCGAGGTGATCCAGCCTGCTTGATAGCGATAGCCGGAAGGTTCTGGGCTCTCGACTGAAGCGCCGCCAGCGAGCGCCAATTCACAGTCACCGTCCTGCAGACTGCGACACGCCAGGTGCACCGCCACCAGTGAGGTCGAACATGCTGTGCTGACGTTGATCGCCGGGCCCTTGAGGTTGAGCTTGTAGGCGATGCGGGTGGCGAGGAATTCAGGGTCACTCGCCAGGCGTAGCTGCAGGTCGCTTGCCGCCAACCGATCGCGCTGGGGCAGCAAATGCTGTTGCAAATAGGCGCTCTGCGTGGCGCCGACGAACACACCGATTCGCCCAGAGAACTTTTCCGGCGCACAGCCGGCGTGCTCGAGCGCGTGCCAGGCCGTCTCGAGCAGCAATCGGTGTTGCGGATCGAGAATCGCCGCCTCGCTCGGTGGCAAACCGAAAAACTCAGCATCGAAGCGACGCAGCTCCGGCTGCTCGGGCACGCTCCTGACATAGTCGGGGTCGGCAAGCTGCGCGGGAGAGACACCGGCCTCGGCAAGCTCGGCGTCGCTGAGCGTTCGGATCGATTCGACCCCGGCGCGCAGGTTGGCCCAGTACTCAGCAAGGTCGCGTGCGCCGGGAAAAACGCCGGCCATTCCGATGATCGCGATGTCGGCTGTGCGATCCAGACTCTTCCTATCCGAACCCTTCTTTCCCTTCCCCTGTTCCGATCCGTCTCTGTGATCTCTGTGCACTCTGTGGTGAGATCCGGGCCGGACGAGATGGCCGGCCAGCGTGGCGATGGTCGGATGGGCGAAGACCTCGACCAGCGGCACCTCGGTGCCAAACACCTCGCGCAGGCGCGCGTGCATGCGCAAGAGCAAGAGCGAGTCGCCGCCCAGGTCGAAAAAGTTGTCGTTGACACCGACGGTGCGAAGCCCGAGCAACCCAGCCCAGATCGCCGTGATCTGCTGCTCGGCTGCCGTGCGTGCCGGCACAAAGGCGCCGTCAAGCAGCGGCCGTACCCTGCCCGGCGCCGGCAAGGCGCGCCGATCGATCTTGCCGGTCGCGGTGGTGGGCAAGCGATCGAGCAGAACGAACGCCGAGGGAATCATGAAGTCCGGCAAGCTGCGCGCCAGCGCGGTCCGCAGCGCGCCGACCGACAGGCTCTTGCCTTCGGCGGCCACCAGGTAGCCGACCAGGCGCTTGCCCTCGCCTTCTCCGTCGACGGTATGTACAGCGGCGGCGGCCTCTTTGACCGCATCGAGGGCACCGAGCGCAGCCTCGACCGCCGGCAGCTCAACCCGGTGGCCGCGCACCTTCACCTGTTGGTCGCGGCGGCCAAAGTGCTGAAGACAGCCATCCGGCAACAAGCGACCGAGATCGCCGGTCAGCATGGTGACGCGCGCGTCGCCGGGCGGGCCGGGAATGAACGTGGCACGCGTCAGCTCGTCCTGGCGCCAATAGCCCGGCGACAGATATCGGCTGCGCACAGCGATCTGTCCGATCTCGCCGGCGGGGACCGGCCGGCCGTCGTCATCGAGAATCTGCACCTCGGTGTCGTGATCAGGGTAGCCGACGGGAACCACCTGCTCGCCGAGCGGCCGTGCGCGGTCGATTGGGTAGCGCGTGATGGAGAGAGACTCGCTCGATGTCAGTCGGTTGACCAGCAGGCAGCTCGCAGGGAAATGCGCACGGAACTTCTCGACGTCTTTGCGATGAAGGGCATCGCCGCCCAAGAGTACGAGCCTGGTGTCGGGAAAGTCGACGCCGGGATCGAGCGAGTGCAAGAAGACGCGAAACAACGACACCGGCAGCTTGAACACGGTGAGGCGCTCGCGCCGCACCCACTCGGCGAGATTGCCGGTGCGCTTGGCGCTGGTGAGCGACAGGCTCGCGCCGTTGAGCACAGCACCGAAAATCTCCGACAGCGAAGCCGCGAAGCTCACCGAAAAAACCAGGGCGAGGCGGTCCGCGGGGCCGAGCGCGTAACTAGTGACGTGGCTCCAGACGAGGTGCTGGAGCGTGCGGTGGGTGTGGACGATGCCTTTCGGCGTGCCGGTCGAGCCCGAGGTGTAGAGGATACAGGCGTGCGAGTCGGCGCAGGAGCGTGCCGCGAGCGCTGCCAGCGCATTGTCGGAGCCTCGGGCTGCAATCGCGCCGAGATCGAGTACGCTGCCGCCTGGCTGCAGCTCACGACATAGGGCGAGGTGCGCTTCGCTCGAGACCACAAGCCCTGCCCCGCTGTGCGTGAGCATCTGCTGCAAATGGGCGTGCGGGTAGCTCGGGTCGAGCGGCACATAAGCGCGGCCCGTGGCGATAGCCCCGAGCAAGGCGATGACCATGTCGGCGCCGTGATCGAGGATCAAGGCTACCGGCGTCGAATCGTCGGGGCGCAACCACAAGATGGCGTTGGCTACCGCAGTGACCCTGGCTCCGAGTTCCGCATAGGTCAGGGTGCGCTGCCCGTCGCGCAGGGCGATCCGCTCGGCGTGGATTTCCACCACGTGCGCGAGCCGCACGATCAACGAGCGCTCGATCTCGTCCTTGGCAAATAACTCCCGGCGCTTTTCGCCGCCGCTTGAGGTCATCGTGTCGGTCTCCAGTCAGCCTCGGTAGGGGACCTAGTCGCCGATGTTCCTATAGTCTCGCCTGTACGCCGCCGCCGGGCACAAACCACACAGAACCCAAGTCGGCGGCCGCTCCCGGAAAGTACGACACGCTCAGGTCGGCATACAGTCCGAAATGTCGGGTCCAGTCCCATTGCAGCGTGGCGCCAGCCTGAATGCCGGCCACCGCTTTGCCGTCGACAATGAATAGAGGCATGGCAACCACGACCCCCGGTTTCAAAGCGCCATCCAACAAGAGGTAGCGCACCCCAAGCCAGGTTCCTTTGTAGTAGCCAATCAATGCGCCGGCGCCGATCTCGATGCCGTGGCCAAGACCGTAAGACAGACCAGGAACCAGGACACGCTCGAAATGGACAAACGCCCCGAACTGTCCGTCATGGGTTCGCGGACTCAGGGCGGTTTTCAATTCGGACTGACCCGACGCAACCTGGGTTGAGGGGGTTGATGTCGCGTCTCGATCTGGCGGAGGCAGCACCGCTGTCTCCGCAGGCGGCAGTATCTTCTCCTCGTTGTTTTCCGCAAGGACGGCCCGCACCCGCGTCGCCGCTCCGGGCTGCAGGTCCAGCCGTTGCAAAAAGGGCGACCGGCCCTGTTTCTCGACGACGACCTGGTGGGGACCCGGCGCCAGGAGTATGGACCGCGCAACCGGCGTGGTTCCATGCACTCGGCCATCGATGAGCACCTGTGCGCCGGCCGTGTCGCACTCGATCTCAAGGTTCGCGACCCGCGCGCGCAACGCAACCAAGATGCTCTCGGCTTCTTGGCGCGAAGCCGCCGGGGCATCCTTGGCTTCGGCAAGGAAGCGCTCGAATGCCTCGACCGCTTCGACGTTGCGAGACAGGCCGCGGTAGGCTTGACCAAGGTTGAAGAAGATCTTCGGGCTGCGGAAACGCTGGTAGGCCTGCTCGAACTTGGCCAGAGCGCCCTCGTAGTCGCCCTGATCGTACAGTTGGGCTCCCTCTTGCAACAACTCTCGGGCGGCCGTGCGGCTGTCGGGCTTCTGGGCGAGGGCAGGTGCAATCAGCGTCCCCAACCCTACTACCACAAGAGCTACGCGGGCACAGTGAAGGTCAAGTCGCATTTCAGAGATCCATCAGCAGATCGTTCGCACTCTTGGTGGGCTTGGCCGCCGGCTGTTTGAGCGGAGCTGGGGCGAACGGGATGTCGGCATTCGGCCGCCCGGGCACCTGGCTTGAAATGGCGGGACGCCCGGGCGCGGCTGCACCGCCCGCGCGCGGGACGCCCCGGCCAGCAACGGCAGCGCGGGGTTTTCTGGGCGACGTGCCAGATTCGAGCGGCTCGATCTTCTTCATACCCAGCACCAACGTGCGTTGCTCACGCATGCCATCGACGCCCACCTCGTACGATTCGTAACCGGCGGCGACAAAACGCAGGCGGTGCACCTGCGGACCACGTGCAAGCGTGAGCGGTAGATCCCTGAGCACGCCGTCGACCGTCACCTGCAAACCGGGCGGGCCGTTCTCCACATCGATGAGCGCGGTTTCCTTGGGCGGGGAGTTCCGGGTCGGCTCGCCCGGAGGCCCCGACGCGGACGCCACGGGGAGTGGTGGCGGCGCAAGGATTGGCCCCACTGACGATGTTTTGGGCCACAGCGCCACCACGGCCACCGCACCGGCCACGACCACGCCGCCGACCGCGGCGGCGAGCCACCATCGGCGAGCCTTGTCTGGCGCGGGGCTGGCGGACGCCTCCATCTCAGCGGGTGCCAGACGCAGCGTCGTAGGCTTGGCGTAGTCTCCTGGTGCAAATTCGGCGGTTCCCACCCGGGGAGTTGCAGGGTTTGTGGTGCCGGCCACCTGCTCCCCGGCAGCGGCGCGCACCAGCTCGGTGTGAAAGCCGTAGACCGTGGGAAAACGATGCTGTCTATCCTTGGCCAGCGCCTTCATCACCACGGCCGCAACCGCCGGGCTGACGTCGGGGTTGAGGCTGGTGATGGAGTCAGGATCCTCGTGGACAATTTGATAGAGGATGGCCGGGACTGCCTCACCACGGAATGCTTCACGCCCGGTCAGCAATTCGTAGGTGATGGCCGCCAGGGAAAACTGATCGGTGCGTTCGTCGATCTCGGACAGCCGTCCCAAGGCCTGTTCGGGCGCCATGTATTGAGGCGTGCCCATAATGGTCGCCTCCTGGGTCAACTTGGTGGTCGCCTCGCGCACCTTGGAAATGCCGAAGTCCACAACCTTGACCACCTCGCGATCCTCACCTTCCAGCCGCACCAGGAAGAGGTTCTGCGGTTTCAGGTCGCGGTGTACCACCTTGTGGTTGTGCGCCGCGATCAAAGCCGAGGCGACCTGTCCGACAATGTCCAGCACGCGCGGCAACGGCATGGCCCCCACGCGGCGGATCTCCGCAGCCAGCTCGACACCGTCGAGGTACTCCATCACCAGATAGGGATGCCCCTGCGGCGTCAGGTTGAAATCCAGAACCTGCACGATGTTCGGGTGGTGCAGCTTCGAGGTTACCTCGGCTTCCCGCTGGAAGCGCTTGACCATGTCGGCGCGATTAGAGACGTCGGCCAGCAAGACCTTCACGGCATAGCGACCCGCGAGCCGACTGTGAGTGGCCTCGTAGACTTCGCCCATTCCGCCGGCGCCAATCAGACGAACGATCTGATACGTGTCGGCGAGCAGCGTTCCTGGCTGGAGAGTCACCCCCATGAAGAGGATATACTATCAGATAGCGCATCGGGGTGGGCATCGACCTCATCGAGGGCAGAACGATGTCGGCGCAAAGCGGACACGGCGACGACCACGGCCCGTCGGCGTCGCGCCCGGACGTGTAGCAGGCAAACAACCAGCAAGACGGCGATACTGCCCCATGAGCACCCCGTGCGCTGACCGTAGGCGCAGGAAGGCGCAGCATACAGACCATGGCGCCCGGTGCGCCCAGTGAATATGGCCCCTCCGGAGTCAATCCCGCCACCGTCGGTGGCGCTTCCCGTTTCGGCCTCGGTCGCGTCAGCGGAAACGCTTCGCGCATCTCCGGGTGCCTCCGCGAGGGCCGAGCCGACATCCACCAGAGTTGTCGGTCCTCCCGTGTCGCGAGTTGCGACGCGGACGTCCGAAAAGATTTCCGCGTCCGGCGCTTGAGTTCCCCCGCTGGCTGCACTGTCCCCGGCTTCGGCTCCACCAGTACTAGCTGCGTCGCCGCCTGCAGCCAGTCCGCCGGTTCCAATTGCTCCGCCGCTCGCGACGCTGCCGTCCCCTTCCACACTTCCCCCAGTGCCGATGCCGCCCCCCGTGTTGACTACGCCACCCGTCCCGCCGCCAGTACTCCCACCGGTTGCCACGATGCCGCCGGCTGCGGTGGTCCCGCCGGTGGGTGTGGCGCCGCCGGTTCCCGTAACCCCACCGCTTGCTGTCGCACCGCCGGTTCCCATAACCCCGCCACTTGCTGTCGCACCGCCGGTTCCCGTAACCCCACCGCTTGGCGTGGTCCCGCCGCTTGGCATGGCACCGCCGCTTGCTGTGACACCGCCGCTTGGTATGGCACCGCCGCTTGCCGTGACACCGCCGGTTCCCGTGGCCCCGCCGTTTGCTGTGTTTCCGCCGGTTCCCGAAGCCCCGCCTGTTGTGACGCCGCCGGCCCCGGTGCTCCCGCCGCTTGCTGTGGCGCCGCCGCTCGCTGTGGCACCGCCGCTGCCCGCGCCCCCGGCCCCGCCGGTCCCCCCGCCAGCTCCATATTCGTAGGCGCCGAGGTCTGGCGCCGCACCGACGTAGGGAAGGCCGACGTTCGTGCCCTTGTCGATCATTCGGCTACCGGCAGTCAGATGCAACATAGTGCATGCAGCGGGCATGCTGCCGTCCGCTTCGCGGGGGCCGTCGCAGCCGGTGTCCGAGATGCTGGCAAAATCGCTGGCCGCTGGGGTAATCCCCAGGTCCCAGGTGTTGAACTGAGTATCGACCCCGTCCATGTTCGAATTCTTGTCGGGATAGCCGATGTTGTTTCTCATTATGTGGACCTTGGTGCCGGTCAGGATGATGGTCCCCGTTAGGTTGCCAGAGGAATCAAAAGAGCTCGCCAGCATGTTGTACTGAGTGCCGTTGTTGTACGACGTGTTGTTGTACCAAGTGTTGCCACCCGCAGAGTGGTTGGCATAGAACCCGCTCGATGCGTTACTCCAGGCGACGTTGTTTTGAACGATGTGCCGAATGCCGGTCTTGCTGCTTCCGATCTTGAACCCGTTGCCGTTGCCAGAAGAGCCGTATCCCATCTTGAAGGCCCAGCTATTCTCGATCGTGACAGGAACCTCTTGCGAGATGAAGTCGTACCCGTCATCGGAGTTGTGCCACGAGCGGCACCCGTTGATGATGGTGCTGGGGCCGGTGGTTTGATAGTGAACACCGAATCCGTCGCCGTTTTGCCCATCCCCCTGACTGCCATTCTGGTCGTAGTTGTCGTGCGAATCGCAATTGAGGATGAGGTCCCCTCCAGTGCCATTGGTATCGTCGATGAACAGCCCCGGCCCGAAGCCGTGATGGATGTTGAGCAGCTCGAACGTATTGTTGCTTGCACCTTTGGTGCGCAGCATGGAGTAGGAGTGGGAGCCACTGGATCCGACCTGACCGTTGGCGATCTCGAGCCCCTTCAGATGCATCCAGCTCCCGGTCACAGTGATGGCTGGATTGTCCGACGACGAGCTGGCCAATGAGAAGTTGGAGAAGTCGAGAACAGGCACCTCGCCTGGATACGACCAAATCTTGGTGCGGTTGGTGTCCGATGTTCCGCTCTTCGAGAGCGTGATCTGGGTCGTACTGGAGTAGGTTCCCGCACGCATCCAGATGGTATCCCCCGCCGCGGCGGTGTTGTTTGCCTTCTGAAGGGTGGCAAAGGGGTTATCTATGGTGCCGGGATTCGAATCGCTGCCCGTGGTGGCCACGTAGTACTCCGTAGCAGATGCATTGCTTGTGGCGAAAACGCTCAGGCCAGCGACTAGACAAAAAATCAGGGGGTGCGGCCGACCCATCTTCGATGCCCGTTCTGCGGACTTCATCCGAGGCTCCCTTTGGCGTACCATGGCGGTACACCAGCATATCCCTACAACCGAGTTATTGCATGGAAGACTCGCCGACCGGCGCAGACATGGCGTACCAGGCGGCCGCGCGCGCCTGGGTGCAACACCACCAGGTTGTCCGCCTCACCCGCTGAGGTCTTGCCTGGCGCTCGTCGGCGAGGCTACTCGTATAGCTCCGCGCTGGCGAGGCCCTCTCGATCACCGCCACTGTTGCCTAGACCGCCGACCATGAGCACCCTTCCGCTCGGCAACAAGGTTGCCGTGTGGCCGTCTCTTGCCACGGTCATACTGCCGGTGGCGGTAAACTTCCCAGCCCTTGGGTCGTATAGTTCCGCGCTCGCGTTCTTCTGGGTATCGTCTTTCCAGCCACCAGCGATGAGCACCAGCCCGTTCGGCAACAACCTCGCCGTGTGGTTGTACCTGGTCACGCGCATGCCGCTCGTGGCCGTAAACGTTCCGGTGCTTGCATCGTATACCTCCGCGCTTGCGAAAGCGCTGGGGCTGCTATCGTATCCGCCCGCGATGAGCACCTGTCCGGTGCCCAACAGCGTGGCCGTGTGGACCGCCCTTGCCACGGTCATGCCTGCGGTAACTGCAAATGTCGCGACCGCCGGGTCGTAAAGCTCGGCACTCGCGACAATTGTGAAGCCAATACCGGATTCTCCGCCAGCGATCAAGACCCTCCCGCCCGGCAGCAACGTCGCCGTGTGGTCGAACCTTGTCACGGTCATGCTTCCGGTGGCAGCGAATGTGCCAGCCGCTGGGTCGTATAGCTCCGCACTCGCCAGGTAATTCCCGCTGGCATCGAATCCGCCGGCGATGAGAACCTTCCCGCTCGGCAACAACGTCGCCGTGTGCTGGGACCTTGGCAAGACCATGCTGCCGGTTGCAGTGAACGTCCCGGCGCTTGGGTCGTATGCCTCCGCGCTCGCGGAAGCCCCGAGGCCGCTGTGGACTCCGCCGGCAACCAGGACCTTCCCGCCCGGCAACAAGGTCGCGGTGTAGTCGTTCCTTGCCATTGACATGCTTCCGGTGCTGAAAAAAGTGCCAGCCGCCGGGGACTGCTCCCGGATAGCGCCTGCTGACTGTCCGAGGTACTCGGGAGTGTCTTGCGATTGCAGCGGGCTGGTTGAATGAACAGTGCGTGCTGCCATCCTACCCAATCGCTTGCTGGCCTATGGATCACCCTGACTGTGAGATGGAGTTCTGTGTGATGGATCCAGCCGGGCAATGTTGGCAAGTAACGGATTGCGTGGTTCCGGCAGGTTGGCAGGAGGAGGACGGCAGCTGTACCGAGGCGCTGAATGCAAACTCGAATGCGTGCTATCCGCAAGATGCCGGAGTCGTGGCTGATGGTGGCCGTGCCGATAGGGGTGTCCGATAGCTCGCGTGTGGGAAGTCGCTAGCCAAAGCTACGGGCGAAGAGCGCGTCGATGGCGGCGCGCCCATTTGCCTCAAGGAAGCGCGTGCCGGTCCCGCAGAACAGGGGCTGACGGATGATCGGATCGGCTGCGCCTTCCCAGACTTCGCCA
>Ga0182019_10001370_pt1 | contig 12411 bp, 11 predicted proteins | sample 812E2MmetaG_FD_120483 | JGI IMG/M metagenome (GOLD analysis project Ga0182019, IMG submission 120483) | Permafrost microbial communities from Stordalen Mire, Sweden - 812E2M metaG | ecosystem: Environmental > Terrestrial > Soil > Wetlands > Permafrost | place: Sweden: Stordalen | collected...
ACTGGTAGACGCGCAGGTTGCCCGAGGATCCCGATGCGCTCGTACCGCCGGAGGCCGTCGGGATGTAGACCCAGCCGCCGTCGCCGGGCCAGACGCCCGGGCGCGACCAGACGCCGCCATAGGGACCGATCCGCTGCACCACGTTGTCGGAGCCCGAAGGTCCCTGTCCGATGCCCCCGAGATCGTCGCGGTTCAGGAGATACACATAGCCCTGCTTGCCGACCGCAACCGCGAGATCGGGGATCGTGGCGGTACCGAAGTAGGCGCTGGGCAGACCGGTCACGCCGCCCGAGGCGAAGTCCGCATCCCAGCCGTCGAGCGATGTGGCATCGAAGGGCGCGAAGAAATCATCGGCTTTCAGGCTGCCGTCGACCTGGACATCGAGGCGCACGACCGACTCGCCGAGGCCGGCCGGCGGCGTGTCCCCCGGCGTCGGCGTGGCCGGGGCGCCACCGTTACCGGTGCTCAGCAAGATCCTGCCGCTGCCGTCAGAGGTGAGTCCGGCGCCGGACTGCCAGATCCCGGCGCCGCTGCCGCTTGCGACAGCGACCCATCGCGCCTTGACGATGCCCGCGGTGGAGACCCCGAAGACCCAACCCTGCCACGGCGGGTGATCGCAATCGGAGCCGAAGGCTGCATAGACGACGCCGTTCATCAGCAGCAGGCCCGGGCGCTGCAGCTCCGTGGTCGGGTGAAAGCTCTGCGCGGGTGCGTTCTGGGCGCTGCCTTCGAGTGCGACCGGGAAGCCGGGCTGCTCGGTGCCGCTGCTCAGATCGATCGCGTCCATGAACCAGCGCGCTTCGCCTGCGGTACCTGAGGCGTAGCTCTTGTGGGTCAGGTAGGCCGTGTTCGTCGCCGTGTCGATCACCGGCGTGGCGGTGACCCCGACCGTCGGCGCGAGATCACCGCAGCCGATGTCCGCCGCGCGCCAGGGCGTGCCGAGGTTCAGCGGGCTGCCCCACTTCGGCGCGCCGGTTACGGGATCGAGACCGTAGACGAGATTGTTCTCGGTCGCGACCAGCAAGGTCCCGTTGGCCAGCAGCGGTTGCGCGTAGACCTGCCCGCTGACGGGCGTTGACCACAGCTGCCCGAAGGTCCCACCCCCTACCAACTGCGGGGTCAGCGATGGCTCATCCGGATACCAGCCCGTGCGCAGGTCGTCGCCGGCGTTTGTGATCACCGCTCCCAGCGCCGGGCCTGCGAGCACGGCGAGCGCCAACGCAAACGCCGTCATCACTACACAGATCCGGCGCATCAACACCCTCCATGGTGTTCCGGTGATTCGACACCTCAGAACCTCGATCGCGGAAGGATAGACCCCCACCTCCCACTTTGGAAGGGCCCGTTACTTGGTGATCTTGATGATCCGCTCCATCCCGAGGCGCGCGTGGTCACGGCCATCCTGGGTCTCCATGAAGCAGACCTGGACATACCAACCGGGCCGCGCGGAGATCGTCAGCTGCTGGTAGGCGCCGCTTGAGACCGGACCCGCGAAGGAGACCGGCGCTCCGGCGATCAGCTTTCCGGCCTGCTTCTGCTTGCCCGCACGCAGCGCGCTGAGGAGCAGCTTTGCGGTCTTTCTGCTCCTGGTCGGGAGCGCGAGGTCCATGTGCACGAGGAACCCTTCGTTTTCAAAGCCCACGAGCTCACCGTTGTGCAGCGTGCTCGGGCCCTCGAATCCGAAGTCGATCGTCCGCTCCACGGCCTGCGGCGCGGGCAGCGCCACCGGGGCCGCAGCCGCGGTCACGGTGAAGCTTGCGTTTGCTTTGGGCGGACCTTCGCCCGGTGCGAGCAGCGCAAGGTACTGACCGGGAGCAAGCGTCGTCTGCGCTTCGCTTGGATGCCCAGCTGAGACTTCTGCGGAAAAGACGATCGAGCCATATTTGGTCGCAGTGTTGGGATCTGCGCTCGCCTTCGTGGCAAGGAAGGCCACGACTTCCGCGGCGCTCACGCCCGGCCCCAGCTGAAACAGGATCACGGCCCCTTCCTTGATGGCAGTGGCGGTGGCGAGCACGTTGACCGCACCTGACTGCGGCGTCCCGGCGACGCTGATCGAGGTGGCCGTGGCTGCGACCTGCAGGGTCGGGAGTGTCGCCGCCTGGGTGGGGGCGGTCGCGGCCATGAGGCTGCCCATCAGTGCGGCGAACATCACACCGCGACGCGAAGCCAGACGATTCCGGCGAGAAGACATGCAGGTCGGTCCTTTCGATTGAGCAGCTCGAGGCTCGCATTATCCAAGAGGCGGCCCCGGAAAGGCCGGAGGCCCCGACTGTGCGGGGCCTCCGGATGCCTCTTTCGTACTTACAGCGAGCGTGCTGCGGAGCTACATCCCCTTGATTGCGATCAGGGGCTGGTAGCCGAGCCAGCAGCCGAGGTCGGGACGCAGGGAGCCTGTGCCCGCGAGGCCACCGTCACAGTAGGCGCCGCCCCAAGTCGAGCTGAGGTAGGCGTCCGCCGGGGCGGGGTCGCTGCCGACCGTCGGTGTGGCGGTTTCCGTTGCCGGTTCAGCCACTGCGACGTTCAACGAGTCATAGGGGCAACCCGCGGTCGTCGAGTTACAGGGCTGCGGGCGCTGCGGCACGGCACCGTAGTCACTGGTGTTGTAGGCCACCGTGACGATCACCTGTGCCGGCAGGCTGACCTTGCCGAGTTTGATCGAGACCTTCGCGAACTTCCCGTGGAAGCATTCTTTGCTGTACATGTCCCACCATGCGCCGGCGCTTTCGCCCGTGCACTTTTTGTTGTTCTGCGAGGGCCGGTAAGGGATCTTCACCGTCTGCGTCACGCTCTTGATCAGCGAGCCGATCGTGTTCGCGGGACCGACGTTGTAGATGTTGACCGTCAGCGGCCATTCGAACTTCGCGCCTTTGGCGGTGACGCATTCCGAGGGACCTGTCCACGAACCCGTTTCGCAGGCCCAGCTGCTCATGCCGACCTGAACGCTCTGCGCGATGTGCGGTCCGCCGGCGAGTTCAACCTCGCCACCGAACTCAGACGTCGAGGTGGCCTCGAATGCCTGCGAGACGACGTTTCCCGGTTTCGGTTTGGCCGCCGGCTGGTTGCTGTAGAGCGTTTCGCTTGCGCTCGCTGCGCCGGCGGACATCGCAAGCATCGCTGCCGCGCCGAAGCCGGCAGCGGCCAGCCTCAGGGCTCGCGCTGGAATCCTTCCAGTCATAAGTTGCCTCCATTAGTCGTCAAAGCCCCCGACTCGTCGAGCCTGAGGCGCCTGAACTCCCTCTCGGATCCTGCTCAGGCCGACGGGTGCAACCAGGTCGCGACCCTCCGCATCTCCCCTTCACAGCAATCCTCGGCGGCAGGCTAGCCGCAATCCGCACAACTGTCAATAAGAAATGGGGACGTCTTGTACTCGCAATTAGCCGCCTTCGACAGAGCGCAGCGCCGCAGCCAGCGAACGCTCATCTTGAGGGCCACGCAAGAGCTTTTGAATACGCCCTTTGCGGTCGAGCACGAAGGTGCTCGGCAGGCCGGTCATGCGGTAGCTGTTGCCAACCGTGCCTTCAGAGTCGCGTAGGTTTGAGAAGGTCCAGGAGAAGCGGCGGATGAAGGCTCGTGCGCCAGAGAGCGCGTCGCTCCAGTCAACGCCCACGACCCGCCCGCGCCCGGGGGCGCTCAAAGCGAAGCGCTCGATCGCCGGGGCCTCGTGCACACACGGCTCACACCAGCTCGCCCAGAAGATCACGAGCGAGGCGCGTCCTTTGGCGTTCGCCAGCAGGCTCGCGAGGGTCGCGGGCGGGCCGGCGAGGTGTTCGCTCGGTAGCGCCGGCGCGCGCCGCCCCCCGGCGACGTGGTTCGGGGCCAGCCCAAAGACCACCAGCAACACGAGCGCGAGAACCGCGAGCGTGCCTCCGAGCAGTCGCCCCCTTCGCACCATCAGGCTCCCCTAGCGCGTGGACAGCAGGGGCACGTCGTGTGCGATGTCGCTGGGACGAAAGCTCGATGCGTAGATCGTCAGGCGCTTGCCAGATCCCGTGATCCCGTAGATCAGGCCCGAGTGGTTGACGAATTCGGGCTCCTTGGCGTCGCGTTCGGAACCCACCCCCCAGGCCTTCCAAACCGCCGCCAGTTCGTGTGCTGAACCGACCAGGTACTGCATGCGACCGGTCATCTCGTGCTTTGCAAGAAACGATGTGATCGCCTTCTTGGTGTCCCCGCGTGGGTCGACGGAGACAGCGATGATCTCCGCCTTGGCCGCCTTTGCGGGCCCCATCAGGTTCTGCGCGACGCGCAGGTTCGAGGTGATCAGCGGACAGACATCGGGACAGTGCGTGTAGATGAAGGTCACGAGCACCGCCTTGCCCCGATAGGAGGCGATGTTGACGGGCTGGCCGAGGTAGTTGCGCAACGCCAGCGGCGGCGCGGCCTTGACGGGCGTGAGCGTCCCGGCGGCGTCAAATTGAGGTTCCCCCGTTTTGGCCTGTGCTGTTGAACTCTTCTTGCTCGTACCCGAGGATCCGCCGACCGTCAGCAGCGCGATGCCACCAGCGACGAGTACCAATACGAGCAGGGCGAGCAGCAGGCGGGGATCGATTCTCTGCTCGCGCATCTGGCCTCGAACTTACCAATGTCGACGCCCGCGCGTCCCCGCTTCCGTCGGCAATAAACCTTGCAGACCTTCCTGTGTGATGCATCTTGCAAGAAAACCTGTTAGCTTGCCGCCCGTTCGTGCCGAGTCCTGGATCCCAAGGGGTCCAGGAGCGGGGGACCCAATGCAATCGAGAGATTGCGGGGGCGAATCGCCACAGTTCTGTGGCGTAGCGTAGAGGTTTACGCGAGCCCGACAGCTAACCCCGTAGGCGCCATGCAATGGAATTGAGAAAGGACGCCCTCGGATGTCGGGATCCCCACGTGATCTTGCAGTTGACGAGCACTGGCTGGCTTCGCTTGAACGCTCGCGAGCCCGCCGCAACAAGGCCGCACACGGACGTGCTCGCAGGAGCCCGGCCAGCCATTCCTCCTCGGTGCTCAGCGCCCACAGCGAGCTGCGCAGCCCACGCGATCTGGCCGACGGGGATGCCTGGCACCTGTCGCTGGGTCGCTCCCGCGCTCGCCGTCGCGCCGCAAACCTGCAGTTCGTGCCGGCCGGCTCGCGCGCCAAGCGCGTGTCGCTCGGTGCGCTGGCGGCCTTCACCGTGGGGCCCACGGCAAGCCTCGCGAGTGGTCAGGAAACGATCAACACCACCCCCAACCCCGAACCGGCGACCACGACCGAACACAGCATCGTGCTCTCCAACGGCGCTGAAGGCCGCCAGGTGCAACTCCTGCAGCAGGCGCTCGGCATCCAGGTCGATGGCATCTTCGGCTCAGAAACCGAAGAAGCGGTGAGCAAGTTCCAGGCGAGCAAGGGCCTGAGCGTCGATGGCGTCGCCGGTCCGGCCACGTTCGCAGCGCTGCGTGGTGAAGGCGGCCGCAGCTTCGCGACGAGCTTCAAAAGCGCGATCGCCTCCTCGGCCAGCGCCTCCGGCGAAGGCGAAAGCTCTGAAGCCGGCGAAGCCGATGCCGTCTCGCGTCTGCAGAAAGCGCTCAAGCTGCCCGTCGATGGGCAGTTCGGCCCGCACACCGAGGCCGCCGTGCGTCGCCTCCAGGCCCGCCACGGCCTCACCGTCGACGGCGTCGTCGGCCCGGCCACGTGGAGCGTGCTCGGCGTGCACGTCAGCGAAACACTGACGCCGCCCGCCTCGGCAGTGGCAGCGGTCCACCATCACCACGCTCACGCCACGACGGCAGCGGTCAGCGAAGAATCAGAAGGCGGCGAAGCCTCTGGGAGCGCGGTGGAACGCCTGCAGAAAGCGCTCAAGCTGACACCAGACGGTGAATTCGGCCCCTCCACCGAGGCCGCCGTACGCCGCTTGCAGGCACGCCACGGGCTAACCCCCGACGGTGTCGTCGGTCCCGCGACCTGGAGCGTGCTCGGCGTCAAAACCGAGGGCACGCTCACCCCGCCTGCATCGGCGCGCGTCTCGGCCGAAAGCTCCACCGGCGGTGGCGAAGGTTCGAGCGTCGTCGCACGCGTGATCGCCGCCGGCGATGAAATCGCGACCACTCCCTACATCTGGGGCGGCGGCCACGGCTCCTTCCAGTCATCGGGCTATGACTGCTCGGGTTCGGTCTCCTACGCGCTGCACGGCGCCGGCCTGCTCAGCTCGCCTGAGGACTCGAGCGCGCTTGAGTCCTACGGCGAAGCTGGACCGGGTCGTGAGATCACGATCTACGCGAACGCCGATCACGCCTTCATGGTCGTTGACGGCAAACGCTTCGACACGGTCGCACTCGCAGAGACGGGCACGCGCTGGTCGAGCAGCATGACCTCCACGGCGGGCTACGTCGCGCGCCACCCCGCCGGGCTGTAACAGCAAGAACGGGTCCAGGCTTTTCGACTCCGCACATGTGCGGAGTCGCCGGTGGGCGCATGCGCCCACCGGGGCAGGGCCGCATGCGGCCCTGCCTACATCATGGAGGCCGCTCGAGCGTCCCATCCCAGGCGCGATCTAGCTTGCGCGGCTTCACCCCATCCAGCCGCGAGGAGCTCAGATCATGCTTGCGCGAACGCACGCCTTCACCATCGACGGACTGCAGGCCCGCCACGTCTGCGTCGAGGTCGACGTGCGTAGCGGCCTCCCGGGCTTCACAATCGTGGGCCTTGCCGATGTGGCTGTGCGCGAGGCGCGCGAGCGCATCCAGGCGGCGATCCGCAACGCCGGCTTTCAGTTTCCCCCACAGCGCATCACGGCAAACCTGGCGCCGGGCGATCTGCCAAAGGCGGGCTGCGGGCTTGACCTCGCGCTCGCCTGCGCGGTCCTCGCCGCCAGCAGGCAGATCTCGACCGCGCGCCTTGACAGCGCGGTGCTGCTCGGCGAGCTCGCACTCGACGGCTCGGTGCGGCCCACGCACGGAACGCTCGCGGTCGCCGAGGCCGCACGCCGCATCGGCCTCCCGATGCTCGTCGTGGCGCCCGCCTGCGCCGGGGAGGCGGCGCTGGTCGATGGGCTCGAGGTCGCCGCGGTCGAGCGTCTGAGCAGCGCCGTGCGCGTGCTCGCAGGCGGCGAGGCCGACATGAGCGTGCCGCACCCCTCCAGCACTCCCACACCCGGCGGCGTCAGCCCCCTCGAGCCCGACCTCGCTGACGTGCGCGGCCAGGATCGAGCGGTCAAAGCGCTGGTGGTGGCCGCGGCGGGCGGGCATCACTGCCTAATGAGCGGTCCTCCCGGTACGGGCAAGACGATGCTCGCCCAGCGACTGTCGGGAATCCTTCCGCCGCTCGACCGCGCGGAGGCGATCGAGGTGGCCCGCATTCGCAGCCTCGCGGGGCTGGCGGTCGCAGAGCTCGCGTGCACACGCCCCTTCCGCTCACCGCACCACTCGGTGACCGTCGCCGGGCTGATCGGCGGCGCGCGAGCGGGCCGGATCGGCGAGATCGCGCTGGCCCATAACGGCGTCCTGTTCCTCGACGAGCTCTCGGAGTTCGCCCGCACGACGCTCGAGTCGCTGCGCCAGCCACTCGAAGACGGCCGCGTGGTGATCGCGCGCGCAGAGCACTCGACCTCCTATCCCGCACGCTTCATGCTGATCGCGGCGATGAACCCGTGTCCCTGCGGGCACACGGGTGACGATCGACGCTGCGTCTGTAGCGTCGCCGACCTCGCGCGCCACCGGCGGCGCCTGAGCGGGCCATTGATCGACCGCATCGATTTGATCGTCGGCCTGCGGCGTCCTACCGGGCAGGAGCGAATGCAGGCAGCGTCGATCGACTCGGCGCAGGCTCGCACGTGTGTCGACTTGGCGCGGGAGCGCCAGCACCGGCGCCTCGCCCGTCACGGGCTGAGCGTGAACGCCGAGATGGACGCGCGTCTGCTGCGCGAGCACGCGCGGCTCGACAGCAGCGCCGAGGCGCTGATGCAGCGGGCGCGCGAGGATGCGCTGCTCAGCATGCGCGGCGAGCAACGTGTCCTGCGCGTGGCGCGAACGATCGCGGACCTCAACGGACGCGATCGAATCGGCGCGCGTGAGCTTGGGAGTGCGCTTGCCATGCGCGATCCGCGAAGCTCGTCACCTGACCCGAGGGCCTCACCCCGGACGCTCGCCTTTCCGGGGCGTCGTGTAAGGGGATGAAGGGATCCTTAGCCCAGCTGCGGGAGGCGTGCCTCGATTGTTTCCAGGACGATCTCGATGCAGGGATGATGCCAGTGCTCTTGAAGTGCCTCATCGCGTAGCAGGGCTGCTTGTACAGCCACGCGCTTTGCGAGCTCCAGGCGAGCGCGCTCAAATGCTTTGGAATTCAGCGAGAAATCCTCGGCAAGATCTGACCAGTGAATCGAGGTGATGGAGTCGGGATCGATCTCGTCGCCGATGCTGAGGGCCAACTCGCGGTCAAGATCTGGGTAGGCGGCCGTACAAACGACGTCGTAGAGGGGCGCGAGACGAACGCCGTCGGCGTGGTGCATCAGCGAGATGTTCTTGGCGTGTGCGTCGGCGTTGCCGAGGAGGAAATGAAAGACAGCCGTCTGTGCGCCGGCCAGACGATCGAGCCCAGGCGAGGGCGAGTGCTCATCCAACAGCTCTGAGAGCGCGAGATAGGACGGCAACCTCCATCCCTCCTTCTGATACTTGAAGTCAGGGGTCAGACCCAGGGCCTGGCAGAGGTCCTCCTGATGGATGCGCTGGGGAGGAAAGCTCGAGAGCTCGCGATCGAAGCGCTGCACGACCAGACACGGGCGCCCCGCCACCGCTTTGAGCTCAACCTGCGCTGCGGAGAGCCCGCATCGCTCAGCCAAGCGCATGCAGAAGTACTCATTGGTGGCGAGCCCGGGATAGTCCTGCCCGGGTGGCTCCGGCTTGAGGATGTGGCTGCTGGGTATGCCGTTCAGCGGCTTGCCAAATGTTCCCGCGCTATCGCGCACGAGCACGGCCTTGTTCTGCACACCGGCGAGGCTCAGGCGCAAGCGCTGGTCTTGGCCGTTCATACCCAGCGGATGGCGCGGGAGCTCCTCGATCAGTACGTCGAGCTCCTCGGCATCCAGCCAGAGCACTGAAGGAGCCTCTGACAGACGCTTTGCCTCGAGGATCTGTAGCGCGCCGGCGCAGTCGCGGCCGAGCTCGGCAAGCAGGCCGTAGGAGTCGCTTGCGGCCAGCTTCAGTTGGCTTGCGATCTGCTCACGCACCAGGCCCTCGGGCAGCAAGGCCTCAAAGAAGGGGCGGCTGCGAGCAGAGCTGAAGGACTTCTCCGACGTCGGAAGGGAGAGGGAAATTGGGCGCGTCGGTGCGGTGTAGGAAAAGACATAGTCGCGAGTGCGCTCCCCCAGTAGCTCCAGCCGCCCGACCTCTTCACGGTCCCAGTAGACGCCGAGGCTCATGTGCTGCCCCGACGACGAACATCAAGCTCCAGACCGAGCGCTGAGAGGATGCGCGTGAGCACGTCCAGGCGCACGGTCGGCTCGCCCTTCTCGACGCGGTGGACCGAACGCACCGCGACGTTCGCCACCAACGCGAGTGTCGCCTGATCCATACGCTGATCGCGACGGGCGTTGCGCACCTGTTGGCCTATTCGCTGGGGTGTGGATTCGTTGGTATCCATCTGCGTGATCGCACAGGTCCTGGTCTACCTTGCGGGCTTTGTCCTGAATCGGCGCGATCGTGCAGATTACTTTAGTACGCGATGGAAAGAAGCCTTATCTGCGTGATCTAGCATACGAAGCAATACGATGGCGCCGGGTGTCGGCGCTATCGTTTTACCCACCAATGAGCGCAGAACGCATGTTTGATGTCGTGATCGTGGCCGAGCCTGAGGACGGCTACAGCGTTTTCGTGCCCGCGCTGCCGAGCGTTGCAACTCAGGGCAAGACGATCGAGGAAGCGCGCGCGAACGCGCAAGAGGCAATCGAGGGGTATCTCGAAGTGATGCGCGAGGATGGTCTTCCCATCCCCTCGGTGCATCGTGACCGCATAGCGGTCCACGCCGCGTGAGCCAGACACCGGCCGTCACGGGCAAGCAGCTCGTCAAGATCCTCGAACGAGAACGTTGCTACCCACGATTGCTACCCACGGGACACGTCGCGATTCGCCCACCTGGCCGAGAAAGCACAAACCGCCCGAAACTCCGGGGGGGTTTCGATAAAAGCGGATGAAGGGATTCGAACCCTCGACCTTCGCCATGGCAAGGCGACGCTCTAGCCAGCTGAGCTACATCCGCAGGTCTTCGCGCATTCTAGCCCCCACCACCCGCGCGCGTCCAGGCGCGGGCAACGTCCTTCAGGCCGGCCGGCGTGCGCGCACCTGGTAGACGGCCGTGAGGCCCGTCGCAAAGCCATGCCCCGCGGCCCGTAGATAGAGCCTCCACACGCGCAGGCGCTCGATGCCCGCAAGCCGCTCGCCCTCCTCGAGATGCTGATCGAGGCGCTCGGCCCAGTGGCGCAGCGTGATCGCATAGTCCTCGCGAAAGCCCTCGATGTGCTCGCTCTCAAAGCCCGCGCGCTCCATGGCCAGCTGGATACGCGAGAGCGGCAAGGGCTCGCCATCGGGGAAGACATAGCGCGTGGAGAACAGGTCCTCGAGCGGGTCCGCCGCGGGGTCAAGCGCAGCGATCGCGTGGTTCAGGAGCGCCCCGCCCGGGCGCAGCAGCCCGAAGAGCGTGCGCGCATAGAGGTCGATCTGCTTCTCGCCCACGTGCTCGGCCATGCCGATGCTCGCGATCGCATCGAAGGATGAGCGCTCGAGGCGGCGGTAGTCCGCCACGCGAATCTCGACCTGCTCGGAGAGGCCCGCCGCGGCGACGCGACCGCGCGCAAGCTCGGCCTGTGGCTCTGAGAGCGTGATGCCGAGCACGCTCACGCCGTGCTCCCGGGCCGCGTGGATCGCGAAGCTCCCCCAGCCGCAGCCCACGTCGAGCACGCGCATTCCCGGCGCCAGCTCGAGCTTGCTTGCGATCATCTCCAGCTTCGTTCGCTGGGCCTCCTCGAGCGTCTGCGCTCCGCGCGAGAAGATCGCGCAGCTGTAGGTCATCGACTCGTCCAGGAAAAGCGCGAAGAAGTCGTTGCCGACGTCGTAGTGGTAGCGAACCGCAGCCGCGTCACGCTCCGCGCTGTGGCGCTCCCCGCGCAGGATCAGCTCGAGCTCAGGGCGGCGCGGCAGCCCTCCCGGCGCCGCGGCGGCGAGCAGCGTCAGGCCGAGACGCGTGCGCTCGGGCACGCTGAGCGGCGGGGGCTCCCAGGAGTCGACGACCCGGAAGGCCGCGTCGAGGTCATCGACCGCGAGTGAGCCGTCCACGTAGGCCCGCCCGAGCCCCAGCGTCCCGGGCGCCGCGAGGAAGTGTGCGAGCGCTCGCGGGCGCTGCAGCGTGAAGGTCGGCGCGCCCTTCTCCGTCGCCGGGACGCTCGTGCCATCCCAGAAGCGCACGTTGAAGGGGCGCACGGGAAGCGTGCGCCCCAGCTCGCGGCCTAGCGGTGCGCTGAGGCGAAGAAGCGCCACGCGCCTCACCTTGGCAGATCGTGGCTAACCCTTGAAGCTCGAGCGCCCCACATCGCCGAAGGGCTCATCGCGCTCGCGCACGGCCTCGCGGAAACCAGCCTCAGCCGCGCGCTGCTGGAAGGCGTAGCCCTCCGGCGTATGGCGCGTGATCCCGTCGAAGACAGTCCCCAGGACCTGCGTCTCGTGCAGTCCCTGCGCGTAGAGCGTCTGGTTCACGAGCAGCTTCATCAACACCAGCTGGTTGATCGGCATGCGCGCGATCCGCTCGAGCAGGACCTCCGTGCGCGCCACGAGCTCGGCCGCCGGCGGCGCCTCGATCGCAAGGCCCCACTCCAGCGCCTCGCTGCCCGAGAGCGAGTCGCCCGTGAAGAGCAGCCGCTTCGCGCGCTGCACGCCGATCCGATGTGCCCACAGCGCCGTTGTCGGCGAGCCCCACACGCGTGCCGGCGGGTAGCCGATCTTCGCCTCCGCCGCGATCACCAGCAGATCCGAGCAGAGCGCCATGTCCGTGCCTCCCGCCACGCAGAAGCCGTGCACCATGCACACCACCGGCTTGCCGCAGTGAAAGAGGCTCATGAAGCCGCGGACGTTGCGGCTCATCATCGCGTAGTCGACCGTCGGGTCCCAGGTCTGGCGCGGATCGTGGTTGGCCGCGATCACCGCCGGGTCAAGCGGGGAGCCCGCGCCGCCTTCGGGCTCGCCCGTCTCCTTCTCCCCCATCCCCTCCGCGCTCTCGACGAGGTCATAGCCGCCGCAGAAGCCCGGCCCATTGCCGCAGAGCAGGAGCACGTGCACACTCGGATCGAGATCGGCGCGCTCCACGCAGGCCACTAGATGATTGATTCCACGGGGATCATGCGCAGTAGTTGACGAGTGCTCGGCTGGGTCGGCCGAGTTGGTGGTTGAGGGAGATGGCGGCGGCGAGGGTGAGGA
>Ga0182019_10001371_pt1 | contig 12409 bp, 8 predicted proteins | sample 812E2MmetaG_FD_120483 | JGI IMG/M metagenome (GOLD analysis project Ga0182019, IMG submission 120483) | Permafrost microbial communities from Stordalen Mire, Sweden - 812E2M metaG | ecosystem: Environmental > Terrestrial > Soil > Wetlands > Permafrost | place: Sweden: Stordalen | collected...
GATGGACTGGATGTTCGCCTCCTGCAGCACAACGGCGCAGCGGGGTGCGCTCGACTGGTCGAAGAGGTTTGAGACCGCTGCACGCCCCCTGTTCGAGCTCCTCTACAGGGATGTGAGCGAAGGGGTGGAGTCGCGCCGGGTCCTTGACACGTGCAGCGCCCCTGACTACCGGGAGAAGCTCGAGGTGGAGCTCGGGGTCTGGCGGAATTCGGAGATGTGGAAGGCAGGGGCTGCGGTGCGGTCCCTCCGGCCCGAAAACTGGAAGAAAAAAGGATAAGATCGTGCGCTGCGGGGAGCGGAGCGTCCCGGAGGCCGCCTGAGTGACGCCGCTCTCCGCGAGCGTTTCACCTGTGCAACGCCCCCCCCGGCGGCGATATACCCTTCCCGGCGAACCGGGCTTGACTCGGTTCCCTCTTTACTCTATCTTCATTCCGTCCGGCTCCTGGAAGAAGGGCGCTTCTCTCCGTGACCGGCATCTGGCAAGACCTCGTGCGTTCCCTTCCTTACACAACATCCAGGAGGCATCATGAATATCGTGGATAGGGCGAAGAACATCATCCTGACGCCGAAAACCGAGTGGCCGGTAATTGCCGGCGAGGACCCGGTCGCGGGTCAGATTATTTCCGGGTACGTTATCCCTCTCGCGCTCATCCCCGCCGTTGCCACAATGCTCGGTCTCGGCCTGATCGGCCGCGGGATGCTCACGTCGTTCACGGCGGGGATTGCCATGGCGATCGTTTCGTTCATCGCCGCCGTGGCGGGAGTCTATCTTACTGCATTTGTCATCGACTATCTTGCGCCAAATTTCGGATCCCAGAGAAACTTCGGGCGGTCGATGCAGCTTGTCGCCTATTCGTACACCCCGGCCTGGCTTGCGGGGATCCTCACAATCATTCCTGCCCTCGGCGTCCTTGTGCTTATCGCGGGCCTCTACGGCTTGTATCTCTTGTATCTCGGGCTCCCGCACACAATGAAGACGCCGCAGGACAAAGTCGTGCCCTACATGGTTGTGTCGATCATCGTCCTGATCATCGTGTATTTCGTCCTGACGGCGATACTGACGATGGTCGTCTTCGGCATATTCGGGTTGAGCGCCATGTCCATGATGGGGAGCTGAGACGGGGAGGGAAACATGCTGTTGATCGGGCGGGGCCGCGGGGAGCGGCCCCGCGTCACTTGTAGGGGGGAGTCCCCTTCAGTCGACGCTGACGTCGCGCAGGAACTTCGCGCTCTCCTCGGGGATCGCGGTATTGATGTACATGCCGCTCCCGATTTCGAACCCTGCGGTCCGCACGATGCGGGGGATGACGGTGAGGTACCAGTGGAAGTATTCCCTCTGGCCTTCGCGCGCCGGGATCGATCGGATGGAAAAATTGTAGTCCGGGTCGTTCAGGCCGTGATACAGTTTCCCGAGGACGGTCCTGAGCGTCGCTGCGAGGTCCGTGATCTCATACTCCTCGATTTCGTCGAACGATGAACAGTGGCGCACGGGAAAGATCCAGAGGTGGAACGGCGAAAGAGCGGCGTAAGGGATGAATGCGACGAAAGAGTCGGTCGAGGCGATGATTCTGTGCCTGTCCGCAAGCTCCCGCCTGAGCGTCGTGCAGAACACGCAGTCCCCTGTCTCGTCGAAAAACCGGATCGCCTCGTCCATCCTGTGTCGTATCTGTGTCGGGACGATGGGGGTTGCAGTGATCTGTGAATGCGGATGCACAAGCGAAGTCCCGGCGGACTCGCCGTGGTTCTTGAAAATGATGATCGCCTCGACGCGCGGATCTTTCCTTATCTTCATGTAGCGCGCGCGGTAGGCGCCGAGTATCGTCCTGAACTCTTCGACGGAGTACAGGGCGGGAGAGAGATCATGCCGCCTGTTCTCAACAACGACTTCGTGAAACCCCACGCCCGACATTGAGCGGAACACTCCGTCGACCCGTCTGACCCGGTCCCCTTCCTGCGAGAGCGCGGGGAACTTGTTCTCGACGACGCGCACCTTCCATCCGTCCCGGTCCGCCACCCTGTACGTTTCCGCGGCGCTCATCGCCTCGTTGCCCGGGCAGAAAGGGCACCCGGGATCGAACTGCGGGAGGGGATCCGACTCCTTTTTCGGGCGGATGAACTGGTCGGGCCTCCGCGCGCGCTCCTTCGCGATAATCACCCACTCGCGGGTAATGATGTTCTGTCTGAGCTCCGGCATGATGCAACAAGCTACACAGGGGCTCCGTGAAAGTCAATTTCTTCCAGGGGGGAGCGCCCCTCCGTGTTGCGCTCCGGCAAGCGTTCCGCGAAAGCCTGCTCCGCCGGTTCGTGTCTGTCGGGGCGAAGGCATGAGGGGCCGATTCTATTTCCCTGAATCGATCTGTGCGAGAACCTTCTTCACGTCGACAAGCTTCACCCACGGCTCGATCCCCGCGGTGGGACCCGTCACCTCGATCGTCACGTTCAGCACGAGCGTCTTTTTCGCAACGCCCCCTTCCGGCTGTTTCATCTCCACGCGGGACATCTGTTTTGTGTCCTTCAGAGACACCGGATCACAGTAGACGGCGATGCGCTCCGAGCCGTTTTCGACGCCGGATTTCAGCGCGATGACGCCCGGACGTTCGAAAACGACCATGTCGGGATCGATGACCGCCCCGGGATTGCTGTTGAAGGAGACGGAGACCTGCACGGGGTCTTTGTGCCCCTCGGTTGCCTTGAGCTGCATCTGACCCGACTTCTGCTGCATCTCCATGGCGATTCTGGACATCTCCGCATAATCCCCTTTTGCCTGCGCCTCCGCGATCTTCTTCTGATACTCCTTCTGCAGATCCTTGCTCTCTTCTTCGGTCTTCTTCTCGGTCCCGAACCTCCTGTTTGCGGAGGCGCCCGTCAGACTGAACTTTCCCGTCCCCGAATTCTTGTACGCCTCCGTGGGGAGATTGAAGTCCTCGTGTTCCAGGGAGTATCCTGCGGGCTGCCCCAGCGCCTCGAGGACTGCCACAAGCTTCTTTTTGATGACGGATACTTCGTCACGCGTCAGGGATTGTTCATCCTGGGCGCGTGCCCATCCCCTTCCGGGCCCGGCTGCAACCCAGGTTGTTACAATCAAAAGAGCAGCGGCGGGAACGAGGCGTACACGGAGCATGGCGGTCTCCTTGCGTGGGTGGTTTGATTTAGACGGGGTGTCAGGTTAGATTATGCGCCGGGATCGTCGTCGGGGTCGCGATCCGGGTCGCTCACGGCTTCAGGGTGCGCGATGAAGAGCTTCGAGCAGAAGTCACCCGAGAATTTCCCCTTCTTTCTGCACTGGGCAAGTGTCTTCCGGATAGCACCGAGATCGTCGGCACCGTCGGAGAAGCAGAAGTTCTCCAGCGTTGTGCCGCATTCCGTGCAGTAGACCTTCTCTCCAGCCGGCCCGGAGATCCGTTCCTTCTTCGGTGTTGCCGCCTGCCGTCGCTTTGGCCGGCGCTTTCGGTCTCCGGTTTTCATGAGCTCGCTCGGAAATGAGTAATGCCGGACGCAATATAGAGAATTGTCCGTAAATGAAAAAGACCCTCCGCCGCGCGCTGCGAGACCGGTCGCTCGAAACTCCGGTCGCACTGACGCCGTGTCAGTTCTGCCGGGGACCGGGGGGGAGATGATCGGTCAGGTATGTTGTCAGGAGCCCGAACAGGTGCCGTGTCGTCCCTTCCCCGTCATAGACCCAGTCGAATGTCCCGTTGATTATCGTCGTCGAGCCGTCCGACGTCAGCCGGACGATTCCCCCGTGCGGCGGATGTGAGGGTTCCCGCAAGCGCAGCAACAAGAACGATAGTCTGTGTCCGCATGGTGGGCTCCCTCTCGCTGTCGTTTCTGTGTGAATTCCGTGGCGGGAAAAACTACTGTTTCCTTGCGCGAAAATCAAACACGCAAAAATCAAGCCCTGCCTTTGCTTTCGGAGGTGCCGGTGATTATCTTGGGGGCGTCTTCCTGTCCGCATATCCGCATCACAATAAGGGGAAGAGATGATGAGTGTGCCGCGACCCGCTATGATTCTCGCCTTTCTGTTCGCTTCCATCTGTCTCCGTGCGGCCGCCCAGCCGATGGCCGGGTTCGACAGCGCGCGTGCCCTGAGCGAACGCTCTCTCGAAGTGAAGTTCGACGCCTCGCTGAAGGCGGACAACATGCGCGACTGGATGAAACAGCTCTCCTCGCACGCGCATCACGTCGGGTCAAAGGGGGATGCGGAGAATGTGTCGATGATCGCGTCGCTCTTTCGGTCATGGGGATACGACACGCATGTCGAGGAATTCACGGTCCTGTTCCCGACGCCGAAGCTCCGGGTTCTCGAAATGACCCGTCCGACGTCGTACCGCGCGGTCCTTGCTGAACCTCCCGTCCCGGGGGACACGACGTCAGGCCAGACAGCCGAACAGCTTCCGCTGTACAATTGCTACTCGTGCGACGGCGACGTGGCTGGCGAGCTCGTGTACGTCAATTACGGTGTCCCGAAGGACTACGAGGAGCTTGCCCTGCGCGGGATCGACGTGAAGGGGAAGATCGTCATTGCCCGGTACGGGGGCGCCTGGCGCGGCATCAAGCCCAAGGTTGCGGCGGAGCACGGTGCCCTGGGATGCATCATCTATTCCGACCCCCGTGACGACGGGTATTTCCGGGGGGATGTGTACCCGGAAGGTGCGTATCGGAACAGGTTCGGCGGTCAGCGGGGGTCTGTCGAAGACATGCCGCTGTACCCCGGGGACCCGCTCACGCCGTTTGTCGGCGCCACGAAGAACGCAAAGCGGATTCCGATGAACGAGGCGCGGGTGCTGACGACGATACCCGTCCTTCCGATATCGTACGCCGATGCGCTCCCGCTCCTTTCCGCGATGGGGGGGCCTGTGGCGCCTGAGGAGTGGCGGGGGGCGCTCCCGATCACGTATCACTGCGGGCCGGGTCCGGCGGCCGTCCACATGAATCTGGAGTTTTCATGGGACATGGCGCCCATCCGCGACGTGATCGCAATGCTGAAGGGAAGCAGTGAACCCGGAGAGTGGATCATACGGGGGAATCATCAGGATGCGTGGGTGTTTGGCGCGGGTGATCCCCTGAGCGGTCTGGTGTCGATGATGGAGGAGGCCCGTGGTGTGGGCGTCCTGGCTGCGGGGGGGTGGCGTCCGGAGCGGACGATTGTGTACTGCGCATGGGACGGTGAGGAACCCGGGCTGCTGGGCTCCACCGAATGGGTGGAGACGCATGCCGATGAGCTTGCAGGCAAAGCGGCCGTGTACGTCAATTCCGACGGAACCGGAAGGGGCTTCTTCTCCGCCGGCGGGTCCCATACGCTCGAATTGTTCATCAACCAGGTTGCACGGGAGGTGACGGACCCGGAAACTCACGTGAGCGTGTCCGAACGCGCAAGGGCGGCGCAGATACTCCATGCATCCGGCACGGAGAGAAAGGGAATCCGGGAACGGGCGGACCTGAGGATCGGTGCGCTCGGCTCGGGATCCGATTATTCCCCATTCCTCCAGCATCTCGGCATAGCGTCGATGAACATCGGCTACGGCGGGGAGGACGGAGGGGGCTCCTATCATTCCGCGTACGATTCCTTCGATCACTATGCGAGGTTCGGCGACCCCGGCTTTGTGTACGGTGTGACGGAAGCGCAGACCGCCGGCAGGATCGTGCTCCGGCTCGCGGACGCGAATGTCCTTCCGCTCGATTTCGGCGACTTCACCGAGACGATCGGGCGCTACGTCGGGGAGGTGATGAAGCTCGCCGACGACATGCGTGAGTCGACGGAAGAGCTGAACAGGAATGTCCGCGAGAAGACGTTCGAACTTTCCGCGGACCCGAAAGATCCGCGGGTCGCGCCGAAATCCGAAGACCCCGTTCCATACTTTGATTTCTCCCCGCTCCAGAACGCTCTGGCGGCTCTCGAAAGGAGCACGCACCGGTTCGGCGAAGCGTGGATGGGGGGGCGCTCCGGCGGAGGTCCTCTCCCGGCAGAAACCGCCCGGGCGCTCGACAGGCTTTTCATGGATTTCGAGAGGACACTGACGACGAAGGAGGGGTTGCCCGGAAGGCCCTGGTACGTTCATGAAATCTACGCGCCCGGACGGTATACCGGATACGGCGTGAAGACGCTTCCGGGAGTGCGGGAGGCGATCGAGGCGCGAAAGTGGAAGGAGGCGGCCGATCAGGTCGTAATCGCCGCCGGAGTGCTGGAACGGGCCGCAGCGCTCGTCGAAAGGGGGACGTCGCTCTTGAAGAAAAAGTGATCGCACGTCTTGCGCATCGTAAAGCCGTATTCGTTTCCTTTCGCCGATCCAATCACAACAACCAGGAATACTTCCATGCGCAGTGTATTGCTTCTCTCTCTTCTTCTCTCGCTCGCGGCAATTTCTTCCCCGGGGCAGACGGCTCCTTCCGCCTCGCCTATCGACATGATGATGAACTACACGGTCACACCCAACGTCGTCTACTCCGTCGCGAACAACTATGAATGCAAGCTCGACGTATATACCCGGAATCCCCGCGGCACGGTCGCTCCCACGGTGATTATCATCCACGGCGGAGGCTGGGTGGGCGGGTCAAAGGAGGAGAGGGTTCTCGAAATTCTTCCCTACCTCGACATGGGGTTTCATGCGATAAACGTCGAGTACCGGATGGCAAGGGTTTCCCCTCCCCCTGCGGCGGTCGAGGACTGCCGCCAGGCGCTGCGCTGGCTCTACGAGCACGCAAAGCAGTACGGTTTCGATACGACGCGCATTATCGTCACAGGAGGATCCGCGGGGGGGCATCTGGCACTGATGACGGGGATGGTCGACGCCGCGGCGGGGTTCGATGCATCGAAGGAATGGGATGATGCGCTCCCCACGATGAAGGTCGCTGCGATAGTCAACTGGTTCGGTATTACCGACGTGAACGAGCTTCTCACCGGGCCGAACCGGCAGAGCTACGCCGTGAACTGGCTGGGGAGCCTCCCTGAAAGGGAAAAGGTGGCGGCGCGCGTTTCACCGCTTTCGTATGTCCGGGCCGGTCTTCCTCCCGTGCTGACGATTCACGGGGATAATGACCAGCTCGTTCCGTATTCGCAGGCGGTGCACCTGCATAAAGCGCTCACCGCGGCCGGTGTGACGAACCGGCTTGTGACGATCCCGGGGGGGAGGCACGGGGGGTTCACGCGGGATCAGATGGTTTCGGCCTATGCGGCGATACGGGAGTTTCTCGATCAGGCAGGAATCCACCCGGCGAACAGATAGCTGAACGCAAACGGGCGGCATCGCTCTCGCGGCCGCCCGTTTCACTGAAGGAGAGCAGGGCTATTTTCTGCTGCTCCGTGCGAACGTTCCGGTGTTCTCGCTCTTCACCCCTGTCCCCGAGTTGTACACGGGAACGCAGTGCGGACGGTACCGGACGACTCTTCCCCGGACGATGTTGAAATACAGCTCCCTGATCTGCCTGACAACGTTCCCCATTTTTCCCGTTCCGATCGGCCGGTGGTCGATGCGGGTCACCGCGATGACCTGCACCCCCGTCCCCGTGAAGAACACCTCGTCGGCGAGGAAGAGCTCCGTCCTGTCCACCGACCGTTCCTGCACCTCCATCCCCAGCTCGTCTTTCAGAAGATTGATTATCGTTCGCCGGGTGATCCCCTCGAGTATGTTCTCGGAAATCGGGGGGGTGACCGCGACCCCGTTCCTGACGAGGAATATGTTCTCCGCCGATCCTTCTGAGACGTGGCCGTCCTGGCTCAGGACGATCGCCTCGTCGAACCCGGAGAGCTGTGCGTCCGACTTGGCAAGCGCGGAGTTCACGTACGCTCCGGCGATTTTTCCGCGCGCGGGAATCATGTTGTCGTCCACCCGCCGCCAGGAGGAAATCGTACAATGGGCGTTTTCGTCGTTTTCGACGTAGAGTCCGAACGGAACGGAGGTGATCGCCAGTCGCGGCGTGAGGTTGTGGAGCCTGACGCCGATGATCTCGTCGCCGTAGAATGCAAGGGGGCGGATGTAGCAGTCGGTCTTGAGTCCCTCTGAGCGAAGCAGCTCAAGCGTGCATGTCGCCAGTGCCTCGGCGGTGTATGGAAGTTCCATGCGGAGGAGCCCGGCGGACTGAAGAAACCGGCGGAAGTGATCGACGGGGCGGAAGACGAACAGCTCTCCTTCATCGTCGTTCCAGTATGCCCTTATTCCCCCGAAAACCGCCGTCCCATAGTTGAGTCCGTGCGTCAGCACTCCCACTTTCGCTTCCGCATATGGAACGATCTTCCCGTCGAGAAATGCGTAGCCCGGCAAGTTCATTGCACTCTCCCTGATTTGTTCGGTTGCTTTTCGACTGTCGTCGCGACGTCACTTCAGTTATATTGAAGATACGACCCCGCGGGGAAAAAGAAAATAGCCCCGCGCACAACGGCGAATGATCGCAAGAGCGAGGTTCCCCGGGCTTCTCACACCGGTGCGGGCATTTTCGTGATGTGCATCAACGCACGCATCGGACCGCGGGATCAACAGTCTCCGCGCTTGACATTTGGTAAGCGTTTCGTTATGATTATCAGATTTTACTCCACTGTTCTTTTCCAGTTCCGTCGAGCGTGCCTTTGCCCCTGGCCTTGCGTCTGAATAAGACCGCGCGGAAAGCCCATCACTTATTCAAAGGCACAATTCCGACGGAACGTATTCTGCGTCATTCAATAAGAGCGATTCTCCGTCGCTCTTTTTTGTTTTATCCGCCCCGCTGTTCCGCGCCCGTTTTCCTCTCCCGATACTCCGACGCTTACAGATCTCCTGCACATTACGCTGTCGTACCACCGAGGCACTCACCATTTGAATAACTTTCAGGGGGAGTCAACGATGATCACACGAACACGCTTTGTGACGGCCGCACTCGTCACGGTCCTCTCGTTCAGTGCCGCAAACGTCAGGGCCCAGTCGATAGAAGTGACACCCGCAGCGCTCGCCGTCAAGTCGGATATTGTTGCGGTGGGAAGAGTCAGTGCGCTCGTCTCGCACTGGAACGAAGATCATTCGAGGATACTCACAAACGTCACGCTGTCCGTCGACAAGTATGTCAAGGGAGGGGCTACGGGACAGCCTCTCACGATAGTCGTCCCGGGGGGAGAGGTCGATGGCGTCGGCGAATTATACAGCCACATGGCGACATTCCAGCAGGGAGAGAGCGTGCTCGTATTCGCCGAGAAGGATACGCGCGGGAACTACAGGGTTTCTTCGGGACAGCAGGGAAAGTACACGGTCAGAAAAGACGACGCTACGGGAAAGTTGACGGTCGGGGGAAACATGACGCTCGAGGGAATGACCGCTCTCGTGCAGAAGGCGATCGTTGATCAAAACCAGAAATAACCGGGCGTCCTGTCCGCGAAACACTCGACTCTTGACAAACACAGGGGATGGATCATGAAAAATCGATATACTGATTTCGGGGCTGTCATAATTCTTATGTCAGTTTTGCTGGTTCAAACGGTCACTGCAACCGGACGCGTCATCCACTTCAGCGGTCCGTTAACCGCGGGAGGGACATCATTTATCGCTACCCTGACATACGATGATGCCCAAACCCCGAGTTCAACTGGTCCCGGCCGGGCCGATTATTCATCCTATACTCTTGACCTTGTCGTCGACCCGGGAGTCACGGGAAGCGTCACATATCACCGGGATCCGAGCTCGACGCTGACTGTTTATAATGATCAAACCTTCGGCGATGCTTTCTCGACCACCGGTACGAACCCGGGTTATGCCAGTTTCAATCTCACAGACGGCTCAGGCGTAGTTTTCAATTCGACAGCCTTACCTTCAACTCTGCCCCCCATCTCATCCTTTAGTTCCAATTCCGTCGCGCTCGTGGGTGGAACAGCGCTCGGAAACATTACTTTGATCGGGAGACAGAACGCCATCGTGGTACCTTACCTGGCAACCGGATACAGGTACCAGGAGGACTCTACCGAGGCTAAGTTTCCGGCTAACTATCAGACTCTCGGATTCGATGATTCACAATGGGCAACCGGAAATGCTGGTTTCGGCTCAATTGCAGGATGCGATCTCAACAACCCGGCATACGTCAAGACAAATTGGGATGTGTTAACCCAGATTCTGTTGCGGAAGCACTTCAGTCTCCCCTCCGGGGCCAACAATCTTGCAATAAGCGTCGCCATCGACAATGATGTGCAGGTATTCATTAACGGCACCGATGTCTCGAACGGGCTTCAAGTTCACGAAAACTGCCCGACCCGTGCAAGCTTCGTTTTCCCGGTTCCAGACAACATTCTCATTGCTGGAGACAACCTCATCGTAGTGCGAGGGAGTGACCGCGGAGGTTCCTCTTATCTTGATGTTCAGGTCGAAGCAAACCTCCCTCCGGATTCTGTCACAAACACGCAGGACGCGGGGAGCGGTTCGCTGCGGGAAGCGATCGTGAGAGCGAATTCTCATCCCGGTCCCGATAGGATACGGTTCAGCATCCCTGGATCCGGAGTTCAGACCATCGCCCTCTCCTCACCCCTCCCCCAGCTGACGGATCAGGTGGTGATCGATGGCTACACGCAGCCGGGTGCGCGCCCGAACGGACTCGCGGTTGGAGACAATGGGGTTCTTCTGATTGAACTCAACGGCCAGGGGACGGTGCTCCACGGGCTTGTCCTTCTGGGAGGAAACAGCGCGGTCCGGGGGTTGGTTGTCAACAGGTTCACCGACGCCGGAATCGTCCTGGAAACTGCTAACGGCGATACTATTCAGGGGAACTTCATCGGAACCGACCCGACAGGAACGGTGGCGGAGGGAAATGGAGCCGACGGCGTTTACATCGGTAACGGGGCTGCTCCCGGGACAGGAAACTACAACGTGATCGGGGGAAACACGCCGGCGGCACGGAACATCATCTCCGGCAATGGCCGGAACGGCATGACGTTCGACCAGACCACCGGAAGCATGGTATACGGGAATTACATAGGGACAAATGCAGCTGGCACCGCTGCACTCGGCAATGCCCAGGCCGGAATTGGCATATTTGTCGGAGGGGGACAATTCATCGTCGGCGGGCCGGGAGTCTATGGAAATGTCATTTCGGGGAACGGGACGAACGGCATCGAAATTAAGTCGTCGTCAAACATCATACGTGGGAATCTGATAGGCACAAACGCTGCAGGGACCGCGGCGATCCCAAATACGAATGACGGGATCTGGATGGCGGGGGGGGTCTTCTCTGGTGTGACAGCGCTTACACAGAACAACCTGATCGGAGGTCCCGGAGCCGGCAACATCATATCGGGAAATGGAGGGGTGGGTCTTGAGATTGTGAACGCAGGGATCTCTCCCACCGGGAATTCGATACAGTCAAATTATATCGGCTCTGACAGGACGGGCGTTTCACCACTTGGGAACGGCGGTCACGGTATCAAATTAAGCGGGGCAACCAACAATCCGATAGGTGGTCTGGTTTCCGGTCAGGGGAACATCATAGCGTTCAACAGCGGGGCAGGTGTGTGTCTCGAGTCTAACGAGCCGGCTTTCCCCCCCTCGCTGGGAAATTCGATACTCTCCAACTCGATATTTGGAAACCTGAAGCTCGGTATCGACAGGAGCGCGGACGGAGTCCCGGGCGGAGACGGGGTTACGCCCAACAGGGTTCCTGCCCACCCGACGCCGCAACCGTTTCCTGCGAATCCGGATACCATATACGCAGGTCAGAACTATCCTCTGCTCTATGTCGCTGTCCCCGAATCGACGATCATACGTGGTTCTATCGTGAGCTGGCCGGCCACACCGTTGACGATTCAGGTGTTCTCGAACCCGACCGGCGACGCATCAGGCTACGGTCAGGGGCAAACGCTCATCGGGACGACGACGGTGACGACGGACGCGCTCGGCAATGCGGTGTTCGCTCTCACGCCGACCTCGCCTCTCACGCCGGGTCAGTACATCAGTGCGACATCGACGGACCCGGGGAACAACACGTCGGAATTTTCACCCGACCTTATTTCGGGGACAAAAACCAAGATCTACGGTCCTCATTACGTCGTCAACACGACACTCTCTGGTGTCCCGCTTCACTGGCCCGGAGGGAAGGCATCGTTCCAGATAAGCAACAACGTAATTGCCAACGCACCTACTCTGGTCCAGGCCATACGCAACTCGTTCGCCACATGGGGGACCGTGAAACCCATCGCGTACACCGAAGTCCAGGGTCCTTCGCAGGCGGTGTCCACATGGGGGGGGAATCCGGACGGTATCAACAACGTCGTCTGGATCACGGGGTCACCAAGCCCGGACAGCACCTGGGAGAAAATTACGGGCGCCCCTTCACAGGCGATTGCCGTCACCCGCGTCCGGTACAATGCTCTGACCGGCGAGTTGACGGATGCAGACATGGCAATCAATGCGCAATATTACACATTTGCCAACGTGACCACGCCGACGGGCACTAATACCGCTCCGAA
>Ga0182019_10001373_pt1 | contig 12398 bp, 10 predicted proteins | sample 812E2MmetaG_FD_120483 | JGI IMG/M metagenome (GOLD analysis project Ga0182019, IMG submission 120483) | Permafrost microbial communities from Stordalen Mire, Sweden - 812E2M metaG | ecosystem: Environmental > Terrestrial > Soil > Wetlands > Permafrost | place: Sweden: Stordalen | collected...
ACCAAGAAGGAAAGCCCGGCGCGCGCCGAGGAAGTCCATCACGCAGAGGAAGAAGGCGTGAAGTTCAACTGGCTCACGGCGCCGGTGCGCATACTGGGCGACGAACGCGGCTGGGTTCGGGCCATGGAATGCATTCGCATGGAACTGGGCGAGCCGGATGCGTCGGGCCGCGCGCGGCCAGTGCCCGTGCCAGGCTCGGAGTTCCTCTTCGAAGTCGACACCATCGTTTACGCTATCGGCACCTCGGCCAATCCGATCCTGGCGCAAACCACGCCAGGGCTGAAGCTGAACAAACGCGGCTACATCGATGTCAGCCCTGAAACCCAGATGACCAGCATCCCAGGTGTCTTTGCCGGCGGCGACATCGTGACCGGCGGTGCCACGGTCATTCTGGCCATGGGCGCGGGACGCAAGGCCGCGCGCGCCATGCTGCAATACATGGGCATCGCGACGGCCGCCCAGCCCGCGCATCACGCAGAATAGGCGCGTGACTGCCGGCCTGGTGGAAAATCGCCCGAAGGGACATCCATCTTCCGCCCCATTCTGAACCAGATGTTCGGCATGGTGTGGGTCGAGGCTCGCAGGCCCGACGCCGCCAGCGGCCCGGATCGTCGGCCGTGGTCACCTCTATGGCGCAGGTGGCCCCTTTACTAGCGTTCGGCTTCTTTGCTGCCTACCACCGTCAAGTTTAGGCCGACCTGCACGCTGAGCGGCTTGCCATCAACCGCCACGCTGATCTTGCCGTTGAAGAACCAGCCGAACGAGCCGGTCGAGAACTCCTTCTTGTCAGCCACCAGTTCCTGGCCGTTGATGACCAGCTTGATGGGCTCGGCTTTTTCAGTGAAGTGCGTCTTGGAGATCGGACAAGGTGATTTAGCCATGATGCTGGCAGAGTAACACATCGCAGCCTCACGGCTGCAAGCAAAGGGACAGGAACGGCAGCATGCCTTTCGAGGTGGTAAAGTGAAGAGTGCCATCAACCTGAGTGAGGAAGCGATGAACGCAACAACTATGAAGGTGTTCTTCGGAGCAGTCGCCCTTGCTGCCGCGGGTTGTGCCACGGAAGCGACTGCCTACGGGCCAGGGTCCGAGCCGCAATACAACGAGCAGCAGGCGCCTGCTGTGCCCTACCCGATCCCGGCCGTAGATCCTAAGGGCACGGCCTGGGTCATGTCTTTCGGTGCGGAGCCCATGCCTGCGCCGTCGGGAACGCCGGGCTTCTATCTTCACCTGCGCATCGCCGCCGAGAACCGCTCTGACGCCGCTGTCTGGACCGTCGACACCCGCGATCAGGTCGTGAACCTGGGGGCTGCCACGGTGAAGCCCACCTATGCTGAGAGCTCGGCCGGCGGTCCAGTCCTCACCCTGCCCCAAGGACAACACGGCACCTTGGATGTCTTCTACCCCGTGCCAGCCCAGGGCAGTCCAGGACAGGCAACCCTGTTGTGGCAAGTTCGCCGTGGCAGCGAACCCGTTACTGGAACCACTCCATTCGAGCTAGTGCCCAATCAGTCATCCGACTATGTCGAATACCGGCCGGCTGGCGTGGCGGTTGATTGGTGGCCGTGGTGGTGGTGGGGCGTGGGCTTCTCTCCTTGGTTCTGGGGTCCGGGCTGGGGATACTATCCCTACTCCGGGCGAGGACATTTTCACGGAGGATGGGGCCATGCGCATCCTGCGACAGGCGGGTGGCACGCAGCCCCCTCTCCGGCCCGAGGATTCAGCGGCGGTTTTAGGGGCGGCGGGCGCGGCGGACACCGCTGACACGTACCTGCCGAGCGGCCCGGCGGGCGCCGCGAATTGACGATTGTGACGCCAAGGGCTCGGGAGATGGGGGATAATCCCCATAATGGCGCAGGACCGGGACAGCCGACGGACGAGCCGGGCAACTTCGCCCAAACCTCGGGAACAGCGTGCGTCCAAAAGTCGACCGTTCTCTGGCCGGCCTTGGCCCACCGAGATCGCAGAACTCGAACGGCAGGCCCTGCTCGCTGCGGCTTCTGAAGGCATGGTTGTGCTAGCCGCCGAGGGTGCGGTGACCAGTGCAAACCAGAAGGCCCAGTCGATGCTTGGCTTCGCCGACGAGGACATCGGGCAGTCGATAGGCAACATCCTGGAGCACGCCCTGATCGCCGGAACCGACGGTGAGCCACTGCCATTGGAGCGCTGGCCAGGACTTCGAGCCCTGCGCGGAGAGACGGTGCGCGACCTGGACGTTGGCATTCATCGGGACGGCCGCACAACCTGGTTGTCCACCTGCGCGGTGCCCATCGTGCTGACCGGGGGCGCGTGCGGTGGCGCCGTGGTCACCATGTCCGACGTCACCATGTTGCGCACCCTGGAACAACACCACGAGCAGTTGATCCGCTTGGTGTCCCACGACATTCGCAACCCGCTGACTGCGGTTCACCTCAACGCGCAGCTCTTGCACAAGGCCCTGACCGAGCGGAACTTGGAGAAGGAGCAGCGCCTTGCCTCGGTGGTGATCGCGGCAGCCCGGCGTCTGGATGCGATGATCGAAGAATTGGTCGATTCGTCGCGCGTGCGTTCGGGCCAGCTCAGGCTTGAACTGCGCCCAGTGGCCATTGAGCGCCTTGTGCCCGAGATCCTCGCGCGCAACTCCTGCACCCTAGACACAGCCCGGGTCAGGCTTGCCCTGCCCAAAGGTCCGGTCCGGGTCACCGCCGACATAGCTCGCTTGGAACGTGTGCTCACCAGCCTGCTACTGATCGCGCTGCGCAACTGCGCAGATGGCGCAGAGGTTACCTTGCGGGTCGCGGTGGCTGACGACGAAGTGCGCTTCGCCGTGGTGGTTCCCGGCCAAGCCCACGCGAGCGAGGAAGCGCCCAGTCCGCCGAGTAGCCAGTTTTTCCAGTCCAGGACCGACCACGGCTATGGGCTCGGGCTGTTCATCGCACGCATGCTGGTCGAGCGGCATGGCGGCCGCCTCTGGGTCGAGGGCACCGCTGATCGTGGAGCCACGCTCCATTTCGCGCTTCCCGTCGGAGGCCCAGAAAATGGGAACTAGTGCAGCCCGTACTTGACCATCTTCTCCCACAAGTTCTTGCGGGAGATCCCCAGCATCTCGGCGGCGCGGCGGCGCTCGCCTTCAGCCATCTTCAGAATGCGCTCGATGTAGTCCTTCTCGAACTGGGCCATCACAAAGGCGAGCGGCTCGACGCGCTCACCTGACACTGGACGCACGCTGCCGTGGAATTCGGCCGGCAGATGGTGAACCTGGATCTCCTGCCCGCGCGCCAGGATGCTGGCGTGCTGAACGGCGTGCTTCAACTCGCGCACGTTGCCCGGGTAGCCATAGCCTTGCAGCGCAGCCCAGGCCGCCGGCGCGATAGGCGACGGCGTCGTGCCCGGCGTGGTGAATTCGCGCATGAATTGCTCGACCAGAATGGGCAGGTCGGTGAGCCGTTCGCGCAATGGCGGCAGACGAAGCTCGAACACCTTGATGCGATAGTAGAGATCCTGGCGAAAGCTACCTTCGCTCGCACTGCCCTTGAGATCGCGGTTGCTGGCCGAGACCAGGCGGACGTCAACCTTCACCGAGGTGTTGGTTCCGATGGGCTCGAATGAGCCTTCCTGTAGTACGCGCAGGAGCTTGGCCTGCACGTCTGCCGGCATCTCGCCAATCTCGTCGAGGAACAGGGTGCCGCCGTCAGCCGCTTTGAAGCGACCGTCGCGGCGCTTGACCGCGCCGGTGAATGCACCCCGCTCATGTCCGAACAACTCGGCCTCGATGAGGGTGGCCGGCACTGCCGCGCAGTTCACCGCCACAAAGGGAGCGTCACGCCGCTCACTGGCCGTGTGGATCATGCGTGCCGCCAACTCCTTGCCGGTGCCACTCTCTCCGGTCAGGAGCACCGCCGCGGAGCTGGAAGCGATGGCATTGATCTGATTGCGCAGATGCACGATGGCGGGCGATCGGCCCTCAATCATCTCGCCGACCTTGCGCGTGGCCAACTCGGCACGCGCTGCGGCCAGATCGCGAAGAAGTGTCCAGCGCTCGTCGATACGCTGAACAATTCCCAACACCTCGGGCAGCTCGAACGGCTTGGTAACGTACTCGATCGCGGTTTCCTTGACCGCGAGGACCGCCTCCCGAATCGTGCCAAAGGCAGTCATCAGCACGACGTGGGTATCAGGTTGCTCGTCGCGCAGGCGGCGCAGGATGGTGAAACCGTCCACTTTGGGCAGACGGATGTCGCTCATGACCAGATTGAAGATCTGGCGATCCAGGCACTGCATGGCCTCATCGCCGTCAGCGGCAAGCGACACGCGATGGCCCAGATCTCTGAGCGCCTCTCCGAGCGGCAGCCGAATGTCTGCCTCGTCGTCCACCAAGAGTATATCGAGCATGTTACGGGTCCCGGCTGAGTATGCCTTTCCCAAGGCGAAAAGGTATGGCCAATTCTCTGCTGAGGGAAAGTGCGGCAATTCGCTTGGGACGTCCAGACCAAGTCGACGGGTGCAATCAGCGCGTCACGATGTTCCCTTCCCGTGCCGCGCGGCGGGCGAAAATTACTAACCCGTAACGCCAGCCTGTGCCTGCTTGACGAATCACGCACCCTTCCGATCGCTTTTGGTGGCACGGACTTTGTATTACCCAGGAAGTGTTTGGGAGTGGGAGGAGGCGGTCGGTGCAGAGGGGGCCTGCGATGGGGTACGGTGTGAAGGGCGGGCAGGCCGGGTTTCAGGATGGTGGCAGGGGTGGCTTGACGGGGCAGGTACCGCGGGGAAATGAGGCGAAAGTCTCAGCGTGGTGGCGGAGAGGCTGCTTGGGCCGGTTTCGGGGGAAAGAATTGGGTGCGGCTCCGCCTGAAGCAGCACTCCGTCACCATGCAGGGGTTGGGGTCGAAAAGGCTTTGCGAATCTGAGGGCGAGAAATGGTGGATGGAGCGTGGACAAGCGGATTCGCAGGCCAAATGACTAGAGCACATGACCAGAAGGCAGCGCTGCCTGCTGGTCATGCGTCTATCAGCTACCGGCCCCTGCTCTCCTGGCTCCGTTCTCAGCGGTGGGTGAGCATACGACCCACGCAACATCCATCCGCAAACCGCCCTACGCCGCGAAGCGCTCGCGTAGCTGAGCCCGAGCCCGACACATCCGCGTCCGCACGGCCTGACTGGTGATTCCCAGCGAACGAGCAGCGTCGGGAAGGGCCAGTTCTTCAAACACACAAAGCTGTACCACGTCCCGATAGGGACGAGGCAACTGGGCAACGGCGGCGTGCAGCCGCGAGCGGTCTTCCATGTCCTCCAGGCGCACAGCAGGTGTAGGACTCGAATCTCGCAACAACGCGACGACATCCCCCTGCCCTGCCTGGTCGTTGGCTGCCACGCGCTCAGCAGCACGTCTCCGCCTGCGTGCCCGCATGAGCGCCGCATTCACCACCACCCTGTGCAGCCACGTGCTCACCAGGGATTTTGCGCGAAACGATCCTGATCCGCGCAATGCCTGCTCGACCGCGTCGTGGGCGGCGTCCTCGGCGTCTACTCCGTCGCGCAGAATGGAAAGCGCCACGTGTACCAGACGCTCGCGCGCCTGCGGGCTGGAGAGCTCGGCGGATACCGGGTTGCTGGTCTGAGTGCTAGGCGTATTCATGGCGGTCTCTCTCTCTCTTCTTCACGTTGGCGAGCTCCGTTCCAATCCTGGGTCCTTCATCGGTCAGCTCGACCATTCGCCCATGCCATCCGCGTGCCAGGTTAGGCGTGTCCAAGACTGGTTCACGTCTTGCAAGGAGTGCCGCCGGGAATCTGCGCTCAGAAACGGGCCACCGCCTACGCCGGAGCCACAATCCGCAGCCTAGAACGGACCGCCAGCTAGTTCCGCCCGTCAGAAGAGCGGTCATGTTTCGGCCGCCGAGGCGCCCGGTCGGCGAGGCGCGACGAGGGCGCATACTGGACGTATGTAACCGAGGAGCAACGAAGCCGGACGGGATGCATCGACGACCCAAACATGGCTGAAATTCTGACGGGCGGAACTAGTCCTGCTTCCACTTGATGGAACAGCCCAGGGATGGATGCTGCTCGGCCGACGGCCGTTTGCCCGTGAGAAGAGCGTCGATTGCCTCGGCCAGCTCGCGACGGGTCACTTTGGCTGGATCCTTCCACGAATCGTCGATGCGGCCACGGTAGGCCAGGCGGCGGTCCCCGTCGTACACGAAGATGTCCGGCGTGCACACGGCATCGAAGGCATGGGCCACCGCCTGCGATTCATCGTGAAGATAGGGGAAACCGTATGCCTTGAACTCGCAACGCTCCCTGAGCCGGTCAAACGCATCCTCGGGATAGGTCACGGCGTCGTTGGAGCAGATGCCCGCAAACTGGACGCCCCTGGGTGAATACTCGCGCACTAGGGCGAGCAGACGATCCTCCACGGCCTTCACGTAAGGGCAGTGGTTGCAAATGAACATCACCACCAGCACCGGCGACGCGGCGAAGTCACCCTTGCCATAGGTCTTGCCGTCGGTCGCCGGAAGGCGAAAGTCCGGGCAAGAAAGCCCAAGACTGGGAACGCTGCTCGAAACCGCCATTGCACCTCAATGATACCACTCGGTGGATGTCGGTCGAGGCGCGCCGCCTCGCCTCAACTACTGGTCGAGTTCGCTTCCGGCGCTGCCGTCAACCCTCTCAGCGTTGCAGAAGTTCTGCTTCTTGATCATGGGCGGCGGACTGGCGCGCTCGTGCCGGGCGCGGGCCAGACGATTGATGAATGCCTTGTGAAAACGCTCGCCGCGTTTGTCGAGCGCCGCCACCATCTGCTTCCAGGCGCCAGCGTCGCTTGTGGAAGTTGAGTCCGCGGCCGAAGGCGCGGACGGCTCGGGAACCAGCGCGGCCATCGTCGCCAAGTCCTCCAAGAGACCTGCATCGAACTTGGGATCGGCGCACGCGGCAGTGACGGTCGGGACCAGCACGCTGTCCCGGAATTCCGCCAGATCTTCGGCGTCGACCTGGCACCAAAGCAGGCGCGCATGCAACTGTGCCAGGGCGGTGCCCGCCTCTCCACGCGGCGCTGTCAGCAGGCGCTTGAAGACCTCGTTGTAGTCGCCCTGGGCCTCGCCGTAGGAGCTCAGCATGGCCTGCATGAGTTTGGCCCGGCATTCGGAATCACAGGTGTGGCCGAACATGTAGCTAGCCAGCCAGTGGCGCCGCTCGGCGTGGAACTTCTTCAGCATGTCTTCCTCAGCCGAGGTGACCAGCTCTCCTGTGCGTGCGGTGGCCAACACCAGCGCCGCCACCAGGCGCGCGCCGGTGGAGAACCCCTCGAAGCGCTCTATTTCCTTCCACTGACGCCGCTCATATAGGTTCTGCAAGTAGGTCTCGAACAGCCACGCCATCTTGCTCGGATGTGCTTGCACCGCCCGTTCCTCGCGCAGCAGCCCCATCGGTCCCTTCTTGATCTCACCGCTTGTGATCGAGGCGTCCAGCTCATCGGCTATCAGCTGCGCGATGGCCTCGGAACGCTCGGCCAGCTTGTCGTCCTTGCACACCTCGGCCCGCTTCTCCACCCCGAAGCGCTGCATGCAGGTCAGGGCAAAGGCCTGTTCGAGTTGAATGTAGTTCTTGTTAGTGGTGCCGGCCAGGACCACACGCATGTAGGTCGGATTGTCGCGACCCAATTCCAACGCATAGGAAGCCGCCAATTCTGGATCAAGGATGTTTCCCCGGGTGAGCGAGAGCAAAACCCCAAAGCGCTGATCTACGGTTTGCGGCCCCTGCAGCGACAGCACCGAGAGGTTCTTGCCGAGAATCTCGGCGCGAGCGATGCGCCAGTCGTTGTCGGCTTTGGTGCGCGCGATGGCTTGCTCGCTGATTTGCTGGCGCTCGGCGTTCTGCGCCTGGCGGAACTGCCAGATCGACGTGGCCACCAGCCCGGCCACGCCGATGACGAAGCTGGAGAGGAAGCCAGAGTAGTTCTGAATGAATCGCCCGAGGCGCGAAGGGTTGTCGTGTGCAGAAGCAGGTGTCTCGCCCATGGCCCGAGCATACTCCGGGTTGGCTTTCGCGCATCCGCGTCGTCTGCGACCGCCATTTGTGTTACGGTTTCGCGACTCGTTCGGACTGTTTCAATGCGCCAAGGAGAAGACCATGCCGGAAGCTGACGTCACCAACAAGAAGGACAAGGAATTCTATGCGGACGTCCCGCAAGAAAGCCGGAGCTTCTTTCTCAAGGGATCGAACGCTCACGACTGGGGCATGAACAATCGCCTGGCCCACATCTTCAGCCCGAAATCCGGCAAGACCGTGATGCTGGCCTTCGACCACGGCTACTTTCAGGGCCCCACCACCGGCCTCGAACGCGTCGACATCACCATCCTGCCGCTGGCTCCCTACGCCGACGCGCTGATGCTGACCCGGGGAATCCTGCGCAGCGTGATTCCCCCTGCCCTGACCAACGCCGTGGTCATGCGCGCCAGCGGCGGTCCCAGCATCCTAAAGGAACTCTCCAACGAACAAATCGCTTGCAGCATGGAAGACGCCGTCCGCATGAATGTTTCGGCGGTCGCGGTGCAGGTCTTCATCGGCGGCGAATTTGAAACCCAGTCGGTGGCCAACATGACCCGCCTGGTGGACCAGGGAAATCGCCACGGAATCCCGGTGCTGGCGGTGACCGCGGTGGGCAAGGACATGGCCCGCGACGCGAAGTACATGCGTCTGGCCAGCCGAATCTGCGCCGAGCTGGGCGCCGCGTTCGTAAAGACGTACTACGTGCCCGAGGACTTCGAAACCGTGACCGCATCGTGCCCGGTGCCCATCGTGATCGCCGGCGGCAAGAAGCTGCCGGAGCTGGAGGCGTTGCAAATGGCCCACGATGCTATTTCGCAAGGTGCAGCCGGAGTGGACATGGGACGCAACATCTTCCAGGCCGACGCGCCGGTCGCCATGATCCAGGCCGTGCGCAAAGTGGTTCACGAAAACATGAGCCCGCAGCACGCCTTCGATTTCTACCAGAGCACCAAGAACCAGAAGCGCTAGCGTGCAGCCGCGCATGCAAAATCGTTGGTCAGAATCAGACGTCGCAGCCGCCGCTCAAGGCGCGGCTTGCGAAAACAGCCTCGCTGTCCTTGCCTATGCCACGCGCCTGCTCGGCTCCGATCCTGATCTGGCTCTGCACGGTGGCGGCAACACATCTTGCAAGTGCTTGCTTGCCAACGTGCTCGGCGAAAAGCAATCGGCGCTCTTCATCAAGGCGTCTGGGATCAACCTTGCCTTGGCCCAGCCCAGCGATTTCGTCGCGCTGGACCTCGCGTACCTGCCGCGGCTGCTCGACCTGGCCGCCTTGTCGGACGAAGCCATGGCCGGCGAGTTCGCCTGCCATTGTCTGCGCAGCTCTTCTCGTCGCGCCTCGGTGGAAACCCTGGTTCACGCCGTACTTCCCCACGAATTCGTGATGCACACGCATCCCAGCGCCATCCTCGCGCTGACCAATCGGAGCGACGCCGCCAAGGTAGTCGCGGCAGCGCTGGGGCAAGAAATCGCCATGGTTCCCTATGCACTGGCCGGGCTGGATCTCGGCCGTGCGGTGCGCGACACCATGGCCCGTGATCCGCAGGCCCAAGCCCTCGTGCTCATGCACCACGGGCTGGTGACCTGGGGAGCGACGGCCCGCGCGGCGTACGACGCAACCATCGAACTGGTCGGCCGCGCAGAAACCTATCTGGAGAAGCACCGCACTCGCAGTCTGGGAACGCCTTCGTCCGCCGGGGATCGCGCGCAGAAATACCTCAAGCTCGCCCCGGTCATTCGCGGCGTTTTGGGTCCAGCCACGCCGGACGCGCTCGGCGATCGGGTCATCCTCGAGCCTTTGCTTGATCCCGAAGTCGCGCAATGGATCGAAGCACCAGAGGGCAAGAAGCTGGCTCTGTCAGCGCCGCTCGCCACCGATTATCTGATTCGCACCCGCAGAGTTCCGCTCTGGCTGGACCATGCGACGCTCGACGACGCCAAGAAGTTCAGAGAAGAGCTGGCACAATCTGTCGCCACCTTTCAGGCCGACTATCGGGCGTATGTGCAAAAGCACGCTGGCGGCGTGCAGGTTGCTAGTGAAGCGCGCGACTTTCTGCCGCGGGTGCTGATGATCCCGGGACTCGGTGTCGTTTGCGTCGGAACAAATGCGGCCGACGCAGCCATGGTTCGCGACATCACCCGGCAGGGGCTGGCCGTGAAGGCGACCATCTACCAAGGCGGCGCCGAGTATCTATCGCTCGACGACAAGCACCTGTTCGACATGGAATTCCGCGCGTACCAGCGGGCCAAGCTGGGCTTGCGCGGCCTTGACGACACTGCCCACAGCTTGCGCGGCAGCGTCGCGCTGGTAACCGGCGCGGCCGGGGCCATCGGCTCGGGCATCTGCGAAGCCCTGCTCGCGACCGGTTGCCATGTCGCCGCGACTGATCTTCCTGGACCCGCTCTCGACGGACTGGTGGCCGAACTTGGGCAGCGCTACCCGTCGCGGGTTGCGGCCGTGGCCATGGACGTGACCGACCCAGCCTCGGTGGCGGCCGCATACAGCCAGGTCATCCGCACTTGGGGCGGCCTTGACTGCGTGATCGTCAACGCCGGGATCGCCCACGTGGCTCCCCTGACCGAGCTCGGCCTCGACACCTTTCGCAAGCTCGAAAGCGTCAACGTGGAAGGCACGCTGCTGGTGCTGGCCGAGGCGGGCCGTCACTTCGCTCTGCAAGGCACAGGCGGCGACGTGGTTCTGGTGTCGACCAAGAACGTCTTTGCGCCGGGCGCGGGCTTCGGCGCGTACAGCGCCACCAAGGCCGCCGCTCATCAACTGGCGCGCATTGCCAGCCTCGAATTCGCTCCTCTCGGCGTGCGAGTCAACATGGTCGCCCCTGATGCGGTTTTTTCGCATGGGCAGAAGCGCTCTGGTTTGTGGGCCGCTGTCGGGCCCAACCGCATGAAGGCGCGCGGCCTCGACGAGCGCGGGCTGGAGGAATACTACCGCTCGCGCAATCTGCTCAAAGCCGCCGTGACCGCCGAGCACGTGGCCAACGCCGTGCTCTTCTTCATCACCCGCCAGACCCCGACCACCGGCGCGACCATTCCCGTCGACGGCGGATTGCCCGACGCAACACCGAGGTAGTTCGCTTCAGGTGTCGTAGACCATGCCCATCGCCCGGCGGACTGCGATGATGGTGGATTCGGCTTCGGCGTTGGCGCGTTCTATTCCGCGACGGAGCACGCCGGCCACGTAGGTCGGATCTTTAGCCAATTCAGTCCGTCGGGTCCGCAGAGGCGCGAGGTAGTTGTTCAATGCCTCGGTGAGCCTGGCTTTCAATCTTCCTGACCCGCCGTCGCCGATCTCGGCGGCGATGGCCTCAGGGGGCTGTCCGGTTGACAGTGAAACGAGGCGCAGAAGATTGGCCACTTCCGGCCGGGATTCCGGTTCATACGTGATGAGGCGGTTGCTATCCGTCTTCGCGCTCTTGAGAAGTTTGGCCGTCTCGTCGGCGCTTGCCTTGAGCAGGATGGCGTTGCCCCGGCTCTTGCTCATCTTCTGGCCGCCGTCGAGGCCCAGAATAACCGGCGTCTCGGACAACAGAGCGTCGGGTTCGGGAAACACCGCTGGCTCGGATGGAAATCGTTCGTTAAACCGACGCGCCAGCTTGCGCGTGAGCTCGAGATGCGGCAATTGGTCCTTGCCCACAGGTACGACGTTGCCCTTGCAGAACAGGATGTCCGCGGCTTGGTGCACGGGGTAGGTGTACATCAGGGCGTTGATCGTGCGCAGACCCGCCGCCCGGATTTCCTCTTTCACCGTGGGATTCCGATCCAGCTCGGGCAGCGAGACGAAAGTGAGAAACGGCAGGAGCAACTGGTTGAGCGCCGGAACGTGACTGTGGGGAAAGATGAAGGTCCGACCGTTGTCCGGGTCGAGGCCGGCCGCGAGATAGTCGAGCACGATTTCGCGGACGTTGGCCGCCACGTTGTCGGCGGTTTCTCGGTCGGTGAGCACCTGATAATCGGCGATGACGATAAAGGTGGTGACGCCGAGGTTCTGGATCTTCACCCGGTTTTGCAGGGAGCCGAAGAGATGCCCGATATGCAGACTGCCCGTGGGCCGGTCGCCAGTGAGAACGCGGTAGCGCTGGGGATTGGCTGGCAGATCCGCCCAGATGGCGGCGCTTCGCCCAATCGCTGCCTGAAAGGTGCCCGAGGAGATAGTGGGTTCGTCGCCCCCCGACTCCGACGTGTCGCGGTCGGGCTGAGGAGCGGATGGGCGAGAGGTTTCAGTGCTCATGATATGGAAAATGGAGGCAAGCGTAGCACGCCGTCCTCCACTTCGGATGGCTGGTCACCCAGCCGGCACAGACCATTCCGCGTCGGCCGCGGGCCAATGCTCAGGGCGGACGTCGGGCAGCTTGGTCTCGA
>Ga0182019_10001375_pt1 | contig 12388 bp, 9 predicted proteins | sample 812E2MmetaG_FD_120483 | JGI IMG/M metagenome (GOLD analysis project Ga0182019, IMG submission 120483) | Permafrost microbial communities from Stordalen Mire, Sweden - 812E2M metaG | ecosystem: Environmental > Terrestrial > Soil > Wetlands > Permafrost | place: Sweden: Stordalen | collected...
GCACCGGATGGTAAATAAGGGCCTGGGTCTCCCCTCCCCAGCTCAAGACGTCCCACATGGTGCAGACCGCGCCGAGCATGGCGCAGGCCGCGTCGACGGCGTTCCCCCCCATCATGAACATCCTGGCGCCGGCCGTAGCGGCCATGGGCTTGCCCGTGATGGCCGCCCAGTGCCGGCCGTGGAGGATCGGCTTTTCGGTGCGCTGGAGCGGCCGGGCGTCCGCCCCCGCCGAGAGAAGGACCGCGCTCAATGCGGCCAGAAGGGAAAGCGATAGGACACGAGCGATCATGGGCTCTCCTCCCGCCCGGCGCCGGCCCGGGCGAACCAAGCCCATTCTATAAGTTCCCGGCGGGCAAATCAAAACCCGCCGCGGCCGAGGCTCACTTGTCGGTCTTCTCCACGACGATCGTCATCTTGGTCACGAGCGCCGCGATCGCGCCTACGGCGGCCACGATCGGGGCGAACGCGGCGACGACGATCCCCGCGGTGAGCGGGATTTCGAGGAAGGTCTTCCCCTTCTCGTCCTTGAGGATGATCCTGCGGATGTTGCCCTCGTGAAGCAGCTCCTTGATCTTGTCGAGGATCTCCCCTCCGCTGAGCTTGAATTCCTCGGTCCGCGTGTGCTTCTGTTCTTCGGTCATGATGGCCTCCTCGCCGAGGGGGTTCTTGAGACCGCCCCCCCTTGGATAATACGTCACGGGCCTGCAAAGGGTTTCGCGGGGGCTCGTCTCATCCCGCTCCGCCGCCTCCGCCCCCTGCGCCGCCGGCCCCGCCGCCGCTGAATCCGCCCCCTCCGCCCGAAGAATAGCTGGCCGCCGTCTGGATGGAGGTCGACATGGCATTGATCGAGGCAATCATATGCTCCAGGCCGCCGGGCCCGGAGAAGCCCGAATGGCCGACGCCGGTGTACCAGCCCGGGGCGGCCGCCCGGCCGCTACGGAGAATGTCGGGAAGCGCCTTGAGGATCCTGGACGCGAATCCAAACAGGATGCCGAACACGAGATAGAACTCCCAGAGCTTGTAAGCCTCGGGAGGGATATCCCGGAAGTGCGAGAAATCCCGGAGGAAGCGCCGGAAGGCCTTCCATTGTTCGTTTTCGCGGGCCCAGGGCAGGGCCCGGCGCTTGAGCGTGGGGACAAGGGACAGGGCGAAGACGAGCAGGATGGGATTGAGCGTCAGGAGAGCCAGCGGCGCGGTCACGATCAGGAAGACGTTCCTCGCCCGGAGGCTCGCGGGCTCGATGAAGCCCAAAGCGGCCCCTTCCGCCTTGACGGACTTGGTCCAGGCCTCGTACCAGCTCCGGAACTTCTGGGGATTCCTCTTGAGGTAGGACTTGAGCTCGTCGACCGTGAGCCGGGCCCCGGCGTCGGAGGCCCCTCCCGCCAGACCTTCGAACAGGAGATCGAGGACATTGATTTCGTAGGCTTTGAGCTCGCGGTCGTCAGCATAGGCCTTTTTCAGGATGATCGTGGTCTCATACTCCTCGCTTTTCCCGAACAGATGCTTCTTTTCGACGAGCTGATCTTGTATTTCGAGCCACCCGCGCCGGGCCAGGTCAAAGATCGTGGCGGTGAAAGACCGGGACGTGATGCCGACGCCCTCCTTCAGCAGAAGCTCGACGAGCGCGGGCGGCAGGTCGGACGCCGGTTCGCGCGCGTAATCGGGCAGGCCGGCGAACCGGTGATCCTGCCCCACGCGCCGCCAGGTCCGCACGAAGAACGGGAGCCAGAGCAAGGGGACGAGGACCAGCGCGACGAGCCAAAGTCCGCTCGCCGCTCGGACCATTCGGGCGCGGCGCTCGGCCCCGGCGCGCTCCCGCTCGAGATCGGCGATCGTCTGTTGGACGCGCCGGGCTTCTTCATCGCGGAGCGAGGCGCGCGTGTAGTCCGCGGAGGGGACGCCGGCCACCAGGCCCGTCGGCCAGGCCATCCGGATCTCGAGATACTGCCCCGCTTTCACGTTCGTCGCCGTAAAGCGCGCCGTCGAAGCGTCGACGATCTCCGACCGTCCCGAAAGCGGGCCGTGGCCATATATGAGGATGTCGCTCCGGTCCGCGACGGGCGCCGGAAGATGGACCGTGATGTCCGCCGCTTGGGTCGGCTTCGTCCACCCGCCGCCGATGGCCTGCCAGTAGATCTCGGTGACGTCGGGGTAGCTGAACACCGCTCCGCGGACGCGGTAGCGGATGAGGAACGTCCTCCGCTCATTGCCGGCGCTGTAATACCACTTCGCCTCGAACCGCTCCGCCCCGTCCGAGATCTCCGTCCGGAGCGGCGTTCCGTCCCGATCCTCGACCGTGAAGTCCTCGATTTTCACCCGGTAGCTCATGGGCCCGCGGACATAGCGGGCCGGAATCCACATCGAGGCCCAGGTGAACCGGCCCTGGAAGGCGAACGTCCTCCGCTCTTCGACCGCGAACGATCCGTCGGCCGCGATCCGGATTTCGATGCGGACGTCGGGAAAATAGTAATTCTTGGCCGGGGCGGCGCCGGCTTCGCGGGCGAGACCGAGCGCGGCCGTAGCCAGGAGGGCGAGCGCGGCGAAGCGAAAACGACGCATGAATGCTCCTCCCTTGAGCGATTCCCGTTCAGACAACGTACCACACATGCGCTCCCCCATTCAATCGTTCCGCGAGCGGAACGCGGCGATTGACAAAGCGCGGCGCTTTATATATTTTTCGCATACGCGCCGCGGCGCCGCCAAGGAGAAGCATGAGCGTCAAAACCCGGCTCGGCATCATGATGTTCCTGGAATACCTCATCTGGGGAGCCTGGGCCCCGGTGCTCACCGACTATCTGCAGAACACGCTGCATTTCAGCGGCGCGCAGTACGGCTTCATCATGGGCCTGCTGCCCATCGCCACCATCGTCGCCCCGCTCATCGGCGGCCAGCTGGCCGACCGCTGGTTCGCTTCGGAACGGGTCATCGCCGTTCTGCAGATCATCGGGGGCGCGATCCTCCTTTTCGGCGCGGCGGTCCAGAGCTACGGTGCGATGGTCTGGATCATGCTCGTCTACTGCATCGTCTACGCTCCGACGCTCGCCCTGACCAATGCCGTCGCCTTCATGAACCTGAAAAATTCCGAAAAGGACTTCGGCAGGATCCGGGTCTGGGGGACGATCGGCTGGATCGCCGCCGGCTGGAGCCTTGTCGGGTGGCGCACGCTGGCGAAGACCGTGCCCGCCTTCGCCGTCCGCGGCGACCTCCTGTTCCTGGCCGGGATTTTCTCGATCATCATGGGCCTCCAATCCTTCACCTTGCCCCATACGCCTCCCAAGAAGGAGGGGACCAAGCCCTGGGCCTTCCTCGAGGCCCTCAAAATGCTTAAGGACAAGGACTTCCTTATCTTCACCGCCATTTCGTTCGTGGTCGCGACCGAGCTCCAGTTCTACTACGTGCTGACCGCGCCCTTCCTGACGTCGCCTCAGATCGGCGTCGCGGGCGCCTCCGTCTCGGGCGTCATGACCATCGCCCAGGTCGCCGAGATCTTCGTCATGGCCCTCCTCCTGCCCAAGTTCCTGCCCAAGAACGGGATCAAGAAGACCATGACCTGGGGTGTGCTCGCCTGGCCCTTGCGCTACATCATCTTCGTCATCGGCGGGCCGGCCTGGCTCGTCATCGCCTCGCTCTCGCTCCACGGCTTCTGCTACGTTTTCTTCTTCACGGCCGCGTTCATCTATGTGGACATGATCGCCCCGGCGGACATCCGGGCCTCCGCACAGAGCCTGATCGCGGTCGTCATCCTGGGGATCGGCAGCTTCCTGGGCAGCATCTTCGCCGGCTGGATCCGGGACTTGTTCACCGCGGGCGAGGCGACCCGCTACCGGAGCGTGTTCCTCGTGCCGACGGCGCTGACCCTCGTCTGCGCGGTCCTGTTTGTCGTCCTGTTCAGGGAGAAGAAGGCGCCGGCTTCGGCCCCCGCGCTCTAATCGCCACCGACCACGGAGGGTACTATGACCAAGAAAGTCCTCGGCATCGGAATCATCGGCGGCGGGTTCATCGCCCGCTTCCACATCAAGTCCTGGGTCGGCGTCCGCGACGCCGACATTCTCGGCATCTTCGACCCCGACGCGAAGCGCGCGGCCGAAGCCTGCGCCCTCGCGAAATCGCTCGGGGTGGGCGAGGCCAAGCCCTACCGGTCCGTGACCGACATGGTCGCCGACCCCGCGATCGACGCCCTCTGGATCTGCGCTCCGAACTACACCCGGACCGAAGTCATGGAGGAGATCTGCCAGGCCGTGATCAAAGGCCGGGGCGTCTTGAAAGGCGTGACGTGCGAAAAGCCCCTCGGCCGGAATGTCGCCGAAGCGCGGCGGATGCTCGAGCTGGCCAAGAAGGCCTCCCTCCTCGACGGCTACCTCGAGAACCAGGTCTTCTCGCCGGCGGTCGTCCGGGGTAAGGAGATCGTCTGGGCGCGCGGAGCGGCCCTGTCCGGCCCTCCCTACCTCGCCCGGGCAGCCGAGGAGCACAGCGGCCCCCACATGCCCTGGTTCTGGGAAGGGACGCTCCAAGGCGGCGGGGTCCTGAACGACATGATGTGCCATTCCGTCGAGGAGGCGCGGTTCATGCTCACCCCGCCGGGCGCCCCGCGCGAAATCCTGACGCCCGTCAGCGTTACGGCTTACACCAACTGCCTCAAGTGGCAGGAGCCCAAATATGCCGAGATCCTGGCCCGCGGGAGCGGCGGCAAGACCGACTACCTCAACCGCCCGGCCGAGGATTTCGCCCGATCCCTCGTCGAGTACAAGACCGCCGAAGGCAAGATCGTCGTGGTCGAGACGACGACGAGCTGGTGCTACGTCGGCGCCGGCCTGCGGTTGAGCATGGAGCTCCTCGGCCCCGAGTACGCCCTCCAGATCAACACTTTGGACGCCAATCTCAAGGTTTTCTTCAGCCGCCAGGTCAAGGGCAAGGCCGGCGAAGACCTTGTCGAAAAGCAGAACGCCGAGATCGGGCTCATGCCCGTCGTGGCCGACGAGGCGACCGAATACGGCTACATCGCCGAGAACCGGCACATGGTCCGGAGCTTCCTCCAGGGCCGGAGGCCCGAAGAGAATTTCGGGGACGGGCTGAACGTCACCGAGCTCCTGATGACGGCCTATATGAGCGCCGACAAGGGCAAGACCCTCCCCTTCCCCGCCCCCGGCCTGGCGTCGTACGTCCCGCCCGTAGCCAAGGGAACCTGGAATCCCCGAAAAAAATGAGGACCAGCAACGGCTGGACCCAAGGAGACATCATCATGAAGCGCATCCTTCTCGCGGCCCTCGCTCTCATCATCCCGGCCGGAGCGGCGATCACCCTCGCCCAGGCCCCGGCGCCCGCGGCGGCGCCCCCGATCCGCCATATCTCCCCCGAGCTCCAGAAAAGCGTGGAGACGACGGATTACAAAGCCATCCGGATCAAGAAGATCCCGTTCGGCATGGAGGCCTGGACGTTCCGGCGGTTCACGTTCTTCGAGACACTGGCCAAGCTCAAGGAGCTCGGCATCGCTTACGTCGAAGCCTACCCCGGCCAGGCCTTGTCGGCCGATCTTCCGAAGCTCGTCTTCGACGAGAACATGACCGACGCGACCATGGCCAAGGTCAAGGACAAGCTCAAGGAAACCGGGGTGACCCTCATGGGCTATGGCGTCTGCGACATCGGCCGGACCGAGGCCAGCATGCGCAAGGTCTTCGCTTTCGCCCGGAAGATGGACTTCCGGACCGTGGTCTGCGAGCCGGCCGACGACGACTTCACCCTGCTCGAGAGGCTGGTGAAGGAGTACGACATCCGGATCGCCATCCACAACCATCCCGCCCCGGCCAAATACAACCTGCCCGAGACGGTTTTCGCCCATGTCGACGGCAGGGACCCCCGTATCGGATCGTGCTTCGACAACGGCCACTTCATGCGGGGGATGAACGACCCGCGCGAGGCGATGAAGCTCCTCGAGGGCCGGATCCTCGACGTCCACCTGAAGGACCGCACGGATTACGGCACGGGCCGCGGCCAGGACGACGCCTGGCCGGGCCGGGGCAAGGGCAACCTGCGCGACCTCCTAGCCGAGCTGACGCTCCAGGACTACGACGGCTGCCTCTCCATGGAATACGAGAAGGAGAGCGAGGTGGCCGACCCGGTCCCGGCCGTCAAGGCGGCCATGGCCTTCGTCAAGAGCGTCACGTATTACGACGGCTACGACCAGATCTTCAAGCGCGAGAAGAACGGCTGGAACCACTACGGGCCGGGCTATTTCGAGGCCGACACGAAGACCGGAATCCTCAAAGGCCAGGGCGGCATGGGCCTCCTCTGGTATTCCAAGAAGTACAAGGATTTCATTCTGGAGTGCGACTACAAATGCGCGACGCCGGAGACGAACTCGGGGATCTTCGTCCGCGTGCCCGACGTCCCGATGAGCGACGACTACATTTACCACTCGTTCGAAATCCAGATCTACGACGCGGGCACGGACATCCACGGCACGGCCGCGGTCTATGACGTCCAGGCGCCCAAGGTCGCGGCCTTCCTCCCCGCGGGCGAATGGAACCACATCAAGATCGAGTTCCGGGGGACGCACCTGAAGATCGAGCTCAACGGCAAGCTCGTCCAGGACTGGGATGCCAAGCCCGGCGGGAAGGTGAAGGACTTCGCCCTGGCGGGGTACATCGGGTTCCAGAACCACGACAGCGTAGCGCCGCCGTACTTCCGGAACATCTACGTCAAGGAGCTGTGATCTAGGGACGGCGGAAGCCCGCCGCCCTGCCCCGCGCGCCCGGGTAGGCGCTCACCCGGCTTCGAGATCGAACTCGCGCATGTCGAACCAGAAGCCCAGCCCCGAGACGGAATCGATCTCGGCCTGGACGATCGCCTGGTGGCCTTGCTCGATTTCGACGAAGCGCTGGAACAGGGGCCGCGCCTCGGCCGGAAGCTCGCGGACGACGCTCCCGTAGAAATCGCCGGCGCCGACCTCGACCTCGAGGGCCCGTCGCAGGAGCGCCAGCTCCTTTTCCGGTTCTGAGGTGGCCAGGCGGCTCCGCAGCGTCTTGACGCCCTCTTCGATCCGCTCGCGGGGCGGGACCAGCGTCGCCAGCTTCCCGGGGGTGACGCGGCCCGTCGCGCGCCATTCTACGAGTTTGGATTCGAGGTACTTCACGTGGCTCTGTTCGTCCTTGACCAGGATCTCGAACATGCGCCGGCCGGCCGGATCGAGGGTTGTCGCGGCGGCGTCTTCGTAAACCTTCACCACCCGGTTTTCGAACTGGAGGGCCGTCGTGATCGCGGTTTCGATGTCCATTGCCTGACTCCTTCCCGGCGCGGCCGAATTCTCCGGCCGATTCTTGGGTTACGAAAATATAGCACGACGGGGGTGAAAACTCAAAGCGTCCGGACGCTCGCGGCGCGGACGGCCGGCTTGCGACGTCTGCGACGACCAGGTCGCCTTTAGCGCCCGAGTCGACCGGCTCGGGCGTCCGCCGCCCCGCGCCTCAGCAGGACGAGCATGAATCCGAGGCCGACGCCGAAAAACGCGACGATGGCCAGGACGGAGTTTCGCATGCTCCCGGTCAGGGCCTCGAGGAGGCCGAAGACGAACGTCCCCGCGACTGTAGCCAGCTTCTCGCAGACGTCGTAGAAGCTGAAGAACGAGGTGTGGTCCTCGGTCGGGGGCAGCATCTTCGAATACGTGGACCGGGCCAGGGATTGCGAGCCGCCCATGACCAGGCCGACGAGGACTGCGACGACCAGGAATCCCGGGAGGTCGCGGATGAAATAGGCGATGATGCAGATCAGGACCCAGATTACGATGGAGAAGATGAACGCCTTGATGTTTCCGATCCGGCCGGACAGCTTGGCGAAGAACCAGGCTCCGAGCATGCCGATCAGCTGGATGATCAGGATGGTCGCAATCAGGATCTCGGCCTTGACCTGGAGCTGTTTCTCCCCGTACGTCGGGGCCATGAACATGACCGTCAGGAGCCCCATGGTGATGAAAAAGAAGCCCACGAGGTAGAGCCGGAGGTCGCGCAGCCGCCGGAGCTGGCGGACCACGATCCGCAGCTCGCGGTAGCCGCCGAACAGAACGCTCAGGCCCTTCTGGCGGTGGCCGAACGTATACATCGGCAGGCTGACGAAGGTGATCTGCGAAAACCCTATCCACCACAGGAAGACCGAGAGGAAGGCGAGCTTGGCCGGGAGGAGCGGATCGGTGATCCCGAACCAGCCCGGCTCCAGGACGACCACCAGGTTGAGGACGAGGAGGATGACGCTGCCCAGGTATCCCATGACGTAGCCCCGGGCGCTGACCCGGTCCTGGTCCTCGGGCGCGGCGATGACCGGCAGGAACGAGTTGTAGAAGACCAGGCTCCCTCCGTAGCCGATCGTGCCCAGGGTGAAGGCGATGATGCCGAGCTCGAGATGGCTTTTATCGAAGAAGAAGAGCGCGCCGCACGAAATCGCGCCGAGCCAAGTGAAGGCCTTCATGAATCCCTTGCGCCAGCCGGTGTAGTCGGCGATCGAAGACAGGAGCGGGGAAAACAGGGCCACGATCAGGTAGGCCGCGGCGATCGCCCACGAGTAGAGGACGGTGTTGACGATCGGGATGCCGAAGAAATGGACGGTGAAATCGGTCCCGTTGCGCGTGACCTGGTTGTAGTAGACCGGGAAGATGGCCGAGGCGATCGTCAGCTGGTAAACCGAGTTCGCCCAGTCATAGAAGACCCACCCCCGGATGACCTTCCGATCCCCTTTGGGAACGTCTTCGCCCCTCCACACTTTCTTCCGCCGCCGGCCGATCCAGCGCGCATAGGCGTCACGTAGGCTCATGGCTGCCTCATTATGATTCGGGCGACGGGGGAAAACAAGTCTCAAGGACGGAAAGTCCGGGAGCGGCCGGGACCTCCCCGCTCCTCCGTTTGACCGGAACGAGGGGCTATGATATGAGTGGGAAACGGCGAAACTCATGACGGATTCCCTGATCGGCCGGACGCTGAAACACTATCGGATCGAAAGCCTGATCGGCAGCGGGGGCATGGGCGTGGTCTATCGGGCCCGGGATACCCGCCTCGAGCGTCCCGTGGCCATCAAGGTCCTGCGGCCCGACCTCGTGGCCGATCCCGACCGCCGAGCCCGCTTCCTGACCGAGGCCCGTACGGCCGCGGCCCTCACCCACCCCGCGGTCGGCCAGATCTACGATATCGACGAAGACGGCGGGACGACGTTCATCGCCATGGAGTTCATCGACGGCCGGACGATCTCCCGGCTGATCGCGGACGGCGAGCTCGATCTCCTCGGATCCATCGACATCGGTCTCCAGATCGCCGAAGGCCTGGCGCAGGCCCACGAGGCCGGGATCATCCATCGCGACATCAAATCCGACAACATCATGGTCACTCGCGACGGGCACGCCAAGCTTCTCGACTTCGGGCTGGCCAAGCTCCTCGAAGCCGGTACGGCGGCGCCCGGAACGCCGCCCGGGGCCCTCGACGTCACGCTGACGATGGGTCAGCCGCACACTCTGGCCGGAGCGGTCCTCGGCACCATCCATTTCATGAGCCCCGAGCAGGCGCGCGGGCAGGCCCTCGATCCGCGAAGCGACATCTTCTCGCTCGGCATCGTCCTCTACCAGATGGTCACGGGCGAGCTGCCGTTCCGGGGCGAAAGCCTGGTCGACACCATGCACTCGATCGCCTATGTGGATCCCAAGCCCGTGACCATCGTCCGCCGCAGCCTTCCCCCGCAGGTCCATCGCGTCGTGGCCCGCTGCCTGCGCAAGAACCGGGACGACCGCTACCCGAACGCCCGGGATCTGGCCGCGGACCTGAAGCGCCTCAAGTCCGATCTCGAGTCCGGCACGCGCCTTTCCCTCACCCCGCTCGAGCGCCTCTCGGGTTGGATCGAAGCGCTCAAGGCGTCGATCCCGGGCGGCAACCAGGGCCTGTTCATTCTGGCCGCGGCGATCCTGGCTACGGTAGTGCTCCTGCTCGTGAAGCTCCAGGGCGGCAGCCTGTTCAGCACCGCGGTCATCGTCTATTTTCTGTATCGCTGGATCCGCAACCGCAAGAAGCGGATGGTCCATGCGTTCGTCAAGAAAGCGGCGGCCTTCCCCGAGATCCGGGCCGTCTTCGTTCGCGACGATCAGGTGACCGTCGTCATGGACCGCGCTCCGGCCAGAACCTATGTCAAGATCAACGGGCTCATCGACGCGATCAACGACAAAGTCCACTTCGGTGCCCCTGTCAAGGCCTCCCTCCGCGACGACCTCGCCGAGGCCGACGTCCAAGTCCTCCTCCGCACGTCTTCTCTCGCCTATGGCCGCGAGGACGCCCTGCCCGGGTTCCGCCGGCCGGAGATCAAGGCATGACCGCCCGGATCGTCCCGGCCCGGGCGCACGGCCTTTATGCGCCCTCGGATTTGTGATAAATAACGTGCATCGCCTCGGAGAGGAGGATCATCACCATGAGAAATATCCTAAGCGCCATCCTGGCGGCCGCTCTCGCCGCCGCCCCCGCGTTTTCGCAGGCTCAGGCTCCCCTTCCCAAAGCCGGGCTCCCCGTGCTCACGACTTCGGCCGGGCAGAGCAACGACGCCAACACGGTGAACGCCGTCCTGGAGGAGGCGGGCATCAAGTACGACTACTGCGACGTCCCCACGGTCGAGATGATCGCCGCGGGCGTCGGCTTGGCCGATAAGACGTCGGCCGCCGGCTTCCACGTCGAAGTCAACTCGGACACGGCCAAGTTCCCCAAGGGGACGCCCTACAAGGCGGTCATCTTCGCCATCGGGGCGAGCCTCAAGGGCATGGGCGCCTCGGGACTGACCACCGATAGCGAGGAAGCCCGAGTCAAGAAGCTGATCGAATACTGCCGGAAATCCAAAATCACCGTCATCGGCGTCCATGCCGGCGGCGACGCCGCCCGGGGCCCGGCCGGCAGCGACAACGAGCGGATGATCGACGCCGTCGCCCCCTTCGCCGACGTCCTGGTCGTCACCAAGGACAGCGACAAGGACGGCCGCTTCACGAAGATCGCGGCCAAGAGCAAGGCCCCGCTGGTCAAGGTGGACTTCGCCCTGGGCATGGTCGACGTCATGAAGAAGGTCTTTTAACCGCCCCCCCCCGCGAGGAGACGCGCCATGAAAAAGCTCAATTGCCTGGTCGCCCTCGTCGTCGCTCTGGCCCTCACGGCCGCCCTGGCCGCCGCCCAAGGCAAGATCACGTCGCCGAAGCAGGAGTTCGGCTTCAACGTCGGCGACGATTACCAGCTGGTCAACTACACGCAGCTCACCGCGTATTGGAAGAAGCTCGCCAAAGAATCCGACCGGATGAAGCTCGTCGAAATCGGGAAGAGCTCCGAGGGCCGCCCGATGATCATGGCCATCATCAGCTCGCCCAAGAACCTCGCCAAGCTCGACCTCTACAAGCAGATCTCGCGCCGCCTCTGCCTCGCCCAGGGCCTGACCGACGCCGAGGCGAAGAGGCTCGCGGCGCAGGGCAAAGCCGTCGTCTGGATCGACGGCGGCCTCCACGCCAGCGAGATCGCCGGCTCGCAGCAGCTCGTCGAGCTCGTCTATCAGATGCTGAGCGGCCGGGACGATGAGACGCTTCGCATCCTGGAGGACGTCGTCCTCCTGGCCTGCCCGGTGAACCCCGACGGCCTCGAGTTCGTCGCCAACTGGTACCTGCGGGATAAGGATCCGTTGAAGCGGACGATGGGCGGCCTGCCGCGCCTCTACCAGAAATACGTCGGGCACGACAACAACCGCGACTACTACATGGTCGCCCAGCCCGAGACCGAATACGTCAGCCGCCAGCTCTTCATCGAGTGGGATCCCCAGTTCATTTACAACCATCACCAGTCCGGCCCGGCGGGCACCGTCCTCTTTTGCCCGCCCTTCCGGGACCCGTTTTTCTACCACTTCGATCCCATGATCCCCCTGGGGACCGATCTCCTCGGGCTGGCCATGCACGAGCGGTTCGCGGCCGAGGGCAAGCCCGGGGCGATCATGCGCTCCGGGGCGTCCTATTCGACCTGGTGGAACGGCGGCTTGCGCAGCACGGGCTATTTCCACAACGCCATCGGCATCCTGACCGAGATCATCGGCAGCCCAACCCCCCAGGACATCCCCTTCCTCCCCGACCGGGTCCTGCCCAAAGGCGACTACCCCTATCCCATCATGCCCCAAAAGTGGCATTTCCGCTCGACGATCGACTACCTGATCACGGCCGACAAGGCCATCCTCGATTTCGCCTCGCGCCGCCGCGAGGAAGTCCTCTACAATCGCTACATCATGGGCCGCAACGCCATCGCCAAGGGCAGCACGGACACCTGGACCTTCCTGCTCCAACAGATCGCCGGCCTCCAGGCTAACATCGAAAAGGACCGGGCCGCGGCCGCGCCGGCGGGGGCTACCGGCGCGC
>Ga0182019_10001377_pt1 | contig 12386 bp, 6 predicted proteins | sample 812E2MmetaG_FD_120483 | JGI IMG/M metagenome (GOLD analysis project Ga0182019, IMG submission 120483) | Permafrost microbial communities from Stordalen Mire, Sweden - 812E2M metaG | ecosystem: Environmental > Terrestrial > Soil > Wetlands > Permafrost | place: Sweden: Stordalen | collected...
GCCAATGACACGGAAGAAATCAGCCGCGAACTGGCAGAAAATGCCGAGGTGATTGCCGAATCCCGGTTGTTGCAGGAAGAAGCCGACGACGTGTTGGCGGAGCAGGAACAAAACAAGCAAAGCCTGGAAACAGCCGATCAGCTGTTGCAGGTGCAGCAGGCGAATACCGAGCGCGCGGTTAATGATGCCAGGCAGCAGGTTTACAGTATCAAGGCGCAGATCGACTCGTTACGCGCTGCTGAAGTCGCTACCGGTAAACAGATTGAACGCCTGCAAGCCCAGCAGCAACATTCGCAGGAGCGGATCGCCGAGCTGGATAAAAAACTGCAACTGACGCTGACGCCGCTGGATGAGGAAAAACAGCAGTTGCAGCAGCGCATGATAGCAAAGGACAAGCTGGAAGCGACGTTAAAACAACAACGCCGGTTGCAGGAAGCCGTTGAAGCCGACATAACGCAGCAGTCCGAGCAGCATACCCATGTACAACGGGCGTTGGAGAAACAAAAAGAAGCCTTGGACGCTATCCGTTTTGAATTGCAGGAAAGCAAGGTGCGCCAGCAGACGGTCAACGAACAGCTGAAAGAAATCGACGCCGATGCCGAGCAAGTATTAAAAACCTTGCCCGAACAAGCCGAAGAACCGCGTTGGAAAAGCAAGGTTGATGAGCTGTCGGCTCAAATTGAACGCTTGGGCACAATTAACCTGACGGCGATAGAAGAATATAAGTCGCAATCCGAGCGTATGAACTTTCTTAACGAGCAGCAGGCCGACCTGATTGAAGCGTTGCAACTGCTGGATCAGGCGATTAGTAAAATAGATAAAGAAAGTAGGCTGCGTTTTAAGGAAACATTCGATAAAATAAACAGCGGATTGCAGGAGAAGTTCCCCAAGCTGTTTGGCGGCGGGCAGGCCTATCTGGAATTGACCGAGCAGGACTTGCTGGAATCGGGCGTCAATATTATTGCCAGACCGCCCGGCAAGCGCAATAGCTCCATCCATTTGTTGTCGGGTGGAGAGAAAGCATTAACGGCTGTGGCACTGGTGTTTTCAATTTTTGAACTCAATCCTGCGCCTTTTTGCCTGCTGGATGAGGTCGATGCGCCACTGGATGATGCAAATGTCGGGCGGTTTTCAAAAATGGTAGAAGAAATGTCGGCATCGGTTCAGTTTTTGTATATTTCCCATAACAAGGTTACGATGGAAATAGCAAAACAGTTGGCAGGTGTAACGATGAAAGAACCGGGTGTGTCCCGGATGGTCGCAGTTGATATTGAAGAAGCAGTGAATCTGGCGGAAATCTAATGGATAAAGAACTACTAAGAATTGTAATTATCGCAACGGGCCTGATTATTATTATGGGCATGTTGACATGGAGTTATCTGAGAAATAAAAAGTCGCAAGCAGACTTGGAAGCGGATGATGACGCCAAATTCGGAAGGTATCACAATAATTTATCAACTACAGACGATATAGACATTGATAATGAACCAGAGCCGGTTGATCATCATTATTTCGATCAGGAAGACGCTGTTTATGAGCCTGACGAAGATGATGTAGAGCCGCCGCCGCGCGAGGCTGTTCCTGCTATTATCCAGTTTAGATTGATTGCCAAAACCGACGAAGGTTTTAACGGCATTGATTTAGTCAACGCCTTTGGCATAGTCGGCCTTGAATACGGCAGTTTGAAAATCTATGAACGGCTGGACGCCAACCGGCTGGTGGATTTCGGCGTCGCCTGTATGGTGGAGCCCGGCACTTTCCCTGATAGCGATTTGGATACGTTTTATTGCCCCGGCCTAGTGTTTTTTATGCAGCCCGGCGCACTGGACGATGCGCAAGCCGTTTTTGACGACTATATAGAAACCATAGAACTATTGGCTATAGAGTTGGATGGTATTATCCTGGATCATCACCGGCAAGAACTGACCGATGCCGCGATACTAGGGTTACGGCAGTGTTTGTGAATTAAGGCACAATCCCACTGATTTTTTTTTTACCCGATGAGACCATTTTTTTCACATCCCTATGTTCTGGTTTCCGGCAATCCCTGCCGGAATGACGACGACTGTTCTGTGAGATACCTAATCCCTTGAACGCTATTTACAACGATCTCGTCGCCAAAATCAACCAATGGGATCACGAATATTATGTACTTGATCATCCTACCGTTTCCGATGCCGAGTACGATCAGGCATTCAGGCAACTGCTGGAGATGGAGGCCGAAAACCCTGAGTTGATCACCGCAGATTCGCCGTCGCAACGCGTCGGTGCAAAACCGATAGACGACTATGTCAAGATAGAACATACCGTCAAAATGCTGTCGCTGGCGAATGCCTTTACGCTGGCCGAAACTTACGATTTTTTTGAAAAAGCCGCCAAAGAACTGGACGTAGATCCGTCATCGCTGGACATCTTCAGCGAACCCAAGCTTGATGGGCTGGCGATCAGCCTGCATTATGACCACGGCCTATTGAGCTATGCCGCTACGCGCGGTGACGGTCAGGTGGGCGAAGATGTCACCCATACGATAAAAACCGTCAAATCCGTGCCTATCAAGCTGGCGACCGACTGCCCGCCCGCAACACTGGACGTGCGCGGCGAAGTGTTCATGCCCAAGGCGGCTTTTGAAAAGCTTAACCTTCAGGCACTGCAAAACGACAGCAAAGTCTTTGTCAATCCGAGAAATGCCGCTGCCGGAACCGTCAGGCAAATGAACCCCAAGATTGCCGCCGAGCGTGATCTGCAATTTATTCCTTACGGCTTGGGCGATTATGGGGAGCTTAAGTTTACCCGGCATTCCGAAATCCTGAAGTTTTTGCATACGATAGGTTTCAGGAAAAACCCGCATTGTTATTCATTCCACGGTAGTTTTGAGGAATTTGAAAAAAATTATCATGTGATGGAGCAGGTGAGAGAAAAACTGCCTATGCAAATCGACGGCATCGTCTACAAGATAGACGACTTAAGCCTGCAAACGGCATTGGGTTTTATTGCGCGCTCACCCAAGTGGGCTGTGGCTAGAAAATTCCCCGCTCAAAATGATGTAACCCAATTGCTGTCCGTGGATTTTCAGGTGGGACGCACCGGCGTGTTAACGCCCGTCGCCCGCTTGGAGCCGGTTTTTGTCGGCGGCGTCACCGTCGAGAATGCAACCTTGCACAATATGGATGAAATCGAGCGACTGGGATTGGAAATCGGTGATAGTGTTGAAATTCAACGCGCGGGCGATGTCATCCCGAAAGTGGTCAAAGTGGTTGCGCAAGGCGCTGACAGAAAACCGATCATCATGCCTGAGCGCTGTCCGGTTTGTAACGCCGCCGTTGAAAGAACCGAGGGCCAGGCGGCTTTCCGTTGTACCGGCGTGTTAACGTGCGCCGCCCAGGGTGCCGAGCGCATCCGGCATTATGCCTCGCGTAAATTTATGAATATCACCAATCTGGGCACTAAGCTGATTGAGCTGCTGTATAACAAAGGTACGCTTAAAACCATCGCCGATATATACACGCTTAAAATCGACGATATTGCCTCATTGGACGGACAAGGCGAAAAAAGCGCCCAAAATGTGCTAGCTTCCATTCAAACTTCAAAAACCACCAAACTGGGCACTTTTTTAGGCGCGTTGGGCATCTATGAGGTCGGAGAGGAGGGGGCAAAAAACATCGCCCGATATTTTAAAAACCTGGATGCCATTGCTGCGGCAACATTAGAAGAGCTGATGCAAGTGCCTGATATAGGCCCGGTCATGGCTAAAAATGTAGTGGAATTTTTTCACAATGATAACAATCAGGCGATTATTAAAAAAATCAGGGATGCGGGCGTAACTTGGCAGGATGAACCCGGCGCACCTGTGCAACCGCAACCGCTGGCCGGTCAAACCTGGGTATTAACCGGTACGCTACAACATTTGTCCCGTAACGAGGCTAAAGCTTTGCTCGAAAGTTTAGGCGCCAAAGTAGCCGGTTCGGTCTCAAAAAAAACCAGTTGCGTCGTTGTAGGCCAAGAGGCCGGTTCAAAACTGGCCACAGCGCAATCATTGGGTGTTAAGGTGCTGGATGAGGCGGAGTTTTTAGCGGAATTTAATTTGGGTCATTAGATATAATCTAATTAAACTCAAGGCAGTCCGACGACTGCCTTGATAAGGTGAAGCTTGCTGTTAGTGAGCCGCTAAAAAATACGTCAAACGTAATGGTGCCATATCATTAAGCCGCACAAATACCATATTTTGGTAGCAGGTCGTGTATAACAAAAAAGTGGTGCGCCTGTAGCGCATCATGAAACATTTTCCAGTCGCTTTTGAGAAACGAATCGTTGTAGGGGAAAATATCGGTAATGCTTTCAGTAAGCTTGGTTGTTTTAAGTGCATTATATTTCCATGACTCGTAACCTTTCGCCTGGTAGTCGAGTTTGACTGCTGTAAAATCAAAATAGCCACTGCCTATTTTGTCTAACCATTCCTGATTCCTTACGTCACCCTCTTCGTTAGTAAGCGACAGGAATAACGCTTTAATTTTATCCTTGCCGCTTTGAGGCAATCCTTTCACTAGGGCATCAGGATTATTTAGCTGATAACGCTGCATGGCCTTGCACATATTGTCAGCGGCGTCGAGAAAAAGTGCAGTATTGTCTCTTTTCACCACTTGCCCTTTATAATCACTGTAGGACCATTTCAAAAAGGGTTGGTCAGGCAGGCTTAAGGCTGCACCGTGTCCTAAAGGTAGCGTATCGCCGATAAATCGTCCGGTTACTTGGTCGATGATTCCTTTAAAAAAGTGCGTTTTTTTGGCTAAAAAATCATTATCTTGATTGCCATTCTCATCCAGTGCATGAATATCGTTAACTTTGTGAATGACTCCCGCAAACCCCTGATGCGCCCAGGTGTCGGCATAAACGTGCAGAGTGATACCTAAACGGTGCAAACTATAAGGTTTATTATTATTGACAATACATTCCCGCACCATCTCTTGGGCAATAGGGCTATCCGGGAGGCAGATCAGTTTTTCTATGAAGCCGCCGTCAGGATTTTCACCGGCAGGATTTTGACCATTGCCGGGTAAAAAATGAAAAGGAATCCAGACCTGATGATTACTCAATTCATCAAAGTTTGAATAGTCGAAGGTGTTATGAGACGACGATATATGATGGTACATTGCGCCAACATCGAAGGTTAAAGTCCCGCTGTTTGTCGCATCATCAACGTATTGAGAACAATAGGCAATAATTTCAGCTTGTGGATGATCGAAACCGGCATAACGGGCGATAACGTAAGTAGCGCCATGATGAAAGTCGATTTGCATGATATTTTCCTTATAATTGTTTTTGTGAAATTTCAGCGACACAAGCGGCTAGCTGTTCATCGCTCATAAACTGCCGATGGTCGTATTTGGGTGTTAATCCCAGTTTTTCCGATTTTTCTACCCATAGCGGGTTGTAAGGCATTAAGTAGACAGTCTTGATGCCCTGTTTTTTTAAGAAACCGGCTATTTCCGAGAGGTTTTTTTGGGTGGCGGTAATTCCCGGTATTAACGGGATTCGTACATTAACAGGTATCTGCGCTTCATTAAGCAGCCTTACCAGATTTTTCAAAACAGGTTTATTGGATTGTCCCGTAAATTGACGATGAGCTGCTTCATCAATTAATTTGAGATCAAAATAGATACAATCCAGCCACGGTAGTATGCGTTTTTTAAAAGTTTGGTAATTAAAAAAACCGCAAGTTTCCAATGCGGTGGACACCTGTTCTTTTTTTAAGCGTTGCAAAAACTTTTCCAAAAACAGGGGTTGCAGGGTCGCTTCTCCTCCTGAAACCGTAACGCCGCCACCGCTGGATTGAAAAAAAGGTTTATCTATCAATACGCGATACAACAATTCATCCAGACTAATCCAGTAACCGACATGCTCCAAAGCTTTACTAGGGCATTTTGCTATACGGTCGCTTTGCAAGCCATGAAACATTTCCAGCTCCGAATGCGTCATGTACAGACAATCGGCAGGACATAGTCCGCATAATTCAGGATGGCATAAATCCGCCCGGTAATAAATGCCGGGCTGCCGATCTATACCTTCCGGGTTTTGACACCATACACAGGAAAGCGGACAGCCTTTAAAAAAAACGGTCGTTCGTATGCCCGGCCCGTCTTCGCTACAGTCGCGCTTGATGTCGAAAATTAACGCCTTAGTTTCGGCGTCGGTATTAATAAGGCTTCTGTTAGTCGGGTTTACAGATAGTGCAGTGTCCATCACTCCTCCATCCATCAAGGCGCAAGACAGGTTGTTCTAATGTATTTTTAAATCAGTTGGCTGGATGACCTGCTGGATATTTGCGCCTATGGCGCCCAGCTTAAACAGGTGGCCGACATTGCCTTGGAGTTGAACCACGTTATCCAGCAACATGCCGACTATGTCGACGTTGGCGCCGCCTATAAGTCCCAGTATAGCTTCCACGTCTTTAAAACGGATGACTAAATCGACCTTGTCTGGATCATGTTCCAGTTTGTCAGCTTCCTGCTCAGTTAATACGGCAGTCTGTACGACTTCCAAGGAGTCGATGGTTTCGCCCCAAGGCATTTGTCTTAATAGTCGTTCAGGATGCGGGCAAAAACAAAAATAGACATTCATATCGTCTCCGGCGCGGCGGGTACGAATCAGGAATTTGCCTTGATAATACCGTTTCCCACAGGGTGCTTTAGGATCAATAATGACGAAGTTTTCTTCCAAAAATGCCCTGGCTTGAGCGGCTTGTTGCTGATCCAGCAAGCTGTCTCGCATAACAAAGCCGAAACCCAGCTTCAACAGCGTGGCCATGCTTTCTGCCAGGAATTCGCCTCCTTCACGCGAAAGAAGAGGGCGCAACGCATCATCTGCGCCTGCACCAATACGTAAAACATGAATAAGATTGGATGTAGATTGGGGGAATCCTGCATGCATGACGATCTCCTAGTGAGTGTGTGCTATAGGCTTATAAACTGTGTAAGACATGTTGTTCTTTTTGGTTTTCCAGTGCGAAATTGGCTCGCTCAATAATTTCCCGTCGCATTTGCGGACTCAAGGTAATGTAATAGGCAGAATAACCGGCTACCCGTATCATCAAGTCCTTATAAGGAGCCAATGCCAGTTGTTCCGAGTCACCTGCATTCGCTTGCGATGCGGCAGTGGCCGCTTTATCTGCTGCGACCAGATCATTAATGGAAGACACGCACATCTGCACCAGCACGCCATTATTATCGGTAAAGGCCTTCATATAACGCGCAAATAATTCGGTATCTTCTGCTCTGTGGGTAACATCCCGCGTCGTTAAGCTCAGGTTATAGGTGTAGCCGTTCTGCACGGTATCGGCATTGACTGCCGTCACTGACAGCATGTGATCCAGCAGCATGACCGGGTCGCCATTAGCTTTGACTACGCCGGGACAGGGCGTAATGCCGGATGCAAACGCCTTGCCTGCTTGACGCCCGTTGGGCGTTGCCTGGGTGAGCATGCCAAAACCGGCATGATTGGTCATCGACCAGTAACCGGCAAGGTAGCGGCCTCCGCGATGCGTCCGGTATTTGTAAAAAGTATCGTGTATGATTTTTGTCAATAATTGGGTGTAATGCACGGCCAGCGAATTGTTATAGATGCCTCCACTTGTATCGTCAACACCGGCCCCGTAATGAGGTGCTAACTGTATGATCTTGTTAATAGCGGCTAGCCGCTCATCCGATAATGCAGGCAGATTGGCGGGCGCGTCGTTGCTAAACCATGTCCGCATACGTTGTAAAGCTTCATGCCACCAATCATCCGCCGGTTTACCGGCTTGTGAGTTCGATATAAAGTTACATTGTAGCGCCGCCAATAATTCCTGAACACTGATCTTGCCGCCAAAAACCAGGCTGTCAATGATGCAAAATGAATCGATTACATCGGCTAAGCCTATGATAGCAATACCGGCAGAGTTATATTTTGCGCCTCCGGCCGCTACGTCACGAAATTTCGCACCCTGACTGTCTGGTGTATTGGTGGGGCCGACAAAAAGACCGGACAGGAAGGGCGAGGCTCGCTCCTGTTCCAAAAAACGTCCAAAATAGTTATTGCATTGCACGGCATGCCTTGCCATTTCATCCAATTGAAAACTGAAAGCGGCTATGAAATCTTGCATTGATGTCATTTCGGCAAACGGTTTACTGGTGTTTTCAGTTGTTTCGTAAAATAAATTAGGGTCAGTTGCAGTGATTCCATCACTACGATGTTTGCCGCCAAACAGCGTCAATTCCAATACGGCAGGTAAAACAAACAGGGTCGATCCGGTATTGCCGTAATGTTTACCGGCCGAGTTTTGTTCGATACAGCCAATGGACGCATAATCATAAGCATCAGCCCACGCTTCTTCTTTACTCACCCCGGCATGCGCCGAATAATAGTTAGCCATACTGTGCGCTACCGGCGCGTCGCCATGCAAAGCGGGCGTGGCCCTGGTTAGAATATTGACTTGGCAAATCCGACGCAGATAAGGCGACAGAACGCCTTTGGGCAGTTCATTGCCTTGTGTATCCTGGTTATGTATTTCTTTATGGTAGCGGGCGTGAATATTGGGATCGCGTATGCTAAGCAACTCTGTCGCCTTCAGTATGATGTAGGTCATATCGTTGACCGCATCCACCACCTTGCCGTTTTCGTAAAGCGTGCCGCCGACCGTTAGGGCCTGATTGGAACCGCTTCCGGCAAACAACACTTCTGAACCCGATGTGGATAGCGGCACATGATCGGAACATTTCAGAAAAAAGTGGCAGACCAGTTCAACGGCTTTTTTTGTGTAATCGGAACGTTCCTGCTCCGTTTGCAGAACATGCCATTCTTTCAGGTAATAGGGATTAAGCAGTTGATCGACACGACCTATGGATAAACCGAAGTTGGTATTTTCCTGTAGCAGCAAATGATAGCAAATCCAGAGCGCGGCTAATGCTTCATGCAATGTTTCTGCGGGGTTCGCGGGTACTTTACGGCAAATTGCGGCTAAGGTGTGATTGCCCGCCTGTTCAGCGGCATCGGCAAGATGTTCTGCATAGACCATAGCGCCTTCGAATACATCAATCACCCCTTCCAGGAATTGTACCTTATCGGTGGTATCGGCCTTGCCGGTGGTTATATCTTGTTGCATCCCGGCTATCAAGCCTTTAAGTCCGTATTTCAACAGACGCTCCCAATCAGGGACGGTGTGAGAAACGCAGGTGGCCTTATCGGAAAGATAAAAAGCGACCCTTTCCATCAATTGCTGGCACTTCGGTGTTTCGCCTGCAACTTTCTTAAGTGGCGGATCAATAGAAACGCCGTCATCAACCGTGTCCAGGTTGGGGTAGCTGTTAGTGTCATAATCGCTATAACGCGCTTTTTCCTGTACCGGCTTATACTCTAACCAAAAAGGAAAAATATCCCGATTAAGTCGCTCCGCCACCTCCGGTTTTATGTTGAAGGGATTCTGCGCACGCGTAGTAACCGTGTTGAGTTCAGGCCAGATACAGTAGCCGATGGTGTCCATATAAACGACCGGGCCGACAAAGCTGGTTGTTGTTTCTCCAGGCATCAGGTCTGTGTCTGAAACCAAGGCAGTCTTGTTGGAAAATACATAGCGTATCGCTTTTGCCCGACGCACTCTGGTAGGTAACGCCTGCGCTTCATCTGTACGCAGATACTCGGTTAGATGACGAGGTAGTTCGTCGCAGATTTCAGGCTTCCATTCGGGATCAAACAGTTTCGCTCGCCATGCCTTAACTGTCGGAAAGTTATCCAGTTTTATGTCTGTAAGTGCCAGATCTTTGAGGGTTTTTATTTTATTAAGGGCGTCATTTTTAATAGGGAAGATGCCTGGTAACGGATTGTTTTGCGAAATAGGCGACGGCTTATTATTTAATTCGACTTTTATTCCACCGGCTATTTTGTTTAATTGGGACATGATTTTTCTCCTCATTAAGAATTTTTCAATTAGCACTCAGTCTCTGTGGCCCATTGCATCTGATATGACACCGACTTAACAGCTAAAGTCAATAAAAACCGTATGACTCGTAATGAATATTACTGTATGCTCTTGTAACACTTTTTAATAAACTAATCAAGGAATTTGCCTGATTAGGTTACCTGTAGCCTTTAGAGCGCTTGCCAAGCATGGCAGGCACAATCTTTTTTTTACCGGCAATCTGGCTTTTCCAGAATGCCACTTTTTAACCGACTCAAGAGGAATATCGTGATGCAATATCTTAACAGCAACAACTTCCCCTCTACCTCACAAGAAGAAGAAAAACAGCTTGCAGAGTCACTAAACGAAATATTGACAGATGATTATCAAGGTAGTTTTTTCAAGCTTTTTGGCAGCTATAAAAAAATCTTAAGTGATAATAACCGCAAAGCTGAATGGGAGGACATCAACAATAAACTGACTACATTGCTAAAGTGCGGAAAAAGCGTCCCTATTGATGGCCCCATGATAGGCGTTTCCGTGTCCATCAGGGATTTTGACTACTTTGAAAAAACGGCGCAGCTTTTTGGGCACAACCGATCAGCTGTCGCCAATATCGAATGGATGGCTTCGTTATGGAACAACACATTCGCCAGTACCGGCATTTGGATGGGTAAAACGTTCGAACCTGTTAACAAAGACATCGCAGCCCAAAAATGCAATAACAATCCGTTGGTCATGAGCCTTTATGATCCCAAAACTACACGTATAGGCAGAAATTTTTTTCGTGAGCCGCTAGCTCCCGATTATTTGCAATTGGCAGGTATCCCCGTGCTTACCAAGCTTTGGCGCTTGAAAGACCGTCCGCTATCTGTTGATACTCAAGGCTTTGACAGTGTGCTGCTGGAAAAAAACCTGGAACTGGAAAAACGCATTCCCTACATAAAAACGGGCGGTTATTTCCTGGCGGAGCCGGGATCTTCTGTGGCGCCGGAGATGAATGGCAAAGCCGTCTACCAATTAAACTACCGATGGCCCGGACTGGAGCCGGTTTTTCCGATGACACGCCTGATCGATGAACTCGTGCAGGTCGACGAAGGCATTTATCTGGGGCAGTTGATAATGGCAACCCGGCACTACAGCTTAGGCTCGAAAACATTTTCCCTGTTTGGCGAAGACGTTAGCGCCAACCTGGGTGAGGAATATAACCCAGATCCCAACGCCAAAACGGGTTTGCTGGCTAAGCTTCAACATCTATTGAGCCATACGCACGACACGGCCGATTATGGCTATCAAAATAACGGCTTTTTTCTGATGATTGATCCTTTGTTTGCCGAGCAAGCTTATGCCAATGATGCGTTTCCTCAACTCAGACCTGCGCCGGGCGAGATAGGCTATCAGGAATTAGGCTACGATAAAAAGCCGCCTACACCATCTGCCGATACCATTGATACCGAAAAATGGATTTATGGTTGGCGACGAGATGAAACCTTGTCTAAAAAATTCACTACTCTTTGCCTGGAATCTTCGCCCTATGCCGACGATGGCGATGTCCGTGAATTATTGCAAGAGGGTGAATCCGTTTTGCAAATGTTGCAAAGAATTCAGGGGGAAATCAATGACCAAACAAAGTATGACGATCATCTTAAACATTTCGAAAAACTCAATCGCTTGTTTCGTAGCGGCATAGCGCCTAGCGTAAAAGACGGACTCTTCCAGGGCAACGGCAAAGGCTACAATACGCGGTATAACGGCTTGGCAGATCGGCAATGGTATGGCGTCAACGAACCGTTGGTCGGCTTCAATTATTATCATGGAGCAACGCTGAATCTGCATTGGGGCTTTAGCGATAATTTCCGTCCTGAAATCGACGCATCTATAGAACCAAATTTGCTATTTCCCACATCAATTGCCGCTTTGCTAAAAGAAGGCATTCAGGAACCGGCGATTTTAAATCAGGCCTGGCAAAATATAGGTCGCTTTATTTTTCCCTGGGCAGGAAAATCGTTTGAGCAAATCAGCGGGCGTAAATTGAGCATGTTGCTGGACGAATCTGACGATCTACGCGAGCGTTATCCGGCACGTACCGGCGAACTCCACGACCATCCCGCCAGCTGGCCGCATTATGATCTGGTTCTGAAAAACGAGCAGCATTATTGGGCGGAAGAGGGGCCTTTTATGGCACATCTAAAAAGCGGGGCCTGGGATAACGGCATGAGCAATACCGACCAAGAGTTCTGGAGCAACGAGGCTAATCAGCGTTGGATTTTTGGTAATAATATTCAGGATGCCCGCATACTGGCTGCTGATGGCTTTTTCCGAATGTTGGATATGAACTACCATACACCGGAACAAGCGTTACTTGATTTGGCGGAATCCGGCCCTAGCCCGTTTGTACGTCAGGGATACAGTTTTCTCGGCGTAGCCGATAGGGAATCTATCCTGCCCATGAACAACGGCC